>Ga0194113_10009905_pt1 | contig 11425 bp, 6 predicted proteins | sample TA2MahC200mmetaG_FD_146193 | JGI IMG/M metagenome (GOLD analysis project Ga0194113, IMG submission 146193) | Freshwater microbial communities from Lake Tanganyika, Tanzania - TA2015017 Mahale Deep Cast 200m | ecosystem: Environmental > Aquatic > Freshwater > Lake | place: Tanzania: Lake...
TGTTCGCCCCCCCCCTTCCGTTAATCTGTCTTTAGCAGGGGTTCCGGCATTCTCAGAAGAAAGCTAAAAGTAATCTTCCTTACAAGGCGGTTGCCATGCTCACTGAATATGGTCAAAATGTTGTTATCATTATCGTCTTTATCGGCGTCATTGCCGCTATCGCTTTTGATGTGGTGGACATGCTCCTGGCGGCGCTGCTGGGGGTGTGCGTGCTGATTGTATTCGGCGTCTTCGACCAGCAGAACATTCTGAACGTCACCCGCATGGCCAGCGGTCCGCTCGCCCTGTTGTTCGGCGGCATGGTGGTGGCTCGGGTCCTGGTGCCCACCGGAATCTTCGAGTTCATCGGCTCCCGCTATCTTTTGGCCACCCGGGGCAGCGGCAAGAGGTTTCTTTTGAGCCTGTTTCTCCTGGTGGGCTCCCTCTGCGCCGTGCTCCCCAATGCCACCACGGTAATCCTGGTGGCCCCCATCATTATCCGGGTAGCCCGGGCCCTGGAAGTAGACTTTGTGGGACCCATGATTGTCACCGCCATTATCAGCAATTCCGCCGGCCTCCTGACCATCGTGGGCGACCCGGCCACCTTCCTGGTAGGCAGCAGCATCGGCATGACCTTTCTCCAGTATCTCCAGCGGGTGAGTCTGGGGGGGCTTTTATCGGTCTTAGTCCTGGTGCCTTTGATGCCCTGGCTGATGCCGGAACTGTGGCGGGTCCAGCGCAGCCTGCCGGCTGACCTGAAACCCGAACCTCTGGCGCGTCCCTACCTGGCCCTTTTTGCTCTCCTGATCCTGGCTCTCATGGTGGTTTTATTTGTGACCGGAGAATATCTGCCGGCCCGGATCGTGCCCCCGGCCGTGGCGATCATTGCCGCGGCCCTGGCTCTGCTACTGGTGCATGCAACCCAGGTGGAATCAGTCACCAATATCCTGCAGGATGTGGATTGGCGGACGATCATCTTTCTCATCTCCCTCTTTTGCCTGGTGGAGGCTTTTTCCAAGACCGGAATTCTCCAGGGGATGTCACAGCATCTCTACACCTGGTTCGGCAGTCGTCTTATCCTGATCAGTTTGTTCGTCCTGGCCTTTGTGGGCGTCTCCTCCAGCCTGCTGGCCAATATCCCCGTGGTCGCTATTATGCTCCTCATGGTCAAGGGCTATCTGGTGACCGCCGAGTTTGTTCCTGAGACGGCCATGGCTGCGGCCTTTGTGGACTGGCCGACCCAGGTTCTGCCCGTCTTCGTGGCCATGATGTTTGCCGGCACCCTGGGAGGGAACGCCACCCTCATCGGCGCCTCGGCGAATGTCGTAGCCGCCGGCATCTGCGCCACGCAAGGCAAGCCCTTATCCTTTGCCATGTTCCTGCGCTACGGGGTGCCCCTGACCATCTGCCAGCTAATTGTCTCGGCATTGTATGTCCTGGGTTTTGCTTATGTTATCAGCCGATGAGAATAGGTCGATCATCAAGATGAAACTAATTCGGCTTTATAAGGATTAGCTGACGGCTGACCGTTTACGGTTAAAGTTTTATGAGTAATAAATATCGCCTATTTATTATTGGCAAGCAGTTCAGGGAAAGATAAAATAGTAGCGCTTAACAGCCATTAATACTATTCCGGGTTCGTTTAGCCTCTTTGGTGCCTCGGGTTAAAGATTAATTTTACCCAGGAAAGGGATTCATGAAGAAAAGCAACCCATTAAGGCGTACTTTCGCAGTTTTTGGTATTCTCGGGTTTATCTTATTGGGGGCCTGCGGCCGGGAAGGGGACAGGGCCGGACCCGCCGCGACTCCGCCGCCGGTGGTGGTGGCCCCGGTAACGCCCCAGGACGTCACGATCTACCGGGAGCACGTGGCCCGCACCGAGGCCCGGGAGACTGTGGAAGTCCGGGCCCGGGTGGAGGGCTTCCTGGAGAAGGTGCTCTTCCAGGAAGGCAGCCAGGTCAGGGTTGGGCAGTTAATTTTCGTTATCGACCAGCGGCCCTACAAAGCCGCCCTCCAGGACGCCCGGGGGCAGCTGGCCCAGGCCCAGGCGGCTTTTGGCAAGGCCAACAAGGACGTGGAGCGCCTGCGGCCTCTGGTGGCCGCGGAGGCCGCCCCCGCGCAGGACCTGGACCGGGCCGAGTCCGAGGCCGAATTCAGCCTGGCCTCCATCGAAAAAGGCCGGGCCGCGGTGGCCCGGGCCGAGCTTGACCTGAAATTTACCGAGGTCCGGGCCCCCATCAACGGCATCATCGGCCGGGCCGAGGTGACGGTGGGCAACCTGGTTTCCCGGGATAGGACCCTCCTCACCACCATATCTTCCTGGGAGCCCATGCGGGTGGTTTTTTCCATCAGCGAAAGCGACTATCTGCAACTGATCAAGAGGTTTCCCACCATCCGGAACCAGGCGGAGGCGCAGCGAGAGGCAATCTTCGAGCTCATCATGGCGGACGGCTCGGTGTATCCCCACAAGGGCCGGCTCAGTTTCGTGGACCGGGCCCTGGATCCCACCACCGGCACCCTGAGGATCTTCGTCAGCTTTCCCAACCCCGAGATAATCTTGAAACCCGGTTTGTTCGGCCGCATCCGCTTCCCCCTGGAAGACCGGCAGGGAGCCCTGCTCATTCCCCAGAGGGCGGTGCAGCGGGTCCAGGACGTGCAAACGGTCCTGGTGGTGGAACCGGACAATCGGGTATCGCTGCGCACCGTGACCCTGGGGGAGCGCGTCCATGACTCCTTTATTGTGACCTCGGGATTGAGCCCCGGTGAACGTGTGGTAGTGGAAGGCTTGCAAAATGCCATCCCGGGTCGGCTGGTGACGCCCCTGCCACCGCACAGTGGTCAGGAACGGCCGGGAGGGTGAGGAATCGTGTCGAAATTCTTCATTGAGCGGCCCATCTTCGCCATTGTCATCGGCCTGGTAATCCTGATTGCCGGGTTGGTGTCCATCTTTAACCTGCCCATTGCCCAATTCCCGCCCATCAGTCCGCCCACGGTGACGGTGGAGACGGTCTTCGTGGGGGCCAGCGCCCGGGTGGTGGAAGAAAACGTCGCCATCCCCATCGAGCAGGAGGTGAACGGTGCGGAAAACATGCTCTACATGTCTTCCACCAGCACCAGCGACGGCCGCTACTTCCTCACCTGCACCTTTGCCGTGGGCACTGATCTGGATATTGCCCAGGTGGATGTCCAGAACCGGGTGAGCCGGGCCGATCGCTCCCTGCCCCAGGAAGTGAAAAATTTCGGCATCCAGGTGAAAAAAGCCTCCCCGGACATGCTCATCGTGGTTTCCCTGTATTCCCCGGACAACTCCTATGACGATCTGTTCCTGAGCAATTACGCCCGCCTCAACCTCTTCGATCCCATCGCCCGGATCTACGGCGTGGGCAATATCGTCATCGTGGGGGAACGGGAGTATGCCATGCGTCTGTGGGTCCGGCCCGACCGGCTGGCCCGGCTGGGTCTGGAGCCCCGGGATCTGGCCCGGGCGGTGCGGGATCAGAACGTCCAGGCCCCGGCCGGCCAGGTGGGGCAGCCGCCGGCCGCTCCTGATGTCAGTTTTCAGTACAGCGTGGACGTCAAGGGCCGCCTGACGGAACAGGAAGAGTTTGAAAATGTCGTCATCCGCGCCCTGCCGGACGGGTCGGTCCTGCGCATCCGGGATGTGGCCCGCACCGAGTTGGGGGCCCAGATGTACAATTCCTTTTCCCGGCGCTTCGGCAAGCCTTCCACCACCATGGTGGTCTACCAGTTGCCCGGCGCCAATGCCCTGGAGGTGGCCGGCAATATCCGGGCATTCATGGAAGAGGCCAAGAGAATTTTCCCCCCGGGCCTGGATTACGAGGTGTCATACGACAATACCCTGTTTGTCCGGGCGGCCCTCCAAGAGGTGGTCTTTACCCTCTTCAAGGCCCTGGGCCTGGTCATGCTGGTGGTGTTTATCTTTCTGGGGAATTTCCGGGCCACCCTAATCCCCTGTCTGGTGGTGCCCATACCCATGGTGGGCACCTTTGCGGCGTTCATGGCCCTGGGTTTTTCCATCAATACCCTGGCCCTGTTCGGTCTGGTCCTGGCCATCGGCTCCGTGGTGGACGACGCCATCGTGGTGGTGGAGGCGGTCAAGGCCAACATGAAGGAAGGGCTCGATCCCCTGGCGGCCACCTTGAAGGCCATGGACGAGGTCACCCGGCCCATGATCGGGGTGGCCTGCGCCCTTCTGTCGGTCTATGTTCCGGTGATTTTCCTGGGTGGCATCGTCGGCCAGCTCTACCGCCAGTTCGCCCTCACCCTCTGCATCGCCGCCCTGCTGTCCATCCTGGTGGCCCTGACCCTGACCCCGGCTTTATGTGTTAAGATTCTGCGTCTCAAAAAAGACCAGGGGGGCCTCTTGGCGGCCTACAACCGGGCCTTTGACCGCCTGTTCGACCGGACCACCGCCGGCTACCTGGGCGGGGTGAGATTTTTCATGCGCCGCTTGGGAGTGGCCCTGGTGCTGCTGTTGGCGGTCTACGTGGGCGCCGGCAGCCTTCTGAAAACCCTGCCGGCGGGATTGGTGCCGGATGAAGACCAGGGCGTGGTGTTCGTCACTTTTAACCTGCCGCCGGGGGCCTCCCTGGAACGCACCGACGCCGTGCTTACCCGGGGGGAGAGGTTTGCCATGGGCCTGGAAGGTGTGGAAGTCGTCATGAATTGGGGCGGCTTCAACCTCATGTCCAATACCTTCGCCTCCGATGCCGGAACCCTGGTTCTGACCCTAAAACCCTGGGATAAACGCACTTCCCCGGAAACCCAGGTCGAGGCCATCATGCAGCGCCTGCGCCGGGAGTTTGCCACCTATCCCGAAGCCCGGAGTTTTGTCTATTCCTTGCCTGCCATTCCCGGTATGGGCAATGTCAGCGGCTTCCAGTATCAACTTCAGGATCGGGCCGCCCGAGCCCCGGATGACCTCTTCCGGGCCGCCCAGAATATGGTGGCCGAGGCCTCCCAGGAGCCGTCCATCGCCGCCATTTTTAACACCTTCCAGGCCCACGTGCCCCAGGTGAAACTGGATGTGGACCGGGACAAGGTGCAGACCCTGGGCATCCCGCTGAGAGGAGTGTTTGACGGTCTGCAGCTTTTCCTGGGCGGGTATATGATCAATGAATTTAATAAGTTCGGCAGGGTGTTCCGGGTCATGGCCCAGGCCGAGTCGGATTTTCGCCAAAGCCCGGAAAACATCGGCGATATTTATGTCCGCAATGCCACCGGCGAGATGGTGCCCCTGAGTACACTGGTGACGGTAAATTCCCAGACCGCCCCCATCCTCATTAAACGCTATAATATGTTCCGGTCCGCGGAACTGGTGGGGCAGAACGCGCCGGGCTTCAGTTCCGGGGATGCCATTGCCACCATGGACCGCCTGTCGGAGAATCTCCCCCCCGGCTTCGGCTACGAATGGACCGGCCTGGCGTTTCAGGAGAAGCTGGCCGGCGGCCAAGCCATCTATATCTTCGCCTTTTCCCTGCTGTTCGTTTTCCTGACCCTGGCGGCCCTGTACGAGAGCTGGACCATTCCCTTCGGGGTTATCCTGGGTCTGCCCATCGTCGTCTTCGGGGCCTTTCTGGGGATCTGGCTCCGGGGCCTGGCCAATGATGTCTACGTCCAGGTGGGCATCGTCATGCTCATCGGCCTTAACGCCAAACTGTCTATCATGATCGTGGAATTCGCCAAGAACAAAAAGGAGCAGGAGGGCTTCTCCACCTTTGACGCGGCCGCAGAAGGGGCCCGCCTGCGTTTCCGGGCCGTGCTGATGACCGCCCTGGCCGAGGTCTTCGGCTTGATGCCCCTGGTGCTGTCTTCCGGGGCCGGGGCTGCGGCCCGCTGGTCGGTGGGCACGGCCGTGGTCTTCGGCATGGCCATGGCGACCCTGCTGAGCCTGTTCTTCATTCCGGTGCTCTATTACGCAGTGGAAACTCTCATGGCCAAGGTCCGGGGTCCGGCCCCCGGGACTGTCGAACCGGCCTCGGCGCTCGAGGGCCGGGGGCGGCAGGGAGGTGCACCGTGAGACGGCAGGCCTGGGCGCTCCTCCTGATCCTGCTCCTGGCCGGCTGCAGCCTGGCCCCGAAATATGCCCGCACCCCGGGGGAAGTGCCCCAGGAATATCGTTTCCAATCCCTGCAGGGCCAGCCCCAGCCCGGTCTGAACAGTCTGGCGGACCTGGCCTGGTGGGAAATTTTCGACGACCGGGAACTCCAGAACCTCATCCGCATCGCCCTGGAGCAGAATTACGACGTGCAACTGGCCGCGGCCCGGGTGGCCGAGTCCCGGGCCCGGGTGGGCAGCAGCCGCTCCCTGTGGCTGCCCCAGGCCGGAGGCGCCTACATTTTTCAGCGCCAGAGGGTGTCCCAGGTAAGCTTCCCGCCTCTGCCCCGGGGAGCGCCGCACACGGGGGATATTAACCAGCTCAGCCTGGACCTTTTCTGGGAGGTGGACCTGTTCGGCCGCTGGCGCAGCCTCACCGATGCGGCCAGGGCGGAGTTCTTCTCTTCCCAGTGGGCCCAGCAGGCCGTCTTCGCCAGCGTGGTGGCCGAAATGGCCCAGGCATACTTCGAGCTGCGCACCCTGGACCGCCAACTGGAAATCGCTCGGGCCACCCTGAAATCCTTCGAGAAATCCCGCCGCCTGGTGGTCATGCGCTTTGAACGCGGCGTCGTCTCCCGCCAGGACGTGGCCCAGGTGAATGCCCTGGTGCATACCGCGGGGGTCAGAATCGCGGACCTGAAACGCCAGATTTCCCAGCAGGAGAACCGCATCTGCCTGCTGTTGGGAATCAACCCCCAGCCTATCAGCCGGGGAAAACCTCTCCCGGCCCTGGCGGTGCGGGCCACTGTCCCAGCTGGCCTGCCCTCGGACCTGCTGGAGCGCCGGCCGGACATCCGCCAGGCCGAGGAGGTCCTGGTAGCCGCCAACTACCGCATCGGCGCGGCCCGGGCCGATTTCTTTCCCCGTATCAGCCTCACCGGCCTCTTCGGCCGCCAGAGCATGGATCTGTCCGACCTGTTCACCGGACCGGCCAAGATCTGGACCATCGGCCCCGCGGTGACCCTACCCATCTTCACCGGCGGCCGCCATTATTTTGCTCTCCAAGAGACCTGGGCCCTGAGGGATCAGGCCCTGGTGCTTTATCAATTCACCGTCCGCCAGGCCTTCCGGGAAGTCTCGGACGGCCTCATCGCCCATGCCCAGCTCGGCGACGTCCGTCGGGAGCAGGAGGCCCTGGTGAAGAGCAATCAGGATTACTCCGACCTGGCCAACTTGAGGTATAAGGGCGGACTGGAGTCATTCCTGGCCGTCTTGGATGCCGACCGGCAGCTCTTTGCTGCGGAACTGGACCTGGCCAACGTACAGCGGGATCAGCTCCTCACCGTGGTGCAGCTCTACAAGGCCCTGGGGGGAGGCTGGGACAGGCGAACGCAATAGGTCTGTTTTCAAAGAGAGACACCAGGGGAGGTCTGGGGCAATCCCGGAACCGCCCTTCAACCGGCGATATTCGCATTAAAAAATGAGATTTTTATGAAATCTTTACGCAGAATTGGATTTTTGGTGGCGATGCTCGCGGTTTGTGCCCCTGTTACTCTGCTGGCCAGCCCCACCATGGACTACATCAAGGCCAATAAGGTATTGCGCTGCGGGGTGCACGAGAACTTGCTCGGCTTTTCTCGAAAAGATGAGGCGGGGAAATGGCAAGGCTTCAACGTGGATTTCTGCCGCGCCGTGGCTGCCGCAGTTTTGGGAGATGCCGACAAGGTGGCCTTTGTGCCCGTGACTGCCGCCAGCCGTTTCCCGATGTTGCTCTCCGGCAAGATTGAACTGCTCATGCGCAACACCACCCAGACCTTCGAGCGGGAAGCCGCCATCGGGGTTCACTTTGCCGGGATTTACTATCTTGATGGCCAGGCCTTCATGGTCCCCAAAAAGAGCGGCATCCGCACCCTGGCAGAATTAAACGGCGCCACCATCTGCTACCTGCGCCGAACGACGCATAAGGCAAACATGGCGGATTATTTCACCCTGCACGGCTGGGACATGACGCCCTTATCGGTGGAGACTGGGACAGAGATGATATCTCTTCTGGAAGCCGGGCAATGCCAGGCCGTGACCTCGGACCGCTCGCAGCTGGCCGCCCTCCGCTTGATGGAGCCCAATGGCATGGAAAAATTCCATATTTTGCCTGAGATCATCTCCCAGGAACCCCTCGGGGCGGTGGTGCGGCGGGGCGACGAGAACTGGCTCACTGCGGTCAAATGGGTGCTCTACGCCCTCATCGAGGCCGAGGAGCGGGGCATTACCCAGGCTGAGGCGAGGAAACTGTTGGAAAATTCACCCGACCCTGGGACGCGCCGCTTCCTGGCCTCCGACGGCTTGCCGGAAAAGGCCCTGGGGCTTCAACCCGGCTGGGTGCTCCGGGTCATCGAGGCAGTGGGCAATTACGGCGAAATGTATGAGCGCCATCTGGGTGAAAGCGGGCTTAAGCTGGACCGGGGACTCAACCGCCTCACAAAGAAGGGAGGCCTGATGTACTCACCCCCTTTCCGGTAAGAGAGTTTTTAGTTTCCGGTTGACGGTTTTTTTATATTTGAGTTGTGAATATTAGATTCTTCGCTGCGCTCAGAATGACAGTGTAGGGGACAGGTGAATTTCGCAGGGGCTTGTATTCCAAAGGAGTAAGCGTTCGGCGTTCAGCTTACAGCCGTCAGCTAATGCTTTAAATTCAAATAGTTATTCTAAGGTGGCGGATCACTGGTTTTTCGCTTAGTTTTCCTAACCGATTGTTTTTGCTGAAAGCTGATTGCTGATAGCTGAACGCCTACCCAAAGGAGAAGATTTAGGCGATATTCTGCCTCAAGGAATTGACCATGCTGACCGAATTTGCTCAAAACATCGTTATTATTGCTGTCTTCTTCGGCGTCATTCTTGCCATTGCCTTTGACGTCATCGACATGCTCCTGGCCGCCTTGTTGGGAATATCCGTCCTGATCATTTTCGGCATCTTTGACCAGCAGGATGTTATTAATGTCACCCGCAGCGCTTCGGGTCCGCTGGCGCTGTTGTTCGGCGGCATGGTGGTGGCCCGGGTCCTGGTCCCCACCGGCATCTTCGAGTATATCGGCTCCCGCTATCTGCTGGCCACCCAGGGGAGCGGCAAACGCTTCATTCTGAGCCTCTTCCTCCTGGTGGGGCCGCTGTGCGCGGTGCTGCCCAATGCCACCACGGTAATTCTTCTGGCGCCCATCATCATCCGGGTGGCCCAGGCCATGAAAATTGACATTGTGGGGCCCATGATTATTACCGCCATTATCAGCAATTCCGCCGGCCTGCTCACTCTGGTGGGCGACCCCGCCACCTTCCTGGTGGGCAGCAGTATCGGCATGACCTTCATCCAGTACGTCCAGAGAGTAAGCCTGGGCGGCCTTTTGTCAGTAATAGTTTTAATCCCCCTGCTCCCCTGGCTGATGAAAGACCTGTGGCAGGTGCAGCGCCCCCTGCCGCCCGACCTCAAGCCCGAGCCCCTGCAGCGGCCCTATCTGTGCCTCTTCGCCCTCCTCATCCTGGTGCTCATGGTGATCTTATTCGTGGCCGGGGAACTCCTGCCCGCCAGGATCGTGCCCCCGGCTGTATCTATCATCGCAGCCTCTCTGGCCCTGCTCCTGGTCTATGAGGCCGAAGTGGAACCGGTGACCGCCGTGCTCCAGGACGTGGATTGGCGCACCATCCTGTTCATTATCTCCCTTTTCTGCCTGGTGGAGGCCTTTAATAAGACCGGTATTCTCCAGGGGTTGTCGCAGTCTCTTTATGTCTGGTTCGGCACTCGCCTGGTCATCATCAGCCTGGTCATTCTGGCGATAGTGGGGGTCTGTTCCGCCCTGCTGGCCAACATCCCCGTGGTTGCGGTCATGCTGCTCATGGTCAAGGGGTATTTCGTCATCGCCGAATTAATGCCCGAAACGGCCATGGCGGCCTCCTTCGTGGCTTGGCCCACTGACCTCCTGCCCGTGTTCGTAGCCATGATGTTCGCCGGGACCCTGGGAGGCAACGCCACCCTCATCGGCGCCTCGGCCAACGTGGTGGCCGCCGGCATCTGCGCCTCCCACGGTCGGCCCATTTCCTTCATGACCTTTATGCGCTACGGCCTGCCCCTGACTATCTGCCAGTTGGTCTTTGGGGCACTGTATGTCCTGATTCTTTTCTCCTTTGTGAGCTGAAAATATCTGATCACTTCTGGTGGGAATTAGTGGCTTCTCAGTGGTCGGCTACCGACTTCGCTGAGAAAATTTGCTCAAAATTGCCCGCCGGATGAGGAAATAAGGTTGCTTCCCGGCGTGTATCGGGTTTATGATCAAAAGACAATAAACAGGTTGGGGATAGCTGGGGCACGGTTATGACGGGTGAAGTTTGCGGGGCGCAGGGGGACAACGGGTTACATAAGCGAGCCCTCTTGCGGGGGTGGAGCCAGGCGGGTTGGCGGCGTTATATCTGGGTGCTGCTGGTCTGCAGTTTTTTGGGGAGTGGCCCGGCCTGGGGGGCTGCCATCCGTCTCGGGGCAATCAATCCCCTTACCGGTAATCTGGCCTTGCATGGCATTGAGATTCATCAGGGCATCGTGGCTGCCGTGGAAGAGGCCAATGCCCGGGGGGGGCTGCAGGGACATCCGGTGGAACTTCTCAGCCGGGATGACCAGAGCCGCCCCGACGTGGCCCTTAACCAGACCCAGGACCTCCTCTACCGGGAGAAGGTGGTGGGGTTGCTGGGTGGTTATGTGGATTCCCTGGTGGGCCCCATCAGCACTATGGCGGCACGCCACGGCACGCCCTATGTGGCTGCCGCCAGCCTGCAGCAATCCCTGACGGAGCAGGGCAATCCCTTCTTTTTCAGGGTATCCTGCATGTCCGGGGTGGTAAAGCCCCTGGGCCGGTTCATCCTGGAGAGGCTTAAACCGGCCAAGGTGGCCATCCTCTACACGGCTACGCCCGGCTCCACGGAATTTGCCACCAGGCTCAAGGAGATGTTAGCGGAGCAGGGGATAGCGATTCCCCTATTTGAAAAATTCCGCCCCGGCACCCCGGATTTTTCCGTATTGCTCCTCAAGGCCCGGGAACAGGGGGATGATCTATTGATTTCGGGGGGATTTTTCCCTGATAACCTGCTGCTGGCCCGGCAGCTCCGGGAACAGCGGACCCCTCTGAAGGCCTTCATCGCGCCCTGGGGGGTGGCTTACGAAAAATTTATCCGGGAACTGCGGCAGGGGAGCGAAGGGCTCATGGGACTGTGCGCCTGGAATCCCGGGATCACCTATCCCGGTACCGAGACGGCCTCCCAGGCTTTTGTCAAGAGGTTTCAGGAGCGGTTCGGTCAGGCCCCCAATACCACGACCATGCATGGTTACACGGCTGCCCGGGCCCTGTTGGCGGCC
>Ga0194113_10009908_pt1 | contig 11422 bp, 9 predicted proteins | sample TA2MahC200mmetaG_FD_146193 | JGI IMG/M metagenome (GOLD analysis project Ga0194113, IMG submission 146193) | Freshwater microbial communities from Lake Tanganyika, Tanzania - TA2015017 Mahale Deep Cast 200m | ecosystem: Environmental > Aquatic > Freshwater > Lake | place: Tanzania: Lake...
CCGATGCTTTCGATCTTCTTGGTCCACTCGCCCGCGACTTTGGGAATCGCCTGAGCCATCCCGCCACGCTTGCGCGCAGCGGCACGTTCGCGCGCTCGCGCGGGATCGTGGGTAAAACAATGGTCACTTCCTGCGACCGCATAGCCGCCGCAGCGCTTGCCATTCTTGGTTTTTGCCGTGCACGGTTTCGCCATAGTTTGCATATCTCACCTCGTTCGCCTTACCTCTTCCGTTTTCGCTGGTTTGCATCCGGCTTGCTTCATTCTCTACCCAACAGCGCGAACAGTCGCTTGATTTGCCGCACCGACAGGTGATCGAGTTGCTCGCGCCACTTGGCGGTTTCTGATTCTGCTGCTTGCGCGGCTTCCGCGATCTCCTGTTTATCCGCCTCATCATCGTCCAGCGTATCCATGACGGCGAGAATCGCGGGCAGCCCACCGGCGCGTGCCAGGTTGCTGATCAGCAGAGCCAACGCGCGTGCATCTGGCTCGGCGGTTGGTCCGTTACCTTCCCAGCCATAGAGCGATCCGCCGTACTTGCGGTCAAAGCCCGACAGTACCGCCAGCGCGAGTGAAAGAGCGCGACCAACACAATGGATCTCCTGAGCTGTCGGGAGGTCGAGTCGGCTCGACGCCGTGGGATCGAGTGCATCACATTCCACCCACAACCGCACCAATCCGCGAATTGCATCGGAGAGGGTCAGCCCCTTTTCCCGTGCCGCTTTCACTGCGCGCTCTTTGAGTTCGCTTCCGATCCGTACCTCGATTTTGTCGTCGCTTGTTGCCATTTGTCATTCCCCGCTTTCGATTATTTCGCGGTTATCTGTATGACTTGTCGGGACACCCAAACGCCATTGCGCTGAAAGGGTTGCCTACCGCCTCACGATCCTTGTTTGATCCGCGCGGTCATTGCGGCACACTCAAGCGCGTCCTCCACTGCCATATATGCCGCGTTCACTTGTTCCCATGCCGCGAACGCGCGCTCGAATTCGGGCGTGTCCTGTTTGCCACGCGCCGCCAGTGCGTCCAGATAGTCTGCGCCTTCGTTGAATTTGCGTACGAGTTCCTCGCGACGCTTTTTCAATTCTTCCAAATCCACTTTGCAAGTCCTTTCTATCCAGAGGGAAACAAGCTACGGCTCGATATTCTGGTTTTTGGTGTGCGTGCATTCACTTCCTGCCATACGCACACCAATTTCCAATATATTCACCCGTAGTTTCCTTCCCTGGATGCCGAGGGAGGAAAACAAACTACGGATCGGTATGCGGCTTTTTGTTGTGTGTGTGCATCGGAAGGCAGGTTCGCGTCCGCACGCACAAAAATCTCTGTCATACTCATCCGTTATCCTTTTCCTTCGTTTTCTCCAACGAGATAATCTGAAGCGTGGTCTAACTCGAAGCGAGGCAAAGAAATCACATCCTCGAATTCTTTGAGCGGCGCATAGCGCGCGGCTAGCTCACTGTCTTTCTCTTTCGTCAGGATTCTCAAGGCGTGCAGTTCATCGAGCAGATTGCGGGCGGTCTTGATGCTCGTATCCAGCCGTGTGCCCATCTCTTTCGATTCGACGTACCCGCGCTCGCGAATTTCGGCATCGGCAAAGTGGGCGAGCGCATCGCCACGCGCGGGCGGCATTGACGCCAGCACAACGCGGCGCGCTAACTCCAACTCATGCGCCGTCACACGCTCGCGGTTATGGACGAGCGCGAGCGCACGCGCCAGCAATTCGATTTGATGATAGCCGCGCCAGGGTTCTTCGACTTGTGACTCGATGACTTCTGTGTAGTTCTGCTCTTTACCTTCTTCATCCGTAAACTTTGTGCGTCGTGTGACAATCACACCACGTCCGCGCGCCAGGAGTTTTGCCAGCCGCTTCAGATGTCCCCGTGCAGTCGCGTCCGTGCGCACATCGTCTAGATTGCGCTTGGAGAGTTGGAAACTGTATGCGCTCATGGCATCGCGCAGCGCGTTCAATTGTTCGGCGCGATTGGAATTCTGCCAGAGTGTCTCAAACCCCTTGTCCACTTGCTCGGCGGTCAAAGGCGGGACGCGATAGGTGAGAAAGCGCGGTCCGATGATGTTCAGATAGCGCTGGTGCTTGTTCAACGCGGCGGGCGTAATGCACGCGAGAAAGCCGAACGACGATTCGTACGAAATATCGCCGCGCGTCGCGGTATGCTTCCGAAATTCGCCGTCGTATATTGAAGCAAGGTCGCCGAGGAGTTTGGTGATCGTGTCTTCCTGCAAACTGAAAAGCGTCGTCAAGTCTTTGCAAACGAACACTTTGCCATTGAGCAACGGCAGTAGATCTTGGGGATCGCTGCCATCGGGTCGCACATAGCCGCTGACGAAGGCGTTTTCAGAGAGAGTATCCAGGTAGTAAACGTGAGGGCTGGCGCGCAGGAGGCGGACCAGTTCGGTCTTCCCACTCGACGGCGCGCCGACGATGAAGAGCCACACGGGCGGCTTGACGTTCGGCAGCGCGCTCGCGGCGAGTGTGATTTCCATCAAGTCGCCGAGGTCGCCGAGTACGTCGTGCAAGCGCGCGTGCAAGTCCAAGAGAGAGACGCGGGTGGACAGCAGACGATTCGCGCGTTCGGCAGTTTGCTGTTTGTTCGCCTCCAGTTTTGCTTGCGCTGCTCGCACGGCTTGCGCCTTGGCGTCGCGTTCGGCTTGGGCTTTGTATTCGCGGCGGAATTCGGAGAGCGTCCGCTCGTATCCTTGGACGTCCTTGTGCGTGAGGTTGAAGCGTGCCTTGATCGTATGCCACAGAATTGCTTGCGCTTGTGCGCGTTCGACGGTCGCGAGTCGGCGCAGAATCGGCTCGAGTGCGCGGGCAAGTTGCACGCGGTCGGTGTCGGCAGGGATCGCCTCAAGGTCGAGCGTGAGCAGGTCACGCGCATTCTCCAACAGTTCGGCGATTTGTTCGCGCGTCGCACCGTTCGCGATAAACGCAGCGGGATCGTCTGCGCCGTCGGGGAGCGATACCACGCGCGCTTCCGCGCCGATTTGCCCTGCGAGTTCACGCGCATGCGTCTTTCCCGTCGCGTCGGCATCGAGGAAAACAAAGACGCGTGTGTGCTTCCTCACGGCGTCCAAGTAGTTGGCGTCCAGAGTTGTGCCATTCAACGCGATCACATTCGGATAGCCGACTTGCGAGAGTGCGAGTGCGTCAAAGACCCCTTCGCACAAAATCAGATCGCCATCGCCGCGCAGTGCGTCCGAGTTGTAGATCACGCGTGGTTTGGGCAAGTGCAGATACTTCGGCTCGATGCCGTTCAAGGCGCGCCCCGAAAGATACACGACGCGTCCGCGCTGCAGGTATGGAATGACCACGCGGCCAAGGAAGAAATCGCGCCCGTCCTCGCGAATCAAGCCCGCCTCTTTTGCCTGGGCGAGGTCAACGGCTTGCGTTTTCAGGTGTGCGCTAAGTCCGCCGTGCGCCGCGCCAAGCCAATGCGCCTCGATTGTCTCGGCGGTCAGTCGGCGACTTTGCAGGTATTCGCGTGCGGCATTGTCGCCGTTCAATTGCGCGTGGTAGTAGTTCGCGGCGATGGCGTAGATGCCTTCGATCGTGCGTTGCTGTGTGTCGGCTTGCTCTTGCTCAGGCGTACGCGGTATAAGTGCAATGCCTGCGCGTTCGGCAAGCCAGCGAATTGCTTCGCGCGTTGTCATCTGCTCACGCTTTTCGATCAGGTCAATCACATCGCCGAATGCATCACAGCCGAAGCATTTGAAATGCCCATCAGGAAATACGACGAAGGAAGGTGACTGTTCTTGGTGCAACGGACACAAGCCCTTGAGTCGGCGCGCACCATCGCGCTTGAGCGTCGTGTACCTCCCCGCAATCTCTGCCAGATCAGTTCGCTCTTTGATTTGTTCAATCAGTGACATCTGTGTTCCTCCGCGGGGTTGTGGGCTTTTGGACGCGGCATACACCTTCCGGCGGGCGCGCGTCAGGGTCGGCCGTTATTTCGTTTTCTTCGATTTCTTCGCCCATCTGCGCCAAGATTTGCAGGCAACGCGTAATTGCCGCGCTTTGCTCGGGCGTCAGTTGATCAGGTAACTTCACCCTTGGGCGTCTCCGTTTTGATCTCGCGCCGCGCTTGTCCAACGCAGCAAATTTCTTGATAACATCTTTTTCCCCTCTACGCAGCGACCGCGTTCGGTTGCGGCGCGCGATTGGTTGTTTCGGCTTGGTTGCCTTGATGTGGTGTCAGCATTTCAAGTGTTCTCCGGAGTTTTCCGAGTTCCTCCTCATAAATCGCTGCTAGTCCCGCGTCCACATCTTGGCTTTCTTCGACTAGGGCATCGATCTCCTTGAGAAGTGAAGTAGCAACCATCTGCAATAGTTCTGGATCGCTGGATCGAGCCAGAGAGACGCGCAGCGATGGTAATTGATAAACCAGTTCAACCGCCAAACCGTTCATCCTGACCTCCGCGCCAAACAAAAAAGGTAGTAGAATTGCTTCTACTACCCTATCCGAAAGCCGAACCCAAAAAGGGACAAATTTGTCAATCGAGATTATTTGCCGTTCGCCTCTCTTTTTCTTGCCCTTTTTCTCAATTCTGCGTCCGCCTCGCGCTCCTCTTTCTCCCATTCATTTCTCAATTTCTTGAGCACGCGCTGCTGTGCCTTCTTCGCTGCTTCTTGCTTGATGCCGAGTTCGACTGCGAGCTCATTCGGCGCCAGAATTCCTCGTCGCATAAAATCCACAATCACTGACTCGCGTTTAGCCAGTTTCGCGTTGCGCGCCAACTGTTCAACCACAATCCTGGCTTCAGATACGTCAAACCCTCCAAGATTTTGTTCCGATGCTCGCCGCATAGCAGGCGTGTTGTTCAACGGCGATTCGTCCCCCTGTTGCATATCGGCTAAAGACTCCTTGCCTGTGCGTTGGAAATGATGGGTCTTGCCTCTCCAGAGGTCAAGCAACCCGTTTCGCACATGCACGCGAAGCGACGGCTTCAATTTCCCCTTTCTCCAATCAAAGCGCGCGCGATTCGCGTCGGAGTGTCGAGCGACTGCCTCCAAAGGTTCCAAAGCAATCCGCAGAGCATTAGCGTAACCAAAGACGCGCATTCGAGTTGTATGAATCCGTATGTGTATGTTGTCATCCTGCTCTGCTTTCTTCTCATCTTCAGGAGTCCAGGCAAATACAAGTCCGTCTTTCAAATCCCCCTCAATTCTCCTGGCGAAGTTCTTCAAGAACTCTTTCTTAGAAGTGTTGACAAAGTAGGCGAAATCGTTTCGCACCGCATCAACTCGCAGGGTCCTATCACGGGCGTCGTGATCCAACTCCCCTCTTTTGCTGGGACCTGCTACAGCCACAACTGCTTCGGTATTCCCCGCGACGAAGGCAACCGCGATGGCGCGTCCGCGCGCAATCCAATCATCGAATTGTTGTCCGCGCCACTGTCGGCAAAACCTTTCCACTTCTTGCTGGATGACATTATCATACGCCAAAGCAATCAACCACGCTGCTTCTTCATCTCCCTTCTGTGCGCGCAGAAACATGTACACAAATAGTAGTTGGTCAATGGGATAGTCACTTTCAAGAATCTCTTTGAGTTTGGGGATGCCGCCCACTGACAAGCGATCGCGATTTTCGTTTCCTCCTGCCTGCTGCAACCAATCTTGTTTTTTCTTTTGATAGAACTCGCCAAGACTTGTGTGATGATGCAAGCCAGACGACTGCGCGGAGGACTCTGTACACACGATGGTATCAGACGAAAGACAAAATCCCCAAGATCGTCCGCTTTCCCATCCATGTACCCTGGATATCACAATTGGGCAAAAGTGATATTCCTTTGCTTGACTCCGAAGGTCCTTCCAGAATTTGCCCGAGTCAGGTAGAAGGTCAAAGGGTATCTGCAAAAAGTTGAATCGCCTCTCGCCAAGTGCCTTACCTGCGTTGTGAAGTCCAGTCGCCTCCGCCACATTGGTAACGACGCCAACCAAGAAAATCTTTGCTTGGGAAGATACTTCATCTCCCAATTCATTGATTGCCTCTGCGGTCAACCGAAGAAGTTCTTGCGCCCGTTTCAAATTCTCGAAGAAAGATTGCTGTTCGTCTACCGCCATAAACCTTCCCTCAAAATCGATCGCCGTGCGCGCTCACACAGTTCGGGCGATTCGGATACAAGCGTCTCGCCGTCGCGCCTGCTCGCGCTGCGGTCACGCCCTCTGCCGTGTGCGAAACGGTAGGGGGGGTATTGTTATGCTTTCAACACACGCATCTTTGCGCCAGCCTGAGGCAAAATTTGCTCATGCCAAGTCCTATTGAATCTCGAAAACCCAAATTCACATTCTCACTTGAATTTCACGATCGTGAATGGTTTGACTGCCGCCAAGCTATCATTGAGGAATATTGCCACTTCATAATCGCCATATGTCCACGAACCAAGCGAAGATAACGGCTTCGGCATGACGGAGAAGACAACATTTCGGGTTCCCTCAACAATTGCTTCACTTTTTTCATCGTCTTGCCAGCGAGGAATACAAGGCGGGGAGGTACAGGCAGGTGACCACACCGCCGTGAGTTTAGCGAATTGTGGGACATCCTGAATTTGAACCACTGCGTAGATTGGCTCGAACATTAGAAAGTTGGATGCGGGATACGTGGGAAACTTCTCCGTTCCGTACACACCTCGAGCTAAGGTCACGCTCTTGACGTACCTTCTTGGATCACCTAGGGATGGCCAGGGGGTTGATGTTGGAATGTGCGTTGGGAAAGGAGATGGCTGCCACATTGTTGGAGAAGGAACTGTCAAGTTTGATATGTTCAACCCTTGTATCACTCCCCATATTTGCGATCCAATCACTCCAAAGACCAACACAACGAGAACGGCAAGTATCAAGATAATTGCGGACTGGGATGGAGACATTCCCCAAAGCGTTCCTTGAACTTCATGTTGCCTTGGTGAATGGTCTTTCAAGAATTCCCTCACCGCTGCGTTCTCCTCGAAACGCAAGCTTTCTTTTAGCACACGAGTCGCCCTCACCGAGTCGCCAGTCATCCAGAAATATATGCCCATTGATCGAAGGAGGGGACCGTTAACATCGGCGGGCTGTTTTCCTCCTGACAGATTGACAATTATCGCCTCAATCGTCCACAGAATCCCCCAGGGCAAGCCCCAAGGGCCAAACAGAATTGAAAGCAACGTATAACCGATTGCCCGCCGAGTTCGGCATTCGCTGCAAAGAATTCCCGCTCCTCCACCACGCTTGAAGCTAAGGATAAGAATGCTGATCACATATTGAAATACAGTCACTCGAATAGTTTCATCAATCTTGCCACAGTTTTGGCAGGGGATGGGTTGGGGTCTTGCGGTCCGCTGCGTCTTGGGCTCTTCTTTGGGCGTACTTGGTTGTTGGGTTTCTCCAGAAAGCCATTTATCGTACGCTGTCCGTTTCTGCGGGTCACTCAGAGTTTCATAGGCATAGTTCAACCTCTGCATCATCTCCAGGGCATTCGCAGATTTGTTTACATCTGGATGATATTTCTTTGCCAAGCGATGATAGGCAGCCTCGATCACGTCTTGACTTGCACGACGATCAACTTGCAACAATTCGTAGAGCGTTGATTCCTCTGGCATTTCGCATTCCTCCTGATCTTGGTCGTCAAGACAGAAAATCGCCCGCCGTGCGCGCGCTTGCACAGAACGGGCGATCATCGTATACTCTCAATCGCCGATGCGTTCTGCTGACGCCTCGGTCACGCCCTCGGACGCTGGAACGTCGCGAGGGTTTTCCTTTGTCGCAATTCTATCACAATCGGAATATTGGCGCAATCGCCTCGCCCATTCCCTCACTTTGCCTTGGTTCCTGTCGGATTTGCACCGCTGGCAATGGGCAAGGTATTCGGTTGGTGATTGATCAGATCGTTAATGATTCGCTACGATGCTTCTCCTGCAATTCTGCGTGCCAATTTCAACCTCATTGCGGCGGGCGCACATCATGCGTCGGACGGCGCGTTCGTTTTGCCTGCATCACTGTGACCGCGCCGTTTGCCGATTTGTGTCCCAAAGACGCGGTATCGGTGTGTCCCTCGTCGGCACAGCCCCATTTCAAGATTGCGCCCGAAATCGTGCGCCCAACGCGATGTTTTTCGGGCGTGCCAACTGCGACTATATAACTATCTGTACTGTCTCTTCTCTGCTTGATGCTCTCTCCTATTCAACTCGGTGAAGATCCTCTCCGGCTATACCTGACCTCTTCATACTTCCCGGTTATTCCCAGCGGTATCCATCTTCCCGTCTGTTCTCTCTCAATATGTACCTCTCATTCTTTCCTGTTCTTTGAATCCGTTATCTACTCCGTTCTCAACCTCTTGTTTCTCTTGACTCTGGCTTGGGTCTGTTCTTCCTCCCAATCCATTCCCAACCGGCACATATTCACTTCACACGTTGTTTCGGAACGCCCGTCCGAACGGACTTGCGTTCATCATACCTCCGGCTCGAAACATTCCAGGCAATACACGGTCGAATCGTTCTGCGAATCAATCGCGTTCCACGCCGTCATCCAAATCTTGCCCGCGATACCATGCTCGTTCAGCGCGTCTATCGTCGTGATGAAGACCGGCAAGATTTGTTCCAGCCACCAATCTAACTTGCCTTGCCGTTTGAGTTCGGCGATGAGCGCGTCACCGCGCAAGTGCTGCATCGAGGAATCTGCGAACGCCGCGAACGCGTCCTGCAAAACCAGGTCGGCGAGATGCCGCGCGCGCCGCCAACCGGTCGTCACAAACAGGATGCGCCAGGTCACATCGTCGCGACGATCGCGCGCGTAGGAATAATAGTCCAACTTGCCTTGCATCTTCCGCATACTCGCTTTGGAGCGATCCACCTCGACCGCGATGACGTAGTAGTGGTCGCCTGAGTCATACACGCCGCTCCCATCCGGCAAAAAGCGCGACATATTCTGCCCGTACGCTTCGAGCGCTGGGAGAAAGTCGCTGCCGACCATCTCGCTTCTTTCCATTCCCCGTTCGGATGAGGGACGCCAGCGACGAAACGGCGCGAGCTTGACCTTTTCCGCATAGAGTTGGGATTCCAATTCCGAATGCCAGGTGATGAGTCTATGCCCGCGCGTGCGTGCCTCGCGCAAGAACTGCAAATAGATTCGATTCTCCAGACGCGTGTGTTCCCAATGCTTGACGAGTCCGCCAAAACCCTGCTCCCAGCCGCGCAGATGCGCGTACGTTTTGACTGCTGTGCCGAGTCCTGCCCAAGCGGTCAGGAGCCAGACACCCTTCTCCGACACCACATAACACCTGGAGCGATTCGCGCGGCGTTGCTTACACGCCTCGATCAAGCCCCATTGCTGCAATCGCGTGATGCTCCGCCGAATGCTCCGCGCCGGCATCTGCGCGATGAACGCGAGTTCGACCGCATCGAGGAGCGGATGATCGGCGATCCAGGTCAGCATTTGTTTGTCGAGCGCATAGAGCGCAAGCGTGAGCGCGGCAAGGTCGCGGCGGGAATGCGTGAGCGAAATGCCGATTGTCAGTGATTCGAGTTCAAGTTGTTTCTCATTCACACTTTGATGGGCTGGTAGGGTTTGCCAAGCAATGAGATTCGTTTGCTTTTCTGCTCCGACGATTTGATCCAGAAAAGAGACGCATCCGTCGCTCCACGCCGAATCGGTGTTCCAGACCTCTGACGTTGGGTCGGCATGGAATGTCGCCAGGTGCTCGCGCGTAATGAAGAACGTCCAGGGCAAGAGACCCGTTCGCTTCCCCAGATGCAGCAAGAGATCGTGATACTCGCGCTCGCGTTCGCGGTTGGCGGCGACGATGACCCAAGGCGGAAAGAGGTACTTGTCGGGATCATTGAAATCAGGGAGCGTGATCAAGCGGACGAATTGTTCGAGTCGCGCGCGTTCGCCTTTGACCGGCATCAGGTTCACATCGTATTCCAGCGCAAGCGTCACCCATCGTCCTTGTGGGTTTTTCAATTGCGCGATGCCGGGGAGAGGCGCGGGGTAATATGTACCTGGGTCATCCTCCGTCGAGAACCGCGTTTCGACTTCAACATCCCAACTTTGAACCGACCATTCCCAACGCATCCGCTGGAGTTGGAGCAGAAACGTACGGATGTGATAGACGCGGTCCAACCGGAGCGTGAGCCATTCGAGCCGAGCGCGGCTGTACCGATACTTTGCCAGGTACACGAACAAGGGCAGACGGGCGGAATCGGCTAATGCCTCCAACCCTTTCGTGGTCAGCACCCAGAGCGAACGCGTTGGGATATTCGGATGACGCGCGGGGATGAAACGGATGAAATTCCACTGGCGTAATCGCGTCAGATAGACTTGAAGCGTGCGCCCACATCCGCCGAGCAACATCTGGAGCTGCTCGCAGGACAAGCAGGGATGAACGCGCAATGCGTCGAGAACGCGCAGGTAGCGCGCCGACAATCGGTGCAAGGGCATCGGGCTTCAGTCTCCTCCGCTCGCTGTCGCGACATCCTGCGCCGGCGCGCCATTCGACGGCGTTGTCGCCAGTGATTCGGCATCGGCGGGCGCGAGAGTCGGCTTCAGCGCGCCGCGGCGCATCAGTTCTTGGCGCACCCAATAGCGAACCTGCTCGCGCGGATCACGCATCTCCGCCAAAGCAAGCCGGGCTAACGCGTTTGCTTCATCTTCTTCCAGAGTGATCATCAGTCGGCATGCCATCGTTTACTCCAAACAAAAAGCCACAGTCATTTGAGACTGTGGCTAGATTACAACAGCGGGAAGGAAAGAAAAATAGGTCACCGAATTATTTTCTTTTCTTTCCGGTATTTCTTGACCTCATCCAAGAGTTCGCGGTCGCCTTCCTTTTGAGCACGCTTCAATCGGTCGCGGGCATATTCCAGCAGCTTGACGCCCGATGCAGTCAGCCCCAAGCGCCATCCGATGGCCTTGGCGATTTCCTTCCATCGCTTGTCGGGGTCGCGCGCTTTGATTTCCTCCGCCTCTTGCGCTTTGGCAAGACGGTAGATCAACTCCTTGCGGTCTAACTCGCGACGTCCTGGTCCGCGTTTGCTATCTACGGTCTTGGCAACGGACTGCTGTGTTGGATCATCAACCCAACCTTGCTTGACCAATTCGCCATACAGAATCTTCCAGGTCGGTTCGACAGGAGCCCAGAACTTGTCTTCTTCGACAAGCGTGAGTTCAGACTCACCGTTTGGCAGGAGATGGGCGACGACTTCGGTCGGCTTGAACGTGACGTACTTGACGGGATCGGCATGGAGTTCAACAACAGAATAGTTGGGATTCTTGCCGCGCTCGCGCTCACCCAAGAAGATGCGCGAGGCGCGACCGATCTTTGCCCACCGCCGTGCGACCATCGCCGCGACAATGCGAAACTGGGTTGGTGTGCCTTTGAATCGAAGATGGACTTCCATATAATATCACAATCTGACCAGCGAATTGGGGA
>Ga0194113_10009909_pt1 | contig 11422 bp, 10 predicted proteins | sample TA2MahC200mmetaG_FD_146193 | JGI IMG/M metagenome (GOLD analysis project Ga0194113, IMG submission 146193) | Freshwater microbial communities from Lake Tanganyika, Tanzania - TA2015017 Mahale Deep Cast 200m | ecosystem: Environmental > Aquatic > Freshwater > Lake | place: Tanzania: Lake...
TTTCGCTTGTGCTGAGGTTTACCCTCAACAACGATGTTGCTTCTAATATCATCAGTCCCTAAGCTCTGTGACAACCTCTCCGTCTGGCGCTAAACTTCGCAATCACTAGTTTGTTGACTGTAAGCAAGCGCACTGATAGACTATCTATAACAAGCCGCTTTTGTATCTGTCAATCACGGGGGACCGGCCGAGGTGGCGGAACGGCATACGCGACGGACTTAAAATCCGTTGGGCTTCGGCCCGTGCGGGTTCAAATCCCGCCCTCGGCACCATTGCGGAGATAATAGTCAGAAACAAGTTGATTCTTTAAAAATATCTGTGTGTGGAGGACTTCCTTAATGAAAAGAGCGAGAATACTATCTGTGGGTAAATATCTGCCCGAGCGACGCGTGACCAATTTCGACCTGGAGAAGATGTTCGAGACCAGCGACGAATGGATACAGCAGCGTAGCGGCATTATCGAGAGGCGCTACGCCGATGAAGGGGTCTACTGTTCAGACCTGGCATTAGAGGCAACAAAGGATTGCCTCAAGAATGCGGGTATGAAGCCTGAGGACATAGATTTCATAATCTTTGCCACGCTCAGCCCCGACATTCATTTCCCGGGGACAGGAGTATTCCTGCAGCGAAAACTAGGCATTACCGACGTAGGCTGCCTGGACGTAAGGAACCAGTGCACCGGCTTCCTTTACAGCCTCGCTATTGCCGATGCCTTCGTCAGAATCGGCATGTATAAGAGGGTTCTCGTCGTCGGTTCAGAACTCCATTCCCACGCATTGAATTACAGCTTCGCAGGGCGCGATGTAACGGTGCTATTCGGTGATGGCGCAGGCGCTGTGCTCGTAGGTCCTTCAGATGACCCGTCGCGGGGAATCCTTTCCTCGCATCTCCACGCGGACGGCCGGTTCGCCGATATTCTGAAGCTGGATATCTTCGATATCAGCCGGAAGCCAATTGTTTCCGAAAAGATGCTGGAGGTGCAGCACCGTTACCCCAAGATGATAGGCAAGGAAGTCTTCAAGGTGGCTGTGGAAAGGATTCCTTTGGTGATTCGTGAGGCGTTAGAGGCGAACAATCTCAAGGTCGAGGATGTTGACCTTTTCCTGCCCCATCAAGCGAACCTGCGCATAAATCAGTTCGCTGCAGAACGTCTGGGGGTCGCACAGGACAAATTCTATAACAACATTCAATACTACGGGAACACCACAGCGGCTTCGATACCTCTCCTTATCGATGACGTGCTGGAGAAGGGCATCCTTAAAGAAGGAAATATCGTGGTGATGGTGGCTTTCGGCTCCGGTTTTACCTGGGGCGCCAGCGTGATGCGATGGTAGTTAATTTATCTCATTCCGGCTGGAGGAGTTTATCTACTTTTCCCCCGGTCTGCTCCCAGCAGCGTGCTGCTGCCCGCCGGAATATCACCTTTCGCTTCCAATGAGAGCAGTAACTCAAGCGCTCTCTCCTCGGTAATGCCCAGACTGGCAGCGACCTCTGACAGGTTGCCGGAAATTCCGTGAGCACGCAAATATTCCAGCAGCCTTACCTCGTCGCTGACAGGTACCGGTGACTTCCTTCTCTCGCTCACCCGTGATACGATTGTGAGAGCCAATCCCCCCACGATGAATAGCAGGATGAGCGCCCAGAACACCTGCGCGTTCATCAGCGGAGCGGTGCAAAACACCGCCAGAACCAGTATCAAAACGCCTAACCAGAGCGCATCGAGTTTCAGCGCCATGTCATACCCCCTCGGAATCCACAACCGGCACAGAACAGCGCATATAAAGCAGCTATTATACTACCTAACTCCTCTATCGGAGTCAAATATCGGTCTGCTTGGTTTATCGTTAGAAGATAGTGGACTCGAATGGCTGCAGCAGCCTGATTTCCGCATCCGGGGCACTTTTCAGTATTTGCCTGAGGAATAGCTTCATATCCAGCATGGGAAGATTGCGTGTCTTTGTCTTCAGCTTCAAGGGAACAGAGAAATCATCGTAATGAAACGGGACTATGGCTTTTGGTTTCACAATTTGCAGGAGCTTGGTGGTATACTCGGGGACCTTCTTCCAGCCCGGCACACACATGAACAGCACATCGCAATCGTGTCCCTGCAACTCCGATTCCAGGAAATTCGCGCTTCCCGCATGCAGAAAAATCTTGCCTCCCAGCTCTACTTTGGGCATAAAAACAGTGCCCAGCCGATACTGATTCATTTTTAGCGGCGGTTTGCTCAGAGCGTCGATTTCCCCCGGATAGGGCACGCGTCCAAGAAACACCAGCCCGTGTATGGAGGGAATCATCGTCACTGCCGCGCCTTCGAACAGCTCGACCCGTTCTCCTCCCGAGCAAATATTGACACGATGTGAAACGCCATTCATCTGCATCAGCGCTTCCAGGCTTCTACTCCCTATGATAGAGCCATCGAAATGTCGGGCGAACTCAGGCACATCAAGCGCGTGGTCGAAATGAGTGTGCCCGATGATAATCGCCGCCAGTTTGCCGGGAAGCTTATCCAAATACTTCTTTACTAAATCCGCCTTCGGTTTTAAAGGCGTGAATGCGAGCTCGATTTTACCGGGCCGGGAATGATAGGGGTCAATCAAGATGGTTTGTCCCTTGTGCGTCAGCTCTATTCCCGCTGCACCGATCCAGCGCATATGCACCATCTTTTTAGAAATCTTATCGATTCCCAGATACCTGATATTCCAGAACCGTTCGCTCGCCCTGACAAAAATCTCGCTTCTATTCTCCCGCAGTCTTCGCCTCTCCTGGCGCGCTTTTGCCCAGTGGTCGAAGGATGCCAGAATTACATAGGGAACGCGGCCGGAATCATCCGCAATTGGAACACGTTCCAACGGTATCCCCAGTGAAATCAGCCCCTGCTCGAAGAGCGAGTCCCGTGCAGGGTCGCAGGGTCTCCATTCGCCCAGCCACACTTCGCAGTCCACATGGTCCTGCTCCACAGGAGCATCGCCCAGACGGGGGGCTAGCTCTTCGTCTCCGGAAACCCACTGCCATAAGGAGACCTCAGGCTTGATGCGGAATACCCTGTAGCGTGCCGGGATGCCGACCGACCTGAGCATAGCTATCAGCAGATTGGTCTTGCCGGAGCACATGCCCCAGCGCCTTGCCAGCGTCTTCGAGGCAGGCACATTCCAGTCATCCAGGCAATAGGGCAACTCTTTGACGAAATCGAAGATGCGCTGAAATCTCTCACCATCGGTACGGCAGCCTGAGGTCAACTCCAGGGACTTTGCCCGTATCTCAGGTCGCCTGTGGAAATCGCAAAGCTCGCTGGGGCTGAGAAATTTCAGATGTTCTTCTCCGGATTGTATCATTTTACGCCCTCTTCACAGGTAATGCCGTAATCGACACTTTAAGTAGTTTACCCTCTTATGTCAATGGCAGCTTTCGGGTAACTTGAGGAGCTTCGCTTTAAATTGACAAAGCTATAAGTCAGCGATTAAAATTAGCGCTAGAAAGGGGTATAAGCGAATATATGGCTGAAGAGCAAAAGACCAGCCTGACTGAGGCTGTTACCGCATATCTCGCTACATTAACGCAAACCGAAAAGCAGGAAAATCAACAGGAATTAAACAAGTTCGTACGCTGGTACGGAGGGGAACGACCCGTCGGCGACATGACCGTCCGGCAGGTAGAGGAATACGGCGCTGAAATAAAGGCGACTTCCTCGGTCACCGACCCGATTAAGAAGCTCGAACCTGTTAAGAGCTTTCTGACATACGCCAAGAAGAAGGGGCTCACCCCTGTTAATCTCGCACCCTACATACGAATCAGCAAAACGAAGCAGGCTGCGCCCTCGAAGAAAGCCCAGAAGAAAGAGGCTGAGCAGGTCGCACTCACTACAGAGGGACACGAAGCAATAAAGTCGGAACTGGAAGCTCTCAAAACCGAGCGCCCCCGCGTGGTGGAACAGATACAGCATGCTGCCGCAGATAAAGACTTCCGGGAGAACGCTCCCCTCGAGGCAGCCAGAGAGCGTCAGGGACATATAGAAGCGCGCATCAGAGAGCTGGAGGCTACTTTAAAGGGGGCAACCGTTCTCGAGAGTAAAGCGACCGCATCGCTTATCGTTAGCGTGGGCTGCACCGTCTTGTTAAGCGACCTTATTTCCGGCGAGCAATTGAGCTACAAAATGGTCAGTCCCCGCGAGGCAAATCCGGCGCTGGGAAAACTGTCCATCGCCTCCCCTACCGGCAAAGCCCTGCTGGATAAAGAGATCGGCAACATAATAGAAGTCGCTGCACCTATGGGCACCTTCAAATATCGCATCGACGACATAAAGACCTAGTCTGGTAATTATAAGATAACCTAATCTCACGATTAGGTTATCTTATATTCGTTAAACTAAGCTGCCCGGTGTAAATTAAAGCTCAGCCTGGAAATCGGTCAGGTCGCCTCTGGAAAATCCCATCGACTCGAAGAACGAGAGCATTCGCCAGTCGCGCCAGTTCAGCATTATATGTACCTTCTTTATCCCCTTCTTGCGGCAGCGCTCCTTCCAGACGTCGAGCATCTTCCTGCCAATGCCCTGTCGTTGATAATCGGGATGAATGCCGATCAGCTCTATCCAGGCTACATCGCGCAATTCGCTGGGTGAACCCACAACCCGCCCCAGCACAAAACCGACTACTTTGTCTCTAGCCTCGGCGACCACGCTTGTACCTATCTCGCCGCCGATACAACTGTCAGGCACAGGAGCATAGGTCGCTGCCCTTTTTTCTCCTTTTGTAGCTCTCTCGATTTCCAGAATGCCCTCGAGGTCCTCCGGCCCCATTTCGCGGATAGTCACCTTGTCTTTCGGTCTGGCAGCCTTGCTCATTTAACCTACCTCCTTGGATCACGCTGATATGCTACAGAGGATTGGCTAGGTTATAACACGCACATATTTGATTGTCAATTGACTACAGCCCGTGTCCGGTAAGCCTGCGGTAAGCCTCGCGGTATCTCTTAGATGTCTCTTTGACTATTCGGGGAGGAAGCTCGGGGGCAGGAGGCTCCTTGTTCCAGCCGGAATCGGTAAGCCAGTCGCGAAGCATCTGCTTATCGAAGCTAGGTTGCGATTTGCCAGGCGCGTATTTCTCGGCATCCCAGAAACGGCTCGAATCAGGGGTGAGGAGTTCGTCGATCAACGAGAGCTTTCCCTCGATCATGCCGAACTCCATCTTGGTATCCGCGATAATAATCCCCCTGGTGCGGGCATATTCCGCAGCGTAATTGTATATGGCGAGGCTTTTCTTCATAATGTCAGCGGTCAGCGCCTTGCCGACCAGTTTCTCCATCTGCTTGATGGTAATCGGCTGGTCGTGTCCCGTAGCTTCTTTAGTAGTGGGAGTGAACATAGGCTCGGGCAATTTTTCCGACTCCTTCAGCCCTTTGGGCATGGCAATACCCGAGATAGTGCCGCTCTGTTTGTATTCAGCCCACGCTGAACCGGACAGATAACCGCGAACCACACACTCGATATCAATGCGCTCCGCTTTCTTCACAATCATGGAGCGACGTTCGACATAAGGCGGGTAGGAATAATAGGAAACGCAGACCTTTTCGCCGTACACCCGGTTGAGCCAGTTGACATCGTTCACCACTTCGAGCATGTGATTGGGCACGATATGCGCTGTCTTATCGAACCAGAAGGCAGACAATTGATTCAATACTATGCCCTTATCGGGTATGCCGTTGGGCATCACCACATCGAAAGCTGACACTCTGTCCGTGGCTATAATGAGCAGCCTATCGCTGCCCATCTCATAGGTATCCCTTACCTTCCCTCTATGATACAGATTCGGCAGATTACTCTCCTGCAAAATTTCCATAAAACTCCTATCCCTAACGAATTTAACGCAGTCCTATTCGCTCGAATACCTCGTCCGTGTAGCGTAAGAAGTACTTATAATCGAAGATGCTCTTAAGCTCCGATTGGGAGAGGTGCTGGGAAACATCCTTGTCTTTTTCCAGTAAGCCTAAGAAGCTCGCCCTCTCCTTCCACGACTGCATCGCATTGCGCTGCACCATGCGATAAGCCTGCTCTCTGGAAAGCCCCTTTTCAATTAACGCCAGCATCACCCGCTGCGAGAAGATGAGACCCTTGGTTATCTCCAGATTCTCCTTCATACGCTCGGGATACACCTGGAGCCCTTTCATGATGTAGGTAAAAACACTGAGCACATAGTCGAGCACAAGACAGGAATCCGGCAGAATGATACGCTCGGTCGACGAATGACTGATATCGCGCTCGTGCCAGAGAGCGATGTTCTCCATAGCGGTCAGTGCATGTCCGCGTACGAGTCTAGCTATTCCACAAATACGTTCACAAAGTTCCGGATTGCGCTTGTGCGGCATAGCCGATGAACCTGTTTGACCCGGCTCGAACGGCTCCTCCGCCTCCAGAATCTCAGTGCGCTGCAGGCTGCGGATTTCGGTGGCAAATTTCTCCAGCGAGCCAGCTATTATCGCGAGCGTGGTAACAAACTGGGCATGGCGGTCTCGCTGTATAATCTGGCTTGATACCGGCGCCACCTGCAAACCGAGCCTGGCACAGGCTATTTCCTCGACCTTCGGCGGCACAGTAGCGTGTGTCCCCACGGCACCCGAAATCTTGCCCACAGCAATCGTTTTTCTCGCCTCGGCAAGCCGGTAGTCATTCCTCTTCATCTCCTCGACCCAGAGGGCGAGCTTGAGACCGAAGGTAGTCGGCTCGGCATGGACGCCATGAGTGCGTCCCATCATAATGGTATGCTTGTGCTCCAGCGCCCTTTGCCTGATAACGGCGGTAAGCTCATCGATGTCCTTTGCCAGAATGTCAGCCGCCTCGACCATCTGCAGCGCCAGAGCCGTGTCGATGACATCGGATGAGGTAAGTCCGAGGTGGATGAAGCGGCTTTCCTCGCCCAGGCTCTCCGATACCGACTTCAGGAAGGCGGTAACATCGTGGTGAGTCTCTTTGAGCACCTCTTCCATGCGCTTCAAGTCGCAGCATGCCTTGCGTATCTTAGGTATAGCTTCCTTCGGTATGGCACCCTGCTCCGCCCATGCCTCACATACTGCGATTTCCACCTTGAGCCACTTATCGAACTTGGTTTCCTCCGACCAGACCTTCTTCATCTGCGGCCTAGAATATCGCTCGATCATCGTCCAACCCCTTTAAAGTTTGATATGGCAGTCTTCATCGTCATCATCACCGCAGTATCCGCTTATATTGAGGCATCTGCAGCACAGCGCTCACCGCCGATATGGCAGCCCTCCTTTTTTTATCGTCGAATACTTCTGACAGCTTCTCGCCCAGGGGTTCCTCTCGCTCCATAATCCTTCTCATGTCTTCCAGCAAAGAGGCTTCATTTTCCAGGAATTGTGTTGCCAGTTCTCCAGCCACAAATCGCGGATTCTCCATCACCGCTTTATGAAACGGGATGTTCGTTTTAACCCCTACGATTATATATTCATAAAGCGCCCGTCGCATTCTGATGATAGCCTCATTTCGGTCTTTGCCCCATACAACGAGCTTCGAAATCATAGAGTCGTAAAGATGCGGGATAACATACCGCGTATGCACGCCGCTATCGACGCGAACCCCTATACCGCCGGGAGAGCGATAGCCGCGCAGCTTGCCGGGAGACGGCATGAAGTTGTTCAAAGGGTCTTCGGCGTTAATTCGACATTCTATTGCCCAGCCGTTCAAGTGCACATCTCTCTGTCTGATGCTTAACGGTTGCCCTTGAGCTATTTGTAGCTGTTCCTTGACTATATCGATGCCGGTAACCATCTCAGTGACAGCATGCTCTACCTGAATCCGCGTGTTCATTTCGAGGAAATAAAACTTCCCTTCGGATAAGAGAAACTCTACAGTGCCCGCATTCTCATAGCCCACCCTCCGGGCAACCTTGATTGCGATTCCACCCATCTCCCTCCTGAGTTCCGGAGTAAGTGCAGGCGAAGGGCATTCCTCAATCAATTTCTGATACCGCCGCTGAATGGAACACTCCCTTTCGCATAGATGAACCGCTTTGCCGTGAGAATCAACCAGTATCTGAAACTCTATATGACGGCAATTGGGAAGATACTTTTCGATATATACGTCGCCCACACCGAAGGCTGAGCTGGCTATTCTCTGCGATGCTTCAAGCGCTTTCCGCAAATCGTCATCACTGTCGACGCGAAACATCCCTATTCCACCGCCTCCGCCGGATGGCTTAACCATAACAGGATAGCCTATCTCTCTGGCAATACTCCGCGCTTCGCCAAGCTCCGATACCCCCCTATCTCCACCCGGAACCACAGGGATGCCGGCCTTCTTCATTTCGCGGCGCGCCGCCTCTTTGTTACCCATAAGCGCCAGCACCCTGCTCGAAGGACCGACAAACTTTATCCCCTGATCTTCACAGGCTTGAGCGAAACTGGGGTTCTGCGAAAGAAAACCATAGCCCGGATGGACGGCAAAGCAATCCGTTTCGCGTGCTACTTCCATTATCTTTTTTATATTCAAATAACTGTCGGCAGGCTGTGCCGACCCGATGAGGTAAGCCTCATCGGCATACTTTGCGAACAGCGCGCCGGTGTCCGCTTCGGAATAAACTGCCACAGATTTCAATCCCGTTTCACGGCAAGCTCGCATTATGCGGATGGCAATCTCGCCACGGTTAGCCACTAACACCTTTTTCTTCATTTAATCCACCCACATCAGAACGTCCCCGGCTCCCAGCTTTTCCCCCTCATGAACTAAAATTTCCCTCACTACTCCTGCGCCCGACGAGGATACGTTGATTTCCATCTTCAATGCTTCGATGACAGCCACGACCGCGCCTTTTTTCACCTTATCGCCCACCTTCACATTCAACCTGAGCACCACACCGCGCAGCGGCGAAACTATCGCGCCCTTGGAAGACACAACTGGCACGCCGAGGCCCATCGTCTCCGGAACTTTGACCGAGGGCGGAGAAACCTTGACATTAAACACCTCGCCATCGACATCCACGCTCAACTCAATCGGCGACTCAGCAGATGAACTGCTCGAACTTATGGCTTCACTGCCTCCAAACAGGGCTTCTTCTTCAGCCTCACCGCGTAAAAACTTCACCGCCAGTTGCGGAAATAGGGCATACGTAAGCAGGTCCTCTTCCCCTCGTAAAATCCCGAGCTTGTCGCCGGCGTAGTGCAATTTCTCCAACTCAGGCTCCAGTAGCTCGGCAGGACGTACATCGATGGGTTTCTCGCTGCCTACAACCAGCTTCCGTACATCCTCATTAATCCCTGAAGGTATCCTGCCGTAATGACCCAGAAAATAATTCTTCAACTCCTCAGTAACACGCTTGTATCTCTTGCCGTACAGCACATTCAGCACCGCCTGCGTTACTACAACCTGGCTTATCGGCGCCACCATCGGAGGATAGCCCAGGTCAGCGCGAATCTTCGGCACTTCCTCTAGCAACTCATCGAATTTGTCCAGAGCATTCTGGCTCCGCAACTGATGCACCAGGTTAGAAAGCATGCCGCCCGGTATCTGGTGACTCAAAACATTAGCTCTGGGGTAAGCTACCTCAGGGGTAAACAGCGAACCATATTTCTCGCTCAATGAGGTAAAGAACTCGCCTATCTCATAAAGCAGACTCAGGTCTAAGTCTGTATCGTAAGGTGTGTCTTCAAATGCCGCTACCACGCTCTCCGTCGGTGGCAGAGATGTGCCCCAGGCAAAAGCTGAAAAGGCTGTATCCAGTATATCCACCCCTGCCTGCGCTGCAGCGTAATAGCTCATGGGCGCCATCCCGCTGGAGCAATGAGAATGGAGGGCTACAGGTATGCTCACCTTCTGATTTATAGATTTCACCAACTCGCTGGCAGCCCACGGTGAAATCAATCCTGCCATATCATTTATGCAGACCGAATCACATCCCAGGCGCTCCAGAGACCCTGCCATTTCGGCAAACTCTTCTATAGTGTTAACCGGACTGACCGTGTAGCAGATTGTACCTTGAACGTGTGCTCCTTCTTGATTTGCCACTTTTATTGCCAGCTTCATATTTCGCACGTCATTGAGCGCATCGGATATACGGAAAACATCCACCCCGTTTTTTACGGCAAGTCGAATGAATTCCCTCACCACGTCATCGGGATAGTGACGGTACCCGACAAGGCTTTGTCCCCTCAATACCATCTGAAGACGCGTTTTCTTTATCTTATCTTTGAGTTCCTTCAATCGTTCCCAGGGGTCCTCGTTGAGAAATCTAAGACAGGTATCGAAGGTAGCCCCTCCCCACACCTCAAGTGAAAAGAAACCTACCTTATCCAGCATCTCGGCTATCGGCATCATATCCCTCATGCGCAGGCGGGCAGCGATTAGCGATTGCTGAGCATCGAGCAGTGTGCTATCGGTTATCAAAATACCCATCAGTTTCTATACCTCTAAACCTCAAAAACAATTTACCCTTTAGATAACTCCTTGCGGAATCTTTCATAACCCTCCCGGACTTTATCATGCTTAAGGCTTAAAATCGCAGCAGCAAGGTAAGCGGCATTCTTCGCTCCATCTATGCCCATACAAGCTACAGGAATGCCGGATGGCATCTGAACAATGGAGAGAAGCGCATCCACTCCCTTAAGCTCGCCGGAGGCTATAGGGACACCGATGACAGGAATGGTAGTCCAGCTTGCCAGGACGCCGGGAAGATGTGCCGCCATGCCGGCTGCGGCGATGATTACCTCTATACCGCGCTCGCGGGCGCTTTTGCCGTATTCCCTTGCCTTATCCGGAGTACGGTGCGCTGAGATGACCGAGACCTCATACTCGATGCCAAGTTGCTCCAGAATATCCTGCGCCAGTTTCATCGAACCGGCATCTGATTTACTGCCCATGACTACTCCGACTAACGGCATAATTAAGCCTCCTCCGCAATATCCTTTCTGTAATGACAGTTCTCGAACCTGATATGAGATACATTGCGATACGCCTTGCTTCTCGCCTCTGCAGCGGTAACACCGGTAGCGACCACTGTAAGCACCCGCCCCCCGGCCGTGCAAATCTTGCCCTCGTTAGTTTTAGTCCCCGCATGAAAAACGAGGGTTCCTTTGTCCACTCTATCCAATCCGGTTATAGGATAGCCCTGCTTATAGCTGCCCGGATACCCGCCGGAAGCCATTACCACCCCGACACAGGCACCTTTGCTCCATTCAATCCTGGCTTTATCCAGAGAGCCATCGATAACCGCCTGCATTATGTCTACCAAGTCGCTCTTAAGCAGCGGGAGTTGCACCTGGGTCTCGGGGTCTCCGAATCTTGCGTTGAACTCCAGGACTTTGGGTCCTTCCGCAGTGAGCATCAGTCCGGTATAGAGCACCCCCTTATAAGGTCTCCCCTCCTTGGACATCGCCTTTACCACAGGCTCCACTATAGTTTTAATCGCCTTTTTAATCG
>Ga0194113_10009917_pt1 | contig 11418 bp, 10 predicted proteins | sample TA2MahC200mmetaG_FD_146193 | JGI IMG/M metagenome (GOLD analysis project Ga0194113, IMG submission 146193) | Freshwater microbial communities from Lake Tanganyika, Tanzania - TA2015017 Mahale Deep Cast 200m | ecosystem: Environmental > Aquatic > Freshwater > Lake | place: Tanzania: Lake...
TGGGGTCCTACTTTGGAATTTTTCTTTCTCATGAAGTGATTATGTTGGTGGATGTCCCTGTCCATAAAACTTCCAAAGAACTTGGGGTCACCCGCACCTCAGTTTATACCAAGTATACCGGACTCTCGCCCCCTTAATGCATTCACATAACTTCAGCTGATTCATTTGTGGCACCATAACTACGTTTGATCCTTATATCGGAGTTCCAGTCATACAAACGCAATAAATCATTATACCCCCCCACCCTCCCCTCCCCCTCAAGGGGGGAGGGTTAAGGTGGGGGTAATGTCAAAATATATAATACGTCTGTATTAATGATGGCTATGAAAAACTATTTTCATTCCGCACTGAAGATATACCGGGAAATAGACATGCGGGTTTAGAAAATTTTAGACCTGCCCCTTCGTGTATTGACCAATGTAAAAATAGTTTTTCAGAGATCCCGTGTTTTTTTACTGGCTTTTTACTTGACAATACAGAAATGATTTGTTAGAAACTATCCATTTTGTTGAGATGGGGTATCTCAAAGCATGATAAGAGGGAGGCGAGTGAATCAATGCAGTCGAGAATAGATGAGCTGGAATATTTCTTTAACAAATTTTCGAATGTTCCCAGAGAGGCCATTATTAAGAATGACTTACTCCGTCTGGGCCTGAGGTTTACAAAGGCTGCTCTCGATAGGACAGAGGGCTGCCAAATAAAGTCATATCGACTATTTACTTATGATAAAGTTAAATATGACCAATTGAAGGATGAGCCTTTTAAAGCACCAGAGGACATCGATATCTTAGGAGGTCCTTACGATTTACGGAAAACACGCTTCCAGGTTCGATTCAATCCAAATTCACCCTACACCGTGGATGTATTTGATGGTGTACTGGGTATTTATGAAAATGGTTTCTTGATTGCAAAAGCCATGTATCCTCCAGCGCCGGATTGGTATTTTAAGACCTTCGAGGATGGGACAAAATATTGTGACATCTTGGCCTTTGCTGGTCCTTGTGCTTATATCACGGCTTATCGCATCTGCCAATATTGGGGGGATAAAGAGGAATGTAAGTTTTGTGACATAAACGAAAATTTTCGGCAAGGGTCGAAGCATAGCAAATTTTCGCTTTCCAAGGCATATAAGCCGGTGGATCAGGTAGTAAGAGTAGCCAAAGAAGCGGTTCGATGGAGGGAAGAATATGATGGTGAGGTTAGGGCAAAACCCTATTCTTTTATAATAAGTGGCGGGGTTATCTTGGGAGAGGTAGCCGGCAAGGGTGAAGATGAATTCTATCTCCAATATGTTGAAGCTATCAAGAATGAGGTTGGAGGGAGGTTACCCATCCTATTGCAGCTTGTTCCCAAAGATAGGGAGGCCCTCCGGCGGACTCGAGCGGCTGGGTTGGATGTGATCCATGGACAGATTGAGGTATGGGATAAGGATCTATTTAAGATTTTGTGCCCTGCCAAAGAGAAATATGTAGGCAGAGACGAGTGGATTAGGCGGGTTGTGGACTCGGTAGAAGTTTTTGGTGAAGGGAACGTAACTCCTGGGCTTGTTGCTGGTGTGGAAATGGCCCAGCCCTATGGGTTTAAAGATATCGGATCAGCCTTGAAGTCAATGAAAGAAGGATTTGAGTTCCTCATGTCGCATGGGGTAGTGGTCAGGTATAACCAATGGAATATCTCACCCCTTTCCGCCTTAGCTGGGAATGAGCCACCCCCTCTGGAATATTTTGTACGGCTTGATCAACTTTGGTGTGAGACTTGGAGGAAGTATAATCTCCCTTTGCCAAGAGGGTTAGGGCGAATGGGTCCGGGTTTGGCTTTGTTGAGCCACAGTGCTTATATGGACATGGACCCAGTGAGGTGCTAAAGGAAGACGATCCAGAAATTTAAGGAAGCTGGAGTAGATTGCTATTATGCCCAGCTTGAGGTTTAGTGAAAGAACTTATTTAAGGTTCTTTGCCCTGGTAAGGGAAAATATGTTTGCTGGGATTGAGATGTGCCAAACTTACGGGTTCAAAGATCTAAAATATGAGGTTTTTAAGAAGAAAATCATTGTCTATGATGATTCTTAATACTTAACATAGCAGTACTTGGTAGTAGTAGATAGGTAGCAACAATTTAAAATAGGGATGGTTAGACTGGAGGTAAATTTATGAAGTTACAATCTGAAATAGTTGAAGTGGGGGGTTATCATGAAGCGGTAGAGTTGTTCTTCCAACGAAGGTGGAGTGACGGACTTCCCATAGTACCACCAACTGAGGAAAAGGTGACGGAGATGCTAAGGTATGTTGGACGGGACCCTCAGGAGGTGTTAGGTGAGATCCCACCTTTCAATGGAGTAGCTACTATCGAGAAGTTAGCAATAAACAGCGTAATGGCCGGCTGCTTACCACAATACTTTCCTGTAGTCATAGCAGCAGTAGAGGCAATGCTCGATCCTAAGCATAACCTCAATGGCACTCAAACCACACAAAGTGGTACTGAGCAGTTGATCATAGTTAATGGCCCTATCGTAAAGCAGATTGGCATAAATTATGGAGATAGCGTCTTTGGCCGCGGGTTCAGGGCAAACGGGACCATTGGACGTGCCGTTAGACTAATCCTTTGGAATCTGGGGCGAAACTTTCCTGGAGATCCAGATAGGTCTACCTTTTCTCACCCAGGCTCCTGGAGCTTTTGCATTGCAGAAGACGAAGATTCTAGTCCCTGGGAGCCACTCCACGTAGAAAAAGGATTGTCTCCTGGTTCAAGTGGAGTGACTGTTTTTTGCTGCGAAGCTCCTCACCCTACCCTGGCCCATGGAACCGTAAAACAAATACTGATTTCCATCTGTGGAGCCATAGCGGGTCCTGGCTCCTCCAACTATGTCTTTCTTGGTGGCGGAACTGAGATCTTGGTGGTCATTAGTGCCCTTAACGCTGAACAATTCCGTCGTGAGGGATGGTCAAAGAGGGATGTCAAGCAATACATCTGGGAGCATTCTCGAGCACCCTATGGTAAAATTGAAAGCACTGGAATGCTGACCCCAACAGAGCTTGCTGGGAGTAGTTTTGTGGATCTATTGTGGCCCAAATGGATTGACAGATCTTCCCCTGAATCTCTTATTCCGATTACACCCAGCCCTGAGGATATTCATGTTTTAGTATGCGGTGGTCGGGGAAGTTGGTGTGCCGTTTGTCATGGATGGGGTTATGGTGGACTTGCTGTGACCAGAGAAATCAAGATTCCCTAATTCTTTATAGGAGGTAAGATAAATGAGAGTATTAAGTCCGGTTGGGGTAACCAAGTATGTGGAAGCTAAGGATGAGTTGGCAGTTCGTCCTGAGCGACTTACTGGTAAAGTGGTCGGAATTCTGGATGATGGTGCTGGTAAAGAGTACCAGGACAGGATTAAAGAGCTGCTAATGGAGCATGAACCAGCACGAATTATACATAGGATAAAACCTTTGTTATCTTCACCTGCGCCCCCACAGATATTAGATGGGGTTGTTCGGGAGTGTGATGTGGTGATAGTGGGGACTGGCATCTGAGGAGCCTGCACGTCGGGCTGTATGCACGACACGATCCGGCTGGAGAGAAGAGGGAAACCGGCCATATGTTTGGTCCACGATCGGTTTGAGGTAGCGGCGAGGATGCAGGCAAAGATCATGGGGTTACCTTCTGTCAAAATAGTGGTCATCCCTGAGGGTGCGCCTGGTGAGTCACCGGAACAAATGCGGAGTAAAATTGATAAACTTTGGCTTGAGATAATCGGAGGATTAACCAAATAATTAAAGGGTTAACCAAGGTGGGCTCATGATTTGATACAGCTATAATACTATCACACCCAAGGAGGTTCAAAAATGAAGAAGCAATCCTTTACCCATTGTATCTTGTTAATTTTTTGCATAACTTTTTTAACTGTAACTGCAATAGAGGCTGCCGAAAAGGTAACATGGAAGTATAATACTTTGCATACGGGAAGCTATTATCACAACGAGTTAATGCGAGAATTAGCCAAAGAGGTTTCTGAGCGTAGTGGCGGTCGTTTGGAAATCACCATACACCCTGCCGGAGAGTTAGGATACAAAGGCACTGAAATTGTGCGTTTGCTCCGTGACAATATATTGTCTATCTCTGAGGTTCTTGGCGCCTTTAATGCGAGGGACTTGCCAGTGCTGAGTGCAGCCGAGTTGCCGTTTTTTCCTCCACTTATGAGGAGGCCCGAAAGGTTGCCAATGCTGTTCGCCCCATCATCAATAGAGAGTTGGAGCAGAAGTTTAAGAGTAAAATTTTGATAAATTTTACATTCGACCCTCAACAGATATATTGCAACAAGCGGATAGCTAAGCTGGAAGATTTCAAGGGGGTAAAGATAAGAGTATGGGGTGCCGAACCGGCAGAGTTACTTAAAGCCTGGGGGGCAGCAGCAGTCTTCATGCCAGTCATTGAAGTCTATACCGCTTTGCAACACAAAACAGTTGACGGTGCTGTAACAGGCTACTTTACTGGCTATACCTCTAACTATCCCGACGTGGTTAAGTACTGTAATATGTGGGATTGGGCCAACACCCCTTCTTTGTTTGTAGTGATGAACATTGAGGCCTTTAACAGATTACCCAAAGACGTTCAAAAAATTTTGTTAGATACTTCACAGAAAATTGAAGAAAAAGGTTGGAAAATAGCACCAGGAGTCTCTGATGAGTTAAAGGGTAAGCTTCAAGCGAAGGGAATGGAAATGGTTTCTGTACCTGCTTCGGAAAGGGAAAAGGGAGCAAAATTTGCGCCTGCTGTTTGGGGAACTTGGGAAAAACACGGAGGTCCAGTCTGTTCAGAGGCGCTGAAGGCGGCACTAAAGGCTATAGGTCGATAGGACATCAAAAAATTCGACTGTATTTCTTCTGGCTCTGTATTTTGGAACAGTCAGAGAGGTAGGTTCTCCTGATCTCGATTTCATTGTCTTTCGCCAGTGTCAATACTGGGGTGTAAAAGAAGAATGTAAGTATTGGGATATTAATAACAACGCCAAGGCTAAACTTCGCCAGGGTCAGGTTAAATCTATCTCTCCGAAGAAGGTTGACCAGGTAGCCCAATTCAGTTGGTGTGTGGAAGCCCTTTCCCGATTAGGAGGACAAGAACCCCCGCAGCTCAATTATTTCATCCGATTGTATCTGAATTGGTTTGAGACCTGGGCAAAATATGGGCTGCCGCCTGTGGTTGGTCTTGGGGATGTGGGTCCTGGGCTAAATCGTTATGCCAGCAATGCTGCCTATGATATAGGATATTATCGAAACAAATAGGGAAACAAGCCTGATGTCATCTTTCCAGGCATAGATTTTTCCGTTTTTACCTTGGATTAAATAATCTGAAATTCTTCCGATTAAGGGGGGTTGGTTCGGCATTGATTTCAATGGAGGTAGCGATACGTATTTGTTCTCTGAGTGATACAGGAGAGTTACCTTTTCTCTTTTGATATTCTTCTACGTTCCTCCTCTCTGATTTCGCGTCGAAGCAGCTTTCCCACCTTTGATTTAGGTAACATATCCCTGAACTCTATATATTGAGGAATCTTATAAGGGGCAAGCCTTTCCCTGCACCATTTGATCAGTTCAGGGGCATCCACTCCCCTTGCATCTTCCTTTAGTACGACCATTGCCTTGATCCGTTCGCCCACTTTCTCATCAGGGACACCTACCACACAGGCTCCAATAACGGTTGGGTGGTCTTGCAGCACCGCCTCAATCTCTGAAGCAGAAACCCGGTATGCCTTATACTTTATAATATCTGCAGACCTCTCAATATAATAAATTTCTCCTTTTTCATCCTGTCGAATATAATCTCCCATCCGATAATATATCCTGCCATCGATTTCTACATAGGAACGCTCGGTCTCTTCTGGCTTATTCCAGTAGTGCTTTACGGTATAATCGGATGTCACGAGCAATTCCCCTATCTCACCCATGGGAACAGGTTCCAGGGTATCTGGATCGACGACTTTACATTGCCTGGTCTTTAGGGGAAGTCCTATGGACATGAGCTCTGGTTCTTTGTCTAACCTGCTGTAGGTAACGTGGCCTGCTTCTGTTGAACCATAGACTTGATAGATAGGTATGCCAAGGTGGTCTTTCCATCGTTTAAAAACTTCAATAGGAAGGACATCCCCTCCACAGTAACAATATTTTAAAGAACTCAAGTCATACTGTTCTAATCGGTCATTTTCGAGGATCATACGATATAAAGCAGGGACCCCTAAAAGCCATCTCACCTTAAACTTTTGTATCGCTCTCAAAATCGCATCGACCTGTGGCACAGGCATAATGACCGTCGTATTTCCATAATTTAAACCCACAGCCACAAAGAGCCCTAAGGCCATGATGTGAAAAAGGGGATTGATCGCAATATAGGTCTCGTTTCCTTCCTTAAGATATCCACCCACGACATCTTCCATAATGTCCCTGACATAGGAGGTCATACCGATATGGTTACCAGGTACGCCTTTGGGAAAGCCTGTCGTACCACCAGTATAGAGGATATAGGAAAGGTCCTTCCATGGATCGATTTTTACATCCAGCCTCTTGGGTGGTTGTTTGATTAAGTCTTTAAAGAAATATACGTTTTCATCCTTTTTGACGATCCCATTGGGAATCTTGTCGAAGAGGAAACCGACCACACGTTTCCAGAGGGGGAGGAGATCAACGAGATTTGTGACGATAGCCCTTTTTAGACAGGTCTTATGAAATATCTCTTTCACATAACAGAAATTGGTATCCAGACAGACGATGGTTTCTGCCCCGGAGTCGTTGATCATATATTCGATCTCAAATGAGGTATAGATGGGCGGGACGGGGACTGCCACGGCTCCAATTTTCTGAATTCCAAAGAAAGTAATGACCCACTGGACAGAATTTGAAATATAGAGCATCACCTTATCACCCTTGTCCACTCCTAAGTGATTTAGAGCTGTAGCAAATCGATCGATGAGGTTCTTTAGCCGAGCATAGGAGAACCGTTCACCCAGATAAATAATAGCTATTTGATCAGGATACTTCTCACACATCCTTTCAAATTGTGTAAAAGTGAGTTCTTCGTTCATCTTAAATCCCAGTGAAAATTGCAAAATTAACAATGCAAAATTAACAATGAGAAATAATACCTCTTCTTTTTCATTGATAATTGCTAACTTTATATTGATTATTTTGCAATGATTATTTAAATAAAATCCAGTATCTTCTCCGAACCCAAGTAGGCCTCTTTCACCTTTTCATCCTGTATGACTTCTTCTGGAAGTCCCTCGGTCAGTTTTTCTCCGAAGTTAAGCACCATGACCCGATTGGCCACACGGAAGAGTTCCCTCAATCGATGTTCGATCATGACTAAAGTAATGCCATCCATCTGCAATTTCTCAATCAGAGGCACCATGCTGGCAATTTCACTCATACTGAGCCCTGAAAAGACCTCATCACAGAGAATGATATCAGGCCTTAAAGCAAGACATCTTGCAAGCTCAAGGCGCTTCAGATACCCTGTGGGTAGGCTTGATGCCATTTTATAGGGGACAAAGGAATCTCGCTCAAAGCCGATCTCTTCCAAAATGTCGATGCTCACGGTCCCCCGGTCTCCAAGTTTACCTCCTCCCCTCCATCCCCCTGTTCGCTTAGCCCTTGGAGAGAAGAGGGGAATGACAAGGTTCTTATAAGCAGGGAGACTATAATAAGGCCTCATGATTTGAAAAGTTCTTGTAATTCCAAGATTGGCAATGCGGTTAGGAGATCGATTCGTAATATCTTTACCCCGGTAGAGTACCTTGCCGGAGTCCATCTTTATAAAACCGGTAATGCAGTTGATCAGCGTAGTCTTTCCTGATCCATTGGGACCAATAATCCCAAAGACCTCACCCTGCTCGACATTAAAACTTACCTTCCATAATGCTTGAACGCCACCGAAGGATTTACATATTTCGGTGACTTGAAGGATGTCTTCTCCGCTCATACTTTTACCCACCTCTCAAATTGATGGTATTTTCGTTGAGCGTAGACCATAATCCCTTCACTTCTTAACATAATAAACATCAACAGTATCAAGGCATAAAAGACGATTCGAAGGGCTCCAAAGGCGCGCAGTATTTCTGAGATGGGAACAAGAATAAAGCAACCCAACAAGGGACCTACTAAAGTTCCCCCTCCACCGATCACTGTGGCAGCAATGGGGATAATAGAAAAATCTAAGGCGAATTGTGATATACCTGCCCACATATAGATGTGGCAGAGATAGGCACCCCCGAGGGAACCAAGTCCTGATGCGATAAAGACCGCAATCGCTTTGTATAGGGTGATGCTTAACCCCGACGCCCTGACAGCTTGATCGTTATCCTTCACTCCACGAAAGACCAGTCCAATATCTTCATTGACCAATCTTCTTAATCCAAACAGAGAAATGATCACGATGAGGATAATGATGTACTGTTCAATCCATCTGCTCGGGAAACTGGCCACTCCCAAAATGCCATCCGTTCCACCTAAGATATTTAGTGCTTCAATGATCCTGGCCAAAACGAGGGGGTACATTAGGGTTACGATAGCAAAGTAAACTCCCCTGAGAGGAAGGCAAGGGAGGAGGAGAAGGGTGCAGATTACTGCTCCACCAAGGGTTGCGATGGGGATGGTTAAGGCAGGTGTTAGTCCATAGGATTTATTAAGAATGGCAGCAATATACCCCCCTGTTCCAATGAAGAAAGCACCCCCCAGAGAGACCAGGCCCACAAAATTGGCCAAGAAATCAAACCCGAGGGTTAGCAAGGCATAAATACTAACAATTGAGATGACCCTTTTCCAGTATAGAGTTGGCATGACGAGGGGAAGAATGAGAAGGCCTAAAATTAAGACCAATCTCGGAAGAAGGAGGTAACTTACCTCCTCCCATGAGGAGATGGCATAAATTCCCTCTGTGCGTACTTTGATGCCCCTGTCTAATCGCTCTTTACGCCTCTCTGTTATATTCGTCATAACTTTCGATATCCCCGGAAAAGCTTTCGACCTATTTAAATCCCAAATTACAAATTCCAAATAATATCAAAGCCCCAAATCCGAATGTTCTAAATCGTTTCAATTTTAGGTCATTGGAGTTTGGATTCCTACATGGTTAAATTTGAGAATTTTGTTCTAACATTTTGTGTGCCCCTCACCCTTCCCCTCTCCCCTTGGGGGAGAGGGTGGGGTGAGGGGAAATTTCAAATATTTTTGATTGGGATTTATTTGGAGATTGGTAATTGGGATTTGGAATTTATTCATTATACTCTCTCTTCCAATTCCTTCTGCTTGCCAAAGAGGCCTGAGGGTTTAACAATGAGAGTGATGATGATAGCAAGCAAGGCGACCACCATATGGAAGTGGGATTGGATATAGGCAACTGTAATGATCTGGACAAACCCAATCATAAAAGCAGCCAGCACAGCGCCAACCCAACTTCCCAGACCTCCAACAATGCATACGGCAATGGAGAGGATCAACACATTGTATCCAGCCTCCACAACGATATTGCCCAAAGGGAGTAAGACGATACTGGATAATCCAGCCAGGATTGACCCAAGGGACATGGCGATGACCGCCATCCAATCGGAATCGATTCCCAACATGATGGCAGCGTGTTCATCCTGAGCCATCCCTCTCAGCGCCAGACCAATCTTATTATAATGGGTGAAGAGCCACATGAAGGTGACGACGATGATCCCTATCCCTATAACAATGATTCGTTGAAGATCTACAGGAATACCACTTATATTTATACTGCCCTCAATGAAAACAGGAAGTGTATAGGTCATCCCTTTAAAACCTCCCCAGCGTAGGGCCTCAAGAATGGCCAGTCCTAATGCATAAGAGGCGATAATCTCAGAAGTAGCCATTCCCCTCACCCGGATGAGAATGAATCGGTAAATCATCGCTCCAACCATTGCCATGATCACTAAGGATAAAAGGATGGCGAGAATGTAGTGTACTTTAAGGAGGTGTAAAAAACTCCAGACGAGGAATCCAGTGACGACATATAATGCACCATGGGCAAAATTTGGAAGCCGGCTAATTCCGTAGACCAAGGTGAATCCAATTGCCATTAAGGCAAGGGCAAAGCTATTGATGATTCCGTAGATTAAGATATGCATAATTAATGATCAATGGGCAACGATCAATCTTCAATGATCATTGCCCATTGGTAATTGCTAATTGATTTTTTTATTTCTTCATCCAGGGAGGGAGCTTAATCTCGCCCATGGCAATTTTGGGAGGAAAAACAGTGATCCTTTTGCCAGCCTGCCACTGGAAGATTGTTCCAACGGCCCCTTCATTTGGATCGATGCTGGGGATGATCTGGTGGTTTTTGGGATTGAACTTTATTCTCCCATAAACTCCCATCATATCAGTTTTTTCAAGGGCTGTCACGACGTCATCGGATTTAAGGGAGCCAGCACGCTCAATGGCATCTTTCAGCACATAAGGGGTCATATAACTGGTGGAAGTTCCGTAACCTTCTGGTTCTAACCCCCACCTTTTTTGATAGGCTTCAACGAATCTCATCGTCCATGGGGTAGCTTTTGATGGAGCATTGCCTGCATTGACGACACTGGCAAGGCAATATTCTCCTTTCCCTTCGGTCGCTTTCCAAAAACCAGGCTGTTCTGCAGCAGAAATAATAGTTCCGAAGGGGAGCGCGGGCACCTTCATATCATACCACTGCTTAAGTAGAATAGAAGTTTCAGGCATATCCATCCAGATGAGAATGACCTGCGCATTGTCCTTTTTGGCCTTAATCAAACCCACAGAATAATCCGTGGTTCCAGTTGGATATACTTCCTTGCCTAAAACCTCCCATCCTCTTTCTTTAGCCATTTTTTCTACGATGTCCCCACCTGCTCTGGCATGGGCGACATCCTGGACCATGATGAAAAGTTTATTGAGACCATATTTTGCTTTGATATCCATCAAACAAGGAATGAATTCTCCTGTTACCATCCAGACCACTTCCCCAGTGATCCTGAAACAATACTTGAATTTCTCATACTCGTCTCCTACCCGTTTGTGATACAGAGGGGTCAAGACCCCTGTCGATAATATAGAGACCTTCTTATACTTGGAGAGTAAATCCATAGCTGCCAATGCAGCCTCAGAACGGACCGGACCACCCACTATGAAATCGGCCTCTTTCTCCAAGATAAGTTTCTCCACAACTAATAAGGCATCACTGACCGGCACTCCTGGTTCAAGGTCCCGGGTATCCATTACTTCCACTTTAAATGGTCTCTTCTCTTTACCGACCGTCACTCCCCCCTTTGCGTTGATCTCCTCCACAGCCAATTTAATTGCCCTTTCTGAATCCCAACCGTAAAGAAAGGCTGTGGAGAGGGGAGCTCCAAGGACAATCGGCTTTTGCGCTTCTGCAACATCAAGCCCTAAA
>Ga0194113_10009924_pt1 | contig 11415 bp, 15 predicted proteins | sample TA2MahC200mmetaG_FD_146193 | JGI IMG/M metagenome (GOLD analysis project Ga0194113, IMG submission 146193) | Freshwater microbial communities from Lake Tanganyika, Tanzania - TA2015017 Mahale Deep Cast 200m | ecosystem: Environmental > Aquatic > Freshwater > Lake | place: Tanzania: Lake...
CGTAATTTGCTTTTAATTCAGCTTCTGTTTTTTGTTTCATAATTTAGAGTTTAACTTTATAATACTCTAATATACGAAAAATATTTGAAATTACCAAATTTTATAGAAAAAATTCATCTATTTTGTTTTTTAATATTTCTACAAATCTACTCTTATTATCCTCGGAAATATGTGTATCAGTAGTATCTAAAATATCACAATTTCTTAATTTATGTTTTCTAGTATATTCCGAAGCCGTATATTCTCCATCAAATTTAAAAAACCCTATTTCATCAAATATATTATGAATTATATCTAATCTATTAGTATCTTTTTCTTTATCAATTATTTCTTCTGGTTGTATATCATCCCACATATACCAGATACATTTAACCCCTTTTAAATCTAATATTTTTTTTAATAATCGCAATTCCGTTAATAAATTTGAAAATTCATAATTACTATTATAAAAATATTTCAACCAATCGGTATAATATTGAGAAACTATTTGATTATTTTCTTTTGAAAATCCATAATTTGTATTAATAGCACTTATACCATTGAGTTTATACTCTTTTTGTGTTAAATCAAAAAATACATGCTTTCGATGTAAATATGTAAATTGGATAACCAATAATTTATTTTCTAAATTATCCCAATTATCATTTAAATAGGTTTTAACCTTTTTTAATATCAGTTCATTAGAAGAACCGGATTCGGCATGGTTTGTATGAGAAACTGGTAATTTACAATATGATTTCCAATTTATTACCGAATGAGAGCAACCAAAAAAAACTATTTCATCAATCATATTTTTCATAACCAAATAAAATTATATAAGTTCGGTACATTCATCTAATGATATAAAATTTTCTATGTATTTGTTGAACATTTTATTAAATTATTTTAGACTTATTTTTTATTTCTATTTTTTTAAAAAATACAGAGGTTTCTGTCTTTGTACCATCTTCTCTTTCATATGGAAAATCTATACAATAATAATTTTCTCTTAAAAATCTATACGCATCTATACTCCAAGTACCATTATCTAAAACTATAATCGATTCATCTTTTTTGTTAGAATTTATAACTTTTGCAAAAGTATTTCTTGGTATATGCGTATTCTTATTATCTATTAAGAATACATCTACCGATGTAATCAATTTTATAAACTCATAGTTTTTTATAATATTATCATCAAACATCGATAAATTAACATTAGTAATATTTCTTTCTTTTATTAATGAATCTATTTTTAAAAACCAGTCAATATTATCTTCAAAAGAATATACAAATTTAAAATGGTTTGAAAAAAATAAAGTAGAATATCCTGAACCTATTTCTAAAATTGTTTTATTTACAAAATCGTTTTCTTCAATCCATTTTAGAAACTGTTTAGATAACTGTGGACAATCTATCATATAATTGTTTTTTTATAATCATCAGTCGGTTTTAGTTTAAACCAATTAACCAATGAATATCTTACGCCAGATTCGACCGGCATTACTCTATGTTGTATACTTGATAAAAATACAAATAAATTACCAACACCATTTTCAAATTGAAAAATTTCTACTGGTTTTGAATCAGGAATTATCAATTCTAGTCCCCCACCTATGTATTCATCATTTAATTGAATCACTACCGAACAATATCTTTCGGTGTTAAAATCAGGAGAAGAATCTGTGTGCCAATTATAATACTCACCTTCTTTATATTCTGTAAATTGAAATGTACTATTATCAAAATTTATTTGGTATCCTTTTAATTTAATTTTTTCTGAAATTTCTTCTAATAATTTTCTTTTTAGGAATGGAAAAATATTATCGTAATTAATCCAACCTATTGAAGATTTTCTGGAAGAAATATCTATTTTAGCATCTCTTACTTTTGCAGGATGTAATATCAAATTTTGAATTGAAAATTTTAATATCTTATTTGCTTCTTCTTCCGATAGGAAATTTTTTTTTGTAAAATATTTAATCATATTAACTTATTATTTATAGTAACCAATTTTTTCAACTATATCCATAACAACTTTATTCCAATCTTCTATTTCTACTTTTATAAACTCATATGTATTTAACATTATACCACTTACTTCATTATAAAACCAATATGCCGAATCTTTTGGTCTATGAATTACTTTTGTAACATATAAGTTATAACCAAAACAAGTTTGTTTGTCTATATGTTTAAAAAAAACATAACCTATAGCTTCGGTATCATAATATAGTAAAAATAACTTTTCATCATTTTTTATTCTTAATTCCACATCATCCATATTAAACATTTTATCCCAACTATACTCTTTATTAAAATAATTAATAAGATTTTCTATTGATTTTTTGTAAAATACAAACATATCAATATCGGATATAATAACTAGACTTAATTTTTTATTATAATTTTCTTTTTTTAAAGTATACTCAATCATATTAAACTTTTTTCTTTTATAAAACTTTCATCATAATTAAAAAAAGTCGCCATACTATATCTTTTTCCAGATAAAACAGGTAATACTCTGTGTAGTACATTTTTTGATAACAATATTGCGGAATTTTTTATTGGTTTAATTTTTTTTATATCCCCTTTTATTGATGAATTTTCATATTCCAATTCACCACCCACATAGTTGTCATTCAAATATATTATGAGTGAAAAATCTGTATCATCATAATGAAATTTATCATCTTTATTTGCTGTGTTATCTACAATATTTATCCAGCTACCTCTATATCTGCATTTTATTCCGTAATTATTTTTTACGGTATTTAATATTTTTTGTATAGTTTCATTTTTTAATATAATTACCTTTCTTCTGTAAGAATTACGTCCTGGTAGTGGGTCATCTAGTAGTGCTTCATTAATTGATTTGCAAAAATTATCAATATACAACAATTCATCATCATTTAATATATTAATATTAGTAATATACTTAACCATTTTATATTAATTTTTTTAAATTTTTACTATTTTTTAATACAATTCCTTCTAATAATAAATCTAAAAAAGAATTTTCTTTATAAATTTTTTCTATCAACAATAGATGCACTTTATCTGTCCACAACTTACATAGTTTGTAATTTTCTTCATAATTTTGCATAAATTTTTTTACAAATTCAACAAATTTATCATTTTTTCCTCTATATTCAACGGCCTCTTTGTAAAACGGATGTTCTTCTATTCCTGTTATTTCTTTTAAAATATCATAAGGGTATGTGTGGGTAGATATAAATGGTATTTTAGATAAAACAAATCCATAAGTTTTTTCAGATAGATAATTTGATGCATATGGAACCGATAACCAATCCCAAGATTCACTTAATATATGCATTTTAGCCTGTGGTAGTATTCGCATCATATACTCTAAATAATGTTCTATATTTTGTATATAAGAAATATCATCCCAATTATCTGTACCCCATTTATTTAAATTTATATTTTTATTGTTTTTTATTTGTGTTGAATTTACATTATAATCTATGTTTTGACAGTTATCAGTTCTACTTAAATAAATTTCTTCATTATTCAGTTTTGCAATATCATCTATTATAGATATTCTATTCTTTTTATGGTTTCTAACGGAAAAACATAATTTATAGGGTTGATTTAGTTTTTCAAAAATATTTGCAAATTCGTAATACCATCGTATCGAAAGTAATTCATTCCATTGAAACATTGTGTTTGTTAGAATAAAATTATGATTTGGATAATGTATTGATTCTACGGATTTGTCAATAAAAAAATTATCACTAAATATCCAATGATTTTTTAATCTTCTTATTTGATATTCTAAATCTTTTACAGGCTCATATTTTAACATTTCAGCTTCTATAAAACTTTTTTCTGTTCTCATAATAGAAATTAACCAACCGTTTCTATTTTTAACTTTATCGGCTAACCATTTCATTATTGGGATATCATTAACACCAAATTGGCCACCGCCTCTGTGTGCGGTCATTCCCTTTTCTCCGTTTATACAATCTATTTCACGATATTCTGGCCATTCGAACATTTGATAGTTTATTGTTAAAAAATCAATTAAATGATATCCATCGGAAGCATCATTTAATTCCGGATTAAAGATTAATTCGAATTTTTTATTTTTATATTCACAAAAAATAGCACCAATATTATTTTTTATATTGGATACTCTGTTTGTGGTATTATGAAATAATTTTAAAAATAAAGAACGAGAATAAAAATGATGTATGTATATTTTTATCATTAAAATAGTTTTTTAGTAAAATAACTTTTTTCAAATTTATTCCACACCCAATCGCGCAGTTTCTGGTCTTCGTTTACATTTATTTGTGAATATTCATAATTTGTTTTATTCTCTTTTTCTATTTTTATATTTTTACTATATTTGTTTTCTATTAATTTTTCAAATTTGTACAATTCATTTATATCAAATTCATAGGTTGGTTTGTATCCACTTTTCCATACTTCTTGTGAATCAAATACTCTCCAATTAATGTAAATATTATCTTTCATCATATTTTCTATGATAGAATTTTTACTATAATTCATTGAATATTTTTGTATCAATGGTGATATTAACTTTGATTTCATTTTTTTATCAAATTCAAAATTTTTACTATTTTGTATCATAGATTTTATACAATCTATCATTTCATCTGTAAAATATTCGTAAATAAAATCATTTGTTATTTTATTTGGTATATACTGTAACTGATATACTTCCTTTATCCAAAGGCCAAACAAATAATAGAAACTACTCAAAAATCTTTTACAATAATCTCTTTTTATTGTTATTGTATTTACTTTGCTTTTTAAGAAAGTATAAACTTCGGAAATCGATTGGTGGCTATGTGTTTTTATTTTTTTATAAGGATATTGCAATTCAGTTTCCATTATGGGCACCACATATCCATTACTTAATATATTAGAAGTAGAATTATCTATAAATGTTGGTTCTATTTTTACATCAGATAATTCTAAAGCGCAATGAATTGAGATACTAGCGCATTTTGGAATTGCAATAAATGCAATATCATTTTCAATTAACATCATAACCTAATATACTAAAAATAATTGAATTTACAAAAGCGTTTTTTGATTTTTTTGAGTTGAAGACCATAATTCATCATCAACTGCTTTCCATTTACCCAATGGGCATTCGTTAAATGTTTTTGTAAATATTTTTTTCTTTAATGGGCATCCACAATCATTACAATATGGGTCGCCCGTAATATCTCTTTGGGCACGAAACTCTGGACATTGAATACAAATGTTCCATCTAGCCTCTGCTAATTCTTTTTGAAATTTTGTAGGATTTGCCGCAGTAAACCATGCATCTGCTATTGTAACTATTTTAGATGGGTCTTTAACTAACCCACTTATTATTTTTTTAATACCAAGATTCATAACCTAAAAAAATTAATTACATGTGCTTTGCTTTCAATGCTGCAATAAACTGATTTACAATTGTATTTAATGCAATTTTTTTAGGAGCTTCAGTTACTTTTTTTCTTCTTCTTTTAAATTGATTTTCTGAAGTCCAAACTCTATTTTTATTATTTTCAGTTGTCATATTAATTTATTTTTTTAAATTGAACATCTATTTTATTATAATCTACCATAAATAAACCATCTTCTGGATTCACCAGCAAAGCATGTTCAAATGCCGTTCCTATTAATTCATTACCAATAACTCCCTCATATAATCCCTCTTCTCCTTTATAATTGTATTGATAAATATTAATTCCATCGTTGGATTTACCAATCCATTTTATATTTTCCTTATGTGCAATATCCGATTTATTAGTGTTACAATATGGACCCTCCGCACATGATGTCGGAACTGGGAACGGTTCACCACACGGTGATAGGGTGCACAGAATATGGCCACCCGGTTGATTATCACAATTTGGATAGGCGCCACCACACCTACAACATTGAAAGGTATCCCAGTAATCAAGAATGTTACTGGAACAATCGGTACAATATAAGCAGTTTGCTGTAAATGACCTACAATCATAGGTATAGTTATGCGTTAGTAAACCATATCTCAACCCACCCTCTTCAGCAGTTAGAAATAGGTCTAATTCTTCAAAATTTACTGCATATACTTCAATTTCATCATAAGAATATGTTATTGTTTGAATAGTTTTTTCTATTAAAGAATTTGTTTGTGAATCAAATAGAATAAGTGTATCATTTGGTTTTAAATCCATATATTGTGTAAACTTTACAACATAGTTTGATGTACTACCACTTTCTAATTCTTTTTTCAAAATCATTGCATGACTTACATCCGAAAATTTAGTCCCACCATCACATTCAACATTCCAGAAAAATCCAACCCAGTTTTCTCTTTTTACTATATTTGTTAATTGAGATGAACTTACTTCAAAATTATTTATTAGATTATCAAATGAACCGGACCAATTAAATAAATTTACCGTATTTTCTTCCATTGGTAAATCCGGTATTGTAATAGATTTTACTGTATCATTTTGATTCAACGATGATAAAAGGGTTAATGTGTTATCTGGTAAAAATACTTTCGTACTTGCATCAGCAGATACTTTTGGTGTTTTTTCGTTATTGTTGTATTTATAAAAATATTTAGGTCTTTCCCAAATAGGTATTTTATTATTATCATCTAAATCACATACACTATCTAAATCAAATGCATTAGAAAATTGTACAGACCATAAGTTTAAAATATCTAAATTAGAACCATATATCAAATCCACACTTCTATAATGTGTCAATTTTCCATCTAACAAATCGGAATCATTTAATACATACTCTTGAATATATTCATCATCTGCTAATTCCGATTTTAATGTATCTAGTTCTACAATCGTATTTATTTTATATAGTTTTGGATGTATATGATTATCGGCCGGTGTGATTCTTTTTTTAATCATATAATTTGGATGAACACCATTATCTCTCAATGTGGTTCCAATAGAATCAAATCCTAATTCCACATCATTGATATATGTTGCTGGAATAGATGTTGGATTTGAATCATACATTAATTTAAGAAATTCCCAATTATCTCTAGCATATGTATCATCTATCAATGCCGTAACATCATATGCAATTCTTATTATCAATTTATTATCAGAATCTTCAATATAAGGGATTGTGATAGAATTCGCGTCCAATAAAATATTATTAAACGTAAATCCTTTAGATTGACAGTAATACTCAATCATTTGTGAAAATATTTTTGATCTATTATTATCAATAGAACTTCCTGAAATTGTATTTTCTGATTCTGGAGTTAATTCGACTTCAGGATAATATCCAGCTCTTAAATTTGTTTTATTAATTAAATGTATTTCGTTTATTTCGGTTCCTGAAACTATTTGGTCTAATATATTTACATCAAAATAATATCTTAAATCTACTGCCGGATGTATATTTGTATTGGTTTCTATGGCTTTGAATGAACCATCAGTATCTCTTACAAAATCTGTTCCTGTTAGTACTGCTCTCATTTTTGTTTATTTGTTTACTATAAGTATATTAAATTAAATAATCTTTGTAATCGGTTCTGGTATTGTATTTATTGAAATTAAGTTTAATTTTTTAATAATTTCTCTTGCCATATATGAACAACCTTTTATGTTTGGATGGCCAAAATCATCCAATACAAATCCGGCCTTAATCATACTTAACCTATCAAAATACAAAAATTTATCCCAATGAACACTATTATAAATATTTAATTTTTTTACAGAAGTATCTAAACCAAAGTAATCAATAAATAAATACGGATATCCCATTTTAATTAAAAACTCTTGCATACAATATATGTAATGTAATGTATGTTTAGATGCCATAGGTTCTAATTTTGGATTTAAATGAGTATGGTCGCTTACTGTCACATACCACTCTTTATTATCAACACATTGATGAACCCTTCTATATGGAGAGCTCCATTGTATTATTACTAAATCAGGTATGGGTTTTAAATTTATTAAACTTTCCAATGATTTATGGAATATCCAATCATTACCAACCGCAGGTCTGGCATCTGTCATCCATTCTGAATTTAGTGAATCGGCCAGCATTTCTGTATAATGCGTTTCAATACCATAACCTGAACTTATTGAACATCCATTTGAGTATATAAACATATTTGGGGGTTTGAGGAAAATTCATTTAAATAAAATTATCGTTTATTTATAGAGTGTGATTATATTCTTTTTTCTTTTTTAACTCTTCTTTTAATTCTGCGTACAATCCTCTATTATATATTGAGTATGGTATTCCTATTTTTATAAATAATTGTTCAATACGGTCTAATCTTTCTAATCTATCCATAGGTGTATTCCACTTAGTTGAAAAATTAACCCCATTTATATATTCTAAATATTGCTTGTCTACTTCTGACCAACGAATACGAAGTGGTTCATGTATTAAGAATGCTGAGCATGTAATAATTTCATCCATACAATCGTGATATTCTTCAACAAAATCCATTGTCTTTTGAAAATCCTCTTCACCTTCATTTAAATAACCAATAATTAATTGCATACCAAACATAAGTGGAATTTTACCTTCTGCGGCACATTCCTTATTTACAATACGAACATTCTCAAATATCTCTTTTGTACCTTCCATATTTGAATATTTTTTCATATGCCTTAAAACAGGCTCCGATGCAGATTCAAATCCGGTAATCATTTTTGTTAATCCTGCTTTACGATATAATCTCATTGTATCTAAATCTCTCATTGGTTGTTGTAATCGCATATTACCACCGAATGTAATATCATATCCTTTAGCAATAATTTTTTCACAAAATTCTTTTAGCCAATTTGGATTACCATTTATAATTGAATCGTGACAAAAAAAATGTTTTTTACCTTTTGCTAACCAACTTTCAATTTCTTGAATAACATTATCAGTAGTACGGAAACGATATTCCGGTATATAATCAGGCACCGAACAAAATGAACATCTATACGGACAACCCCTACTCATTACCAAAGGAACTGTATCTTGATAAACTGATTTGTAGTAGTAATTATCTTCTAATTCAGAATAATCAGGCACAGGTAATTCATTCATATCAATATTCGCTCTCATAGGATTATGAATCCAAACCCCATTTAATCGCCATACTAAACCTTTGATATTCATTAGGGATTCCTCACTCCAATCAGATTTGAGTAGTTCTACAAATGTATACTCGCCATCACCCCTATTAATTGTATCTATGAACCAGTAATCATTTACTCTATAATTTGCATTTGGTAATCTTCCAAACTCTAAACACTCTACGCCATTACCTCCTACTAATATCTTAATATCAGGATATTTTTCTTTGATTAATTTAGCAATTGCAAGAGTGGCATCTATATTACCATCTATAATACTAAATCCTAATAATTTGGCTTTTGTTTTCTCTAAATACCTTCCTATGAAACCATATGCAATATCAAATATTTCGGAATGATTATAAAATAAATGAAATTGACTCTGTTTAGAATATGTGTTAAAAAGATTAAAAAAATCACTTTTTTTATCAGGTGGATTAATATAGAAGTAATCAATTACCGGGTCTATAATAGCTACTTTAAATTCTGGTGCGTATTTATTTACCCACGATTTTAATGCAACAATTCCTGCATAGTATCCTGATTCATTTATATTTGGTACTTGTAATAATAAACAATCCTGTTCTCCTATATCTTCAAAATGAAATTTATGAGTAATCTTAACTTTATTTCTTTCTACGAATACACTTTGACGCATGTATTGTAATAAATCTACTTTTACGTCAAATACTTCTTTGCCTGAAGCTATTTGTGCTGAAACTCTATTATCCGCCTTTGTAACTTGTTCGTTTGGATTTATTATATCTTCAAACATAATTTTTTTAATATACTCTTTACAATATAAGTATTAATATACATATAATTTTTTAATTTTTAAAATGAGGGGGGTTGGGGGGTAAAGTCGTTTTTAAAAGAAATTTTTTGTTATCTCCATTGATAGATTATATTAATCGTATTTCAATTAGTGTTTTCGTTATTAATAATTCATACCATTTATTTGAAATTCTAACTTGTTCCATTAAATCGTTCCATATACTTTTATAGTTTTCTTTTACAAAAAGCATCATATCTTCCTTCGGACACCAATGACTATAATGATTAAATGTATAGTTATCAGCATCATATTTAGGTAATTTTTTCTTAACCGTTTTTAAATAAGTAGTTAAATCTTTTAACTCTATTACTTTTATATATTTTCGATTTCTTCTCCAATACCAATACATTTGTTCGTATATGTGATATGACCAGTGTGTAGTACCATCGGATAAATGTGGAGTACTTTTAAAACCTTTCAGTACATTTAAAATTTCGGTTTCATTGGGATTTTGAATATCTTCAAATAATTTTATTAATTCCGTATGTAAAGCAGACTCCAAATGTTCGTATGGTGAACGTACTACTATTACTTTCGCATTTTTGTGATATAAACTACAATTTAGAATCGATGTTTTAGTAATAGATGATTCCTCTCCAAATGTTTCTATTAGGTATCTGGTACCACATTTTAATGGAGCAAGTATAGTATTATCATTAAAAAAACATAATTTCATTTAAACGGCTTCCATTTACTCATTAACCACCATATAGGAAATTTCAACCCAAAGTATATCCCAACCAATACAGCAATAATAAGGGCAACAGGAAGCATTATCAGAACGGTAAACGTATCACCTATCCAATCCAATGCCGATTTAGTGTGATTTCCCTCCGGTAATTCCATAGTTCCAAGTATTAAAGATGCCAATGGCACCTACGATTAACCAAAATATATTAAGAGTAATATACGCCCTATTACCCCTTCTCCATGCACACCATGTCAATAACCCGGCATCTATCGTATTAATAATCCACATCAATAAGAAAGGTGTCCCTTCATTAAGGATTGATAACATGCCAAACGAAAATATTCGCATCCCAACACCGAATCCCTCTAAAAACCCAATCCATTTTTCCTCTATAAAAGATAACCGTTTTTCCATTACTATTTATTATAACTATATCGGGTCAACAAAATCGTTTCGGTCTGCGATACCCCATCCAACAATGGTTGTTTTATCCGGCTCATATACCACATATACCTTCTGGCCGTGCTCCCAATCCTTATAAAAGTATCCGTAGAATGTATCACCCTCTTTGATAAGACGTTTTCCCCTACCCTTTGGGCCAATGGTTGGGTCATTTTCAAATACTCCGATAGTGTTCCTTCTTAAGTCCCTTTTCTTTCTCATTCGGAATTGTATGATGGGTGGGGTTGTGGCCGCCGGTGTACCAGCAGGTGGAGGGTCAGTTGTAGGTGTAGTTGAAGTACCACCTGTCGTAGTGCCAGCTCCACCGGTAGTGGATGGTGGTGGTGTAGTGTTTGGGGTATCCTTCACTTCTAATA
>Ga0194113_10009932_pt1 | contig 11409 bp, 5 predicted proteins | sample TA2MahC200mmetaG_FD_146193 | JGI IMG/M metagenome (GOLD analysis project Ga0194113, IMG submission 146193) | Freshwater microbial communities from Lake Tanganyika, Tanzania - TA2015017 Mahale Deep Cast 200m | ecosystem: Environmental > Aquatic > Freshwater > Lake | place: Tanzania: Lake...
GAGAGTGATGCTCTGCGCCGCTATTCCCGCATCATAATGGTGGAATTTGCTCACCTGTTCCGGTCCCAGGAGCAGGATATAGGCGGTAGGGCGTTCCTCCTCGGCGGGTCCTTTCCAGTACCGAAGGTAGGCAGCCCACCGCAGATGGGGAAAGATGACGTCATTGGTCTGCGGGGTACAGGACAGATAGAAGCGCAGGTTCTGGAGGTTGCCGGCACTGGCACTGAGGCGTGCCAGGGCGATTAAATCGGTCAGGGTATCCTGATCGATGAGGTGGCGGGCATCAAAACGGCGGTAACTGCGATTGCTCCGGATCAGATCTTTGAGCATGTATTCCTCCTGTCTGAGATCTATGTTTTACTCATTGGGTTTCAGTTTGATATGCAGTGTTTTACGGTCAATGCCCCGTTGAGATAGCCGAACAGCTCCGATTCAATCAGGTTTTCCGGTATGGCGCCGCAATTCACCGGCACGAAAGGTGCCTTGGCACGTTTGGAATGAGGATGGATCGCTCTAGCGCCCGGTTCCTTGATCCGTTCCTTCAATTGCCGGATCAGGTCGGATGGATTTTGCACCGGGTATTGATTCGTCATTTCTGCAATTCCTCGTTCAGGAGATCTATCCTATTGTACAGCAGCCAGACGATCGGGCGAAGCAGACCGTCTGGCAACTTATTGGTATATTATCGGGTTAATTAGCTGGGATAGCTTAGATCAGACCCTGATCCATCATGGCATTGGCGACCTTGAGGAAACCGCCGACATTGGCGCCTTTGACGTAATTGATGAAGCTTCCTTCCTTGCCATGTCTGACGCACTGCTCGTGGATGGCTTTCATGATCTGGTGGAGACGGGCATCAACTTCATCACGGGTCCAGCTCAGGCGCATGCTGTTTTGAGTCATCTCCAGACCAGAGGTGGAGACGCCACCGGCATTGGCAGCTTTCCCGGGACCGTAGAGGATCTTGTTGCCGAGAAAAACTTCGACGCCTTCGGGTGTGGTAGGCATATTAGCGCCTTCGGAGACACAGATGCAGCCATTCTTGACCAAGGTTTTTGCTTCCTCGCCGTTGATCTCGTTCTGAGTGGCGCAAGGCAATGCGATCTGACAGGGAATACCCCAGGGACGTTCGCCAGGAAAGTACTTAACGCCGAATTCTTTGGCATATTCGCTGATCCTGCCGCGTCTGACGTTTTTGAGATCCATGACAAAATCCCACTTCTCGCCTTTAATGCCGTCGGGATCATAGATAAATCCATCGGAATCGGAAAGAGTGACGACCTTTCCGCCGAGGTCATTGACTTTCTGCGTGGCATACTGCGACACATTGCCTGAGCCGGAGATGACGACGGTCTTGCCGGCAATTTCCTGCGCGCGGGTTTTGAGCATTTCGTCGGCAAAATAAACGGCGCCGTATCCGGTGGCTTCCGGACGGATCAAGCTGCCGCCCCAATCCAAACCCTTGCCGGTAAATACACCGGTCACTTCATTCTTGATCTTCTTGTACATGCCGTACATAAAACCAATCTCACGTTTGCCAACGCCAATGTCGCCGGCAGGGACGTCCGTGTTCGGTCCGATGTGACGGAAAAGCTCGAGCATGTAAGAGTGGCAGAAGCGCATCACTTCTTCGTCGGAACGACCGCGGGGATTGAAATCCGAGCCACCTTTTCCACCGCCCATAGGCAGAGTGGTCAAGCTGTTCTTGAAGACCTGTTCAAAACCGAGGAATTTCAGGATGCCGAGATTGACGCTGGGGTGAAAGCGCAGTCCGCCCTTGTAGGGTCCGATGGCGCTGTTGAACTCGATGCGGAATCCGCGATTGACCATCACTTCGCCGGCATCGGTCATCCATGGTACGCGGAAGATTATGACACGTTCGGGTTCCACTATTCTGTCCAGGATCCGGGCTTTTTTGAGCTGGGGATTAGAATCATAGACCGGCCAGATCGATTCGACGACTTCAGTGACCGCCTGGATAAATTCCGGTTGATCGCTGTTCTTGGCTGACACTTGATGCAAGAATTCATGCATTGTCATATTACACATACCTCCTGTGGTATTATTACTCACTGTGTTCATATTATTGAAATGGAGCGGGGAGTAACTCCCCTGTGGGTCACTTCAGAATGACGGCATTCTTTCCGTCAAACAAAATCTTCATTTTGTGCGGGTTTTTCTTGATGCAGAAGTATTTACCCTCGCGCAGGGTAGGCAGATCGTGCAGCCAAGTCCAATCCAGATAGTCGTTTTTGGCTTTGTCCCAGACGGTGAGGTAGCCCACATTCATGGAAAAGAGGTTATGGAAGAAGTGGCTGCCATGGGATGCTTCGATGGACATATTGGGTAAGACCACTTCCACGATGAGCTTGGCATTGCAGATCTGGCTCCAATTGACGGGAATGCCGAGGAAACGGTCGCTGGAGCCCCATCTGCCTGGTCCGATCAGGACGTAGCGGGTGTTCTCAATTCTCATGAGTTGGTTGAATTCCTCGAGTTCAACCGCCATCTCTTCGGTTTTGACGATATCAAATCGATCGGGCGGGATAAAAAACAGAGTGTCCAGTTCCTCCTCGATATCATTACCCAGGGCATAAGAAGAAAAGAGCAGCAGGTCTGACTTGTGCTCGAGATGAGCCTCGAGGGATTCGGTGTAGAGCTTGCAGGTAACGGATATTGGTCGGATCTGAAGGAGGTAAAAGGCCGCTTGGTTTGTACCGGGATCTACGTCAAAGGCAAATTCCATTTCGACTTCGCAACCCATGACCTCCCTGCCGAGCTGGATAAAATCGTCGATCACCGCTGCCAGAGGATACTGGTCATATTGCAGGATAGAGCGGAAAGTGATCACCCGCGGTCCTTGAATCAGGCTGCCGGTGAGAAACTCCCGGTTGTCATTGTCCCAGACGGAGGAAAGCATGCTGAGTTCGGTCTCGCAGAGTTTTTGGGAAATGCGGACGCGCTGTAACGAGGAATCCTCACCCTGGCTGAGGTCAAATTCAATCTGATGCGGAGCCAGAGCATAGAGATGACGCTGGGAATTGGAGACAATATTGAGTTTGTCAAAAAGATCCTTATGGGGATGACGGGGGCAAAAAGCGAAGGTGCGTCCGCGCTCCACGGCGGTTTTTCCCAGTCCGACGGAGAGGGTGACGATGCCTTCCTCATGTTTCATGTGCGTGCCGGGATAGAAATTGTAAGATTGTGCCACGCCGGAGAGAAGGGGATAATAGTGATCGCCATGTTGGGAGCCGGCGACCTTTTGGATGATGACCGCCATCTTTTCCTCACGGGAAGGGATGCGCAGGTTTTCACGGTACACGCGGGCACTTTTCAGAAACATGGAGGAATAGACCAGCTTGACGGCTTGGGTAAGCTGCTGGAGACGGATCGCGGGATCGGGATGGCTGTTGGGAATAAGGAAAGTGCGGAAGACACCGGCGAAGGGATTGCTGATCGAATCCTCCAGAACCGAGGAAGATCTGACCGCCAGCGGTAAACTGGTCTGGTCGATGATCCGTTTCAGGACGCTGATCGTACTCGGGGGCAGGTTGCTTGCCAGAAAACGGGCATCGATCCCGGCATCGGTGAGTTCATCCAAGCCACTCAGATCAGGATGGGAAGCCATCAGTTTATCAAATTCTCCGGTGGCAATGACCGCCGCGGTGGGGACCATGATCCGGACGCCCGGGTATTTGTTGCAGAGATTGCTGTAGCGGTTGAGGAGGACATTGAGAAATGCCAGTCCGCGTCCTTTGCCTCCGATGGAGTCGTCTCCGATCTTGTAGATCAGGTTGATATTGAGGTCGCTTTCCTCGTTCCAGTCCTGGATCTTCTCCCGGCGCCGGTATTCGATCAGGGCGCGAAAGCCCTCGCAGATACTCTGGCGGAGCTGGCTGATATTGCTTTCCTGATGGAAATTGCCCACGTATTCCGCCAGGCGGATCTCGGCATGGGTGAAGAGCCATTTTTCGATGTGGTCATGTTGGTAGTGGTAGAGCAAGGAGTCGTCGGGAATGATCATCAGTTTGTGCAGGAAACCGACCATGGTTTTGGCTTCGCCGATCGGGATGTGGTCACGGTTGCGGAAGATAAAGGAGCCCAAACCGATCTCGTTCTCCAGCCAGCGACGAAGCTGTATTCTCAAGCCAGGCAGGTCTTTGTAGAGAAATTCACCCTCGTTGCTGGTAACGATGTCACGATAGAGAGGGTTGAAGGATTGGAGCAGGAAAGGGAGGGTGGGGATATGTTTGCGGATATTCTGGAGCAGGCGTAAGCCACCGTCCTTGTCAAATTCACCCCGGTAAACGTAATTGATGTTACTGATAATGCCGATGATGTGGCGAGTATAGGTCTGATAGAACTGCATCGCGGAGTCATAATCATGCAGCAGAACTACGCGGGGACGCGCTTTCATATAGAGTGTTTTGTTATGATCCTGATGTTCATGCCGGATCACATCCTGGTTCAGCAGCATGATTTGCTCGTAGAAAAGTGGCAGAAATTGGGAGTAGTAGGGAATGAAGGTCTCAATGATGAGGATGATCGGAATGTTGTAGAGCGTGCTGTCATAAGGGATATTCTGCTTCTCCTCCCAATGCTTGACGATCGCCAGAAAGAGCTTGGAGTCACCGTTCCAGTAAAAGAAATCGTCCACCTCCTTCAGCTCTTCCTGGTGATTTTCAATAAACATCAGGTCCAAAGGGGCGCCCAAGAGGAAGAAAATGGGCAGTGTAGCATGTTTCTGGCGTAATAGACCTACAAGCTCAAGCGCTATGCTGCGCATCGAAGCCAGATGGATGATGACGATATCAATGTTTTCGTAGGTGAGGATTTGTTCGGCACTTTCCAATGATGAGGCGTGGGAGATATTGGGCTGGTTATCGAGGTTCAGGAGGTAAAAGTCCTGAGCCACCTGCTCGGCAAGGAAGCCATCGACTTCAAAGACGAAGGAATCATACAGGGAGGCGATAAGCAGGATGTTTTGAACGCGATAGGGCATAGTGCGTTCCAGAATATCGATCTCGGCAGACCAGTAGTTGGCTTCAATTATCCCGCGCCTGGAGTTTTGATTGTGGATCTGCATATTACTTGTGGATTACGGCAATACCGGTCTTGCCGTCCATTCTTACGACCAAAGGATGGTCAAATTCCACCTGGACAAAGAAGACTCCCCGTTCTTCCACCGGCTGTTCCAGAAGCCAGTCCCAATCGACAAAATCGGTCTGAGAGACATAAGGTATGGTGAAGTATCCCACGTTCATCGCCACAAGATTGTGGAAGAAATGCGTTCCCTGGGATGCTTCCACGATGAAGTCGCACAGTCCGGTCTCTATGATTACTTTAGCTCGATTGATCTGAGGCCAGCGGACTGGAATGCCAAGGAAACGGTCACGGCTGCCCCAACGTCCCGGTCCGATCAGGATATAGCGTTTGCCGAGCTTGTGCATCTTGGTGTTGAATCGTTCGATCTCGTCCTGCATTTCGACGGTATTGGTCTTGTCAAAACGAGCCGGATCGAGATAGACGATATCAGTCACCTCATTGATGACGCCATTGCCCATGCCATGCTCGGTGTACATCAGCAGGTCGCTCATGTCCAATTTGTCGGTGTTGATGCGGTATGCCTCGGTAGTGACGGAAAGGGGTCTGATCTGGAGGATAAAGAAGGTGGGCTTTTGGTTGTAGCGGTAGTCATAATCAAGATTGACAGCAAATTCGATCTCGACCGGAATGCCCAATGCCACTTCTCCGATCTCAAGCAATTCCGCCACTATCCGGGCAAGCGGGAAATGATGGTACTTGAGGATGCTGGCAAAAGTGATTACTTTCAGCCCCGGCGTTTCTGTGTTGTCCGTCAGGCGGTCGTTTTGGTAATCCCACACCGAGGCACAGTACTGGAGGACGCCATGCTGATCGGCGGTCTTGAGATGGAGTTTTTTCAGGGTGATCTCCTCACCGCCACGGAGGTCAAACTCTCGTTGGGACAGCTCCAACGCATAAAACTCCTTCTGAGAAGAGCGGATAAGGTCTTCCTGGCTGACCAGATCGGTCTCGGGATAGAGCGGACAAAAGCGGTGGTTGAGCTTGCCCTCGACCACTGATTTGCCCAGTCCGAGGGCGATGTTGGCGATGCCATCGGTATGCTGCATATGAGAGGTGGGGTAGAAGTTGTAGGATTGTGCCACTCCCGAGAGATGCGGGTAGTAAAAGTGTTCGCCATGCATGCCACCGGCTATCTCCTGGATGATGACCGCCATCTTCTCCTCTTCCGCCTTAAAATTCAATGCTTCCAGAAAGTTTCGTGCATCGGACAAAAAGACGGAGGCAAAGACCAGTTTGATGGCGTTCATCAGTTGTTTGAGCCGTTCAGCTTTATCAGGATGATTATTGGGCAGCATGAAAGTGCGGTATACTCCTGCCAAGGGCTGTGCCTGAGAGTCCTCGAGCAAGCTGGAAGAGCGTACTGCAATAGGGTAAGTGATGCGCTCGAGATAAATCTTCAGACGATGGATCAGCGTGTCGCTCAGATCACCATTGATAAAGAGCAGGTCGATCTCTTCATCGCTCTTACTGCCAATCTCTTCGAGCACTATATGGCGCTCGACAAACTGGTCAAACTCAATGGTGCCGATGATTGCCGTGCTGGGTAGGGAGATGCTTACGTCGTCAAACTTCTTGTCATAGTCCATGGTGCAGAGCAGGGCATTGAGAAATGCCAAACCACGCCCCTTTCCTCCGAGTGAACCTTCGGTTAGACGGATGACCTGATTCATTTCGGAGAGTGAGACGGCATCAAAATTGATGATCTTACCGCGGTTTTTCTCGATCCGGACAGTGCGGAAGATATGATAGAGGAATTGCCGGAGCTCGTCTTTATCGGCAAAGTCCTCGATTTTCATGGGGCGGATCTTTTTGGCAATCTGGATCTCGCCATGCGCCACCAACCAGTTTGAAAAGTGATTGAACTTACTGTGGAAGAGCAGGGATTCATCCGGGATATGCAGGATCTTGTTTTCAAATTCAGCGATGTTGGCAGCTTCGTCAATGACTCTGCCATTCTTGTCGCGGAAGAGGAAATTGCCAAAGCCGAGGTTGTTGAGCATGTAACTGCGCAGATCGGCAAAGAGATGCTTGGAGTTCTTATTGAGGAAATGCACGCCAAGTTCTTTGGCATGCTGTTCGTTCTCATCCTCGGAGGACTGGAGTATGATCGGCAGTTCAATATTATCCGCCTTGATCTGGCTGATAAGTTTGATCCCTGCGATCGGATCCACGTCTTTGCCGATCCGGTAACGGACATCAGAGATCACGCAGAGCAGGTATTCCCTATATTTTTCATAGAGATGGATGGCTTCATCGTAGTTGTGGGCAAGTAGCACCTTCGGACGAACCCGCATCCGGAGACGTTTGTTGATATCGCTCACTTCCTCTTCGATCAGTTTTTGGGTCTGGCGCATCACCATGGAATATAGCGAGGGCAAGAACATCGAATAGTAGTGTACCGAGTCCTCGACCAGAAGGATGACACGCATCAGTCCCTGATGAGTATCTTCTTCTACGTTGAGCTTATCCTCGACGCTCTTGACCATCGCCAGGAAGAGCTTGGTATCGCCGTTCCAGAGAAAGACGTCGTCAATATAGCGCTTATCTGACTCGTGGTTCTCCCAGATGATATAATCGGACTGGACATTAAGCAGCAGTAAAACAGGCAACGCAGGCTTGTATTCCTTGATGCTCCGGGCTAATTGAAATGGACCGATCTCCCCGATCCGCATCATCGTTATCACCAGATCATATTCATGATCCTTGATCTTTGCCAGAGCGTCGGTTCCGGTGGGAACGCTGGTGATCCGGGGGGCAATGGTCAGATTGAGCTGGCGGTATTCCCCAAAGATCTGTTCTGAGAGGCGTCCATCCTGCTCAAAGATAAAGGCATCATAAAAGGTGGAGACGAGCAGGATATCCCTGACCCGATTCTGCATCAGTTGGTGGAATATGTCCTCACCAAACTTGAATTTATTGTAATAATAGTTCAGGTCTTCCATCTTCATAGCAGCATCCTGTTTTTCTTTTGTTGATTTTATGATAATATGCATCCATTTCGCTGATGCCTTTGGTGTCAATAGAAAAGTCTCAGCAGACCCATTTGACCTATGAGCTCCATCTCCAAGGGATTGAGCTAAGGGTCATCCATAACTAACCTGCATGGGATCACCGGTAGTAGAATAGATGCAGTTCCTGATCCTCAGCCCTCTCGCTCAAGGTATAGTAACCCTTTCCTTTGGCATCCCAACAGACCGCTTCGCCTTGGGGTTCGATCTCGTAAGGCAGATATTTAAAACTACGGGCAAAGGTCTTGTCAAGAGGCTCCTTCCCCTTGCGTTTCCATTGCATAACTCCAGTGTAGGTCTTGACCAGGATCTTTTTCCCATCTGGCGATATATCTGCGGATGTCACCCAGGTTAGAGGCAGCGTGGCGATTTTGACCGCAGTATTCATCCCGGTAGTGGACTGGGGATAGGCAACCTGATAAACGCCCACCTGCTCCTCACGCTTGCTGATTATAATGATGTCCCGGGTGCGGGGATCGATGAATAGCGCTTCAGCATCGCGGGCTCCATCCTCATATTGGATCTCTATCCGGTCAACCTGAGTGACGGGGATGCTGAAACCCGGAGCTATGGACTTGAGGGACGGCTCTTCAAAGCGATATACATAGACCGATGAATAACGGGCGCTGTTGTCTCCGATCTCGCCTACGTAGAGGTAATCGATTCCAGAGCGGGGTCCTTTGCCGGCGGTAATGTCCTCCCAATCCCGGTGGTTGATCCCTTCCAGCACAAACTCACCCAATAGTGTGCCTTCGGTGTTGAGCACATAAACGGCATTGCGTCCACCTGAGTCATTGTGGGTATATAACACACCCTTATTACGCCGTCCGGATGCCAACCCGGAGGCTTCATCAATCTCGGTCGCCTCCACCGGAAAACGGGTCTGGTACTGCATGGCAACCATATTGTAGCCGATGGCGAGCATCAGCAATATGCCAAGCACCAATCTAAGCCGCTGTATGTTTCTTTGATTCTTCATTTTCTTCCTTTCCATTCAATGACCATCTGACATTCGTAAGATGACACCGGGACGAATGCCTTGATTCTGTGACCGGCGTGTTATTGTCAACGACAAAAAGGAGATATCTTGCCAGCCTAAAGTCAATCAGTACCTTATGGAGTTCGGCAGATTGCTGATCTCTTTATTGAAAGTGCTCAGCACAACACAATCTATCGACCTTCTCCTTCCGCAGCTCCCTGCTTTCTTATATTGGCTGCCAATCACCATCTTCTCAGCCCCACATGACCTGCTTTCTTGAGCATGACCAGGATAGCAACGTTCTGCATATCGCTATGAATGTGAGTAAGTTAGTGTTTGGAAGAGGAAAATATCTTGACAGAATAGTACGGTACGGTAACGTAAAGGCGGAATTAGACCAATCAAAGGGAGTTTAAATGAATCACCCAAAGCTTGTCATTTTATGCCTGTTTCTCGTGATATCAGCGTTATGGGGGGCGGCTATCCCCAGAGATGAGAGAGAACGGGAATTGTATTCACCCCGCCGGGTCATGGTAAAACTCCGTCCCGAGACAATCACCAGAGCCAATCTACCGCAAGATCTGATCACCCCAGTTTCCTTCTTTGGGATAGAGGAACTCGACCGGATGCTCATGCGTGGAGGTGGTTCCAAAGTACTGCGGGCCCATCGCAGAGTAAAGGACAGTCACTGGGAGCAGCGCACCGGATTTGACCGCTGGTTTATTGTAGAGTTTTCGGATCGCATCGATATCCCCCAAACGGTCATTGACTTCAAGAATCTCCCTGCGGTCGAAGATGCTTGCCCGGATTACCTTGTCCACACTCAGTTCATCCCCAATGACACCTATTATCCCAATAACTGGGGGCATAATAATACCGCTCAATTGCCCAGATATCAGGGAGGCAGCCACAGCGGTCCTGGCGTCGGCACACCCGGATTTGATGCCCGAATGCAAACTGCCTGGGACGGTACCCAGGGTATGGGTAGTACATCCATCATAATCGCCATCATCGATTCCGGCGTCGATACCGGACATCCTGACCTGCGTCTGGTTGCAGGCTGGGATTATGGCGATAATGATAACAATCCAATGGACAACAGTGCCGCACCTGGACACGGGACCGGCTGTGCCGGTATCGCTGCTGCGATTGGCAACAACAGTTTAGGCGTAGTCGGAAGCGCCGGCGGATGCTCCGTGATGCCACTTAAGATCGCTGCTGCGGATGGAAGCATGTCATTTGCGTCGATGATCAATGCCATTACTCATGCCGCAGACAATGGCGCTCACATCGCCAGTTTGAGCTTAGGTGCAACTGTTTCTCCCGGGTATAATCCAGCCTGCGATGCCGCTTTTACCTATGCCTACAACAATGGCGTAACGATCTTTGCTGCTACCGCTAATCACAATCGATCATACATGGATTACCCTGCCAATCATCCCCATGTCATCAGTGTGGGCGCTGCCAGCCCGACCGGAGAACGTAAAAGCACTACTTCCTCTGATGGTGAAAACTGGTGGGGCTCCAATTATGGAGTGAATACTCAGGATGCCTCCGATGCCGTGGACATCATGGGACCTACGATTCTTCCCACCACTGATATCACAGGCACTGCCGGTTATTCCAGTAATGATTATTATATGTGGTTCAATGGCACGTCCTGCGCCACGCCCTATGTCGCCGGTGGGGCTGCATTAGTGCTATCCAGATATCCTACTCTAACCAATGTTCAATTGCGGGCAAAGCTGGTGAATAATGCCACCGATATGACCATTGACGGGGGTATTGGTTGGGATCGCTTTACCGGATATGGCTTGGTTAATGCTGAGGCAGCAGTCCTGGAACCACCGGAAATCACTTGGAACCCGGCTTCTTATGTCGTAGAAATGTCTCCCGATGATTTTACTGCGCGCCAATTGACTATAGGTAATACCGGCGAACGTAGCCTGAGTTATTCCGCCTCCCTGCCTACGGGATCGTCCCTTATTCTGGAGGAAAGTTTTGAATCCGCCAGCATACCCACTGGCTGGACGCAGGAATTTGTTGGCAGTAGCAATACCTCCTGGACTTATGTAACAGGAGGACATAACGGCAATCCTGCCAGCGCATACCATGGGACACGCAATGCTCGTTTGTACAGAGCCAGCACGACTGCCCATGTGACCCGATTGGTCACTCCCGTGCTTGATCTATCCGGTCTTTTGACTGCCGAACTGCGTTTCTGGCATGCTCAGGTTTTATGGTCACCGGATCAGGATGAACTGCGTATCTATTACAAGACCTCCGCGGGTGGAACCTGGACTCTCTTGCAGGAAT
>Ga0194113_10009933_pt1 | contig 11409 bp, 11 predicted proteins | sample TA2MahC200mmetaG_FD_146193 | JGI IMG/M metagenome (GOLD analysis project Ga0194113, IMG submission 146193) | Freshwater microbial communities from Lake Tanganyika, Tanzania - TA2015017 Mahale Deep Cast 200m | ecosystem: Environmental > Aquatic > Freshwater > Lake | place: Tanzania: Lake...
CGCGTTTACGCAGCGGGAGGTTCACCATCAACCTACGAGGCTCCAGGTTCCAGGCGGCGAGGCCTGAAGCCACACCTCGATGAGGCGTGACTCTCTAGAACGGACTCTTCCCTGGTGACACATTCTAGTCATGCCCTTGGCGACCGGTCGCGATGTCGACAAGACCGGTTGCCAAAACAGCTCCTCGTGTGTAGGTCGGCTGTGCAGGGTAAACGGTCCACGCGGCCGTGGATTCGCACGGATGGCACAGCCGGAGCACGGATAAGAATGCGATTCGCAATCACCCCGTGCTGCAGCAGACCTAATCCAAGAATCGCCCCCGCTCCACCAGCATCGCTGATCATCCGTGCTCCGGCCTTGCCATCCGTGCGATGCTCTTGTCCTGAGAACGCGGCCGCTGAAAGACGTCAACGATCCGATCGGTTCCGCAGGCAGTGGCATGCTCTTGGCGGCATCGTCGTAACCGGGCTAACCGCCCCGCTCCGTGGCCGAGAAGTCCCAAGCGTTGCTCAGTCTGCTCGAATGCAACGCGGCAAGAAGAAATGGCGTTGCCGGAGCTTCCCTGTCCGCGTCGTGTGCCGCTTGCGGACCAACCGGCATTGCCGATAGACTCCAAGGTGAATCGCTTGAACGAAACGGGGTGCTCGGATGATTACGCTTATTGTGTTCTTCAGCGTCGCCGTGCCTGTCGCCTGGCTGGCATCGTGGAAGCGGATCTCGTCCGACTATAATGTGCTCGCAGGCGGACTGCTGCCGTTCGGGATGCTGGTCCTCCTGCTGTCGCCGCTGATTGCCGGGAAGATACGGGGAACGACACGATGATCTGGTTGAAGGGAGGACGACAGCCTTGAAGAAAGTTAGCCGAGCCGACATCACTGACTTGCAGCAGATGCCAAACATCGGACCGTCCATTGCGGATGATTTGCGGCAGATTGGTGTCTCGTCGCCGCAGGATCTGCTGGGCAAAGACCCGTATGCGATGTACGACGAGTTGTGCCGCATCACGGGCGTCCGTCACGACCCCTGCGTGCTCGACGTGTTCATCGCCGCCACCCGGTTCATGGCCGGGGAACCGGCAAAGCCGTGGTGGAAGTACACGCCCGAGCGGAAACGAAAACTCGCCGCCATGTCGAAGGGAAAGGCGAAGCATCAAACAGGCTTGGAAAGAACAGGGACGACGGAGTCTGGAGAACAAACGTGACGTACATCATGGTGGACGTGGAATCGGACGGTCCAATCCCCGGCGACTATTCGATGGTCAGTTTCGGCGCCATCGTCGTCGAACCCTCCCTGGACAGGGTTTTCTACGGACGGCTGAAACCGATCTCCGACAAGTGGCATCCCGAGGCACTCCAGGTGTGTGGTCTCACGAGGGAAGAGACGCTGCAATTCGACGACCCGCGGACCGTGATGCAGCGGTTCGCAGAATGGATTGCCGAGGTCGGCGGTCGTCACCCGATGTTCATTTCCGACAACAACGGCTTCGACTGGCAGTTCATCAATTGGTACTTCCACCACTTCTGCAACGAAAACCCCTTCGGTTACAGTTCCACCAACCTCGGTTCGCTCTACAAGGGGGTGGTTCGGGACACGTTCGTCAACTTCAAGCATCTGCGGAACACGGAGCACACCCACCATCCCGTGGACGACGCTCGGGGCAACGCCGAGGCCCTACTGCGAATCAAAGAGGAGTTCGGCCTGAAGATCAGCCTCAAGTGACCAAAGGACACGGACTCTTTCGCAGTCAAGTTGAGCCGTCGGAGAACCTCCGTGAGGACGCCCGTAATCTGCTCTTGGTCGAGCGGGCAAGGGAGTGGCTGTTGGAGGTGGAGTCTGGCAGCGACGAGGCACAACCATGAAAGTGACCATGCTCATCCTGTTAATTCCACTCGGCGTCGTGCTGGTCGCCGGCTTCGTCGTCGGTCTGGTGTTCTTCGTTTCATTCCTGGTCAAGTCGCTGGGCGGCACGACGGGCGGTTGGCGGCGACTGGTTGAGGTCTACGGCAGCGGCAACCCGCCGACCGGCCTGATCACGAAGCGGGAGACGATCCAGGTCGGTGCCGTGACCTACAAACGATGTGCGACACTCGGCGTGGCCGACGAGGGGCTGTACGTGTCGATCTGGCGGAAGACGGCACTCATCCCGTGGACCGAATTCAAGACTTTGGGGCAAGCCACGTTGTATTGGCAGGAGGTGCCCATGCTGACGGTCGGCGATCCGGCCGTGGCAACGATGACCGTGCCGGTGCCGGTGTTTCAAGCGATGCGGGGCAAGCTGCCGCCGAGCCTGGTGCAGGGCGCGTCCCGACCTCCCGCTACGATCTGAGTGACAGGATGGCCGCGCGCCCGGAGGGCTGCGAGTGCCGTCCATTTGCCGAAGGAGCTCCGCATGCCCTGGATCGAATGGTACAACAGCTTGGCCAAACCCAATTGGACGCCAGCGCCGGGGACCATCGGGCTGATCTGGCAGATTCTCTACCCGATCATCGTCGTGACGTTTGGATTCGTGTTCGTGCAGGCGATACGGCGGAAGGTCCCCTGGAAGGTCACCTTGCCGTTCGCCATCAACCTTGCCTCGAACCTGGTCTTCACTCCGATCCAGTTCGGACTGCGGAACCTGCCGCTGGCCTCGGTGGACATTCTCGTCGTCTGGGGCTCGATCATCTGGATGGCCGTGGCGGTCTGGCGGCATTATCGCTGGGTTGCCGTCGCTCAAGTGCCGTATTTCGTGTGGGTGTCGATTGCGACCGTGCTACAACTGAGCATCACGGTCATGAATTGGTAAACGAGAAGGACAAGTGGCATGAAATCCACATTCCGCTCAAGGACGTCAAGGCCACGTCCTTTGGTCGGGAGGTGTCGGATGCCGCTCCGCTCGACCGAAAGAACGTCGAGTCCATCGGCTTATTGCTGTCGGACAAGAAGGCCGCACCGTTTAGTCCACGAGCTTCCATGCCGAAACACCTGGGTGTTGACGCTCGCGCGACTCACGGCTTGTAGTGACAACAAGTAGGCACACGGTCCGTCGCTAGGAAGAATGCGGTCATTTCCGCTTCTTCCGCTTCGCCGCGGCTTTCTCCGCATCCTGCTTTACCCGCGACTTCGCAATCCGTGCGATCAACGCGTAGGGAATCGGTTCATCAAGCGGGAACTGGAGGTTGCCTTTCGGACCGGCGTATCGTGCGACGGCTTGCTCCAGGGCTTCGTCGCCCGACACGGGCGGGTAGAGCCCAATGTGGTTCTGCCACGCGGCGAAGTAGACCAGAATGCCGTGTTGCATGAATGCGGGCATTTGGTAGCTGATCGTCTCCTTCGCTTCGGGAGCAGCCGTTCTGATGGTCGCCCGGACGTTCTCAAGGACAACTCGAACGTCGTCCGGGAAGCGGGCAATGTACTCGTCGATGTCTTTCGGTGGTCGAGCTTTTGGCATGGCGTCACTTGTGCGATGTCGCGATCTCGGTGTCAGTTTGAATTGTATGCGGCGGTTCGGTCCTTTCGTCTCGCCATTTCGCTGGTGTAATTTCGTCCCAGAGTGTCGGCGCGCTTCTCGACCCACGCGGTCAGGGCGGTGGTGCCGGCTGGTGGCGAGTCCGCGTAGAGGAGGTCGTTCATCAGGCCGTCGATTTCGTCTTTGGTGATAACGACATCCCCTACGAACGTTCCGACAATTCGGCCCACGTAGTACCCCAGCCATGGTGGGACAGACACGACAGGCCGAGGCTTGCCGATCCATTGGCCGATCTTGGTTGCAAGCTCTCGGTAGGTGAAAGTTTCCGGGCCGATGGCGTTGATGATCGCATTCTCACGGACCTTGCCTTGTTCGACTGCCAAGGCAGCCAAGTCATCCACGTAGATTGGTTGGAGTCGGTAGCGGCCATTGCCGAACACTCCGAAGACCGGAAGATGGCGCAATACCCAGGCGATGTTGTTGATCAACACATCTTCCTTCCCGAACAGGACCGCGGGTCGGAGGATGGCGTGGGAGATGCCGGACTCGATCAGGGCTTCTTCCAGAATCGCCTTGCCACGGAAGTACTCAAGTGGAGAATCCTTGGAGGGATTGGTGATGCTGACGTGGACAATGCGTTGGACGTCCGCCTTCCTGGCGGCATCGAAGAGGGCAAGCGTGTTCCGCACGGCATCGGCGTGCTTGAAGAGGCGATGGTTGAACCGTACCCAGTAGGTATTGTAGAGGACCGAGACGCCGCGCAGATGCTCCGCCAAGAGCTGTGGTTGGTCAAAATCAAACGAAAACGCCTTGATTCGGTCGCCGAACGGATGCGATCGAGAAACGGAATTGGTGAGCGTGACAACCGTCTGACCCTCGTCGAGCAACCGTTGTGCGATGTATTTGCCGGAGTATCCGTAGGCGCCTGTCACGGCATGAACCAATGCACCGTCCACCGCACGTTCCCCAATGAGCAAACCACCGTTGTTGGCTGGCCGATTGAAACCGGCCGCTTGCGTGCCGTCCCCGTTACTGAACCGCAAGAAACGCGATTCGATAACGTCGGCACCTTTGGGCAGCATGGCACGCACAGCCGCTCAGCACTTCTCGGCGTCTGCCGCCAGCACCCTCTTCAGCGGGCAGTCCTCTATCGTCGTCGGCCAGCATCGTCTCCAGAATCTCGGCGGCCTCACGGACGAGCGGAGTGCAGATTCCCGAGCGCAGTCCTCGGTCCTTCACGATCTGCCTCCCCTCCGGCGTGCTGATATCGCATCCCAGCAAGTCCTTGCACAGAAGCGAACCGTGCCGACCCTCGAATCGGCTCGCAAACTCCCGCACCATGTCGTATGCCTGCTCCCGAGCCTCCACTTCCTCACCGCCGTGCTTCAGTCCCAGGACCATGAAAGCTCCCGTGACTGCTCCGCAGGTGCGTGCCATCCTGCCCATTCCCCCGCCGAATCCGGCTGAAATCCGCATCGCTGTCTGCCGGTCCAGTCCCAGATCCTCCGCATATGCGGAGATGATGGCCTGGGCGCAGGAACAGCCGTCTTCGAATCGGGTTACCGCAATGTCGATCTTGCTCATGCAACGTGTCCCTCTGCTGTATCCCACGACACTTTGTCAATTGCCTGGAAACAACTCGATTCCCAGCCATTGTCGCAGGAAGACCACCACGGGAACAACCGGGATTGCCGCCATGAAAGGCAGAACCACGGCCAACGGGTGGCGCCACAACCGAGGCGGCTTCGCCCCTCGATCCTGGGCCACCGTGCACGCGGGCGGGTAGACCATCAGGCCGAAGACAAACACCGCCTGTCCCGTTTTCTTCGTCGCGATAGGAGAGGCCAGTTCTGTCGGACCCCGGAGCGGCCGGCTGGGTTCGTGCCACAATCACGGACAACTTGCCATCCGGGGACGTGAGGGACCAGGGACTCGTCTCGCTGGCGAGTAACCGTTCACGGGCCTTGAAGGACTGGCATCGGTGAATTGGGAAGCATCGGACCTGTTAGCCCCAACGAATTTAGGATTCAACGAATGTCGGAACCCCACAATCGTCGACTTTCCGATTCGTTGACTCCTTCATTCGTTGGGCCACTGCGTGTTGGGCCGAAGTCACGGCCTCGACGGTCGTGGCCCTATCCTGTGAACGGCTACGCTGGCGAAGACCGGAACGGCCGGCAGCCCGGAAACCAGCGCGACGAGCAAGAGTAGGAGTGGCCGCTTCATGAGTCAACCTTTCCCGGCGGGGCAAGGGAATGCTGGTCAGAGGAATGGCATGTGCACTGGAGGATCCTTCCTCTGTACGGTTGCATCTTGGTGGTGACCTTACTACCTTCAATTACCGCCGCGTTGCGCGGGACTGCAAATGCTCGTTGTCCATGATGCAGCCCTGCCACAATGCTGTGCTGAGAAAGGCGGTAATTGATCTGAGCTTCGGGAGGGTCTTACATGGTCGCGTGCGTCCCCGTCATTCGGAAAGCGTCCAGACTACTTGCGTGCATCGTGCTTCTTTCGACTGTCGGCTCTGCCAGTCTGGCAAGGGGGGCGAACGAGCCCTGGGCGTCGATGACCGACCCCACGGACGTCCCCAAGAGCCATGTCCAGGAGGTCACCACCGCGCCGTTTACCTACAACATCCGGCAAGGCGGCACGATCGACGGCAAGAAATGCACCTCGCTGCCCGGCGTCTGGGAGCCGTTCGAGCAGACTTGGGAGTCCAACCGTTCGATTCGCATGGAAAACGTCGGTAGCGCCCCTGTGATCAACCCGTGGCTGACCATCGGACCCATCGACTTCTTTTCCCAGCAGACCATCGCCAACTCAGTCACGAAGGGGCTCACAACCGACCGGGAAAAGGCCCTGGCCATCTTCTACTTCTACATCACTCATCGCTTTCACAAGGCCTGCGGGGGCACCGGCGGCGCGCAGGGCGACGCGACGCAGGCGATCAACATCTTCGGTTTCAACACCTGCGGCGACAGTACGCTGTGCATCGCGGACCTGGTGGGCAAGGCCGGCGTGCGCGACTGCGCCTTCAGTCATCATCCGGGCCATTGCGTGCCGCAGGTCTTCTTTGACGGCAAGTACAACACGCTGGACGGCGACATGGCCGCCTTGATGCTCATGCGCGATAACCGCACGCTGGCCAGCGAGTTGGATCTGGTGCGCGACCACGACCTGATCAAACGCGTGCACCAATACGGAATATTGGGCCCCTCGAATCGCCTGCTGAACGAGGACTACGCGGCGTATTACACGTGGGAGGGCGACACCATCTGGAAGATCAAAGGCTGGGCCCACCAGAACATGGGCATGGTCCTGCGCCCGCATGAGGCCATTGAGTGGCGGTGGGGGCACGAGAAGCCGGTGAAGTACCACGGCGACATGTCTGGACATCCGCCCTTTGCACCTGACTCGGTCTGCAACGGCCTCTGGGAATACGCGCCCGATTTCACGAACGACACGCAGTGGCGGGCCGGAGCAACCGTGACCGATATCGTCAACAAGGACGGAGTGCTCACGGCCAAAGACGGCGGCACGGGCACTATCCTGTGGACGATGAAATCGCCGTACGCGTTCATCGGAGGCGATTTGGCCGTTACCGGCCAAGGCTATGCCTTCGAGGTCGGTTTCACCGATGCGAAAGATTGGCGGAAGAGGAATTTCACCCCGCTGGCGACACTGGCTGATTTTGACCTCCAGTTCAAAGGCCGCGCCGCCATGGCGGTCGAGTACTGGCTCAAGTGCACCTTGAAGGGCGACGCTTCGCTCAGCGCGGTCCATATCAAGAACGACATCCAGATGGCGCCCCTGGCCATGCCGTCGATGACCGTGGGAGACAACCGCTTCACCTACCTGGAGCACCCCAGCAGCAGCGGTTCCAGCAAAGCCCGAAATCTGAAGATCACGCACCATTGGATGGAAACCTCGCGAACGCGCCCTCCCAAGGCGCCCGAAGCCGCCGTCTATCCGGTTGACGGCGGAAAGACGGACGGCACGGATGTGGTGTTCCTGTGGATGCCCGCGGCCGACCCCGACGGCGATGCGATTACGGATTATCACTTCCAACTCTCCGACCGTTCTGACATGCGATGGCCCCTGTCGCCCAATTTCGAAAAGTACATTTCTCGAACGCCCGACAAGGGCAAGGCCCAGTACACACTGCCCCGGCCCGGGTTGTTGACGCCGGGTGTGCTCTATTACTGGCACGTGAAAGCGAAGGATGCCAAGGGCGTTTGGGGACCCTGGAGCGCCACTTGGGGTTTCACGGCCGAAGGGCCCGCCTATCCCGTCAATGTGGCGTTGAATTTCGACGCAGGCGCCGGCATCGGCACCTTGACCTGGAGCGCCAACCCGGTGGGCAGGGTACCGGTCAAGTACCGGGTCTACGGCAGCGACGAGAAGGGTTTTTCGGTCCGCGACGAACCCTATGAAGTCCGGCTCGGCATGACAAAGGAGCTTACCAATCCGTTCCCCGAAAATTTCGTGGCTGAAGTCGCCGGCACATCGCTGGACGTGGTAGGCGTGGGCAACTCGCTGCCGAATGCCAACAAAGCCTATTACCGCGTGGTGGCGGTGGATGAGAAAGGGAAGCGAAGCGGGGACTCGGACTATGTTGAGGTCCCTCGGCCGTTCATCTACAGCACGCCGGTCACCGCTGCCCCTGCCGGTAAGCCGTACAGCTATCAAGTGAAGGCGATCCGTTCCATCGGCGACCTCACGAGCAGGCTCGATGCGAAGCCGAAACCTGGGCCCGATTTCTGGAAGATCGAGCCGTTGAAGTTCGCGCTCACCCAAAAGCCGGCCTGGATGAGCATCGACGCCAAGACCGGGCTGATCACCGGCACGCCGGACGGCAGCGGTGGCACGGTCATCGTGAGCGTGACCCTCGCGAAAGAGCACCGGCTGGTGCATGACAACGAGGGCGGCGGCATCTGCTGGGGCAACGAATGGGGAAAGAGCAGGACCTATGAAACCCTCGGGCCGGTGACGCAGCAGTTTGTCGTCCACGGCGAGGGCCGGGGCGTTCGCTGAGAGCCGGCCTGGAGCGCGGGTCGCCGCCGGCCTTTACGGCGTTGGGCGACACCTGGGCCAGTAAGCGGTCGGCGATCTTGACCCTGCCGGGGTCCTTCAACAGGTCCAACTGGCCGGTCATCGCGGTACGAGCGTACTGTTCGTTCTCCCTGCACTTGCCGGATTCCAGTTCACCTCAGCCCGCGCGCAGCAGTAACGGGCACGCCTGGCGCGTGTCTTTTCGCATCGCTGCCATTGAACGACAGCTCGCTCTCCATGAGGAGCATCACCATCGGGGCCTCGAACGCCTCACGCCCGAGCCAACATAATGTCACACACAGTTGTCGCGCAGATCGCTCGCATCCCACACCGCCCAGTTTGCCGCATTAAATGTACCTGTCCCGGTTTCCAGTCCGGCCTCTTCAATGGGAAGTCGGCAGCACAAGCGGAGGAAAGCAGGCCGAGAATGGACGCCCCTGTCAGGAGAATGGCGCGAATCACGTCCATCGGACTTCCTCGTGACTTCATGGATCACAACTGAATGAGGCTACTGATTGACCGCAAGCTCGCTCAACCGATACCAACCGTCGTCGCCTCTTCCCTTGCTGCCAAGTCGAACCACCGGCTTCTCGCTGCTTTCGTCCACGATGGCGATGGAGACGGTGTACTCACCGGGGGTGAGATCATCGGGCAACTTGATCGCATCTCGGACATTGGCAACGTCGCCGGGTGGTAAGTCGGCAGGTTGCTTGAAGAACTCCTCGGTGAAAAGCTCGATGGAGCCGGGCAGCCATTTGTTCACGGTGATGTTGCTGACGAGGACTTGGTGTCGCCCATCTTGACTTGTTAGCCGATAGGCCACTCGGTACGGTCTGTAACACGGCGCCGACCCGACGTTCTGCCACGTCATCCCCAATTCCAACTTGTCGCCGGACCGCACCTGAGCCGGATGGGTCAGCTCTTTGAGCACCAGCCGGTACCCCAGCCGCCGCAGAAACCGCTCAATTTCAGGACGCACGTCTTCCCCAGACGGCAAGGGGGCCGACTTGTTGTTGATGTACGATCCGTGCAGAGCCAGGGCGTAGTTGAGAATGTAGCGGAGCGACCAGCCAACAGCCATCCATTGCCGCATGTCCCCGCCCGTCTCCCAGGCGACCGGGGCGGACTTCCACGCGTCTTGGACTTTCGCTTCCCTGATCCATGTGGGATAGCCCTTCTTCATGTGCGACCAACTGCGAAGAAATCCCAGGTCCCCCAGGCTGTCGGCTCGCCAGCCCGTGCCACGCTGCGTGGCATAGGTCAGGCACTCCTCGCCGTTGACGAGCATCAGCAGTGGTGTCTTCTTGAACGCAGCCAAGTAAGCGTCCACGATCTTCCGGCGGTTCTCCAGCGTCGGCAGCTTGCAGTTCGTCGAGTCGCTCAAGTGCCACTCGCCCCACCAGCCCACCGAGCCGAGATCAACATGGTCAATGCCGGGATGCCCATCATAATGCTCGCCAAGCCGCTTGATAAAATCGAGGTGGCGACTGAGGACGACAGCGTCGTCCATATCGGGGATTGGGCAAACCTTCCACCAGCCCTGCTTGCTCTGCAGTTCCCTGCCACCAAGGTCTTTGAGCCATGCAGGATGATACGGCTCGCCTCGGGTCGTCGAGCAGCACATCACCCGGAACGCCAACTTCTGTCCGGAGTCGTGCGACTCCTTGAGAACCCTGTCCAGGAACTCGTAGGCGATCTTTCCAGGCTGGGGCTCCAGTTCCCGCCAGCCCCAACGGGCATAGTGGACGGTCGAGGGGATCCAAGAGGGCAGGTTCTTATCCGCCTTGCTGGTGCGATGAAACGTCTGCCAGCCCATTCCAGGGTTGGCCAGTATCTCGTCGGTTTCCTCGGGTGTCACCGTGACCACCGCATCCGACGACGCTGCTCGGACCGCGACCGGTACGAGCGACACGACGGTAATCAGGCTGAGCCATGTCCCGCGGCTTTTCATGACCTCGAATTCCCACTTGCCCGTTCATGCTGGCGCAGCACCCCACCGATAGGCAGGGGACGCGGTGTCGTGAAGGACTGGCTCCAGCAGGGTCAGGCGGGATCGATTCTACCAGCCGGCATCGTCAACGGGTAGAATGTCCGGCAATTCGGCGCCAACCGTCGTGCCGAGGCGACGCCGCAAGGATTCAGCCAAGAAGAAACCATCAAGGCGATTTGGTCGGGCAACATCAGCAAGGAGTCCCTCGCGCCATGAACAGAAGACAATTCATCGGATCGGCCGCGGCGGTGGCAGCTTCGTTCACTGTTCGGGAACTCCGCGGCGGTGAATCGGACAATCTCTACGCCCGAGCCAACACCGACTGGCTTGCCAAATGCCGCTTCGGCATCGGCGTCCACTGGACGGCGCAAACCGTTCCGCGCAGCGGCACGCCGAAGACCTTTCAGAGGGCGGTCGCTGATTTCGACCTCAATGGTTTCATTGCCGCAGTCGAACATGCCGGGGCCGACTACGTGCTGTTCACGGCGGCTCATGCCCTGCAAATGCTGCCCGCTCCGCATCCCGTGCTCGACACGATCCTTTCGGGTCGGACCTGCGAGCGTGACCTGATCCGGGCACTGGCCGATGCTCTGGCCGCCAGGCAGAAACACTTGCTGGTCTACTACAACCACTCCTGCAACGGAAAGGACGATCCCGAGTGGCGCAAAGCGGTAGGCTACGATGGCACGGACAAGGGCCGGTTTGCCCAGAACCTCTTGGAGATCGTCGGCTGGATGGGCGAGCGGTACAAGGACAAGATCAAGGCGTGGTGGTTCGACAGTCCCTATTCCCTCGACACCCGTGGCCCACACAACAGCGTGACCACGGACATGACCGGATTCCAGTTTCCGTGGGAACAGTTCACGGTGGCTGCGAAAATCGGGTATCCGGCTCGACTCGTGACCTACAATGCCGGTGT
>Ga0194113_10009939_pt1 | contig 11404 bp, 12 predicted proteins | sample TA2MahC200mmetaG_FD_146193 | JGI IMG/M metagenome (GOLD analysis project Ga0194113, IMG submission 146193) | Freshwater microbial communities from Lake Tanganyika, Tanzania - TA2015017 Mahale Deep Cast 200m | ecosystem: Environmental > Aquatic > Freshwater > Lake | place: Tanzania: Lake...
GCATATTCCAGTATGCTGCGTCGTGGTTCCACTGAGTCACCACGAAGTGTCACCTAGCCTCCTTTCGGTAACACTATTATTGACGCAACGATACCTATTTCGGTAACAATAATTATGAGTCAATTCGGATTACCGCAGTCCTTTTTTTGCGATTCCAGACACAGGTATTTCTGGCAAACATTAGGTATTACTGTCAACGTTCGTGGTGCAGTTATCGCAGGAGGGCAGAAACTAGGGGGCCGCCGGTGACCCCGTATTTCCGCTGAAGATGCCTGTGATATCGAAGGTAACCATGTCCTCGCCAACTATCATAGAGGCAACATACAGCTTGTAGAAAGCGCCCGTCTGCTCAAGAGCAGACGCATACTCGGTAACGCTGGATTTGCTGCCGGCATTACCGCTCAGATTGATTTGGCCTGATGTCTCTTCTATGGATATAAGCTCGACACCTTGAGGCAGTTCGGCGATAGCAAGTTTAAGACTGCCGGAAAGGTCGCTGGCTGAGGGCACCGCAGCATAGGCTTCTTGCTCCGCCGCCAGTTCAATTATCCCTGTTTCTATCATGTTAAGAGTCCCAGACATTGTGGATATAGCCTGGTTTCTCTCGGCAATCTGCTCGTAAACGCCGTCCAGTTCCCCCAGAATGTCTGTGACAGCCGCATCGCTTTCGCTCTTCATCTGGTATATGAAAAAAAGCAGGCACACAAGCGCAACTGACGCAGCGGAAAAGATTATGCCTTTCAGCGACGGCGGCTGTGCCTTGCGCTTCACCTGAAGCAGATTGGGATTAACGAGATTAAGCCGGGCACCACCTGTTGCTGCGGCTCTATTACCTATCGCCTGGCCAAGAGCAAGACCCATGTTCACAGCATATTGCGGCAGGGGAAGTTCTGCAGGACATTCCAGAGGAGTCGCTAATTTCTCGATGGGGTTGGCTATCGCTGCCTTGATAACGTCCCAGGCACTGCCGTCGTTTGCCAGCACACCGGTCAGGAAAACAGGCGTGGCTGTTTTCAGGGGATGCTCGGCGTGGCTGGCATTATAGAACGCTGCTGTTCGGGATAGTTCATCCATTAACTGCCGTACCCTGTCCTGAAGCGATATGCCCTCGCCTCTGAAGGTCATTGTTCGCATGACAACCGGTATGCCGCCCAGCACTACTATTATGTCAAATGTCTCCTGCTCCAGATTGATTATCAGGGCTTCTTCGCGATTGACAACCCGAGCCAGCGCTAAAGGCTTGAGATTTATGACGCTGGGGCGTACTCCGGCGAGCGACAGTGTTTTCTTCTCGGTGTCAAGCAAATCTCGCAGCACTCCAAGCGTGAGGAAACTCTGCACAGAATCTTTTTTTGCCTCAAGCGGCTTATGGTAAAGATATAACTCATTGAGGGGAACGGGCATCTCCTTTTCGCACTCATTCTGGATAGCCTCATCCACCAGCTTCGCCTTTATCCTGGGCAGGCTGATTACCCTCAAGGTAGAACGCAAACCGGAGAGGCTGGCTGCCACACCCTGTCTGGGTATCTTTTTACCTGCAAACAGCTCGCTGATGTCTGAGCCTACTTCGGCAGCGTTAGTAATCAGGCCATGTTTAACCGCTCCGGGAGGCAGAGGTATACTACCCCAGTCCAGAATCCTCTTTCCGCTGACTACCAGGAATCTTATATCGCTGGACTCGATATTCAGTGTGACCACAGTTCTTGAGAACATATCCTTTAACCTCTATGCGAAAAATCTCTCAATCGTTCAGATAAAAAACGGAAAAGGTCAGGCTGGCAACATAAGAACCGTCAACCCCAGACATGGTGATAGAATCTATGGCAACCACCTTGATTGCCCTGTTTTCCAGTTCGCTCACAAAGCTGGCTACCTCTGCAAGTCCTCCCGAAACGCTCATCTCTACAGACAAAGCGGAGTATATATGATTGGCATCAGACTCCACGGTTACGGGTTTGGTGCTAATTTTCACGATTTCGACCCTGTTTTCGAGAACCAGCTCAAGGATACTGTCCAGGATACTGATTTCGCTGAGGCCTTTAGCGGAGTAATACTGCTCTACTTTAGCCCTGGCCTGTGCAACCGCCAGCTGCGCCTCTTTAAGTCTTGCCTCTGCAGCCGGTTTTTGCTCCTGCAGCCCCGTGATATTGCCCTCTGACACGGAGAGCGTATCCTGAGCCTCAACAAGCTCTGTGCTGAGAAGTGCCTGTTCATCCTGCTTATGGAAATAGAGATACACCATGACAACGTTAGCGAACAAAACGCAGAACAGGAGTATCAAAGCCATCGTAGAGAATTTAACCTTCATGGCCTTGCCCCTCATCCTGAATAAACAATAGCGTTTCTATATATAACAAACCGATACTCCTAGTTTTCGTTCACTTGCCAGAAGCTGATGGAAAAAACTCCGTCTGTTATCACTACGTCCGAACGGGTAACCTCATCTCCGGCACTAGAGGCAATCTCATAGGCAGTGCAGCCGGTATACTTCAGGTCATCCACATAGAAATAGTCTGAGGCTTGATTCATGCCGGAATTGAATCTAATCCAGAACTGCGTCGAATAAACAGCAAAAGACGCCAAATCGATATCGTAGTAGCGGTAGATACTGTCGCTATCGGCGCTGGTCCAGGTCTTGATAGTTGTCCAGGTGCTCCCATTCGGGCTTACCTGCAAGGTTACTGTGTCGCCGGCCTCAAAAGAGTAAACCTTTGCCCAGAATACCAGATGGAGTGCAGATAGCCCGTAGAGGTTAGCTGCCCGCCCCATGTAGCTGCCGGAGGAGCTCATTAGCGCATGGTATTTTCCTTGTTCAGGAGTACCGGAAGCGGTTATACCGACACTTCCGGCGTAAGACCAGTCACCCAGCCAGACTGACCCCCCGGTCCAGCCCGCGGATTCAAAGTTGTCCCAGGGCAAACTCAAAGTTCCGTTGAAGACTCTGAGAATTTCAATACTGTCAATATAAAGGTAATCGCTTGCGTCCGCCATTTTAGCTTGAAAGGCAATCCAGAACTGACTGGAAAGCTTATACGACGAAAGGTCAATGTCGTAATATGTATAGACACCGGTATCGTCTCCATTTCTCCAGGTCTTGATTGTAGTCCAGGTGCTGCCGTCAGGGCTGATCTGGCAGTATGCTTCTTCGGCTGCTTCAAATGATACAGCATTGGCACAGAACCGCAGCCTTGCGCTGGTATGCCCCGAGAGATTAACAGGCCTCTTCACGTAACCTGTGTTGCGGCTCAGCATCAGATGGCAGGCTCCCTGGTATGGGTCCCCAGAGGTAGTTATACTGGCGTCTCCCGTGTAAGACCAAGCGGCAAGCCAACCGCTGCCCCCGGACCAACCTCCGCTTTCGAAGTCATCGCTGGCAATCGGAACCATATCCCTGGTCACGGTAACCGCGGGCAAAATACCATTTATTGGTTCGCTAACGGTATGGCTTACAGCAGCACCGGGATAGGTTAATCGAGAAGCAAGCGTGCCACTGGTTAAGGCCCAGATGGCATCCTCAACCCCGGCGTCGGAAGCATACTGCTCCATCGTCGAACTTCTGTAGGCACGATTGGCAATGCTGTGTACGCTCACAGTGTTTAGAAATGGCGCTATGAGCAGAGCCCCTACCGCTAAGGCTGCCAGAGCCAAGGCTAAGACCTGTCCCCTTTCATCCTTCAACATCATTCCCCCACAGTAATCAGCCTGTTGTCCGCAGTCGTACTTCGTATGTAGCCACTGCGCTAACCCCCCAGCGACTTGCCGGAGCAGCAGTTACACTGCCGGTGATGGTTCTCTGTGAAATTGAGAATCCGACACTTGATACATTTCGAGCCACAGTAGTTACAATGCCGTTGTGGTTCCGTCTCAGGTCGTCTCCTGAAAGAGAATATATAATAGTATGAGATTGCCCTCCGTCGCTCCAGCCTAGAGTCATACTCGCAACAGGCGCCGCTCCATCTATAAGATTTGTAGTCTGAGCCGCCACCCCGTCCCTGGTAATCCAGTGCCCTGCATTTTGCAGGTCCTGATAGGCTTTCAACTGCTGATTCCCCTGTTCCGTAGACCTCATAAACATGAATATGCTTGTAGCCAATACCACGACAATCATCGCAGCGATGCCGGTCGCCACAACGACTTCGACGAGCGTTAATCCCTTCTGGTCAATAACTGCTCTCACCGGTTCACCTTGAAATCTTCCAGTATGTAGTTTCCACCTTCATAACTCACAGTTACGGAAATCCTCTGTATATTGCCGTCACGATTGCCAATACCGGAGGTTGCGATACCGATAGAGTAGCCAGCAGGTTCGCTTATCTTGGAATACGATACGGAGTAGGGCTGTCCCTTTATATACTCGATCTGTGTTCGGGCCAGGTTCTGTGACGTAACCTGTTTATCTGCTTTCCGGACAGCAATTGACCCGGTGGAAAGAGCGGCCAGAAGCGCAGTAATCGCCATGCCCGCAATTGCCACAGCAACCAGGGACTCAACCAAAGTTGCCCCTTTCTCCCCTGATTTAAATTCCCGACCTCTTAATAGATTTATCATGCTATTGCGCCATAAGTTGTTTCTCGAAATAGACCTTTCACCTTCATAAGTTCCCCATGACTGAGTAAATCGGCAGGATGACCGACACCGCTATGAAACCGACAAGCAGACCCAGCCCGATAATCAGGCAGGGTTGCAGCAGTGAAATCATCGTGGAAATTCTCTCGTCTATATCCTGGTCATAAAGTTCAGCTACAGTCATAAGGTGTGAGCTAAGTGTACCCACTTCCTCACCAACTCTTACCACCTGCACAAGCAAAGGCGGGAATAGCTCAATCGAAGCCATTGAGTGAAACAATCCCCGGCCCTCCACGGTCTTTGCCTTCACCTCCTCTACAGCTTTACGAATGGCGCTGTTCCCGGTAATTTGAATGACCATATCCAGAGAGTCAAGCATCTCCAGCCCGGCCCCCAGACATAAAGCCATAGTTCGACAGAAACGAGACATGGCACTCTTGATTACGATTGTGTTAATGATGGGTAACCTCAAGACTAATCTGTCGAGCCTCTTACGGCCAGCCCGGCTTTTAACATACCACACATCTACGACTGCAAATAGAATCATTGCTGCAAACAAATAGAACTTATAGCCAGTAACAAAATTAACCAGGGAGATAAGTAGCTTCGTGGTTATGGGCAAATCAGCTTTGAACTCAGAGAACAGCCCCATAAGAGGAGGTAAAGTGAAATTCACCAGAATTACAATAACTCCCATAGCTACGACTAGAACAAAAGCAGGGTAGATAAAGGTTCTGGTCAGTTTTTTCACCGCGGTCTTTTCCTTCTCCATGTACTCGGCTACTTGCCTTAACACGGTAGGAAGCTCGCCGGTCCGCTCACCCACACTAATCATGCGGCTATAGACCATAGGAAAGACCTCCGGGTGATTACCCACTGCCCTGGAGAAAGAGCCGCCCTGTTGAATCTCTTTGATAACAGTGCCGACAGTTTCCTTGAACAGGGGATTCCGAATCTGGTCTCTCAGTATCTGGAAAGCGTTGAGGACATTCACGCCTCTTTCCACAAGAGTGGCTAACTGGCGGGAGAAAATAATTATATCGTGAGTCTTAATGCCGTAAATCATCGGGAAAGACCGACGGAAGCTCATTTCCTTGCTTGCGGCTTTAAGACTGACGATTGAGTAGCCAGACTGCCAGAGTGCTTTTTTTGCTGAATCTTCGCTGGCTGCATCAATAGTGCCTTCTATCACACTCTTGTCGGCAGTGTAAGCTATATATTTATAGGGCATGTCTTCACTCCGAGCCTTGAAATGTCATCTTTTTGTTTAGCTGATAGAAAAGGAATTCCGCAGTATCTCCTGTATGGTGGTTACATCCTCCCTCACTTTCATTATTCCTGCCTGCCTTAGAGATATCATTCCTTCTTTAATCGCCTGCGCTTTAAGGTCATCCACGCTGGCATTATGGAGCAATAAACGCCTGACCCCATCACTCATGGTCAGAACTTCGAATATAGCTGTTCTCATCAGATAGCCGGTGCCTGCGCAGAGATTGCATCCGGCCCCGTGGTAGAAATCTGCTTTCTTCTCCCCCATTTCCCTCTCGTATATCAGCCTCTCCTCCTCGGTGGGTTGATATGGTTCCCGGCAATGGTAACAAATCCGACGAACGATGCGCTGGGCAACGACTGCAACCAGCGCGGAGCAGATAAGATATGACTCGACTCCCAGATTCATAAGCCTGAAAAGCACACCAATGGAATCATTGGCGTGAATGGAAGAGAGCACCAAATGCCCGGTGAGAGCGGCTTGAACGGAAATGTTTGCAGTATCGGGGTCGCGTATTTCTCCCACAAGTATGATATCCGGGTCGAGGCGCATGATAGAGCGCAAGCCTGAGGCGAATGTTATTCCCGCCTTGGGATTGATTTGACTCTGCTTAATATCAGTGAAATGATATTCGATAGGTTCTTCGATGGTTACGATATTACGTTCGTCCCGGTTAAGCTGGTTTAAAGAGGCATAAAGAGTGGTGGTTTTACCTGAACCGGTGGGGCCTGCTACGAGAATCATGCCGTAAGGGCTGTTAAGCGTTCCCTGATATTTTTTCAGCGTCTCAGAGGATAAGCCAAGTTGAGGGAGCGTAAAAAGCGGCAGGGATTTATCCAGAATGCGGAGGACGGCTGTTTCCCCATGTTCAGTCTCGAATGTAGCAGCGCGAATGTCAGCTTCCCGCCCATTCGCTTTAAACGAAAACTGTCCGTCTTGAGGACGCCTTCTTTCGGTGATATCCATTCCGCCAAGGATTTTTATCCTGGAGATCAGGGGCTCGATAGTGTCCTGGGGCAGAGACATCGCATCGTGCAAAACACCGTCAATACGATAACGAACCCTGACTCTGGTCCTCTGGGGTTCTATATGGATATCCGATGCTCGTGATTTGAGGGCTTGCCCAATAAGCAAATCCACTGTGCGTACGACCGGCGTTTGAGCGATGACATCTTCGACAGCATTGGAGCCCACAGTTTCCAACGGCCTGCCAGCTTGGGGAAACTGTTCCATTTGTTTCTCAATTTCGCCAGTTGCCTTATAGTGGAGGTCAATAGCCTCCCGTATATCACTGGGTATCCCAACCGCAGGTTGAACCATTATCTTTGTCTGCGCAGTAATCTCTTCAATGGCACGTATATCACCGGGGTCTGCCATGACCACTACCAATGCGTCATCGGTGATATCCAGAGGTATGAGTGTATATTTCCTGGCCAGCTTCTCAGGGACAAGCTGCAAAGCTTTGGGTTGAATCAGATACCTCTTGAGGTCAATGAGAGGCATATTAAGCTGGTTACTTAGTGCTGCAGCTATTTTCTCAGGTGAGACCAACTTCAGTTCTATTAGTATCTCACCCAGTTTCCCATGCTGCTTTTGCTGAAGCTTCATTGCTTTCTCTAATTGCTCAGCAGTGAGCTGCCCAGCCTCAATCAGTATCTCACCCAGGCCTTTCCTCGATGTTATTTTTGTCGGTTGTCGCATCTCATCCATAGCTATAAATCCTCGGCTGTTTCGACAACAGCAAATTCAGAAGGAGCAGGCAGCCTCCACCACAACCCGCAACACATTCCAACAGTTGCCAGGGTTTTCGAAACGATGTGCCCGAAGGCAATCCTTCGCTGAGTTCCCTTTAAGAAATCTGGGCTTCAGGCAGGTAGTAATGCCGGCACCTGATTCCCGGACACCGTCAGCTATCTGCAAGAAGCCCAAGATTCCGGCTAACATCAATAGCCCGTAGTTGCCTGTGTTACAGTGCCATCAGCACTACATGTATAGGTTCCCTTTGTAGTGCTCTTGCGAACGAACTTATCTGCGTCCGAGTTTCGGTAGTTCGTCGATGGATATAGGACATATCCATAGGGCGAAGCGGTCTGCCAACCAGGGAACCGGCTCATGTCATTTGTTGCCGTGGTCACAGGATTTGGCAGCGTACTTAATTTCTGGTCTGCCATCAAAGTGTCTACCGCCGACTGCACCATAGAAAGCTCGGTTGCAGCAGCGTCTGTCTGGGCACCACCTCTCAAGTTGGTCACGACAGGCACAGCGATTCCCGCCAGCATTGCAAGTAAGCCAATCGCCACAAGCACCTCCACCAAGGTAAATCCACCCTTATCCTGACAAAGCTTCTTCATGTTTTTCCTCCTCTCATTGTTTAAGCTTTGCACACAGTTGTTGCACTCATGATTAGTCCATCATCATCCCCTCCTCTCAAATACTCCACAGTTGAACAGTAGCACACTTTGAATAAGTAGAAGTAATGGTTTCCCCTGATTTCTAGATGAGGAAAGCTACTTTGGCGATAGGCAGTACTTTGCGTAGTACCATGGTACTACGCAAAGCTAAGGCAACGCTCGAGGAGAGCTTGGAAAGTCCTCCGGGAGATAGTGAGGCCAGCGAATATTAATCGTCGCTGCAGGCACGCCGAATTTGACAACCATTCCTCACAATGATATTGTAGAGTTAGGACTCAGACTGTTTCTACTGCGAAATCTGGAGGAATATAGTGAAAGATCAAAGTGTGGTGAAGAAGAAGGTGGAAGATGCTCTGGCCAAGATAAGACCTGCCCTGCAGGCAGACGGGGGCGATGTCGAGCTAATTAATGTCATTAACGGCAAGGTGCAGGTGAAGCTCACCGGTGCCTGCGGCGGATGCCCTATGGCGGCGATGACGTTGAAGCGCGGCGTGGAGCGCGTTATCAAAGAGCATGTCCCCGAGGTTGTCGAGGTGGTCTCCGTCTAGGGAGATTTACCAGGAAGGTTAAAGGGTGCCGCACCCTGCGGGTGCGGCACTACTGTTTGCGGTTTATATACTAGACTCCTTTTTCCAGCTCGAACGCCTTGTGCAGGGCGCGTACCGCCTCGCTGGTCTTAGCCTCATCTATGATGCAGGTTATCTTTATCTCAGAGGTCGTGATTAACTCGATATTTATGCCCGCCTCATAGAGCGCACGGAACATCCTCGCCGCAAACCCCGGCGCGGTCTGCATCCCCGAACCCACTATGCTCACCTTAGCCAGCCTGGTATCGCTGACACACTCCTTGGCGCCAACAGACTTGACCACTGGCGCAATCACCTTCATCGCCTTATTAAGGTCAGTTTTCGTAACGGTGAAGGTCAGGTCGGTAACTCTATCGATGCTGGCATTCTGGACGATGGTGTCCACGCTTATGCTTGCCTTAGCCAGCGGGTCGAAAATCGCGCTGGCGACGCCCGGTTTGTCGGGCACGCCGACCACCGTCACCTTCGCCACATTAAGGTCGTGAGCGATTCCCCGCACCTTGTTTCCGATTTCCATTGAAGCCCCTCCATGAATAAGAGTGCCCGGATTATTGCTGAAAGAAGAAGCCACCAGAATAGGCATTTTATACAGCCAGCCCAACTCCACAGCTCGCGAGTGCATGACCTTGGAGCCTAAAGATGCCAGCTCCAGCATCTCCTCGTACCCTATCTCATCAAGCTTTTGCGCTTCCGGAACCAGCCGGGGGTCGGCGGTATAGACGCCATCGACATCGGTATATATCTCGCAGACATCCGCCCCCAGACTGATAGCCACCGCCACCGCTGTGGTATCGGAGCCACCCCGCCCCAGCGTGGTGATATCCATCCTGCTGGTGATACCCTGAAAACCGGCGACGATGACAATCCTGCCTTTGTCAAGCTCTTTGATGACGCGGCGTGGCTCGATACCCATGATACGAGCCCTGCTGTGGGTGGCATCCGTCTTTATGCCTGCCTGAGCGCCGCTCAGGCTGACAGCATCGTGTCCCATTGCCTTCAACGCCATAGCAAGCAGGGTGCAGGACACAATCTCGCCAGTGGAGAGCAGGAAATCCATCTCCCGCTCATCGGGCTCCTCTGAAACCTGTTGCGCCAGCTTAATCAGGTTGTCGGTGGTCTTGCCCATGGCTGATACCACAACCACTACTTGGTTGCCCTTCTCCTGGGCTGAGATGGCGCGGCGGGCTACGTTCTTAATCTTGTCGGCGTCAGCTACGGAGCTGCCGCCATATTTTTGCACAACTATTGGCATCGGCTACTCCCTACCCCCTTTATTAATTTACCCAAGATAGTATAGCCATCTTTGATAAAAATTCCAGTATTTTTTGCCTCTTTTTCGCTGAAGGCGCCCGCTCCTGAAGGCTTCAAACCAGCCCCCCGGAGCACAAACGGCACAGGCTCCCCCACATGGGTTTGCACCTTTATCGGCGTGGCATGGTCGGGCAGCACCAGCAGGCGCACGCTATCCTTTTTGTAGGAAAGGAGCTTTCCGATGACCTCCCGGTCTATCTGCTCGATAGCCTTAATCTTGTCGTCTATGTGACCGCCGTGGGCAGCTTCATCAGGGGCTTCGATGTGGACAAACACCAGGTCATGCTTTTCCAGCGCCTTCAGGGCACCGGTCGCCTGAGCCGCATTGTCGTTGTCCATGCCGTCGGTCACGCCTTTGATATTCAAATTATCAATCCCTGCCATCTTCGCCAGCCCTCGCAGCAAATCCACGCCCGAGGTCATGGCAGCGCTGAGTCCGTAGGCTTCCCCAAAAGAGGGCAGTCTGGGTATCTCACCGCTGCCCCAGAACAGCCATATCATGGCGGCAGGAGGCTCTCCCCGCGATTGCCGCGCCTTGTTCACCGGATGGTCGCGCAGCACCTCCACGGAGCGCGCCATGAGGTCGCGCAGAAACTCGCTCCCGGAGCCTTGCGGTAAATAGTCTTTTATGGGTTTATTGGGTATATCGTGCGGCGGCGTGCAGGTGGCTTTAAGCGTATCAGTATGCCCCTTAATCTTGCAGATGTGTCTGTAGCTGACTCCCGGGTAGAAGTGTATTTCACTATTGCCGAGGCTTTTATTCAAGGCATCGACTAAAGCATGAGCCTCTTTATCGCCGATGTGCCCTGCGCTGTAGTCCCGCATTCTGCCATCGCGAACCGCTACCAGATTGCAGCGGAAGGCGACCTCCCCTTTGTCGATGGGGATGCCCATGCTGGCAGATTCGATGGCGCTCCTGCCCTTGTAGTATTTTTTAGGGTCATAGCCCATGATGGACATGCAGGCGCAGGCGCTGGACGGCTCCATCCCCTTCGGCACAGTCTGTACCAGACCGAGTATACCCTCTTTCGCCATGCGGTCGAGGTTTGGCGTATTTGCCAGCTCGAGGCAGGTCCTGCCGCCGCGCTCGGGCAGGGGCCAGCCCGAGGCGCCGTCGATTATCACAATGCAGTATTTCACAATGGATAAAGTATAGCAGTGGACACAACTATAATACAAGGAGGAGTAGAAATATTCCTCACTTGACAGGAGCTAAAGTCCCTTTTGCGATTTCTGTAGCGGGCATCCGCCGTTGGCGG
>Ga0194113_10009942_pt1 | contig 11402 bp, 10 predicted proteins | sample TA2MahC200mmetaG_FD_146193 | JGI IMG/M metagenome (GOLD analysis project Ga0194113, IMG submission 146193) | Freshwater microbial communities from Lake Tanganyika, Tanzania - TA2015017 Mahale Deep Cast 200m | ecosystem: Environmental > Aquatic > Freshwater > Lake | place: Tanzania: Lake...
ACCTACGGACCGCGCCAGTCAGCCCGGGCAGTGATCCCGACGATCATAGCGCAGATCGCATCCGGGATCAAATCCATATCGTTGGGTGATGTTTCTCCTACCCGTGATTTCACCTATGTGGAAGATACCTGCCGTGGATTTATCGAGCTGGCTAATTGCCAGGATGCCGTCGGTAAAGTGATCAACATTGGCTCAAATTACGAGATATCGATCTTGCAGACCTTGGAATTGATCAGAGACATAATGGGTAACGAGGTGGAACTCATAACTTCTGAAGAGCGGATCAGGCCGGAAAGGTCGGAGGTCTTCCGCTTGTGGTGTGATAATACTCAGATCCACAAGCTCACGGGATATGCGCCTCAAATCTTCATTCGAGAAGGGCTTGAACGCACTATCTCTTGGTTTACCAAACCGGTTAATCTCGCCAAGTATAAAAGCTGGATCTATAATCTGTGATGATGGATATGATAAAACTTGTAAACAAACTGCTCCAGCGATTTTATCACAGCAAGAACGAGCGCACCCGTATTGTCCAACGCAACGTTGTCTGGGGCGCAATGATCCGGGTAACGGGTATAATAGTCAATATCCTGTATGTGCCGATCCTGATCGATTATCTGGATAAGGAACGATATGGCGTCTGGATCGCCCTTACCTCATTCCTGACCTGGTTTCACCTCTTTGATATTGGATTGGGTAATGGATTGCGCAACAAACTGGCGGAGGCACTGGCGGTGGGGGATAATGCCCGGGCAAAAAAATACGTCAGTACCAGCTATGCCCTGATGACAATGATCTTTGTCCCGTTATCGATTCTATTCTTTGCTGGTAGCGGGTTGCTGCCTTGGAACAGGATCCTCAACGTTCATTTCATAAGTCATTCAGAATTGAGCATGCTGGGCAGCATTGTATTTATCTTTTTTTGCATCCGATTTATAGTACAACTGATCCAGCCCATCCTCTTTGCCGTTCACAAAGCGGCATTTGCCTCGAGTTTCCCGGTAGTTGGACAACTTCTGAGCTTGATCGTGATTTATTTCATGCGTTATACGGGTTTTTCCCCGTTGTTGACGGCGGGGTTGATGTTGAGCATGTTGCCTGTTCTGGCTTATCTGGTCGGTGGGATACTGCTTTTCAGGTGGGGCTATTCTCATATCAGCCCGTCATTGCACCACATCGATCTTTCAGTGTCAAAAGATATTCTGTCTCTTGGATTCAAGTTCTTTGTCGTTCAGATCGGTGGTGCTATCATCAATGGCACATCATCTTTCATAATTATACAACTTATGGGTCCCAATGAGGTTACTCAATATAACATCGGTTTTCGCTACTTCAAGCTTGCTCTATTGCTGAATACGATCCTGATGGCTCCACTGTGGTCAAGTTTCACCGATGCCCTGGCGAAAAAGGACTTTGAATGGGCAAGACGGGCTATCGGGAAGATGAATATATGGTCGTTCTATCAATCCCTGCTGGTGCTTGTAATGCTCATATTATCTCCCATTGCCTATCACCTGTGGGTGGGGGATCGTGTGTTCATGCCTTACGGGATCTCGGCAGCTTTGGCGGTGTTCTACATACTGAACGTATTTACTGCCCCATTCACCCAGTTCATTAATGGCTCTGGAAAACTCAAGTTATCGGTGTATCTGATCTGGACAGGTTGTGTAATTTTCATCGGTCTGGCTATTCCACTGGGCAGATTGTGGGGAGTCGCCGGAGTCGTGATCGCATCGATCATTACCCGGGCGATATCACTTTGGCTGAGCTACTACCAAACCAAGCTGATCCTGGAAAACCGGACTTTTGGGCTCTTTGGAAAGTAGTGCTCCCACGAATGAACACAAATGAAAGATCACGAATGGACATGAAAGGTATCATTGGTTGAGATGGGTGAGATAGTTGAGAAGGTTGAAAAGTTGCACCAATACGGATTTGAAAAACTGAGTGGTTGGCAGAATTCAAGAAAGCTGATTAAACAAGTTTGTTTTTTAACAAAAGGCCTACCATCAGAGGACAAATTTGGCCTCGTAAGTCAGATCCAAAGAGCAGCGGTTTCCGTTAGTTCCAATATCGCAGAAGGATCCTCACGATGTAACAGAAAAGATCAGAGTCACTTCTATCATACTGCTTATGCGAGCCTTATGGAAGTTCTTTGTCAGTTGATTCTTTGCCACGACCTCGAAAATGTCTCAAACGATGCATACAATATAACCAGAGAACTTATCGATGTAGTATCATATCAATTGAATCAACTACGGAATGCGACACCCAGCAGTCCTTCTCAACCCTCTCAACCTTCTCAACCTTCTCGACCTCCTCAACCTGCGAAGCAGAGAAAATGAATTATAAGCCCGTAATCGACTTTATCCGCTCACTTTATCCAAGCCGCAACTTCATTCCTCTCCACGAGCCGTACTTCGGCGGTAACGAGAAGAAATATGTCTTGGACTGTATAGACAGTACTTATGTGTCTTCAGTAGGAAAATACGTTGACCTATTCGAGAAGATGATCCAGGAGTTTACCGGTGTCAAACGAGCAGTGGCTACCGTGAACGGCACTGCTGCCTTGCATATAGCTCTACTCCTGGCTGGAGTAAAACCCGGTGATCTGGTGATCACCCAACCGCTTACTTTTATCGCCACCTGCAATGCCATATCCTATTGCGGTGCCGATCCCGTCTTTGTCGATATCGACCGGGATACCTTGGGTATGTCACCGGAGGCATTGGAACAGTGGTTGTCTGAGAATGTTGTTATTGAAGGTATAGAAGGTCGAGAGGGTTTGGACGGTTTAGCAAGCAGCACTCAACTCTCTCAACCTGTCGCATTATATAAGTGGGCAAAGCGCCCTATCTCCGCCTGCATCCCGATGCACACCTTCGGTCATCCCTGCCGGATAGACCGGATCATCGAGATCTGCGACCGCTACCATATACCAGTGGTGGAGGATTCAGCCGAATCCATCGGCAGTTACTATGAAGGACAGCACACCGGCACCTTCGGTAAGCTGGGCATTCTTAGTTTTAATGGCAACAAGACCATCACCACCGGCGGTGGTGGAATGGTCCTGACCAATGATGAAGAACTGGGCAAGCTGGCAAAACACATCACTACCACGGCCAAAAAGCCGCATCCTTGGCTTTTCGAACATGACATGACCGGATACAATTATCGCCTGCCCAATATCAATGCTGCCATCGGTTGTGCGCAGATGGAAATGCTACCCGAAATGATCCGGAGCAAACGCGACCTGGCTCAGAGATATCAGGATTATTTCCTTGATCTGCCAGAGATTGAATATATAACTGAACCATCAAACTCAATATCCAACTATTGGCTCAATTGCATCCTGCTACCGGATGAACAGGCAAGGAACAGATTCCTGCAAGAAACTAACGATCAGAAGGTTATGACCAGACCGGCCTGGATCCTAATGAACCAATTGAAAATGTTTGAAACTGCACTATGCGGAGGATTGGTTACATCAATGAACATCGTGGCTCGGTTGGTAAATATCCCAAGCAGTATAATGTGAAAATGATGGAGTTTTAGATTATTGTGGAGGTCACAGATGCGAGTTTACTTTAGAGCATTTGAAATGTCTGATATCGATTTGTTTATAAAATTCAGGAACGATGAGGACATCTACAACAATATCACTGGAAACAAGTTCTTTGTTTCGACAGAACGTGAGAAAAAATGGATAGAAGACAAGATACACAATGACAAGACCAATATTTATCTGGCTATTTGTCTGAAGGATAATGACCAACTAATTGGATACACCAGCGTTAATAATATTGATCTTAGGAATAGAAATGCCCTATGGGGATCCATTTTCATCGACCCAAGTTATAGGGGTAAGGGGATTTCGATAGATGTGGGGATCCTCCTCTTGAGGTTCGTCTTTGAAGAGATGCCAATCTATAGATTTTATTCCGGTTTACTCGAGAAAAATGTGGCTTCAATGAAAATGGTAGCAAAATTGGGGTTCAAGCAGGAGGGAATTCAGAGAAGTGCGATTTTCAAGCAAAATACATTTCACGATATGGTAACTATCTCGATGTTAAAGCCGGAATATGAGGTTTTGTATGGAGAACCCGGTGACAGGTACATTGATCAATAATATCATCCCATCATTCGTAATTCCATGCTTAACCCCAGTCAGTTTTATTCACATACTCGGCAAACATAAACCAGTATACATGCCGTTCTTTAGGCATGATTTGTTTCAGGGCTGTAAGAGTTATGAACAGGATGGTGGAAGATATGTCGATGTATGATGTCTTATCATGGAGCGACAGAGAGAAATGGAAGGGTTATCTCGATCAGCTTCCCCTCGAACAACAGGACGTCTATTACTTGCCGGAGTACGTGAAGCTCTATGAGGATATGGGTTCTGACACAGCACATTGTTTTGTTTACAGGGATAAGGGCGAGATTGCCCTCTATCCTTTTCTAAAGAGCAGGATCAATGACCTTGGCTATGACCTGGACAAGGAATACTTTGATATTCAGGGAGCTTATGGTTATAATGGGGTGGCCTGCACGACTGACGATCCTGATTTTATCCAAGGTCTTGCCGTAGCATGGAATGAATGGTGTAAGCAGGAGACCATAATCGCTGAATTCATCCGTTATAATCCGGTTTTACAGAACGAAAACCTGTGCTTGTGGGCACCGCCGATCGAAACCTTGGATAATGTATTGCTTCATCTCACTACCTACGAGGATATCTGGAACTACTCATACGATAGAGAGGTAAGATCATCAGTTAACAAAGCAAGACAGTTCGGTCTTACCTTCAGTGCTCACTTCGGCGCTGACATCACATCCACCCAATTTGACTTTTTCCAAGCCTTGTATCTGCATACGATGCAGCGGAGAAATGCCAGCAGTTTCTATCTCTTTTCCGATCAGTACTACCAGTCATTGCGAGACACATTATCCGAAAACCTGTTCATCGGTTTTGCTTACTACGATGGCAAGCCCATCTCGGCAGATATGTATCTGCACAGCGGGATCAACGCCTATGGATTTCTCTCCGGGACTCTGGAAGATTACTATTTTACCAAGCCCAATAGATTCCTGCGGGATGAGGGTATCAAAGCCCTGCTTGCCAGCGGTTTCAAATACCTGTCCATGGGCGGCGGGATGAGCAGAGACGACTCCACCTACAAGTACAAAAAAGCATTCAGTATGAACCTGAAGTCCCTCTTCTACATCGGCAAGTGCATCCACGACTTAGTGGTTTACGATGAGATCCTGCGCCAATGGACGCTTCGCCTGAAGGGAGAAACAGGAGCTTTTAAGCATCTTACTCTGAAATACCGTTTTGGGATTAGTGACCCAATTACATAAACCAATGGAGGTTTGATAATGGAATGCCCTGCTGTGGCAGATACATGATTCGTGTGTTATGATTAAAGATAGAATATTAGTAGCGATCGTGATCGTGATCATCCAAGCGATGATCTCCCGAGTTATGGCGGTCAACCTTGACATTCAGATCCTTGGTATCGGACCATTGAGCCTGTATCTTTGGATGGGTTTATTGATCATCCGGATCCTGATGGTGCGCTCAGCGATCCTCACCACGAGGACGATGCAATACCTGTACCTGTTCATTATCGTTACGTTGATCCATTCTTTTTACCTCAATCTGCTCAGCATGTGGTGGCTGGAGAGGTGGGTATTGCCGATCGCCCTGTCCGTTTTGTTGCATGAGATCCTGATGTACTACTTGTCAAAGGAAACCCTACGGTTCATTCTGCGCTTCACCCTGCTCTTCATTGCCTTTTCCTGCGTTCTGAATATCATCGGACTGATCAGATTTCCTTTGGCAGTGAGAGCGATTGTCGGTGGCGGTGGTGGCTATGCACCCGAGGAAGTCACATATTTCACCCGCATCGGCATATCAAACTACGGTTTCTTCTCCGGATTGCCCTATTTATTGCCAGTCATATATTACCTGTTTCGCAAGTCATCCGGGACACTGAACAAGGCAATGTATCTGGGGCTGATCATGTTAATGATCCTCACCGTTTATTTCAGCACTATTACCACCCCCCTGCTGCTGGGCTCGATAGCGCTTTTGGTATCGGTCTATAGCGGAACCATGCTGAGGCGCGGTGTGGCGGTGATCATGACATCTACGATCGTCATCCTGATGATCCTCTTCACCCCCGAAGGCGTGATCGACAGGTCACTGAGTTTTGTCGGCAACATCGCGCCTTCCGAGGCGGTACAACGGCGAGTGGGAGATATCCAAAGGGCACTTCAGGAAGGCATCGAGGTGGAGGCGGAGACCGAATCCCGGGGGCTTACGACGGTGGAATTGCGTCTGCAGAGGATATACTGGATCATTGATGGTTTCTTGAAGCGGCCTCTTACCGGATCCCCACACGATATTCCACCGGAAGCGTACCACTTGCACTGGTTGTATCTTCTCGGTTCCACAGGCATACTGGGATTCGGATCCCTGCTGCTGCTCTTTGTGGAAGCATTTAGAAACAACCTTAGAATGTATAAGGACGAATACAGGTACTTTTACAGTATTTCACTTTTGACCTTTATTACCATGGGGATCCTGAAGGTGATCACGGGATGGTTCATGTATTTGGGCATCTTTATCATCGTTCCTCTATCCTATCATCTTAGCAGGGAAAAACCCCCGGTCAAAGACAGGGTTCGGGAGATATCCGATTGAACGATGGGCAGGCATAAACTCCTCAAAGTAGTCTGGATCTGTAATTCCAGTAATGAAAAGATCTGTCGTGTTATGGGATTGCCCGTCTTCGAACAGGCACCGTGGATCAGTATGTGGCTGGCGGACTTTGAGCCGCGGGAGGACGTGGAACTCCATGTGATCAGCCCCAATAAATTCGTCTCTCTTTACAGCCAGGCGACGGTCGATGGCATCACGTATCACTACTTCAATCACCGGATGCCATGGATCAAAAAGGCCTGGCCGCTTGATCTGGATTCCCGTACCGGGTTTATCCTGAACCGCCTGATAATCAGGCACCTGGTCAAAAGGATCAGACCTGACCTAATCCATATCATCGGAGCGGAGAATGCCTTGTATTCCTCGGTTTTCTTTGACCTCTGCAATCGCTATCCCATCCTGATTGGAATCCAGGGCTTTGCCTTTATGGCACAGGTGCGGTTGAATAGCCGGGCAAAACACCGGATAAGGACTGAAAAGCGGATTCTGAGCCAGGCGAAGTACTTTAACGTCAATTCCGATTATGCCGGATCAGTGATACGGGGGTTAAACGAACATGCGAACATATATAAGTATCCTACACCTTTCAAACCCGAGGATTTTCCCGTGACCAGAGACACTAACAAGGAATGGGACTGTGTTTTCTTCGGCAGGGTGGAACCCAACAAGGGGATTTATGATGTTCTCAGAGCACTGGCGCTGGTCAGAAAACATAAACATGACGTCAATTTGCTCATCATTGGCAGTATTTCTGGATCGATAAAAACTGAAATTCAACCTCTGGTGGAAAAACTGGATCTGCAGAGATCGGTTACTTTCAAAGACAGAACGGATACGAGGGAAGAGGTTTTTGATCTTGTCCGCCAAGCCCGGATCAGCGTCCTACCATCACTTAATGATGTATCACCCGGCACTATTACTGAGAGTTTACTGCTTGGCAATCCCATTGTTGCTTACTCGGTGGGCGCAATTGACGAGCTCTTTAACCATACCGAAAAACGCATCCATACGGTAGAGCGTGGTAATGTAGAAGGGTTGGCACAAGAAATCATGGATATCCTGAATGACTATGACAAGGCAAGGAACCACGCTCTACGCGCTCGCGAGGCATTTTTGGTAGAACGCCAAAATATAAGTATCGCTGATCAATTCATCGGATTCTATTGTCGGATTTTAACCAGCAGCCCACACCCGCGATGAACATCGTTCTTATCACTGGTCACCAATATCCGACCGGAACCGCTCTGACAAACCGGATCAGGTCATATCTGGAAGTTTTGGCTTCGTTGAGCAATAAGGTCAGCGTGTTGGTTTACAAACCCTCAGAGGACAGAAAACACCCCCAAAATCAGAGGATGGGCGTTCTCAGCGGGGTTGAGTATAGATATACCTCATACACGATCTATCAAAGCCAGAAAAGATATATGACCTTTCTTGCGTGGGTCTATGGATACATCAACTGTCTAATCAAATTGATCAGAATAAATCGCCGGAAACACATCGATATCATTATCCTGGCACAAGCCAGGTGTTCATTGATACCCTTTGTTTACCTGTTGACCCGTGCTACAGACACCAAATTCCTGCTGGAAAATAGCGAATTCCCCTGGTTCTTGATCCGACCGAAAGCCAGCAACTGGTTCTACCGTCCCCTGTATCAAAAACTCTACTATCGTTTATTCGATGGCGTAATCGCTATGACATCAATTTTGCAGGAGTACCACCAAAAATACGGGAAAAAGGATATTCGCATCATCCACTTGCCGATGACGGTGGACATGAGCCGCTTTACTCAGAATGTCCCCCGAGAAAACCGCATCACCTATATCGGGAACAAGAGTTTTCACAAAGATGGAGTTGATATTCTACTCAGGGCATTTGTTTCCATTGCCGACCGCATTGCTGGCTGGAACCTTGTCATAGTCGGGGATAGTGGAAATGATGATGCCATTAATGACAGAGCCAAGAGCCATGGATTAGCCCAGCGGGTTTTAACTCTGGGCAATGTGCACCGGGATGAGGTGCCACCCCTGCTTCTCAGGTCAAAGATCCTTGCTCTTGCCCGCCCGCATGGCATTCAATCGGAAGGCGGATTTCCCACCAAACTGGGCGAATATCTTGCCTCGGGCAATCTGGTGATCGTGACCGATGTTGGCGAAATCACCCAGTATCTCCAGGACGGGGTATCGGCTCTGGTAGCACAAGCAGATGACGACAAGGACTTTGCCCTGAAACTGGAGTATGCTATCACACAATATGAAAATCTGGAACATATCAGACAAGCCGGGTTTAATGTATGCCGGCAGCACTTTAATGCCGAAGTGCAAGGTAAACGACTAAACGAATTTTTCGTGTCACTTGTGAGCCGGGTGAGGACAGGATGATTGACGCCACCAAAATCATCGATCTATTGAGCGGTAAGCAGATCGGGAAGTACTACCAGATTTACGATAAGAGCCAGTGGTATTCGCCCGAGGAAATGAGGGTTTATCAGATTAGCAAACTCAAACGCCTTCTGACCCATTGCTATGCCCATGTTCCTTATTATCGCAATCTGATGATCAGTAAAAGTATCTTTCCTTCCGATGTCAGGGATCTGGCCATTCTCCAAGAGTTCCCCATCATCACCAAGGAACAGATCAAGGCGGAGTATGATCGCTTCATGCCCAATAATGAACACCAGATCAAGGGTATCAAGACCAGCCAGACCGGCGGCACCACCGGTAATATCCTGTACAAACGCAACGATGCCCGTACCCGCAGCTCGGTCTGGGCAAGTTACAAGCGTTTCTATGACTGGATGGGGATCCGTCCCGGCGATCGGGTGATGAACTTCTGGGGCGGCCATGTGATCAAGCATGGCTGGAAGGATACATGGATCAAGCGCTTTTCCGATCTTTTACGTAATTCTGTATCCCTCGATGCTTACGACACCCGTCCGGAAATCTTTGATGAGATCGTCAACACGCTGAAAAACAAGCACATCCGTTTGATCAGGAGTTATCCCCAGGCGTTATACTCACTCGCCAAAAAACTGGATGAGCAGGGCTTGACCTTTGATATCAAAGCCATCCTTACCACTTCCGAGCCGCTGATGCCCCAGCATCGTGAGCTGTTCCGGAAAGTATTCAATGCCGGCAGCTTTGACCAATACGGCTGTGGCGAGATCGGCGGCATTGCCTACGAATGTGCTGAGCACAATGGCTTGCACGTCACCGAGGAACGCGTGATCCTTGAATCCAACGAGAAAGACGAACTGCTGATCACCGACCTGGACAATTATGCCATGCCCTATATCCGCTACTGGAATGCCGATCAAGCGATCTTTTCCGACGAATTGTGCCCTTGCGGAAGAAAGAGCCGATTGATCTCCCAAGTAATGGGCAGGACCTGTGACTATCTGACGGGCGTCAACGGGCAGATCTTGCACTGGGCATATTTCTGGCATCTGCTCTTTGATACCAATATCGCCATCGACCGCAACTTCATCAAGTTTCAGATTGTGCAAAAGGCACCTGATCTGATCGTATTCCGCACCGTTTCAGACCCTTTGACCGATATAGACAAAGAGACCCTGATCCGGATGATCCATCAAAAAATGGGGAATATGCGGGTGGAATTTGTCCTGGAAGAGGATATTCCCAATACACCATCGGGAAAGTATCGCCCCGTTATCAATGAACTACTCTGATCGATATCCGGCGTTTATCTTGGGTTGACATTATGAACCGATACTATTCTCAAAGACATCGGCGCCAGTTGGATCCCGACCGTGATGCCTGCACCTTGACCGAGTGGATGACCGGCAGGTCAAAATGTCTCTACGGTATTCATCCCCATGGTTTTGCCGTCTTTCTTGATCACACAAGAGTTGATGCTTGCGATGAATACAAACGTGGCGATCCCTACGGGATTGAGGACAATATCGACAGCTCATTCCAGAAAGCAAGAATCGCCAATACAATATCGCTCGTCAGGCATATTACCCGGGTCAGTGGAAATGATCTTATCCGTATCCTGGACATCGGCTGTGGACAAGGCTACATTAGCACTCAGATCCGCCGTGCTTTCCCTCAATGCGCCATCTCTGCCGTTGACCTGTCGATTTCAGCCATAGAAAAGGCGCGGGTAGTTGACAGCAATATCGATTTCATCGTAGCTGATGCTAATGACCTGCCTTATCCACCCGGCTCTTTTGATTGCCTGATCATGAACAATATCTGGGAACACCTGACCGATCCTCTCGGCTTGCTGATCAATGCCAAACGGGTATTGAAGGACAAGGGCTATCTGATCCTGTCCACACCCAGCCGATATCGCTTTTCCAATCTGATCCGTGCCCTGCGCGGCAAGCAACTTGTGATCAGCCCCCACCATATCACTGAATATACCATTGGACAGGTGAAGGAGCAACTGCGCTTCGCCGGATTTGAAACGATCCGCACTATCAGTTCGGACACGTCCTCCCGGCATGGTTCCATCTCTCCTTCCGCCCTGGCATCGCGTTTGGTCCGAGCCATCCTGACTGTGTTGCTCGGGATCACCCGTTCCCACCACCTTCTCAATTCCACCGCCTTTTTTCTGGCAGTGAAACAAAATGGTTAATGCCATCACAGTTCTTTGCCTGAAGAAAGCTTACCTATACCGTATCGATTTTGTACGGATAATTGAT
>Ga0194113_10009946_pt1 | contig 11399 bp, 5 predicted proteins | sample TA2MahC200mmetaG_FD_146193 | JGI IMG/M metagenome (GOLD analysis project Ga0194113, IMG submission 146193) | Freshwater microbial communities from Lake Tanganyika, Tanzania - TA2015017 Mahale Deep Cast 200m | ecosystem: Environmental > Aquatic > Freshwater > Lake | place: Tanzania: Lake...
CGCGACCTCGCCGCTCAACTCCGCGCCAGCAAGGTGCGCGTGAAGGCGTTCCTTCGGTATCCGCTTCACGCCAAGCTCTACTTGCTGAGCCGCCAGGATCCCGTGGCACCGCTGATCGGGTTTGTCGGTAGCAGCAACCTGACGCTGGCCGGCCTTTCCCGGCAGGGCGAACTTAATGTGGACGTCCTCGAACAGGATGCCGCTCGCAAGCTCCAAGATTGGTTCGAAGACCGCTGGCGCGACGAGCTGGCCTTCGATTTGAGCGAAGACTTGGCTCACCTGATCGAGACAAGCTGGGCGGGAGACAGGCTGGAGCGTCCGTATCTCGTCTATCTCAAGATCGCTTTCCACCTTTGTCAGGAGGCGCGCGAAGGCGAACGCGAGTTCCGCGTGCCGCGCATTTTCAAGGAAAAGGGCACCCCGCTACTCGACTTTCAAGAAGCCGCCGTCTCGCTGGCCGCGCATCACCTGCACCGCCGTGGAGGCGTATTGCTTGGCGACGTGGTCGGCTTGGGCAAGACGCTCATGGCATCGGCCGTCGCTCGCATCTTTCAGGAGGACGACGATAGCAACGCGTTGATCATCTGCCCGCCGAAGCTGATGCCGATGTGGCAGGGCTACGTTGACGATTACCACCTGACCGCGCGTGTGGTTTCGCTCGGCAGCGTGGTCGAAGAACTCCCGCAACTTCCGCGCTACCGACTGGTGATCATTGATGAGAGCCACAACCTGCGAAACCGCGAAGGCCGCCGTTACCGCGCCATTCGTGACTACATCGAGCGCAACGAGAGTCGGGTGCTCCTTCTCACCGCCACGCCTTACAACAAACAGTTCACCGACATCAGCAACCAGATTCGTTTGTTCGTGGACGAGGACCAAGACCTGCACGTTCGCCCTGAACTGTTCTTCCAGTCGTGGGCCGCACAGGGCAGGACCGAGGGCGACTTCATCGCACAGTTTCAAGCACACACGCATTCACTCCGCGCCTTCGAGCGGAGCCTGTTCCCCGAAGACTGGCGCGACCTCATGCGCCTGTTTCTCGTCCGCCGCACGCGCCAGTTCATCATCAAACACTACGCGAAGTTCGACGAGGCCAAGCAACGCTACTACGTCACCCTTAACGGCCAGCCGGCCTACTTCCCGCTGCGGGACCCGCGGAAGGTGCCGTTCACCATCAACGAGAGTGACAAGGCCGACCAATACGCCCGCCTCTTCCGCGACGAAGTCGTGGCAGTGATCGAGAACCTCGCCTTGCCACGTTACGGTCTCGCCAACTACCTCGTCAGAAACGCCGACCGGCTCGCCAAGGGCGACGACAAGCGCATCCTCGACAACCTCAACCGCGCCGGCCGCCGGCTCATCGGCTTCTGCCGCACCAACCTTTTCAAGCGCCTCGAAAGCAGCGGCTACTCGTTCCTGCTATCGCTGGATCGGCACGTTCTGCGGAACCTCATCACCCTGCACGCCCTTGAAAACGGCCTGCCTGTGCCCATCGGCACTCAGGACGCCGCAATGCTTGACACGTCGGTGTCAGACGCCGACCAGGACTTCAGCAAGACTGAAGACGAATCCGAAGGTGAGGAGACAGAAGCAAACGGCCCGGCAAGCGGTGCTACCTCAAACGCTCGCGCCATTGCCTCTTACCGCGCTCGCGCGGCTCAGGCTTACGCTGCCTACCGTGACAAGTTCGAGTCCCGCTTCGACTGGCTGGATCCGAAATTTTTCCGTCCCGACTTGGCGAAGAGCCTTCTCGCCGACGCGCAATCTCTGCTGGACACGCTGTGTCAGGCCGGCAACTGGCGTCCCGATGCGGATGCAAAGCTCGACGCGCTCGAAGACCTGCTCAGGAAAAAGCACCGCAAGGAGAAGGTTCTCGTTTTCACACAGTTCGCGGACACGGCGCTCTACTTGGCTGAGCAGCTTGAGAAGCGCAAGGTGACTGAGCTTGCAGTCGCCACCAACGCGAGCGCAGACCCTGTCGCGCTCGCCCGTCGTTTCAGCCCATCCACCAACAAAGGTCTGCGCGCTGGCGAATCTGAACTCCGCGTGCTCATCGCTACCGACGTTCTCGCCGAGGGTCAAAACCTCCAAGACGGCCACATCGTCGTCAACTTCGATCTTCCTTGGGCCATCATCCGCCTCATCCAGCGCGCGGGTCGCGTGGACCGCATCGGCCAGAAGCACGACACCATTTTCGCTTACTCATTCCTGCCCGCTGACGGCGTGGAGCGCATCATTCGCCTGCGAGCGCGTCTGTTCCAGCGCCTCCAGCAAAACCAGGAAGTCGTCGGCACCGACGAATCCTTCTTCGGCGAAGACGCCGCCAACAAGTTGCGCGACCTCTACACCGAAAAGGCTGGCACGCTCGACGACGATAAGTCGGACGAAGACATTGACCTCGCCAGCCTTGCGCTCCAGGTCTTCAACAGCGCCTCCGCCGAAGACCAGAAAGCTGCCCAAGCTCTGCCGCCGGTGGTCGGCACCGCGCGCGCCCTGCCGGATGGCGTGGACGCCGCGCAGAATCCGCCTGGCGCTATCGCCTACCTCCGTTTCCCCGACGGCGCAGACGCGCTTGTGCGCGCGGACAACCACGGCAATCTCATCTCGCAATCCCTCTCCGCCATCTTTCGCGCCGCAGCCTGCGCGCCTGACACGCCCGCGCTCGCAAAGCCCGACAACCACCACGACCTCGTCGCCCGCTGCGTTCAGATCGCTGCCGAGGAACAGACCGCTTTCGGCGGGCAACTTGGTTCGTTGCGCAGCGTCCGCCGCAAACTGTGGGACCGCCTCAGCCGCTACCGCACCGTTCTCAAATCCAACCCCGACCTGCTCACGCCGCAACTGCTGGCCCAACTTGAACCCGTGCTGGATACCGTCTGGCGCCATCCGCTGAAGTCCGCCGCACGCGACGCCATCGGGCGACAGATCAGGCTTGGCATCTCCGATTCCGCGCTGGCCGAGATGGTGGTTCGCCTCGCCACCGACGACCGCCTCTGCGAAATCACCGATCAGGAGGAGTCTCAAAGGCAAGAGCCAAGGCTCATCTGCTCGCTCGGTCTGCTATCGCCTGCGCCAACCGAAAGGAGTCCCAGCCCATGAGCGAAGTGTTTCAACGAATTCAAGCTCAACTCGACTCCCCGCGGCTCGCCGACAACCTCACACCTCTCTTCTGCGAAACCCTGCGGTGGGGCAATCCGCGCGGCCTAGCCCCGCGCGCCATCACGGTGGGCGCGCCTCTCAGCCGCAATCTCACGACCGTTCCCGTTGCTCAACTCAGCGGCTTGCCCGTCTTCCGTGTTGACTGGCCCGATGATCGCCCGCCAACGCTGACCCAGCGGCGCGCTGTCCATCGTGCCATCGCGCCGGTGCATGCCGAACACCTGCTCTGCTACGTCACCCGCGACCGATGCCAAGCCGCCTTCGTCTGGGCGCGCCGACGCTCCGACGACAAAACTGAACTGCGCACGCTGCCCTACGAAACCGGCTCACCCGCGCGCACCACCATTGAGCGCCTCGGTGAACTCGCCTTCAATCTCAACGAACTGGCGCGCGGCGAACCGCCTATCGGAGTCGTGACCGACAGGCTTAACGCTGCCTTTAACGTCGAGAAAGTCACCGAGGACTTCTTTGAAGACTACAAGAAAGTCTTTGCAGAACTCCAAAGCCGGCTCGCACGAACGACCCGCGACAAGGTGTGGGCGCACGACTACGCCTTGCAGTTCCTCAACCGTCTGATGTTCCTCTACTTCATCCAGCGCAAACGCTGGCTTGGCGACGACTCGCGTTTCCTCGGCCACTTTTGGGAAACCTACAAGGCGTCACGTCGCGCGAAGGATAGCTTCTTCGAGGCATGGCTTTGCCCTCTGTTTTTCGAGGCGTTCAACAACAAGTTCCAAGCCGGCAGGACCGACCGCGCGCATTTCCCGCCGGAAGTCCGCAGCGCCCTTGCCGCCGCGCCGTTTCTCAACGGCGGACTGTTCGCCCACAATCGCCTCGACGAGGCGCAAGAGCCAGCGTTGACCGACGACTTTTTCGCCATGCTCTTTGACCGGTTCGAAGGCGACCAGCCCGGCTTCCTCGAACGCTACAACTTCACCATCAGCGAAGCCACGCCCTTCGATGTCGAGGTTGCCGTTGATCCCGAAATGATCGGCAAAGTTTACGAAAGCCTCGTCAACATCACCTTCGAGGGTCTCACCGAGGAGGACCTCCGCGGCACGGCGGGCATCTTCTTCACGCCCCGCGTTGAAATTGACCTGATGTGCCGGCTCGCGGTCGTGGATTACTTGGCAAACCATCTCGGCGAGAAATACAAACCGCTGCTCTACGACGCTGTTTTTGCCTACGACGCCGCAGCCAAAGAGCGGGCCGATAGAGCACTCGCCGACCAGAACCTCTGGCCTCAGCTCAGCCGCCTGCTTCGCGAAGTCACCATCTGCGACATTGCCTGCGGCTCAGGTTCTTTCCTCGTCGGCATGTTGCTTGTGCTGGACGACCTTCAAGCCCGCGCGAACGCCCAACTCGGCATTGAGGAAAGCCCCTACGAACGCCGCCGCCGCATCATCGGCGAACAACTCTACGGCGTGGATGTCATGGACTGGGCCGTGCATGTCGCCGAACTTCGCCTCTGGCTCCAACTGGTCATTGAGACCGACCTCAAGCCAGCCGAACTCAAGTTCCGTCCTTTGCTGCCGAACCTCTCCTTCAAAGTCCGGCAAGGCGACAGCCTCGTGCAGGAAATCGGCGGCATCAACTTCGGCTTGCACCGTGCTCACCTTGACCTGCCACCGGACCTCAAAGGCCGCCTCACGCGATTCAAAGGCGAGAAACTCAAGTTCTACCAGGGCGACCCCGATTGCCGATTCCGCTCCGAGGCACTACTCAAACAAGAGGAACTCCGGTTGTTCCGTGATCTCATCCACGCGAAACACAAGCGCGTTACCGACGAACTCGCCGACATTCGACGCCGGCTGCAAGCCACAACGAAGAACCTGCTTGGCGAAACCGTCGCCGTGGCCGATGACAAGAGCCTGCAAGTGCTGCGCGAACAACAGGCGGTCTATGAGATCGAGCACGACCATATCCAGCGCGCCTCCGAAGCCCTGCGGGCCGTGCGCGATGATCGGCCCGGCACAGTCCCTTTCGTGTGGGACATCGCTTTCGTGGAAATCTTCGAGGGCGATAAGGAAGGCTTCGACATTGTCGTTGGTAACCCGCCTTACGTGCGGCAGGAGATGATCGCGCCGCCGGACAAGAAGCCGGAAGATCATGGCGGTGAAAAATCCGCCCGCTGGAAACAACTCAAGGCGGAATACAAAGCGAAGCTTCAGGAATCTGTGGCCGCCGCTTGGTCACGCTTCTTTGGCTACAAACCCGGCTCCGATCGCTTCCGAAAACCGGACGGTAAAAGCGATCTCTACATCTATTTTTATCTCCACGGCCTCGCGCTGCTGAACCCGAAGGGATCATTTTGTTTCATCACCTCGAACTCGTGGCTCGATGTCGGCTATGGTGCCGAGCTTCAAGAGTTTCTACTCAAACACGGCCACGTGAAGCTCATCCTCGACAACGAAAGGAAACGTTCGTTCTCGCAAGCCGACGTCAACACCATCATCGCTTTGCTGGCTCCGCCTGAGGATCGCCGCGCCAGTGGCCTCAACAACACTGCTCGGTTCGTCATGTTCAAGGCGCCGTTCGAGGACATCCTTGACGCTGCGACTTTCAAGGAGATCGAGGCGGCAACCGAACGGTCGGTTTCCAATAGGTGGCGTCAGAGTATTTGCTCGCAGCGACAACTTCTGGAAGAAGGACTCGCCGTCGAGGAGGGGGAAGATGAAGACCAACCCTCCGCAGACAAACGGCCTAAATCGCCTCTCATCAAAACTGCCCGCTACGACGGCAACAAATGGGGCGGTAAATACCTGCGCGCACCAGATGTCTTTTTTGCCATAGTCGAGAAACTCAAGAAGATCGGACGGCCTCTGGGTGACTTCGTGTGGGGACAGCGGTATCTCAACACTGGAGGAGCGGATGGCTTTTTCATCTTCACTACGTTCAGAGAGCCTCGTTCAGGCGAATATATTGAGGTGGCGAATGAATCGAAGGAAGGGCGCGAACGCGGCTCACCCACGTTCTTGATAGAGCGTGAGTTTCTCCGTCCGGCGATAAAATCCACCGATATAGGAAACTTGGTTGTCACCAAGCCTGACGCCTTGGTTTTGGACATCCCGCCGGAGACAGCCAATCTCTCACGGAAGGAGGTTTACAAGTATATCAAATGGGGCGAAGCCGCCGGTTTCGATGAACGAAGCGTCACATCCATTCAGACTCCTTGGTGGAAGGCGCCCCGCCAAGCGCGCGAATCCGGCCCCTTGCTTTTGATGCGCAACTACAATGACGTCCACAAATCATTCTACAACCCGAAGCGGTTCATCGCGGTTAGATTCTACCGCTTGTATCCGCACGACCGAGATCATGAGAAACCACTCGCGGCGATCCTCAACACAACGTATTTCGCACTGTTTCGCGAGATTTACGGTTCCACGAAGCTTGGCCTCGGTGCGCTCGACGCCACGATGGCTGACATGAAGCGCGTGCCCATACCGTTTCCTCTGGACGATGAATTCAGGAAAGAACTCTCCAAGCGATTCGATACGATTAGCAAACGACCGGTGGGCAACGTCGAATTCGAAAAAGGCCAACGTGACCGCCGGGCGCTGGACGATCTGGTGTTTGACGCTTTGGGACTGACGGCTGGGGAGCGTGAAGCGGTGTATGAAGCGGTGGTCAACCTCGTCCGCGCGCGGCTCGAAAAGGCGCAGAGCGTGTGAAATGAAGGAGCACCTATGGAAATTCACTTCCTTGATGTTGGCTGTGGCAATATGACCTTGTGGTCGTTCCCCGATGGCACGACGTGGGTGTGCGACTGCAACATTACGGAGGACAACGAGGACGCCGTAATGCGCTATCTGGCCAAGGCGATGTCCGGACGGCGAACCATCCAAGCGTTCATTTGCTCACACCGCGACGCTGACCACATGCGCGGAATCAAGAAGCTCCACAAGGCGTATCCGCTGGGCGGCATCTGGGACAACGGCGTCGAAGGCACGACGACCGACAGCCCGGAGTATCGCGAATACATGGACCTACGCCGCCAGCTAAAGCATGGCGAAATCGCCGCCGGCTCATCCAATACGGTTGGCGAAGTTCTTGTCTCGTGGCTGCATTCGAAGGACGACAACTATTCCGATGCGAACGACCAGAGCATCGTGGCCAAGATTGATTTCAAAGGCAGTTCGGTGTTGTTTGCCGGGGACACCAGCTATGCGCCGTGGAAGGACAAGTTGGTTCGCAGGCATGGTGCGAGCCTCAAATCTAACATCCTGCTGGCAGCGCATCATGGCTCGATCACCTTCTTCGACGACCCTTCGGACACGCAGAACTACTACATCGCACACATGCAGAAAATCGCGCCGGCGATGACCCTGATTTCCGTTGGTCCAAACGTGCATGGCCTGCCGGACCAAAAGACCGTCGAGCTTTATGCGAAACACAGTTCCGGTTCGGATCAGAGCAACAAGGTCTTTACCACTGAGGAAAAGGGAAACATGAAGCTCGTCCTCAAAGGCGGCGGCGCATGGGCGTTGAACGTCGGCCAATGAGCAATCGCCATGATCGCCCGATTCGACCTTTACGATTTCGTCGCCAACCTGATTCCCGGGTTGGTGTTCTTGTGGTGCGTTCAGTTGCTGGCCGGTTTGGTCGGCTGGCATCCGCCGATCAATTTGACCGGCGGTTTGTCAGAGACCTCGATCCTCATCGCCCTCGGCTACATCACCGGGCTGCTGCTTCAAGGCTTGAGTCAGAGCGTCGTAGAGAAGCGCATCTTGCTGCGCCTTTGGCGCGGCTTTCCGTCTGCGCGCTGGCTGTTGCCCGATGACGAGCATTTCTCCGCCGCCTACAAGACACGTCTGCTGGCGCTGATTGTCGAGCGATTCAGAGTCGCCGCCGAGCCGGAAATCCCGCCCGATTGTCCGCCCGTCCACGCACACAACTTGCGGCTGAAAAGGAACCAGGAACTGTTCAACCTGTGCCACCACCACGTGGGCAACCTCAGCCCGCGCCCCCTGATCTTCAACGCGCATTACGGCCTGTTCCGTTGTTTGCTCGGAATGTTCGCGCTCTTGGCCGCGCTTTCGCTGGCCGGACTGGTCTGGGCGCTTAGCGTTCACGCGTGCCACTGGACCGCGTTCGGCGGTTGGACAATTCTTCTCGGCGTTGCCGCTTGGATCGCCTACGCCCGCTGCAAGAAGCGCTCGGAAGACTTCGCCCAATCAGTCTATGACCTGTTCATGACCGGAGGTGCCGACAAACCAAAGTCAGCCGATCGCTCATGAAAGCGCCCACACCGCGTCGGCGGCCAGACGGAGCGGCTTGCCAGGTGCTTTCGCGATCGGCAACGGCACGCTGAAGCGTGAACTCCAACCGCCGCACCGGCTGACGACACCTTCCGGTGGAAGGTATCGGCTTACTTCTTCAAAGCCGCGCTCACAAACTCGAACAGTGCCTTTGTGGCGGGATCGTCGGGTTGGCCGAGGTTGGCGCTGAGCTTGATGTGGTCGGTGTCTTTGGCGCCGAAGACTTTCTCGGAGAGGGAGTTGGACCGCGTGAAACGGGGCAAGCCTCGGCCGCGACGCGGCAATCGAGGAGGAATGACGCGCTGCGAAACGGGGGCTTGCAACGGGGCCGGGCTTGCAGTAAGTAACAAGCGCGACCAGCAGTGCTCGTCCCTGCGGCGAGCCTTCCCGCTTGCGGGACTGGTCGTTCCATTTTTCTAGGGCCAGTTCTGGATCCTGACGGCCTTGCCGTGCTTGACGCGCGTCCAGAGCTTCTGCAATTCCTGTTCGTGCCACTTTATGGGGTTGATCTGCCCGCTCTCGCAGCGGTTGGCCATGTAAAGCATCACGTCGGCGGCTTGCAGAAACCGGCTGTGGTGGGAGTGCGTAAAGTAGATCGTGTCCACCAGCCGGCCCAACGGACGCCCGTGATACATCGGCGTCTTTCCAACGGTCTTGAACTGGGAGAAGTCCAACACGGCCTGCGTGATCTCGTCCTTCTCGTAATCACCAAAGACCATTCCCAGATCATTGACTTCGTCGAGAAAATCGGAGAACCGCTCCAGGATCAGCATCAAGCCAAGCTGGTATTCCGGCTGCGGGAACTTGTATTTGGCGCGGTGCGCCGGCACGTCAATTCTCACGATGCGAATCGGCAGTTTGGCGTCGCAAAGAAACGTCGTGATGTCGGCCAGTAGTTTTACCCGGTCCTGGAGCTTGCGGGACTTGAAAACGCTCTTGCCGTGGAAGATGTCCTTGCCGTGCATCTCGGTTTCGCGGGTGAGAAAGCTCGTGCCGAAAAAGTTTTGCTGGATCTGCGTCAGCGTGGCCTCCGCTGACAGCACGTCGGCATCAGGGACAATGATCCCGCCGATGAAGAAGTAACGGCCGCCATGTTCGTATTTAGTCTCGTCGAAATAGAACAGGTGCATGCCGGCAGAATAGCGACCAGCCGTTCCGGTCACAACAAAGAACGCCGCGTCGTCAGCGGATTCCATTCGCCGGTGGAGGAGGAATGTCTTCGTATCCTCCTGCGCGGCCTGCTGAAGCATGAACTCCAACCGCCCCGTCACTCGGTGATACCTTCCACTGGAAGGTATCGGTTCACTTTTTCAAAACTGCACCCACAAACTCGAACAACGCCTTCGTGGCGGGATCGTCGGGCTGGCCGAGGTTGGCGCTGAGCTTGATGTGGTTGGTGTCTTTGGCGCCGAAGACCTTCACGGGGACGCCGGCTTCCTTCAGCACGGCGCCGAGACGTTGGGCCTGCGCGCTCACGTCGGGATGGTCGCTGACGTGGAGGATCAGGAACGGCGGGATGCCTTTGCCGCGCGCGACGTGCGTGACGGCGGAGAAGTCGCGGTGCAGCGCCGGGTCGTTGCCGAACTTCAGCCGGTGGCCATACTTCGGCATCGGCATGCCATGCACGCGCAGCCGCGTCTCGGCGGTTTCGATCATGGCCGGGATGTCGTAGGTGTCGCCGTCCACGGGCACGCAGCCTTTGAGGACATCGAATGGAACGCCTTCCGCCTTCAGGTAACGGTCATCGGTGCAGAGCAACGCAGCGAGTTGCGCGCCGGCGGAGTGGCCCATCACGAAGATGCGCTTCGGATCGCCGCCGTGTTCGGCGATGTGCTTGTGGACCCAGCCGAGCGACTTGGCGACGTCGCGAATGAGCGTGCCCATGTCCACGTGGGGCAGGAGGCGATAGTTCGTGGAGACGAAGACGAAGCCCTTCTCCATAAACGCGCGCGGCTTTTCCTGCACGCCCGACTTGTCGCCCGTCTGCCAGCCGCCGCCGTGAATCCAGAAGACCACGGGCAGGTCTTTGGCGCCGTCGGGCGCGTGGATGTCGAGCACGTTGCGTTCGTGCGCCGGCTCGGCGTAGGGGATGTCGTGCTTGACGCTTTGCGCCTGCGCGACGGAGAGGAGGGCCAGGACCATGAGAATGTATGTGGTGTTTTTCATGTTTGGCAAAATCATTGAGGGCAAAATCATGATTTTGCCAACCATGATTTTGCCTCCGTCAGGCTCGCTATGGCGCTGAGGCCCACATTCAGGATGTTCGTTCTGCATTGCCGGTTCACAGAGAGCATCACGGTTTCACGTGCTTCAGGAAATGTTCGAAGAAGGCGTAAATCTGGGCGTTGGATTCCTCGGTCGGCGAGTGGGCGGGGCGGTTGGTCATTGCGACGCGGTTGGTGAAGCCGAGGAATTGGTTCACCGCGACGGCGTGGTTGAGGGCGACCCAGCGCGCGGGGAAATCTTCCGCACCACCGGAAACCAGAAACGGGCGCGGCGCCATGAGCGCGTGAAGCTCGTGCAGGTCGCGGCCTTGCTCGATCAGTTTCGCGTAGGGGCCGGTGCGCGGGTTGTCTGGCGTGACGAGGCCGCGCTTGCGCGTGCGGCCCGGTTCAAGGCCCAAATACCACGGCTCCCAGTAGTTGATGTTGCCGCGCGCCTCGTCGAACACGATGCCGGGATCCGACCACGCAGCGCAGGCGAATTTCTCGTAAAGGCACGAGCCGAACAGCGCCCACTTGCCGCCATAGGAGTGGCCGACGATGCCGATGCGTTTCGCGTCCACCTCCGGCATCGCGGCGAGGGCGTTGCAGCAGTTCGCCGCGACGTAGCCGAGGAATGACAGCGGTTGGCAGTGCGCCGCGCCGCGGTCGGGCTGGCGCGCGTCGCCGCCGGGCGAGCCGATGGCGAGGCTGACGAAACCGCGGCGCGTGAGTTGCAACGCGAAATCCCGAAGCTGGCCTTTCGAGCCGACGCTGGTCT
>Ga0194113_10009965_pt1 | contig 11387 bp, 8 predicted proteins | sample TA2MahC200mmetaG_FD_146193 | JGI IMG/M metagenome (GOLD analysis project Ga0194113, IMG submission 146193) | Freshwater microbial communities from Lake Tanganyika, Tanzania - TA2015017 Mahale Deep Cast 200m | ecosystem: Environmental > Aquatic > Freshwater > Lake | place: Tanzania: Lake...
CTTCCTCTTCTTCTGCACGCTGGTGCTCGTCTTCATCTCTCTCGCGCGCCGGGGCGGACGCCTCTATATCAGGAAGATCGCGGGACTGAACGCGATCGACGAGGCGGTCGGGCGGGCGACCGAGCTGGGCAAGAAGGTCCTCTATGTCCCGGGGATCATGAGCCTCGACGAGAATCAGACGATCGCGAGCCTGGCGGTCCTCGGTCACGTGGCCCGCATGACGGCCCGCTACAACACCGAGCTCGACGTCCCCAACAAGGACCCACTCACATTCGCCGCCGCGCGTGAGACGGTGAAGGAAGCCTACATGGCGGAAGGGCGCCCCGATCTCTACAACGACCGGCTCGTGCACTACGTGACCTACGACCAGTTCGCTTACACGGCGTCCGTCACGGGAATCATGGTGCGCGAGAAGCCTGCGGCGAACTTCCTGATCGGGTCCTTCTACGCGGAGAGCTTGTTGCTCGCGGAGATGGGCCAGAGCACGGGCGCGATCCAGATCGCGGGGACGGCGGAGATCGCCCAGCTGCCCTTCTTCGTCTGCTCGTGCGACTACACGCTGATCGGCGAGGAACTCTACGCCGCCGGCGCCTACCTGTCGCGGGAGCCGGCCCAGCTCGGGAGCATCAAGGGGCAGGACATCACGAAGGCGGCCGTCGGCGTCTACATCATTACGGCCACGATTCTCCTCCTCCTGGGATCCGGCTTCCTCAGGAGGCTCTTGACCATTGAGTAGGAGGCGGGCCGCCGCTGCCGGCCCAGTCAGGATGGAACGATGAGGTTTCTGCGTCTTCAGCTCCCGCTCCTGCTCACCGCCCTGGCCGGGCTGATCCCGATCAGCGCGTTCTTCATCAGCGAGAACGCGACCAGGGTGGTGTGGATGAAGGATCGCCTCGAGAAGTACATGATCATCATCGCGTCGTTCGCGATCCTGCTCGGGGTCGTGAACGTCGTCCAGTCGAACATCAGGAAGATCGAGCGCCGGCAGAAGGGGTGGCCTTACGGCGCCTTCCTCCTGGCCGGCCTTCTCGGCATGGCCTTCTGCGGGATCATGGGGGCGGCTCGGATCGGCCCCTTCCAGGGAATCGGCTACACCCCCGACGGCGGCCGCACACCCTTCCAGTACGGCGCGGAGTTCATGTTCAGTCCGTTGCAGGCGACGATGTTCAGCCTCCTCGCCTTCTTCATGGCGTCGGCGGCCTTCCGCGCCTTCCGCGCGCGCAACGTGGAGGCGACGATCCTCCTGGTCGCGGCGGGGCTCGTGATGCTCGGCCGGATCCCGTTCGGGGAGATGATCCTGGGGGGGCATCCCTTCCTGGCAAGGCTGACCGACTGGATGATGGACTGGCCCAACGCGGCCGCGCAGCGAGGGATCATGATCGGCGCCGCTCTCGGGGCGGCGAGCCTGTCGCTTCGCGTCATCGTCGGGATCGAACGCTCCTTCCTCGGCGTCGAGAAGAGCGAGTAGGAGGGGAGGCGCGCGATGGAATGGCTCAATCGTCTCATGGCCCTCGATCGCAGGTGGATCTTCCTTCTGGTCGCTATCGGGACCGCGCTTCCAATCATCTTCCCGATCGGTTTCAAGGTATCGGTGACGCCTCCTGCGAAGGCGCTCTTCGATCGGATCGAGCAGATGGGCCCCGATGACGTCGTGCTGCTCTCCTTCGACTACGGCCCCTCGACCGCTCCCGAGAACGACCCGATGGCCGACGCCGTCCTGAGGCACTGCTTCTCGAAGAGGGTGAAGGTCGTCCTGCTCTCGCTCTTCCCGATCGGGGGCGTCACGATGGCGGATCAGTCCCTCGCGCGCGTCCTGCGCGACTTCCCGGACATCCGGCGCGGAATCGACTACGCCCATCTGGGGTACAAGTCGGGGAGCCAGGCGACGATGAAGCAGATGGGCGAGGACATCCACCGCGTCTTCCCCACCGACAGATATGGCATGGCGCTGTCGGAAGTCCCACTTCTCCAGAGGGTGCGGACGTACGACGACATGAAGCTGGTCGTGAGTTTCGCCACGGGGATCATCGGGGAGTGGTGGGCGAATCTGATCAATGCCCAGTTTCACATCCCCGTCGCTGTCGGGTGCACGGCGGTCTCCGCCCCGAAGTACTACGCCTACCTCCAGTCCGGGCAGATGGTCGGTCTCCTGGGGGGGTTGAAAGGAGCATCCGAATACGAGCGGCTGGTGATTGACCGCTATCCGATCGTCGAGGCCGCCTACACGCGCGCGGGCCTCTATACCGCCATCAAGGGGATGGACGCGCAGACCATCATCCACACGCTGATCCTGCTCTTCATCATCATGGCCAACGTGGCCTTCTTCGCCGGGCGCGGGCGCGCCGCCCAGGCGAAGCGCTAGGAGGAAGGGATGAATCTCCTCGGCATCTGGATCGCCTCCTTCCTGACGCTCTGCATCTTCAGCTTCCTCTACAAGGACAACCCCTTCTTCCGGTTCGCGGAGTCCCTCTTCGCTGGGGTCTCGCTCGGCTACTACATCGGCCAGGAGGCCGATCAGACCATTCGCCCCAACCTCATCGAGCCCCTGCGAACGAACTTCGCGGGCAACTGGGATCTCCTGATCCCCGCCCTGATCGGGGTCAACTTGTACACGCGCTACATCCCGAAGGCGAACTGGTGGGCCCGCTGGTCGCTGGCGATCTACGTCGGCTACTACGTCGGCGTGAACATGGTCCAGAAGCTCCACGGCGAGGTGCTGCCTCAGATGCAGAGCACGGTAGTCCCCCTCTCGTTGAGCGCCGGGCCGATGGGCCTCCTCAACAACCTCATCCTCATCGCCGGCGTCCTTTCGGTCCTGATCTACTTCTTCTTCTCCCTCGAGCACAAGGGGGCCGTCGGGCTCACAAGCAGGGTGGGGATCTGGTTTCTCATGCTGGGATTCGGCGCAGCCTTCGGCTACACGGTCATGGGCCGCGTCTCGCTTCTGATCGGCCGTCTGAACTACCTGATCACGCAATGGGCGATGGGCACGGTCGACGCCCTTGGGAGGCTTCTATGATGTGGCGCACTGGGTCCGCGCGGATCGACTCCGCGTCGGCCGCGATGTTGGCCGTCGCGATGGTCGCGGCGACCGCCGCTCTTGTTGTTTGCCCGCCCGGCTTCGAGGCGCGAGCGGCGGGAGCGGGGCCCGATCTGTGCGCCACCTTCTCGATAGTGGCGCGGGACTCGACGACCGGCGAGATCGGCGTCGGCGTTCAATCCCACTGGTTCTCCGTGGGCAGCACCGTCCCCTGGGCCGAGGCCGGGGTCGGGGCGGTCGCGACGCAGTCGTTCGTCGAAGTGGCTTACGGACCCAGGATCCTCGAGCGCCTGCGCAGGGGCGAGTCGGCGGCCGAAGCCCTCCAGGCCGAGGTCGAAGCCGACACGCTTCGAGCGATGCGCCAGGTCCTGGTCATCGACGCAAGAGGGAACGTCGCGGTCCACACGGGCGAGGAGTGCGTCGACTTCGCCGGCAGCCACATCGGAAGAGACCACGCGTGCGCCGGAAACCTGCTCGCGGCGCCCGGGATCTGGGACTCGATGTCGAGGTCGTTCGAGGCCGCCGAGGGCTCTATGGCGGCGAGGATCATCGCCGCGCTCGAGTCGGGACAGGCGGCCGGCGGGGATGCCCGCGGCATGCAATCCGCCGCGCTACTCGTGGTCAAGATGATCGATGCGAAGCAGCCGTGGAAGAACAGAACCGTCGACCTGCGCGTCGAGGACCACCGGCAGCCGATCTACGAGCTGTCGAGACTCTACGACATGCACCGAGGCTACACGCTGGCAGACCAGGGCGATGAGGCGTTCGCCCGGAAGGACTACCGGACCGCCTCCCTCTTCTATGACGCCGCCATCGGCCAGTCGCCATCCGATGAGCTGCTCTTCTGGCGCGCCTCCGTCAGGATGGCGATGGGAGAGGAGAGCAACGCCCTCGACGACCTCGAGGAAGCGATCAGCGTCAACCCGCGCTGGCGCACGCTGCTCGCGCGGCTCCCCGACTCCGTCTTCCCGGGGGTCGAGAAGGCGTGCAAGCGCTTGGGGATCGACCGGATAGAGTAGCGTGACGACGCCGGGAGGTGGCGCGCAGGACCCCGCCGAGGCTCCGCCGTCCGACGCGGCGATCTCCTCTTCTTCCGCTCCGCCCCGCGGCGAACCTGTCCTGAGTCAGCGGATCTCGATCCTGGAAGGCTCCCTTGCCGGCATCCATACCACGATCACGAGCGGGACTCTGCTCACAGCCTACGCGCTCATGCTCGGATCGAACGACTTCCAGCTCGGCCTGCTCTCCGCCCTCGCGGCCGTCGCGACCGTCGGATCGGTGGTCGGAGCCCAAGTCGTCGGGCGCCTGGGCCGCCGCAAGCCGCTCTCCGTCGTCTGCTCGGGAGGAGGAAGAGCGCTCTGGTGTCTTCTCTGTCTCCTCCCCTTCCTGCCGATTCACCCCTCGATGCGGCTCGGTCTTTTCCTCGCCGTCGTCTTCGTCGGCAACTCCCTCGTGAACCTCTCGGCGACCGGATGGCTCTCGTGGATGAGCGATCTCGTCCCGATCGAGCAGCGGGGGCGTTACTTCGGATTGCGGAACACGATCATCGGGACGGTCGTCATGCTCGCGACCTTCGCGACGGGTCGGATCTACGATCGATTCGTCGCGCGCGGAGAGGACGCGAGCGGCCTCGCCTGGCTCTTCGCGGCCGCCGCCTTCGTCGCGGCCCTGGCCGCCCTCACGCTCACCCGGCAGTGGGAGCCGCCGCTGCGGGGAGAGCGTCCGATTCCGCTCCTCGCCACGCTCCGCAAGCCGTTCGAGAATCGCATCTACCGCCGCCTGCTCGCCTTCACGATCCTCTGGTCGAGCGCCACGGGCATGGCGAGCCCCTTCTTCGCCGCCCAGATGATCAAGAACCTGAAGATGAGCTTCTCATCGATGGCCGCCTACTCGATCCTCGCGGGCATCCTCAATCTCGTCAGCCTTCCGCTCTGGGGGAGAATCATCGACCGCGTGGGGAATCGCCCCGTCCTGGTCTTCAACATCGCCGGCGTCTCATTCCTTCCCTTGTTGTGGCTGTTCGCCGCTCCCGGCCACCTCGCGCCGATCTGGATCGACGCGTGCCTGACGGGTCTCTTCTGGCCCGGATTCGCCCTCGCGAGCTTCAACCTTGTTCTCGCGACAGCGCCGGAGGAGAACAGGACTGCCTACCTCGGGGTGCAGGGAATGGCCGTCGGCCTCTCGACCTTCCTGGCATCGCTCCTCGGAGGGGCCGTCGCGCAGGGGATCAGGAGTTTCAGCTTCGAAGGACACGGACTCTCGCTCGCGAACTTCCATCTTCTCTTCATCCTCTCCGCGCTCCTCAGGATCTCGCTTCTGCCGGTCGCGCTGACTCTCCGGGAAGAGAGGGCGGGCACGGTGAGGGCGCTGCTCGGCCTGGTTGGCGACGAGATCTCCCAGCGCCTGCCGCGGAGCTGGCAGACCTGGGGCGCCGTCCTTCGCAGGAACGACAAGCCACAAGGCGGCCATGACCGGTCCCGCTGAGCGGAGCCCTGAGCCGCTCCGAACCCCATGTGGCACCCGGCGAGTTCGGCCGATAAGATGCCTGGGGGCGCCGTTCACCCGATGCTCGATCAAACCCACAGAGGAGGCGCGCCATGCACCGCGCACTGGCCGTTTTGGGAATCGCATTCATTCTCTGTCCGCCGGTCGCTCAGGCCAGGCCTTCGTTCACGATCGGAAGCGATCCGTACGAGACCGTCTTCGCCTACCCGCACGACATCCTCAGGTGGCCGTCGCGCATGCTCTACCTGAGCTACGAGCCGCAGTCCTCGCCATGGCAGGGCGACGTCACCCATCCGCAGAACCGACCCTCCGCCAGCTACACGAGCAACTACCAGGAGGTCGAGTTCTCCGTGCCGTACGGTTACGGGGGCGATCCTGCTTCTGTCCGCTCGTGGGCGCGGCTCTCCTCGGCCATGAACCAACGAACCACGACGACGGGCGGCACAACCGACACGAAGTACGGGAGGTTCCTGTTCGAGATGGGAACGACCGCCACGCGCATGAATCTCAACGCGCGCGGCGTGGCTCGCTCCGAGCCGTCGGAAGGGAGCTACGTCCTCATCCCCTTCAAGGGCTCAACAGGGGCTCAGAAGGACGACTACAGCCTGAAGGTGATCCATGCCCGCACGCTCTTCGGGAACCCCCTAGGGGTCAAAGTCGAGTACACCCGCAAGACCGCGGACCAGCCCGATGGGTACATCAGCTTCACTCGCGACGCGACCGACTACAAGGTGCCGCGTCTCACATGGGGATGGGCGACCCAGGGCTGCAACCACATCTTCGGCTATCCAAACATTAACGTGGATGCTTTCTACCAGGACCACTACACGGTCTTCGAGGGCCGGCAATGGGACCTGCAGATCAGCTTCGAGCGCCAAGGCAACTGGAAGTCAGGGATCCGGTACCGTTCCAACCTCTTGGACGGTGACAGCTACTCATGGGACGAGACGGAAGGATCGCAGTTCGACGGTTCCTACAGATCCGATCCCCACTGGAAGAACCGGGAAACGGGGGGACTGCTCCGGGGTTATACAAAGGCGAGCTTCATTCGCGGGGAGGGACTCGACGCAGGGATCCTCTTCCTGCTCCAGAGAGAGTCGGCGACCTCTACGCGGGTCAACAAACAGGTCGAATCGGAACCGTGGTCCAAGGAAGGGCAGGTGGGCTACGCCCTCGAGACGAACCCGTTTTTCAACTTCATTATGCCCCGTGGGTACGTCGATTGCGGCCTGCTTCTGGAGCTCGGCCGCACGGGGATGCGAAACACCGAGACGCGGTGGAATCCCGCAAGCGACTCGGCGCAGCGCGACGTCCTCTGGTCGACGAGTCCGAATCTGGGATGGACGGAGCACTGGGAAGAGTTCTCAAAGGGAAGGAAGCTCTTCTTCGCGACGGGGATCGAAGGGAGCTCGAGCGTGCGCGTCTATCGTGGCCTCTCGGCCCTCATGAGGGTCACGATCCTCCGCCAGTACACGGACACGAACAAGGACTACGGCGACTCCGAGGTCCCGGAAGGCGGCGCCTCCTATCGCTTCTTCCAATCGCACCGTAGAGACGACTTCCGGCGGGAGACCTGGATGACGGGAGCGTTCGGGTTCACGTACGAGTGGCGCGGGGCGAAGCTATACGCGACCCAAGGGCTACCGACGTCCTACCTGCTGGCTGAGAGCACGGAGCTCGCAGACAACGGGGGCACGCTCTTCCATCACGAAAGACGCCAGATGTGGCAGGTCCAGAGGCCTTCGGGGTCGCGCCTGTTCGTCACGTATGCCCTGAGACCGTAGGCCCGCGTCCGCCTTGCGGATCAGACTGCCGCCGCCCGCTTCCTCGATCGCGCCCAGACCCACACCAGCGGAATCGCGAGCAGGATCGCCGCGGCGACCCCGTGGGCTCGCGCCCATCCGTTCGGCTCCCCCAGCAAGGCGGCCGTGGCGCGAACCGCGTGGTAGCCGTAGACGCCCGCGATGTAGGCGAGGACGTTCCCGCGCAGGATCCAGACGATCAGCCCGGCCCCGATCGCCAGGATGAGGAGATAACGCGCGAGGAGCAGGATGAACTCCCCCCCGCCGCGGGAAGGCATGATCGAAAGCCCCAGCGCCAAGAGCCCGAGCAGCGCGATCCGCCCCGACCGGCCCGGCCAGTCGCGGGACGAGAGCACTCTGGTCATGACAGCGAAGGCAAGGCACAGAACGAAGGTCGCCAGGATGACGCCGATGAAGGCGGAGAGACCCGGAAGAGAAGCGTCGAGCGGCCCCGCCGCACCGGCGATCGGAGGCGGCGCCACGCCGGGAGCCCACTTCGCGATCAGGACGCGAGTCTCGGCGAGGACCTTGCCCCAGACGGGAAAAAGGACCAGCGCGAGGGCTGCGCCCGGAAGCCAGCGCCTGCGGATCTCGTCGCGACCGAGCAACGCGACACGCGGATGAAGCCCCCATGTGAGCGCAGTCCCGGCCCAGCCGACTAGAAAGTAGAACAGGGCGGCCGTGATCACGCCGACGCACGCGAAGACGATGAACGTCATCCAGGGAGCCGAGGTGCTGTACTGCGTGAGGAGGCGGGGCATGGCATTCAGCGTCCCCACAACTGCCACGACGATGCCGGCCAGGCCTCCGGGGAGCAGACGGCGCCATGGGATCGCGCCTCGGCCGTGCGCCCTCCCGACATCCCGGATCGCCAGCCCGAGAAGCCCTCCCCCGCCGAGCAGGAGCAGGGCGAGCCCAGTCGGCCAAGCCACAGTCCTCTTCTCGCGCGCCCTCTCGTATTCCTCCGGAACCCGCAGCTTCAGATCGAAACCGGCCGCGCGATCCCCGGTCACCTTCCCCTCGATCCGGTAGCGCGCCTGCGCGACATTGCGCGGATCTCCCTCTGGCGCCTCCCAGGCGAAGGTGCGGTCCATTCTCTTGGGGCGCGGCTTGTCGGCCGCTTCCTTCCGGTCCATGGGCGCGGTGTCGAAGCCGACCGAGCCGAGAAGCGACGCGGCCAGCTCCTCCGCCCTCTCCAACGAGACGGGCGGGAGGCTGTCGGCCTCGGCGATGCGGTGATCGAAGGCGATGACCCTCCCGCTCGCCAGATCGATCCTCGCCCGCGCTTCGGCAGGATCGAGGGGCCGGAAGAAGCGAACCGCCCAGCTCTGCGCGGGCAGCCGCTCGGGCCAGTATCCGGCGAAGGCCGAGAATCCCGCCTTCGAGAGGACGTAACGCGCCGCGATCGGATCGGCCTCGTCGTTCAGCGTCACGGCCGACTTGCACCCGCTTGTGTCGAAGCCGTGCGTCGCCGCGAAGGCCCGCGCGGTCGCCATCGCCGTTGCGCGATCGGTCCGCAGGGGAGCCTCCGGCTTCGCGGATCCCGATCTCAGGCCGATCACCGCGGCCAGCGCCAGCGCGCTCACGCCCAGGGCGACGATGGCCCGCCGCGCCGTGAGGGGCCGCTCGGAGAGGACCGCTCCCTCCAGTCCGGCAGCGGCCGGCGGAGGGACGGCGATCGTGCCGATCCCCGCCGCCTCGCCCTCGCGCATGATCTCACCCGCCGCCCGCGCATCGACCGCCTCTCCCGGCGCGGGAACCGGCTGCGCCTCGTTTCGAAGCGGGACCGGATCGACGAACCTGCCCGTTCGCAGATAGGCGACAAGCGCGACGGCGAAGGGCAGGATGAGGATCCCTCCCGCCAGGGCCGCGGTCGTCACGTAGTAGGGATTCCCCGAGCGGAGGAGGAGATAGCCCGAGTAGAGGGCATCGACGGTGTAGTGCCAGACGAGGAGCATGAAGACGTTGAAGCGCAGCATCAACACGCCCATCAGGATTCCGGCCAGCCCCACCTCGAGCCCGCGGATGTAGAAGGGTTGGTTCGGATAGGCGGAGTGCCCGAATCCCCAGATGAACGCCGCCAGGATCAGGGCGAGCGCCCGACTTCGCAGGAAGCGCTGGAAGAAGGGGATCGAGAAGACGCGGCTCGTGAACTCCTCCGTCACGGCCGGCATGAAGCCGATGAAGAGCAGGAAGACCCAAGGGACCGCGCTGTTCAGCAGGTCGTCGTACGGGACATCGGCGGGCGACCACGCCCCGAGGGACGAAGCGATCCGATAGAAGACCGTCTGGTAGGCGAGGAAGAAGCAAGTCAGGACGAGCCCGGCGAGGCTCGAGAAGAGAAACTCCTTCGTCCTCAATCCCTCCCATCGGAAGAAGGAGGGGATCGCGAGCTTCCGCGGATAGGAAGAGCGATAGATGTTCTCCCCGCAGGCGACCATGATCAGGATCACGAACCCCAGCGCGATCGAGGCGGCGAGTCCCAAGAGGATCCTCTCGCTCAGGAATCCCGCGTAGGAACGGGTCGTCTCATACCGGAAGAGGGCCTGCGGCAGGCCGTTCAGGTTGTTCACGAAGAGAAGCGCCGCGGCGACGGCGCCGAAGCCGATCGCGAACCTCCAGCGGATCGCCCGCAGGCGGACTTGCTGGACCAGGATGACCAGCATGGCGAGGATCGTGAGGAAGCCGAAGACGTTCGCCACTGCGTTCGCGCTCAGGTTCTTTGAGCGCAGGCGCGCATAGTCCCGTGCCCAGGTCTCGGGGACCTGCACGAACTCCTCGTAGCCGCCGAGTCGATCCCCCTGGATCGTCACCCTGTGCCTGTAGCGCCCACCCTTCCAGTCGATGTCGGGCCTCTCCCACGTGAAGGCGTGATCGGTCCGGTTCTTCCTCTCGACGCTCGTCGCGCCGAGGTAGCGCAGATCGTCCAGCCCCCGGGAGCGAAGGGCGCGGAGCTGATCCTCGGCGCGGCGCAGCGCCTCGCCTTCCTCCAGACGGGCTCCCGGAGCGTCCTCGTCCAGAAGGTGGGTGAAGCGGACCAGCTCTCCGGTCGGCGCGATCCCGACCCTGAACTCCTCCTTCTGCAGGGGCTTGAACCATCGGTGCGACCACTGCCAGATCCTCGCCCCGCCCTCGACCGCCTCATTCATCGCCTCGAGCCCCAGCTCCTTCTCGAGGAAGACCTTCGCGGAGTCGTCGTACTGGAAGGCGGAGGCGTAGCGCAGGCCGGCGATCTCGAAGCCATGCTCGCGGAGCAGCCTCTCCGCGACCGCGCGCGAGGCGCCGCGATCGACATCGAACTTGATCGTCGCCTCGGGGAAGACCGTCGGATAGAGGTGGAGCCCCAGGGCGAGCGTGAGCGCGCCCAGCAGGACGAGACCCCCGAGCCGCAGCAGATCGGCGCGGGTGAGCCTGTTCGAGTCGGCCCGGCGATCGGTCATGCGAACACCTCCTTCTCGACCAGCTCGCAGATGATGTGGCCGGCGAGGATGTGGCCCTCCTGCACGCGAGGCGTGTCGTCCGAGTCGATCTGCAGGCAGAGATCGACGAGGCCCGGCAGGCTTCCGCCCGACCTCCCGGTGAATCCGACCGTTTCCAGACCGATCTCCCGCGCCTTTCGGATCGCCGCCAGGACGCTTTCCGACTTCCCGCTCGTCGAGATCGCGACGGCGACGTCGCCGCGGCGGGCGAGGCCGTCGAGCTGCCTGGCGAAGACGGCGTCGTAGCCGAAGTCGTTTCCGATCGCGGTGAGCGTGGACGTGTTGACGGTGAGGGCGATGGCCGCGAGCCCGGGGCGATCCTTGTAGAAGCGCCCAGCCAGCTCGCAGGCCAGGTGCTGGGCGTCCGCCGCCGAACCGCCGTTGCCGAAGAAGAGGACCTTCCCTCCCGCCTTCAGGCATGCGACCCAGGTCCCGGCGATGCGCTCGAGCAGATCGGCATCTTCTTCCAGCGCGCTGCCGACCCTCGCGCTCTCACGGATCCTCGCGAGAATCTCTTCCTTCCTGCTCATGCGACCTCCCGTCGGTTCGATGCGGCAAGGC
>Ga0194113_10009970_pt1 | contig 11386 bp, 6 predicted proteins | sample TA2MahC200mmetaG_FD_146193 | JGI IMG/M metagenome (GOLD analysis project Ga0194113, IMG submission 146193) | Freshwater microbial communities from Lake Tanganyika, Tanzania - TA2015017 Mahale Deep Cast 200m | ecosystem: Environmental > Aquatic > Freshwater > Lake | place: Tanzania: Lake...
TGAAGGCCTCCTCGCCCGGCCCGCCGATCCAGAAATACGCGCCGCCCGCCTTGCTCATCCTGATCAGGCACTCTTCCAGCGCGCGCGCTCGAACCATCACCTGATGGATCTTCACGCACCAATCGGCGCTGAGCGACTCACTTCCACTTGTGACTTCGGTGATCGTCGTCACGAGGTGCTCCTCCCATGCCTGCGCCGCCGCACGTCAGCATCCTTGAGAACGAGCGGCCGCGCACCGCGCCAGCCCCGCGTCGCCCTCTCCCGGCACGCACACGGATCCTCCAGCGTTGCATGGTATCGCATCGGAACATCCATGCCACGTGGCATCGGTCGAGCCACGCCAGACGGCGATGCCGACGCCCGCGGCACCGATGGCTCGTCACACCAGCGTTCCACAAATCGATTGGCTCAAACCGCCAACCCGCTTGCCACCTCTATTCTACGCAAATCCGCTACAACTTACAGCAATCCTCCGGCGGGCTCGCCCGCCGCAGGGGACGCCCGGGGACACGCTTGGCCGTCGGCAGGCGCCTGCCGGCCTTTCCACGGTCGCGAGCACGGCACTGGCCGTGGTGTTAAAATATTCCGACTGGGATAGATGGAAGCGGATGAAACGATTCGGTCAATTGCAGAGACTGGCGCGCCGATGAACAGAGGTGCCGTCTCCCGCCTGACAGCCATCGGCCCTGCACCGCTGGCGGTGCCCGAAAGCCCGCAGTCAGCTAACCGACCGCATCGGACGTGTTTGCCATGTATGTCTCACCGACTGCCGCCGAGGTCCGCGAGGTCGTGATCCGTGTTTTCCGCGAGCGGGGGACCGTGACGGAGGTGGAGGAGCGGATGCGCATCGATGATGGCAAGCTGACCGCGCGCTGCTACCGTGCCAACGGTCTTTTCGCGATGTGGCTCCTGCCTGTGGACTTGCTGCAGTTCTATGATACTGACGGCAACATGTTGCAAACGATCAACCTGCGCGTGTTGATCGCTGGTGCGCGCCGGGCGGCGTGAGACCAGATGCTTCGGCGGCGAGCCGGCGACGTCAGTTGCCGGGTAACGCGGGTGTCCGATTCAACCCGTGGGCTCGCACCCACGGCTCGCCGGGTACACGAACGCGTTGGTCCGCATGTCGGACGCGAGTTCCCATTTGTGGCGCCTGCGGGCCGCGGACGGAAAGGAAGACGGCAGTATGGGACGTTGGCTGTTGGGTTGCATGATGATGGTTATGGCTGTTTTGTCGGGTTGCGAACGCGGGGAGGACTCGCGAGCCGGCGGTTCCTCCGGTGGCTCCGATGAGGGGTTCGAGATCCAATGGCCGGGCGGCAGCGTCAAGATCGGCCGTGACACGGGCGTGGATGTCAGGGCCCCTGGCGTGGACGTGCGTGTCAACGACGAAACGGGCGTGAAGGTGAAGGCGCCCGGCGTGGATGTGAATGCGAACTCGAAGGACGGTGTCGGAGTCAAGGCGCCCGGGGTCGACGTGCGTGTGGAGCGAGGCAAGTCGGCAGGCGGGAGCGAGCCGGATCCTGAATGAACGCGACGAGGCCGCCTGTTGCCGCAATCTGGCCGTCAAGGACAAGTCCTGGCCACGCGGAATCCGAGGCCGACGAGGCGAGTGATCGGCAGCGTGAGGCTGCGGTTGGCGGCGCGCGCGAACTTCGCGGCTCCCATCGACGACATGGAGCACAACACGCGGTTGTCAGTGTCGAGGACTACCTCGCCGAGCACGTCATCGACCTCCGACCGGTGCTGCGGGTCGAATTTCGTCTGACACCAGTTGAAGACGTGGCCGTGCATGTCGAAGAGCCCGAAGTCGTTCGGCTTCTTCGTGGCGACCGGCCAGGCGCGATCGTTGCTGTTGTCGGCGTACCAGGCGTAATATGACAGCAAGTCATCACCATGTCCGAAATGGCGTCGCGTGATGGCACGCGCGCGGCAGGCATATTCCCACTCCGCTTCCGTCGGCAACCGGTATCCGGAAAGCGCGGCCGCGTTCTCGCGCACCCGCATCCCGGACTTGTATTTGCCTTCGCCGTTCCGCAGGTAGCACCACTGATCCTCGGGGATCCCCTCCTTCTCGCTCAACCAGTTGCAGTAGGCCGCCGCCTCGTACCAGCTCAAGGCCATGATGGGCGAGTCATCGGTTCGCACAAGGGCGCTGAGCTGCGGGTTATTCGCGACATCGATCTCGTCGTCCTCGCTCTGTTCCTGGTACGCCCGGTACTGCTCGCGCGTGATCGGCGCGGATGACAGAGCGTAGCGGCGATCGATGCGTTTGCGGTGCAGCGTTTCTTCCGGTTTCCGGTCCGGGTCGCTGCTGGACGAACCCATCAAAAACGGTCCGCCCTGAATCACGATCATGGTGTGTTCCTGGGACGTCACGTACCAGCGGCGCCCGTCGCTCGGTTCTCGATTGGCCGCCTGCTGCCTCTGCTCGCGCATCGCCCGGTTGATTTCCGCCAAGGCTTTCGTTTGCCCCCACGTGCGCAGCAGCCACTCGGCCGCGGCATGCAAGCCGGGGTCCGGGTCGTCGCGATAACAGCCCAGCAACGCAGGGAGCATCGTCTCCCTGAGGGCCGCCGGAAGTTGATCCGGACCGTACTCGCCCAGGCAGAGCAGGAGCGCTCGCCGTACCGAGTCGTCGGACTCCTGCTTGAGCCGATCGATGATGGGCCGCGGATCGGCCCCGAGACGCGCGAGCCGATGGATCAGGTAGCTGCGCGTGCGGGGATCCTCGCCGTGTCGCAACATGGGCCACACGTCGTCGCGGCGGTCCAACCGCATCAGGGCAACGGCGGCATTCGCCTTGCGTTTGGCCAGCTCATCTTTCTGGGCTTCGGGAATCAGCGGCCGGTGCCAGACGGACGCCCTCTCGATCCGGCCGGATGCGCGCTCGAACGCCGATAGGCAGACGGGCCGATAACCGGCGTCGATCAGTTTCCGGCAGCGATCACGTTGTTCCGCCGGCCCGGCGCCGTGCACACCGGTGGATTCGAACGCGGCGCTCAAGTGCCAGGCGGCGGTGTAGTGCGGATCCACGTCAGTTTGGGCATGCGGCGACGGTTCCGCGTTCGTGTCTCCCGAAAGCTCGGGCGCGCCCGGTGCGGCGATGGGCGGCCCGACGTGCACGTCCACCTGCAGCAGCCCGATGTGCAAATCGCCGGAGTAGCCGGATCCCGACTCCGAGTACAGCTTGTGAGGTGCGGAACCGTTGGTCAGCAGGACGCATGTCATCTTCTTGCCGCGTTCCAGCGGAACGACGCCGTAGTTGACGCGTTGTTTGAATCCTTTGCTCTCGAGTGCCGCGACGGTCTCCTGCTGGCTCGAGTCGTCCGTGGTGACGAGCATGCGTGTGGGCGGCAGATCTTCCGCACACGCGACCCAAAGGCCGGCAAGTCGCGGAGCGGACGCCGCGTCGCCCGCGGACGGCACGACGCCGCACACGTCTTCCGGCTGGTATCCCTGGCCCCGCAGCTGTTCGTCGAGTGCCGTGATTTCCTCGACGGTCCCGATCCTCCACTGCCAGTTGCGGCCGTCACGCTTCCACACGGCGGCGACGTGCGGCACGTCGCCGACGGCATAGGGACGCGCGCGGGTGGGGCGATATCCGAGCTTCCGCAAGCGGTCCGCCAAGGAGGGGAATTCATCGAGGCGGAGCGTCTGGCAGAAGGCGAACCGCTCGGCCAAGAGCCCGTCGGCCGCCTCCAACTGCCGCGCAACATCCGTGGACGACGCCTTCCACGAGTCATCCAGCGGCGGGTCTTTCCAATCAATCCGCGGCTCGTCCCGAATCGCGGCCCCCAACTCCCGCGCCGCCTCGTCAGCGTGCCGCTCCAACCGCTCAAAGAACAGCGGAAACTGCGATTCGTCGGCGTGCTGGATGGCCTCCACCAGGACCGCCGGCTGGTCCGCGGCATACTCGGCCAACAGGTCCCGGGCCACGATCCGCCCGACGTCGGAGAGCATGCGATCGCGACAGGCCCGGCAAAGCGGACCGGCCAACTCCTCCCCGACCGGCACGAACCCCGCACGCCAGTACGCCAGAAATACCGGCTGCACCTGAACCAGTTGGGCCACGACGTCGTCACGCACGCGGTTCCACCGGTCGTCGTCGGCGTCGTAAGCCGCCAGCGCGCAGGCGGCACGCAGGCGGCGTGGACCGGTGTCGGGAGCGATCTCTTCGGTGAGGATCATCCAAAGACGCTCCTTGATGCGATCGGCACTGACACGAAGTTGGTCGCGAACCACGAGGATCTCGTCCGGCGCGGCTTCGAGCAGATAGGCGAGCAGGAACTCCGTCTGACCCTTGTCGACCGGCAGCAGGGCCAGGCTGGCGTGCAATCGCTGTTTGCCGTCCGCCGGAGCAGTTCGGAGCACGTCCCGCAGGCGCGGGTCCGCCCACCGCCGCAGGTTTGCCAGTTCGTCGATGATCTGCGGCACGTCGCCCGTTTCGGCAGTGGCGAGCGATCGCACCAGTGCGGCGGCCCGGGTGGACGCGAGATACTCCCAGCCGGTCCAGATGATGATCACGAATGCCGCGGCCGACAGCGACGCGCGCCACAGATGATGCCGGCGCGCACGGGCCATCATCGCGCGCTCGGCTTGACTCCACCTCCCGCGGGCCGTCAGGGTTCGGATCGCAAGGTATTCCCACGCGGACGGCAGATGCCGTCCTTCCCGCTTTACGTTCCACAGATCCGCTCGTTCGGCCAGTCGCAACTCGGCGCGGCCGCGACGCGTCTCCCGCCGCTTACTCGTCAACCATTCGCGAAGGGAGGGCACGAGGTAGTCGTGCGTCAGTTGGTAGCATGTCCGGCCTGTTGCCGCAACGTCGTGGTCCCCGCGCGTGAGGGACTGCAGGTCGACGGGAGTGATCAACCGCAATTCGTGGTCCAGTATGTGCAGCAGGTTGTCGAAGTCGCCGCGGGGCCGAGTTGCGTAGCCGGACGCTTCGCGCAGATCATCGGCTGTCCTCATGCGGCCCTTGATGTTCGCCGTCGATTCGGGCAACAGGGCCTCGAGCACGGACCGCGCGGCCCTTTCATGCAACCGGTGCGCCGGGTTCGCGCCGTGGGAGCAGAACGTCTCCTCGAAGAACTTCAGGCCGACACCGGCGACGCCGCCGAGTTCCTTCAGCGTCTCCGGTGTCCAATCCCTGCTCTTCAACATCTCCGCGAAAACCGCCAGACGCACGCAAGCGACTTTGCCGTCCTCCGCCAGCGCGGCGACGGCTTGCGTGAGGAAGAGCCTCTGTTTCTGCGATAGGTTGCTTCCCGCTCGCGGCAGGTTCCCGTACGCTCTTCCGAACGCGGCCAGCACGTGCCGGGCATGACGCCGGTCGAACAGCTCGACGGCCCCCACGTTCTGGCCTTGCAGGAGCGGGATCTCCAGCTGGTTGAAGAACCGCGTGGCAGCCATCCAGAAGTCGTCGCGGGCAATCACGACGCATTGGACGTGGGCCCCGTCGCAATGGCGGAGCGCCCGGACCAGCTCCGGGTTGTCCTCGCCCGCCTTGCCGTGAAGCCATTGCTCGAACTGATCGAGGACGATCAGCACTTTGCGACCGCCCGGCGCCCCGCGCGCGCGGCGGATCGTCGCGACGGCATCCTCCAGACTGTCGAGTTCCGCCAGGGCCGGGCAACGAGTTTGCAGGGCCCGGAGAAGTTGCGTTTCGGTGGCGGTTGTCGTGGCGGTGACGAGAATGGGCAGCACGTGTTCGGCGAGTCGCGGCAGGAGGCCGGCGGCGACCAGTGACGACTTGCCGCAGCCGCTCTCGCCGTAAATCAGACCGACGGCGAACGTCGCACCGGGTTCCGTCGCCTCGAGCCGCGCTTTCCAGAAACGCACGAGTTCCGGCAGTCCGTCCCGGTCGCGAGGGCCGGGGAGCAGATCGAGAAAGAAGTCCCTGTCTTCCGCGCCGAACGCGCGCAGTCCCTTCGGGACCACCACCCATTCATGATCCGAGGGCGTCACGGAGGCGCGGCCCGTGGCAGGCGGCGCGGCATCGGACGCGGCCGTCGCGGTCGTTCGATTGGGCAATGACGATCGAACGTCGGGTGCGGCGTCGCGTGAACGTGCCATGTCCGCGATGCAGCGGCGGAGGTCCTCGGCAAGGTCCAGCGCCGTCGTGTAGCGGTCCGAGACGCGTTTGGCGAGTGCCTTGAGGCAGATCCGCTCGAGTTCGCCGGGCAGGGAGTCATTGATCTGGCGGGGAGGGCGGGGCTCCACGGTCGTGATCTGTTGCCGCAGCTCCACGCGCGTCTCGCCGCGGAACGGGCACTTCCCCGTCAGCAGTTCGTACAGCACGATTCCCAGGCTGAAGATATCCGCGCGTCCGTCAACCCGATGGCCCTCGCCGCGTGCCTGTTCCGGACTCATGTACTCCGGAGTACCCGCACTGGTCGGGCCCCGGCCCAGCTCCTGCTCGCGGATCGCCAGGCCGAAATCCGTTAGGAACGGTTTGCCGGAGTCGTCGATCAGGATGTTGCACGGTTTGACGTCGCGATGCACGATTCCGCGCACATGGGCGTGATGCAGCGCTTCGGCGACCTGTGCGACAAGTCCCGCCGCCTCACAACAGGACGGCCAGCACCGGCGACAGTATTCTCGCAGATTGCACCCGTCCACCAACTTCGATACCACGTAGCAGTAGCCGTCCTCGGTGCGCCCGATGTCGTGCACTGGGGCGATTCCCGGATGGTCGAGATTGGCGACGATCCGGGCTTCCGTTAGAAACTGTGCCACCTCGTCCGGAGTGACGATCCGCTCGGGCCGCGGCACCTTCACGGCCACTGCGCGATCCAGCTGCGAGTCGTGAGCCAGGTAGACCGTGCCGAACCCGCCGCGGCCGAGAATGCGTTCGAGCCGGTAGCGGCCGCCAAGTTCGGAACCTGGGAGCGGGACGACGGCATCCGCCGACAATTCGCCCCGCAGCATTTCCCGGCACGCAGGCTCCTCCAGAAACGGCTGCGAGAGCGGTGCCTGCAACACTTCAAGAAGCTGGGCACCCACGGACTCCAGGTCCGCCGCCAGCTTCCGGCAGGCAGCGCAGTGCTCCAGATGAAGGCCGATGCGCCGCGTGTCCGAATCGGCAAGCTCGCCCAACAAGTGCTGCTCGATCTGGTCGCGGTCAGGACATTCGGAAGCGTGCATATCCGCAATCTACCTCAACGCGGTTGCCAGCCGCGGCGGCCAGGAGCAACGCCGCGAAGCACCCTCTCAACCTGCCATCTCGCGTTCCACATTCCGGATTCCCGTTGATGCGTTGAGAACGCGTCGCCCGCCCGCCGCGTCAGGATACGTTGGTGACCCCGAGGATGCCGGCCAACTCCTCCCGCAGCCGTTTGAGCACCCGGTACTTCTTGCTTCGCACAGCCTCGGGCGATACCCCCAACTCCTCGGCCACGTCCGCCGCGCAACAGCCGTCCACCGCCACACGCCAGAAGGCTTGCCACGTTGTGGTATCGAAGTCCTTCTGCATGATCTGCAGGGCGCGGCGAACGATCAGCTGGTCGGTCTCGCGCGGCTGAGGCTCATCCAATTCCTCGGAGATCGAAGCCGGTACTTCGTCGATGAGATCGCCCGCGGGGCGGGCGCGACGCGGAGCCTCGCGGCAGAAATCGCACATCTTCGAACGCGTGATCCGCCAGATCCAGCCGCGAAACGTGTCCTCCGGTTTCTCCCGCTGGAAATCCGGCACGCCCGCGTGCACCGAGGTGAAGACCTTCTGCGTGATGTCCTGAGCGTCAGCGGATTGGAAACCCGACCTGCGACACCAGTTGTACACCACCGGACGAAACAACCGATCCAGACGCTGCCAGCCGCCGTGCCGATTGTGCTGCACGTCCGACAGCAGCGTCGAGGAAATCGACCCCGAATAGTCCCGCCCGCTCAAAGAATCGACAAGCTCTCGCATGGCAGCCACCCGCTTCAAAGCACGCACTCGGTCGTCAGGGCCCAGTATACAACCGCGTGAATGCACTGTCCAACTTCCGACGCATCCGGCGAGCCGCGAACGTATGGCCCATCGCAAAAAATCCGCAGCGCGGAACACCAAGGAAAGCCTGGGAATGCTCTGGAAAAGCCCATTCGCGATGTTGCAGAATTTTTCGGACGACCCCTAAGTCCACGGGTACCTTGCCAGCACATCTTCCACCCGCTGCCAGACGCGGACGGCTCCCACGTCCGGTGCGGACTGCTATATTGATGAGGGGACGCAAGACGCACGCTTCGGGCGGTTACTCAGCGCGCGTCAGGCGGCACGATCTGGGAGGCTCGCCATGGAGCGGACATTCACTTTGACAGTCAACGGGACCGTGCGGACGATCACCGCCGATCCGGCGCGATCGCTGCTGCACGTTCTCCGGGAGGAATTCGGACTGACGGGCACAAAATACGCGTGTGGCGAAGGACGTTGCGGCGCGTGCAACGTGCTGATGGACGGCCGGCTGGGAAGAGCCTGCGTCACGCCGATCAGCATGGCGGAGGGGAAGGCGGTCGTCACCATTGAAGGGCTGTCGGACGGCGATACGCTGCATCCGGTGCAGGAGGCATTTCTCGAGGAGCACGCCGTGCAGTGCGGCTATTGCACGAGCGGGATGATCATGGCGGCCGCGGCGCTGTTGCAACGGAACGCGGCGCCCTCGGAAGCGGAAATCGCGGCGGGCATGAACGGCAATATCTGCAGGTGCAACGGCTATCCGAAGATCGCACAAGCGGTGCGCCGTGCGGCGGAGACGATGAAGGAGTAACAGTTCATGGCCACGGATTCTTCGTCTCGGACGCGTGAGGGAGAGCGATCCACGCCGGTGCGGGCACGGGACCTCGGTGTCCCACTGAGCAGGCGGACGTTCGCACAGATGTTGGGCGCGGGGCTCCTTGTTTCAGTGATCGAACGGTGCGGTCTGGGCCAGCAGCGCGGTAGCCGGGAAAGCCGCGGCGCAGTGAGTATTGCCGCGAGGCTGCAGATCAACCAGGACGGCACGATCCGTGTCATGACGGGCAAGGTGGAAGAGGGGCAAGGGGCGAGGGCTCAACTCACTCAGGCCGCCGCGGAGGAGCTGCGGGTGGACGTTGCGACCGTCAGGCTGGTGATGGCGGACACGGAGTTGGTCCCCGACGACGGGATCACCGCGGGCAGCCGGACGACGCCGAGCACGGTGCCGGCGGTGCGGCGGGGTGCGGCGGCTGCGCGCGAGCTGCTCCTCGATGCCGCCGCCCGTCGTTGGAACGTCGAACGCACGTCCTTGACGGCGTCCGGCGGCGCGATCACCGACACCGTATCCCGGCAGACCATCCGTTACGCCGATCTCGTCAAGTCGCCAGAGGTTGCCGAGGCGTTGCGCGGGCGCATCCCCGACGACGTGCCCGACACGCCCGTTGATCAGTGGGCCGTGATGGGCTGCTCGGTCGCCCGGCCGAACATCCGCGACCTAGTGACCGGCGCGCACCGCTACCCGTCGGACATTGCTCGGCCGAACATGCTGTACGGAAAGATCCTCCGCCCGCCTGCGTACGGAGCGACCCTGGAATCGGTCGACCTGTCGGTGGCCGAGGGGCTGCCGGGCGTCGTGCTGTTGCGTGACGGGTCGTTCGTGGGAGTTGCCGCGTCTTCCACGCTGCATGCCGAACGCGCTTTGGACGCGGTGGCCGCGACGGCGAAATGGAACACGGTGCCGCAGATTGCGAGCGGCGAGTTGTTTTCGCATCTCAAGAGCCAAGCGCGCGGCGGTCGACCTCAGGCGCGCGGATCGGTCGACGAGGCGACGAGCGCCGCGAGCAAGGTGCTGAGCGAGTCGTACCGCATTGCCTTCGTACAGCACGCGCCGATGGAGCCGCGCGCGGCCACGGCGGAATGGGAAGACGGGAAGTTGACGGTCTGGGCCGGCGTCGACGGGCCGCATCGCGTGCAGCAAGACTTGGCCCGCGCCCTCGGAATTCCCGCAGGGCAGGTACGGGTGATCGTCCCGGACATGGGCGGCGGTTTTGGAGGAAAGCACACGGGAGAGGCCGCGGAAGAGGCGGCGCGACTGTCTCGAGCCGCCGGTCGCCCGGTGGCCGTGCATTGGACGAGGGCCGAGGAATTCACCTGGGCGTACTTCCGGCCCGCCGCGGTGATCGACTGCCAGGGCGCATTGGACAGCAATGGCCGGCTCGTCGCGTGGGAATTCACGAACATCAACGCCGGCGGCGCGGCCATCGACACGCCGTACGCCGTTCCGAACACGCGGATCCTGTCCGCCGGCTCCGAGTCGCCGCTCCGCCAGGGAGCCTATCGGTGCCTGGCGGCGACGGCCAACAATTTCGCGCGCGAGTCGTTCATGGACGAATTGGCGTCGGCGGCTGGAGCGGACCCGCTCGAGTTCCGGCTGGCTCATCTCGACAACCCGCGGCTGCGGAAGGTGCTGGAAGTGGCGGCTGCCAAGTTCCAATGGGCCGAACGGCGCAAGGCGATGACGCCGGGATCAGGCGTCGGCCTGGCGTGCGGCACCGAAAAGAACTCCGTCGTCGCCGCCTGCGTTGACGTGACCGTGGACCGGAATCGTGGGGAGCTCCTGGTGCGCGAAGTGTGTGAAGCATTCGAGTGCGGACCGATCCAGAACCCTGCCAACTTATTGTCACAAGTCCAGGGGTGCGTCATTATGGGAATGGGGCCGGCACTGTGGGAAGCCATCGAGTTCGCGGACGGCAGGATCCTCAACGCCAGCTTCGCCGCGTATCGCGTGCCGCGATTCCTGGACGTTCCGCGGATCGACGTGCATCTGGTCAACAATGCGGAGATCCCGTCGGCCGGGGGCGGCGAGACGCCGATCATGGCCGTCGCGCCGGCCATCGCCAACGCGGTCCATGCCGCGACGGGCCTGCGGATCCGCTCGATGCCGCTGCGCGACCCGCGGCTGCGCGAGGCGTGAAGGACGCGTGTAGCTGACGAGACTCGCGTCCCCACGAGCCGAGCTCGTGGGGGACGGGCGGGGCGTGCGTCGCGGCGTGTAGCTGACGAGACTCGCGTCCCCACGAGCCGAGCTCGTGGGGGACGGGCGGCCACTGGACACCTGGTCAGCGTGCTGGGAAAGGCTCCGCGCAGTCGTTACGAGCCCTAGGTCTTGCGCATCTTATGGCCGGACCATGGTGGCGGGTTGTCGCGAGCCGCGTTTTTTTGACCGCTGCCGGGGTGACGCATATCATGACTACTGCCCGCACACTCTTTGGCCCATGATGGGCCCGCCGCAAGGGATTGCGTGATGTGCCTGATGGACGCGGGGCGGCACAGAGCGATCATCCGTTTCAAACGGACGCGGCAGTTCGCTCTGTGGCGATTCCGCCGATTTGTCGCCGAACCGATGGGGCGATTTTTTTTGACCGCGGGCAAGGCGTGTTCTATATTCCTACT
>Ga0194113_10009980_pt1 | contig 11380 bp, 7 predicted proteins | sample TA2MahC200mmetaG_FD_146193 | JGI IMG/M metagenome (GOLD analysis project Ga0194113, IMG submission 146193) | Freshwater microbial communities from Lake Tanganyika, Tanzania - TA2015017 Mahale Deep Cast 200m | ecosystem: Environmental > Aquatic > Freshwater > Lake | place: Tanzania: Lake...
ACCCTGGACGCCGAGTTCAGAGCCCACCGCCGGATTTTGCGATAGGCCCTATTTGACCACGACCTTCTCGGGCCAGACAGGGTCGTACCGGCCATTCCCGTCGGCGTCGACGAAGATCGGGTTGGTAAGGGCGTAGGGGAAGGCCGCGTTTTCGGCCTGGCCGTCGGTCGAACGCTGCTGGACGACCGGATAGAGAGACGGCCGGCCCCGGACTTCGACGACGACCCAGGCATCGCGCTCGAGCGGGAGGCGGACCTTGTCGCTGAATTTCACCGTTCTCCCGTCCCCGCCCTTCATCGGCAGGGGCTCCCTCCGCTCGCCGTTGACGACCAGACGGACCTCGGAGACGTCGAGCCAGGGGGCCCCGGTGACGCGGACGTCGATGTCGACCCGCTTCCTGGACGTTTTCACGAGGTCGCCCAGCCTCCCCCGGCCGTCCGCCCGGACCGAAACCAGGGGTCCGTTCGTGACGAACGACCGGCCTTCTTTCAAGGCCCGGACGACCGCCGCCTGGTCGAGCCCCGCCGCCTTTGGCCCCTCGTAGAGAACGTAGGTCCGGCTGTAGCCAGGCTCGCCGCCGTCGATGCCGTGGGAGTCCGAGGATCCGACGGCCCGGACGGGATACCCCCGGTTGAGGAAGCGGAACCAGTCCTCGATCGTCAGCCGGTTGGGCCCGTTGAACCGGGCCCCGTTCATGGCTTCCATGACGTCGAAGTCCATGCTGAAAGGCGCCCGCGCCGAGGCCGCGGTCTTGGATTCGAGGTCGTAGGTCAGGAAATAGCCCAGGCCCCGGGAGCGGGGATGATTGAGGTGGACGAGGGACCCCGGGTCCTTGGTTCGGCTGAGGCCGAAGAGCACGGCCGGCGTTTCGTCTTCGATGCTGATGGCGCCGTTTTTGGGCTCGTCGGGCCGGATGTTCACGGGGAAGGAGTTGTAATGGATGCTCCCCGTCCGGGCCGTGACCTCGACCCCGGCGATGACCGCCAACTCCGACGCCAGTCCCAGCCGCTCGAGGTCGGGACGGAAATCGCTGATGAAATTGTGGTCGGTCGAAACGATGGCCTCCAGGCCTTCGGCGACCACGCTCCGGAGACGTTCGGCGATCGACATCGAACCGTCTGAATACTGGGTGTGCATGTGGGTGTCGAGGGCGATCATTCCCGGCGACTCGACGGCCTTGACCAGTCGGAACTCCAGGGCTTGATTCTCCCCGCCGACGACCTCGATGACCCGCGCCTCCCGGGTGTACTGAGGCCCCCGGGACGAGGCCGCGACGTACACGCCGGCGGGAAGAAGGACCTCGGCCGCGTCCTTCATCGGAAAGACCGAATTCTTCGCCGTCTCCCACCCCCGTCCGGTGACGACGGGATTATCCGGCTTGAAATAGGGCGAAAAGCCCGGCGCCAGGCCGATGAACGTCACCTTGCCGGGAACGGTCTTCTTCCTCTGGTCGACGACCGAAACCCTGACCCGGCCGAAGGGAGGAGCTTCGAACTTGTGGGGTTTTGAGGCGGACCCGTCGACGACGATATTCCGCTCGACAGCGGCCGGGAAGAAATGGGCCCGGACGTTGTACGTCCCGCGGGGCAGCGGCAGGCTCAACGGGACCGGCTTGTCCATGAAGGCCCGGAAGAAGACGGCCCCGGAGGCTGGCTCCCTGACGATGACCTCGGTCAGGCCCTCGAAATTCGGAAACTCGAACGACGCCTGTTCGGGTTTGATGCCGGCCAGGGTATAGAGCTTTTTCAGGACGTCGACCGGCCCTGAGCCGGCGACAAGGCTGTACGAAACCCGATGGACCCGGCCCGGAAGAAGCCGGCCGGGCAAGAGCTCCTTCTCCTTTTCGAGCGGATTTGGGTTGAACCAGCCCAGGGCATGGTCGGGCCGCTGCCAGACCCGGAAGTTCAACTTGGGAAAGGCCGTGGCGCTAAAAGGGCTGAAATTGAAACTCTGGAGGGCGTTGGCCCCGAGGCTGTAGCTCAGGTCGGAGACCGCCGAGGGCCCCGCGTTCCGGATTTCGGACGCGGCCGTGACCCTTCCCGCCTCGAAGGCGAATCCATAGCGGGTGAGGATCTCGAGCTTGAGGCCGCCCTCGCCCTGGCAGAGCATCCGGGCTACGACCTCCGACCCTTCCTGCCGGACGGCGGCCGGGCCGATTTTCAAGGCTTTGCCGGAGACCCGGACGGAAGGAATGCCGACCTGTGCCTCGGCCCGGGCCGAGCCTCCCGGAGGAAGGAAGGCGGCGACATAGCCCGCGGCCTCCAGGTTGCGGTAATCGACCGCCGAGGTCGAGACGCGGGGCGAGGCGGCGACGACGGCCATCGTTTTTCCGTCCGTGACGAGGAAGTCCCCCTTCTGGACGAACTGGCTCAACGGGGCGGGGAGCTTGCCGGGGTCCTGGACGACCTGAATGGTCACGGCGGCGGAAAGCGCGCCGGCCGCGGCGGCCAACACGCATCCAAGGAACAGGGCGGCTTTCTTCATTCCTACACTCCTGGGGATCATCTAATACCGGCCTTCCACGAGGCAGGTTTCATACATCGCCACGACGTTTTCGACAGGGGTCAGGGGCTGGATGTTGTGGCAAGGGGCGAGGATGTACCCTCCCCCCTCGCCCAGGATACGGAGGTTGTCCCGGACCTCGGCCCGGACCTCTTCCGGCGTGCCGAAGGGCAGCGTCTGCTGGTTGTCCATCGCTCCATGAAAAACGAGCTTGTCCCCGAAATCGCGCTTCAGCCCTTCTCTCTCCATGCCCGGACATCGCCACTGGATGGGATTGAGGAGGTCGATCCCGGCTTCGATCATGTCCGGGATGACCCGCCGGCAGTTCCCGTCGTTGTGGTGGAAGACATAAGCCCCGGCCTCCTTGGCCAGGCCGATGATCCGCTTCATCCCGGGCAGGAGGAAATCGCGGACATGGCGGACGGAGATCATCAAGTCGGTCTGTCCGCCCAGGTCTTCGGCGACATAGGTCAGAGTGACCCGGCCGGGCAGCCGCTCATAGATCCGGACCGTGTTCTCGTAGGCCAGGTCGAAGAGCTTGCTTAGACAATAGCGGACGATCTCCGGGTTTTCGACGAGGTCGACATAGGCCTGTTCGTCGCCGCGGAGGTCCTTGTAGATGAGGAACGGCTCCGACCCGCCGCCTCGGATGGGGTGGTCCTCGAAGCCCTTGGCTTGTTCCGGAACGGTCCGGTAGTCCCACCAATCCGGGCTCGGCCAGCCATAGCGGCGCTCGATCTCGTCGACGGATGCGAACGCGGCCAGGGGATGGGAGACGCATTCCTCGTAGGCCCCGGAGCCGTAGTCGACCATCCGCTGCCGGCAGCCGAAGACGTCCATTCCCCGAGGAAGCGGGGGGCCGGCATAGACGGGCTTGACCTTGACCACGAAATCCACCCCGAGCGTCCGGAGGGCTTCCTCCTTCGTCGGGCACCCCAGATGGCCCATGAGCGTCTCGGCGAACTCGTCCGTAGACCAAAAATCCATCGGCACCCGGTCGGGCTTTTCCCGTCGGAGGACGGCCCGCCAGCGCTCGAGAGGCGTCATCGGCTTGCCTCAGTGGCGATGGAGGTCCTTGTGCATGATCCGCCGCGTCTCGAGGAGCCGGTCGTCGGCCGGCAGGTCGGCCAGCTTTCGGTTCATGGATTCGTCGTTCTCCTTCTGGAGGAGGCGGGCGGCATAATCGATGACGCTCGCCGGGAAGATTCCGTCCCGCTCGTAGAGGTCACGCTTCTGGAGGAGGATCCGGCTCGATTCCAGGCAGCTCGTCGGCAGGACGGGCAGGCGCTTGAGAAGCTCGGGGTCCGTGAAGATGTTCCCCCGGACGTAGAGCGTCTCGGCCAGTTCCAGGGGGGCGTTCGTCTTGAACAGCGTCTCGTCGCCGCGGAAGGACCAGTCGGCGGCCATGACCATCCCGGCCAGGAGGAGATGGGTGATCGCGCTCCCGTCGGGGCTGCGGAGCTCGACCGTCTGCCGGCTTCCCTCGGTCCGGAATTCGGACCTGTCCTGGGGGTTGACCCGGCCCGAGAGATGGCGGGCGTTGGCCCACCCCAAGGGGACGCGGATCATCGCGCTCCGGTTCAGGTCGCTCCAGCAGATCCGGGTCGGAGCCTCCTGGTTGGGGACGAGCCGGAGATAGGCCGACGAGACCGTGTTGCCGAAGGCCGTCAGGGAGTCGGCGTAAAAGCACAGCCCGCCGATCAGCCGCCGGGCCGCCTCGGTCAGCTTCCCGTCCGGCCCGGCCATGATGTTCGCCCCGTTCTTGAGGAGCTCGAGGTGGAAATGGAGGCCGTTGCCGGCGATCCCTTCCTCGATCTTGGGGGTGAAGGTCGCGACGCAGCCGTGCCTGTAGGCGATGTTTCGGATGAGCCACCGGCCGAGGACGACGTGGTCCCCCATCTCGACGATCGGCCGGGGCAGGAATTCGACCTCGAGCTGCTCGGCCCGCTTGTCCTTGATCTCGGCGATATCGCTCCGGACGCTTTCCACGGTCCCGACTTCGCTGTGGGCGTACTTGACCGCCCCGGTCATCTGGGTGATGTGGCGGACGATCTCGTTGAGGATCGGCCCGCTCTTGATGTACGGGGCCGAGCCGTGATAGCCCTGCTGCTTGCCCGTTTGGAAGAGGTTCCGTTCGCCGTCCGAGAGGAGGAAAAACTCGAGCTCCCCGAGGGCTTGGATGTCCAAGCCCGTCTTCTCCCGGAAAAGGGCATGGGCCCGGGCGAGGATGTTGTCCGGGGCGAAGGGCGCCGGCGCTCCCTCCCGGGTCAGGTAGCGGCAGATAAAGTCGAGGCTGCCCTCGTCGAAGGGGTTGAGGAAGGCCGTTTTGAACACCGGGACGACGTACAGGTCGGACAGCGAGGCGTCGACCATCCCTTTGAAGAGGGACGAGCCGTCCACCCGCTCGCCTTCGGCCAGGATGAGCTCGGCTTGCGACGCGTCGGCCACGGGGAGCTTGAGCTCCTTGAGCTTGCCGTCGAGGGCCGTGTAATGAAACGTGATCCGCTCGATCCTTCGGCGGGCGATGACCTTCAGGAAATCCTCCCGGTCGAAATCGCCGGGCGGTTTGTCGAGGAGGACGGCGAGGGGGTTCGCCAGGGCGTACGTCTCGGGGCGGGAGGCGGGCATCTCTGGACTCCTAGGTCATGATTTCGAGGCTCAAGCCGTCGGCGGTCGTCATGGATGATCGGGCCATCGGAAGGAAGGACCATTTTAAAGGAAGCGGCCCCCGATAGCAACGGCCGGCGAAGACGCTCAGTAGAGGAGATAGGATTTCCGGAGGGCTTCAAATTCCCGGAGGCCGGGCTCGAACCCGCGGACGACCTCGGCGACGGGAACGCCTCTCTCCAGCGCCTCGCGGACCTTGGCCGTGCCCATGATCTTGTCGAAGTAGTCGGAGTGGAAGGAGAAGGTGTCGGGATACATCGCCCGAACCGCGGCGATGGCCTGGAGGGCGGTCTCGAGGGGCCGATAGGTCGTCCGGTCGACGACATGGACCTGACAGCCGCCGCAGCGTTCGCCCGCAAACTTCGAGAAGGCCGGGGTGAACCACTGCTCGCGGAAGACGACGCCGGGGAGGCCGAGGGCGTTGAGCGCTCGGGCCAGCTCGTGGCCGTCGACCCACGGCGCGCCGAAGTATTCGAACGGCCGGGTCGTCCCCCGGCCTTCGGACAGGTTCGTCCCCTCGAAGAACACCTGGCCGGGGTAGACCGTCGCCGTCTCCAGGGTCGGCATGTTGGGCGACGGGGCGACCCAGGGAAGGCCGGTCTCGTCGAAAGCCATCGTCCGCCGCCAGTTCTCCATGGGCACGACCGTCAGGCGGGCGGGCCGGGGGAGAAATTTGTCGTTGGCCAGGCGGGCCAGCTCGCCCAGGGTCATCCCGAAGCGGAGGGGATAGGGGTAAAGGCCGACGAACGAGCTGAAGGCGGGGTATTCGAGAATCGGCCCCTCCATGACCATCCCCCCGAGCGGATTGGGCCGGTCGAGGACGACGAATTCGACCCCGCTCTCGGCCGCCGCTTGGAGGGCGTAGAACATCGTGGCTTGGTAGGTGTAGACCCTCGTCCCGACGTCCTGGATGTCGAACACCAGGACGTCGACGTCCCGGGTCATCGACGGGTCGAGCTTCTTATCCGCGTGGGTCGTGTCGAAGGAGCGCATGTACTCGTCGATGTCCTTGAGCATTCCCGGCGGAAGCTTCATCGACGGCCCGTAGAGGCTGAACACGGGGAGGCCGAACTTGGCGTCGATATAGAAGGGGACGTAAACTCCCGCCTGGGCGTCCCCCCGGATTCCGTGTTCGGGACCGTAGAGGGCGACGAGTTTGACCCCCGCCGCGCCCTTGAAGCGCTCGGCCGTGCTGACGAGGCGGCCGTCGACGCCCGACGGGTTGGTGATGAGCCCGACCCGCTTGTCTTTGAGGAGCTCGGGCCGCTTCTCGAAAAGGACTTCGACTCCGGTCTTGACCGCCAGCACCTCCCAGACATCCCGGCCGGACGAGTCCGCGCCGGGCGCCGACGGGTTTTTCCCCGCCGAACAGGCCGCCGTCAAGGCCAGGGCCAGACTCCAAACGATCGTTTTCTTGGCCATCATCGTCCTTTCAAACGCTTTCGCTCTTCTCAAAAAAGAACGCCCCCAAGGCGGTCATCAGGACCGCGAATCCCGACAGGACGGCGAGGTTCAGCCCGAGCGGATGGGCCGAAGCGTGGACCATGGCCCCCCGGAGGCCGTCGACTCCGTAGGTCAGGGGGTCGAGGAGGGATAAAGCCCGGATGAACCGGGGAAGGTTGGCCAGGGGATAGAACGCTCCCGAGAGAAAAAAGAGGGGGAAGATGATGAAGTTCATGACCAGCCCGAAGCCCTGCATGTCCTTCATCCGCGAGGCGAAGATGAGCCCGAGGCCGATGAAGGCGAATGAGATGAGGAGCATGAAGGCGAGGGCCAGGACCTCGTCGATCCGGCGCCGCCGCTCCTCCCGGCCGAGTCCGTACATCATGGCGTGGAACTCGAGGTTCTCCCGTCCCGTCAGCTTGCCGTCCAGGGCGGGCTCCTGGAAGACGACCCCGATCGACTTCCGGACGTTGTCCCGGCTGCGGAGGACGTCGTGGCCGCCGACGAAGGCCGCTCCGGAGGTCGGCCGGAGGAGCGTGGCCAGGATGTTGATCGTGGTCGTCTTCCCGGCGCCGTTCGGGCCGAGGAGCCCGAAGAGCTCCCCCTCCGGGACGGAAAACGTGACGCCCGCGACGGCCGTCACGTCCTTGAAGGTCTTGGTCAGGTTCTCGACTCGGATGGCGTCCATGGACGAGAGGGGTATTCTATCAGAGTTTGATGAAGATTTTGTGCTTGTAGAGGGGGGCCATCAGAGCGACCCAGAGGGCGATGAGCCCCAGGGGATAGACCGCCGACCCGAGGGTGGGCCCGGCCAGGGGGGAAAGGACATGGGCGTAGAGCCAGCCGACCGGGCTGACCGTCCGGCCGCCGTCGCTGATCTTTATCAGCATCAGGATCTTGACCATGAGGGTCGAGCCGGCGAAGACGGTGATGGCGTTCGACCCGAGGATGAGAAACGGCTTGGCCCAGGCCGTCCGGCGGAATCGTTCGATGAGGAGGAAACACGGGCCGAAGACGAGAAGCGCCAGGCCGGCCGTCAGGAGAACATAGGTGCTCGTCCAGAGCTGCTTGTTGATGGGGAATAAAGGGTCGAGAGCCAACCCGGCCACGACGAGCGGGATTCCGGCCGCCAACAGGCCGGAGGCCTTCCGGGCCAGGGTCCGGTTTGAGCGGAGCCAGTCGCCGGCCAGCGTCCCGAGGAGGACCGTGACGACGGCCGGGATGGTGCTCAACAGGCCCTCGGGGTCGAAATCGGGCTTGTAGAGATGCCCCCCGAGGAGGAGCTTGTCGAGATAGCCGCCCAGGTTCCCTTTCTCGTCCAGGACCCCGGCCCCGAACCCCGGAACGGGAATGAAGGTCAGAGCCGCCCAATAGCCGACGAGCATCAGGGCGCTCAAAGCCGCCCGGGCGCTGCCCTTCCTGACCCAGAGATAGAGGAGCGCCCCGAGAAGAAAACAGACCGCGATCCGCGGCAGGACGCCGGGGATTCTCATGGTCGCGAACCTGAAGCGCGGGAAGAGATGGAGGAACCAGCCGACGAGCAGAATCAGGGCCGACCGCTTGAAGATTTTTCGGACCAGAGACGAGGCCGGGCTTCCTTCGGCTTGACGGCGGGACAGGGAGAGGGAGGTCGAGATCCCGACGATGAAGAGAAAGAAGGGGAAGATGAGGTCGGTCGGCGTCCAGCCGTGCCAGGTGGCGTGGCGGAGGGGGCCCCAGACATGGCTCCAACTGGCCGGGTTGTTGACCAGGACCATGGCCGCGACGGTCAATCCTCGGAAGGCATCGACGGACAGGAGACGTTCGTTCGCCATGTTCGACCCCATTCTTCCGAAGCCGGCGATCGCCTCGTCCCCTTCCCCCTACGAGGGGCGGCGGGCTTATTATAAGGAAAGACATCCCCTGAAAAAAGCCTTTTTCCTGGTTCACGGTCGCCGGCAAAAAAAAGGGCGGAAGGCCGTCCTTCCGCCCCTTGGAGGAGACGCGCCGGCTAGAAGTTGATGTAAAAAGTCAGGGCGAATTTTCTGGGCGAAACGTAGGAGGACGCCTTCTCGAAGGTCGGCTGGTCCGACCTCATGTCGACCGCGGTCACGACCTGGTTGTCGAAGGCGTTCATGACCCGGGCCTCGATGATGCCCTGGAACCTTCCGCCCAGGGGAATCGCGTAGGCGAGCTGGAGGTCGAGGTTGGCCCAGAAATCGAGAATCCGAGACCCGGCTTTCTCCAGATACATGTAGTAGTTCCCGTAGTAGTCCCGGCCCCGCTTCTCCCACGGCCGGCCGGTCTGGGCCCGGAAATACGCCCCCAGGGTCAGGTTTTTATAGAACTCCCAGGAGAAGAAGGATTTGAAGATGTGGGTCCGGTCGCCCGACATCGGTCCCGTCCGCAGAGGGTCCTGGATGTAGAGCCCGGGCGCGTCCTGGATGTAGGAGGAGGCGTAGAAAAGCGAGGTCCCTGGAGAATAGTCCAGGTCCCAGTTCCCGTAGAGGCGGCTCCAGGTGTACATGACCGTCCAGGACCAGTTGTCCGACCACTGCCTCTTGAGCTCGAAGCTCAGGGCCTTGTACTCCCGCTTGGCGACCACGTTCTCGAACCCGGTGACGACGTTGCCGTTGATGTCCTTCAGGGCGCCGTTCAGGTTGCCGTAGACGAAGCTCGAGGGAGAGGTCATGACGTTGACTGTCGGATAGTCTTCGATAACGTTCTTGACCGTCCGGTACTGGCCCCAGACCTCGATGCTCCAGACCTTGCCGAACGGCCGGCTGTAGCCCAGGACGAACTCGTCGCTGGAGGTCGGCTTCAGCCCGGGGAGGATGACCTTCCCCGTCTCCGAGGCCTGGGGGGTGTCCGAGAGGACGGTCCCGTCGACGAGGAGGAAGGCGTCCGAACGGTAGACCCGGAGGGGGGCGGCGGCCCGGGCCAGGCTCCGGTTGTCCATGTTGTTGTACCGGCCGTAGCTCGCGTAGAGCTTGTCGCCGGCCTTCTTGTCGATCATGTAGGTGAAGCCGAGCCGGGGCTGGATCTCCTTGCCAAAGTCGAAGGTCAGGAAGGTCTTCTTGCCCGTCGATGTCTTGGTGCTGAACTCGTCCCGGTTGGCCAGGACGCCCAGGGTGAAGGTCAGCCGCTCTCCGACGCTGACCTGGTCCTGGAGGAAGATCGAGTATGTCCGGCCGCGCGAATCCTGGGGCGCCTGTTCCGGGTAGTAGCGGGCCCGGAAGCCGGGCCGGCGGAGGGGGTCGACCGAAGAGGAGAGGGCCGAGTAATAAATAATGCTCCCCCAACCGTTGGCCTTCCGCTCCAGATACTCGCCGCCGTCGTCGAAGGCGAATCCGGCTTTGATGAGGTGGGAATGGCCGGAGAAGTCCAGGTACTGGCTCAGGACGAGCTTGATTTCATCCCGGAAGAAATTCTGGGTGTTGGTCTCCGAAGCGGCGCCGACGTATTGACCGGAGGTCGTCGCCCCGCCGATGACATAGCCCGTCGCCGTCTGGAAATAGCCCATCCGGTCGAGGTTGTTTATATCCCAGGCCGGCTTGTAGCGTAGGTCGGTGTTGGGGACGCTCTTGTAGTCCATCTGGACGTGGTCGTATTTCAGCTCCAGGTAGGTCGACCGGGAGATCGTCCAGTTCCAGGCCAGGTAGAAGATCTGGTTGAGGCCTTCGCCCGTGATCGAGACGTTGGGGTGGTCGTTGACCCCGACCCCTCCGTTTTTCGAGCTCGAGTCGGCGTTCCGGATGCTGGCCACGATGAGGTGGTTGGGATGGGGCGTGGCGCTCAGCTTGAAGAACAGCTCGTTGCTCGTCGACCTGGCGTCGGGCACGGAGCCGAGATTGTTCCGCCGCCCGGTCGTCGAGGAGCGGGGGGTGTTGGCCGAGAGGTAGAACCAGACCTTGTCCTTGACGACCGGCCCGCCGAACGACAGGGCCGGGTTGTAGTTGTTGTACTTGGTGATGATGTTCGGGTCCATGTTCTCGCCGGTGAAGGCGGCCGGCTCGGCGACGAGCCGGATCGTCCCGGTGAAATCGTTCGTCCCCGACTTGGTGATGGCGTTCGTGACCATCCCCGCCGCCCGGCCGAACTCGGCGCTGATCCCGCCCCGCTTGATGCTGAATTCGGCGATGTCGAGCTCGGAGAAGTTGGCTCCCAGCGTCCCGAAGAAGGGGTTGGTGATGTTCGAGCCGTCGTAGAGGAAGACGTTGTCCTGCTTGTTGCCGCCGGCGTTGGGGGCGAAGTCGCGGTTGTCGGCCACGCCCGGAGCCAGTTGCCAAAGCGAGGAATAGGACCGGCCGATGGGCAGCTTTTGGACGATTTCCTTCTGCCAGTTGGCGCTGATCTCGGTCGACTTGAGGTCGATGACCGGCGAAGCCGCCCGAACGGTCACCTCCTCGGAAACCTTGCCGACGGGCATCATGAGGACGATGACCTGGATCGTCTTGCCCAGGCCGACTTGAATCTCCTCCTTCTCGTTCACCGCGGCCATCTCGGGATGGGACGCCTCGAGGACGTATTTTCCGGGAAGGAGCCCGCGGAAGCGGAAGAGGCCGTCGCCGCCGGTCGTGTACGTCCGGCCGGCCGGGAGTAAAACCCCCGAGATTTTTGCGACCGCGTTGGCGACGGGCTTGTTGTCGCCCGTCTGGACGATGCCGTCGACGTTCCCTCGGTCCTGGGCGTAGGCCCAGCCGCACAGCGCGAGCGCTAAAACGAGCACCGAAACGCATCTCTTCATGAAAACCCTCCTCGCAAACGTTATGGAAATAACATACGCCTA
>Ga0194113_10009985_pt1 | contig 11378 bp, 10 predicted proteins | sample TA2MahC200mmetaG_FD_146193 | JGI IMG/M metagenome (GOLD analysis project Ga0194113, IMG submission 146193) | Freshwater microbial communities from Lake Tanganyika, Tanzania - TA2015017 Mahale Deep Cast 200m | ecosystem: Environmental > Aquatic > Freshwater > Lake | place: Tanzania: Lake...
CTCCGACAAGGTAGGGGCAATTCGCGAATTGCCCCTACGGGATACCCCCAAACCCCCAGCAAAGGGAGTTCCCTTTGCAATCCCCTTTTCAATCGCTCTTTTTGGGTGCCCGATACGACTCGCTTTTCAGACGACATCTCAGAACCGCGTTTTGAGACGGAACCGCCCGTCCCATCACGTTTGGGATAATCGGTTGTGAGGTCTTCGCGATGAGCCCGAAGGGCTTTTGCGATACCCTCTTCATCTCCTGCCCTTCCGCGTTCATCCCACCGTGTAGGTGCCGGTGCCCACTGCTATGAGCCGGTTCTCTTCATTGCGGAGTTCCATTCTTGTCACCGCTACCCTCTTGCCGATGCGCAAGATGTGTGCCATAGCAATGAACTCCTTCCCGATCCCAGGGACAAGGTAATCGATCCGCAAGTTCACCGAGCCGATCTTGCTGATCCGGTTGATCTGCTTTTCTCGGGTTTCCGAGCGGGTCTGGTTGAATACGTTGAGGAAGACCACATGTCCGCCCGCTTCATCCAACATGGCGCAAATGATGGCGCCGTGAAGGGTCCTGAAGGCAATGTTGCCGATGAACACCTCTTGCATGGGGAACCTCAACCGGGCATGATCGAAGTCGGGGGACTCCACGATGAACCCAAGCAACTTCGGGAATGTGGTTGCATCGCCCACAAGCCCCCAGAAGTAGTCCATTATCCCCCGGAGTTCCGGATCATCAAGTACGTTACTCATGGATGATCTCCCCAAATCCAAATCGGGCCGCCCCGGCCAAGAGACCGACCTCCTACCCGGGAACGCAGTCCCATGCTCAGGGTATGCCGAACCCGGGGTGCGGGACCTCGCCTTCCATGCACTATGGGTATTGTGTTGTCCCCTCTCGTTTTTGTCAATTCCGTTCCGATTCGCGATGGAGACGATCACAAAAAGGGCATCGGATCGTCTATAATATTGCCGGACTCAAAAACGCCGAATCGGATGACCATTTATGGCGGAAGGAAAACATGTGACCCACAATGAACGGGACTGGCATGTTCGAGAAGCGGGCGAAACTATCGAATCTCTTCGTTCGAGTGAATTCGGGCTAAGCGCGGATGAGGCCGCCTCTCGTCTGGCGGAGTTCGGGCCGAACGAACTCAAAGGCAAGAAAAAGGAATCCCCTCTGCGAATGTTGCTCGCCCAGTTTGCCAATTTCCTGGTGATCATACTGATCATTGCCGCCATTGTCTCGGGCGCCATCGGGGAGTGGGTGGAAACCATCGCTATCATCGCCATCGTCATTCTGGCCGCTGTGCTGGGCTTCATCCAGGAGTTCCGAGCGGAAAAGGCTCTGGAGGCCCTCAAGAAACTGGCCGCCCCGACCGCCTCGGTGATTCGCGATGGCAAGGAGCAAGAAGTGCCCGCCCGCGAGGTGGTTCCGGGGGATATTATCGTGCTCCGCACCGGGGATCGAGTGCCCGCCGATCTGCGAATCATGGAAGCAATCAACTTGCAGGCCAACGAATCCTCCCTCACCGGAGAATCGGCACCGGTAACCAAGGTCATTTCCGCAGTTGCGGCAAAAGAGGCCCCTCTCGGCGACCGAAAGAACATGGCCTTCATGGGCACTCTGGTCACTTACGGCAGAGGCAAGGGGATTGCGGTGGCCACGGGCATGTCCACCGAGTTCGGGAAGATCGCCCTCATGATCGAAGAGGCGGAGGATCGGAAAACTCCCCTGCAGATCAGTCTGGACAAGACCGGGAAGTGGATCGGCATCTTCGCCCTTGTGATGTGCGCCGCGATTGCGACTTTCGGGGTTGCCAAGGGATATGAGGCGGTCGACATGCTCATCTGGGGGGCGGCGCTGGCGGTGGCGGTGATCCCGGAAGCCCTGCCCGCCGTGGTGACGATCAGCCTTGCCCTGGGCGTGCGGCGCATGGTGAAGCGCCACGCCCTCATCCGGAACTTGCCCGCCGTGGAAACGCTGGGCAGCACTTCGGTGATCTGCTCGGATAAGACGGGCACGCTCACGCGGGACGAGATGACCGCGCGCCGGATATGGGCCGATGGGCGGGTCATCGATATCGGCGGTGCGGGCTATGCCCCGGAAGGGGATTTCTCCGTCAATGGCAAAGCCATCGATCCCGCGCAGGACGATTCTCTTCGAACGCTTCTGCACATCGGAACCCTGTGCAACGATACCCGGCTCCTCCACGAGAACGGCGCATGGCACATTCAGGGGGATTCGACTGAAGGCGCTCTGGTTGTGGCGGCGGCCAAGGCCAAAATGGATCAAGACCGCATGAGCCTCGAATATCCCCGCGTGAACGAGATTCCGTTCTCTTCCGAAAGGAAGCGGATGACCACCATTCACGCGGGGCCTCAGGGAAGGATCGCCTATAGCAAGGGAGCCCCGGAGGTGATTCTAGATTCGTGTACGCGGATTCACCGGAAGGGCGAGACGGCAGAGATGGGCAATGGGGATCGGGAGGAGATTCTTTCCGTGGCCCGCGGCATGGCCGAGAATGCCCTGAGGGTTCTGGGGCTGGCCTACAAACCCGTGACCGATTCCGATTCCTCCGAACGCGTCGAAGCGGGGATGGTCTTCGTGGGACTCGTGGGGATGATCGACCCGCCGCGCGAAGAGGTCAAGGCGGCGATCAGAACGTGCGAAGAGGCGGGCATCAAGCCGGTGATGATCACCGGGGACTACAAGATCACCGCTGTGGCGGTGGCGCGGGAACTCGGCTTGCTCAAGGAGAGCATGGCGCTCAGCGGTGCCGAGCTCGATAAGTTGAGCGATGAGGAGTTCGAACGGATCGTTGAGGAAGTGAACGTCTATGCCCGGGTCTCGCCGGCGCACAAAATGCGGGTAATCGATGCCTTTTCCAAGAAGGGATATGTGGTGGCCATGACCGGTGATGGGGTGAACGATGCCCCGGCCCTGAAGAAGGCGGATATCGGGATCGCCATGGGCATCACCGGCACCGATGTGAGCAAGGAAGCCGCCGATATGGTGCTCACCGATGACAATTTCGCCTCCATCGTCGCGGCGGTGGAAGAAGGGCGAAGCATCTTCGTGAACATAAGGAAGTATCTCGTGTATCTCCTGAGCGGCAACATGGGCGCGGTGATCGCTATGGTGGCCGCCCTTTTCTGGGGGCTGCCGTTACCCTTGGGCGCGGTTCAAATCCTCTTCATCAATCTCCTCATGGATGGGGCCCCGGCCATCGCCCTTGGTGTGGAGCCCCCGGAGCCCGGCATCATGAAGCGCCCACCCCGCAATCCTCGATCCACCGTGTTTGACCGGCGTGCTCTGATTTATATTACTTGCATCGGGATTTGGATTGGCGTGGCGGCGCTTCTGATATTCAACTGGTACGAAGGCCGTGAGGTCTACGGGGATGAAGAGATGCCGGAGAAAGCGATGACCATGTTCTTTGCCACTCTCATCACCATGCGGCTCATCAATGCGTTCAACTGCCGTTCCGGCACCGATTCCCTTTTCCGGCTCGGTCCGTTCACCAACAAGTGGCTCACCTATGCATGTGCGGCGTCCTTTGCGTTGATGGTGGCGGCCATCTACACGCCTTTCCTTCAGACCGCGTTTGATACCACTCCCCTCTCGCTGGGCGATTGGGGAGTGGTGTTCGGCGTCGCTTCGACGGTCTTGATCGGGGTGGAGATCGCGAAGGCCGTTATGCGGCTGCGCTCAAGAGAGAGAGCATAGGGGCGCGCTTCCCGCCCCATTCAGTAGTGGCGCAGGTTGAGCTCAATCTGCGTTACGGAGGATAACCCGTTCGTCCTTCGAGAGCCTCAGAGACTGTCCTGAGCTTGACGAAGGGACGAACGGGTTCAGGGGCCAGGTCTTACAGTTTGTACCCGATCTTCCTCAGGAACTCCTTGCGGTGAGCCACATCCGCATCGGTCTCGATGCCTTTGGCCCGGAACCCATCGATCACTCCCAGGATGCCCCGCCCTTGCTCGCTTTCGGCGATCACCACCTGAGTGGGGTTGGCCGTGGCGCAGAAGATGCGGCAGACCTCCGGCACCATCTTGATGGCGTTCAGAACGTTGAGCGGAAAGTAGCCCGCTCCGAGCATGATGATGAAAGAATGCCCCGCGCCGAGCGCAAACGCGTTCTTCCTGGCCAGATCAGTGAGCTTCGCATCCGTCCCTGAAGCGCGCACGAGCGTCGGGCCGCTGGCCTCACAGAACGCAAGGCCGAACTTGATCCCCGGCACGGCCTGAACCAGAGCTTCGTGCAGGTCTTCCACGGACTTGATGAAGTGCGTTTGCCCGAGGATGAAGTTGAGGTCTTCGGGCTTCTCAATTGGAATGAGCTTGAGTTCCATATGCGCCTCCTTCCGGGGGATTCTGGATTCCGGCCTTCGATCGTCAGGATTCCCCCGTGGACGAGTACCGGAATAATCTTAGCCCAACCGGCGCTCCGTGCCAACCCGCAAGGCAGCGAAGCTATGGCAGAGGAGGCATGCCCTCAAGCTCCCGATTGATTTGATCCTGCAGTTTGGCTAGAATGGTGGTTAGTTGTTCGCGCTCCTCGGGAGCCAGAGAAGTCAGCAACCTGGGGATAACCCGTCTCTCCTCAAGGAATCGACGGTACACCTCTTCCCCCTTCTGGGTCATCTCCACGAGCACTTGCTTTCTCCCTTGCGTGCTGCGGACGCATCTCACCAATCCCTGCTTTTCCATGCGGTTGACCATGGCCCACGTAGTGGGGGTGCGGCGGAAAACCCGCTCGGCCAGTTCCGTGGGCGTAGCGGGAATATCGAGTTTTTTGAGAGTATGCAGTGCCCACAGGACACCCCCTTGAACGCCGGAGATGCCCACAGACCGCAGTTCCCTATCTCGAAGTGTGATCATGCCGTCACGCACATGGCTGAGCAACGCCCAGATCTCATGCTCTTCACTGGCGCTCAAGGTAGGTTGATCGATCGTTGTATCAGTCATCGGATGAGCCTTGCCTTTCAGAACGTCCGATTGTTGGAAGACTGAGTTGCCTGTGCGGCCTTGACAGGCAGTGAAATGATTAGTACACTATTAGCATACTAATTATATTCTCAATCATACCCTAGCCTCCTCCAGAATTCAAGGGCCACATATCGAACCAACTCGGCTTTGGGCAAGAGGAACTACGTATGGCTCCCAATTACGGATATGCCGGCAAGATTCTCCGGCTCGACCTGTCCTCGCATAGCATCGCCACTCTGCCGACGGATACTTACTCAAATGCTTTTGTGGGCGGGCGGGGCATGGCCGCGAGGATATATTGGACTGAAGTGCCTCCCGGTGCCGGTGCGTTCGATGCGGAGAACAGATTGATCTTTGCCCTTGGGCCGCTGGCGGGGGTTCCGGTCATCGGGGGGTCCCGTTGGGGGGTCTACGGGAAATCTCCGCTCACCACGCCACAGATGTTTAATTACTGCAACTTCGGTGGAAGGTGGGGGGCCGAACTCAAGTTCGCGGGTTACGATGGTCTGGTGATTCACGGCAAGGCGGAGAGCCCCGTGTACCTCTTTCTGCATGATGATGTTGCGGAGATCAAAGACGCTTCCGCACTGTGGGGAAAGGGGGCGCGGAAAACGATAGAGATTCTGAAGCAAGACCTTGGAAACGATGTCAGAGTGGTATCCATAGGTCCCGCCGGCGAAAACATGGCAATCCCCGCCATATTGCTTGCAGATAACGACGCCACCGGTTCGGCGGGTCTGGGATCGGTGATGGGATCGAAGCGGCTCAAGGCCATAGCGGTACGGGGTTCCCGCAAAGAGGTCAGAGTGGCCCATCCGGAAACGCTCCGAGAATTGACCGCCTATTTCCGCAGTCTCAACCGCACCTCATTCGTGGCATGGGGAGTTGATCTCACCCAGACCGGCCCCAGGGTAAAGAAAGACCCGTGTTACGGCTGTCAGGGCAAATGCCTGCGGATCAAGTACACCGCAGAGAGCGGCCAGAGCGGAAAATCCATGTGCAACTCGGGCACGTTCTATATCCGATGGGCATGGAGACACTATGGCAGGGAAACTGAAGTCCCTTTCCATGCCAACCGGTTGTGCGATGACTACGGCCTGGATACATGGGCGGTTGGGGCCACGCTTGATTGGCTGTACCGGTGCTACAAATCGGGTCTCATCACGCAAGAGCGCATCGGCATCGATGTGACCAAGATAGGAAGCCTTGAGTTCATCGAAGAGTTTATCCGCATGGTTGCCCTCCGTCAGGGTTTCGGTGAGGTGCTTGCGCAGGGGCTGGAAAGGGCAGCCCAAGAGATCGGCGGTGAAGCTCCGCAGAAAATCAAACACGCGGACCCATATGATCCCAGAATCTACTTGACAACGGCGCTTCTCTGGGCTGTTGAGCCCCGGGAGCCCATTCAGGCGCTTCATGAGGTCGGCTATCCACTCTCGCAGTGGACCACTGGAGTGATGGGAAAACACGAGTCCCACGTCACGAGCGAGGTGGTCAAGGGCATCGCCAGACGATTCTGGGGAAGCGAAGCCGCCGCCGATTTCACTACCATCGAAGGGAAAGCCCTGGCGGCCAAGATGATTCAGGATCGTCAGTATGCAAAGGAAAGCCTGATCCTTTGCGATTGGATTTACCCCATCTCCGATAACAAGTATAGTGCCGATCACATCGGCGATCCAACGCTCGAAAGCAAGTACCTCGCCGCGGTGACCGGGATGGATATCGATGAGCAGGGATTGTATCGCATGGGGGAGAGGGTTTTCAATCAACAGCGGGCTGCACTCGTTCGAGATGGCCATGGAGGCCGGAAAGATGATGGATTGCCTGAGATATGGCACACCGAACCGCTCGGCGTGGGGGTCATGGACCCGAAGTGCCTGGTGCCTGATAGGGACGGGAATCCGGTATCACGGGTGGGGGCGGTGGTGGATAGAAAAGACTTCGAGAAAATGAAGGACGAGTACTACCAGTTGAGGGGATGGGATGTGGTCAGCGGGCTTCAAACCCGGAGGAAGCTTGAAGAACTGAATCTCAAGGAAGTTGCTGATGACCTTGAAGTCCGGGGGTTTCTGAGACCGTGAAAGCAACTTGAGAGGGAAAGCCCGAAGTTGAGGGGGCAACGATGGTGAGTGATAAGTTCTCTCTGGCAGGCAAAGTGGCCATTGTGACCGGTTCGGGTAGGGGGATCGGCAAAGGGATTGCTCTTGCGTTCGCTGAAGCCGGCGCCGATGTAGCGTGCTGTGCCCGGACTGTCAGCGAGATCGAGACTTCCGTAAAGGACATCCGAGCGAAGGGCCGCCGGGCGCTTGCCATCCGATGTGACGTCACCGATGAAGATCAGGTGCAGAAACTCGTGGATGAGACGGTGCGCGAGTTCGGTCGGATCGATATCCTTGTCAACAATGCCGGCGGCACCACTACGTTCGGCCCCATGGTTCGGATGAGCCGAAAGGATTTTGAGAAGACATTGGCGCTGAACCTCATAGGCCCATTTCTGTGCAGCAAGGCGGCGGCCAGAGTGATGCTGAAACAGGAGTCCGGCGTGATCATCAACATCTCGACCCGTGACTCGATTCAGCCATGCATCGGCCGCATAGCTTACGGGGCCGCCAAAGCCGGGGTGAACTCACTTACCAAGACGCTTGCATGGGAACTCTCTCCGCATATCCGTGTTAACGGTATCCTTGTGGGCGGCATCGCCACCGAAGGGGTCACGGTTCATCTTGAACCCTTCTTGAAGCAGATCGTCGATGGCACGCCCATGAAGCGTATGGGGCTCCCCGAGGACATCGCCATGGCGTGTGTTTATCTGGCCTCCGATGCCTCGAACTGGGTGACGGGCCGGATGTTCGAGATCGACGGCGGAATCGAATTCGTCCGTCTGGATCTGGGAGCCCCCTTTGGTGGCAAATAGCCCCATGCAGTCATGGATGTTGCGAATTCTGATTCCATGATTGGCATGCAAACCATCAACCTCCATTCCCCCAATCTTGGGGAACGGAGAGTTCTTCTTTGGGGCAGGGATTTCCCCTCTTGAGAGGGGATTAAGGGGTGTGTCTCCCTGCTAAGGCTCGGGGTACCCCCGAACCCAAACCTCCCCCAAGATTGGCGGATCGAGGAGGTTGACTGGGACTCAATCAGAGATTCCTTAATCAGATGTTTCGTAGGAGGAGTTATGGTTTGGAAGACACGCATAACGGAAATGCTGGGCATCCGGTATCCCATTATTCAGGGCGCCCTGGCCATGATCGGTCGGGCCGAGCTTGCCGCGGCGGTATCGGAGGCCGGGGGGCTGGGGATGATCACCGCATGGACGCTCCGGACCCCTGACAAGCTCCGGGATGAAATCCGCAAAGCAAGAACCCTGACGAACAAACCCTTTGCGGTGAACCTGAGCCCGACCATCGATCCGATTCTCGTGCCCATGCGGGAAATTGCCATCGAAGAGAGGGTTCCCGTCATCGAGACCGCCGGTTACCGCGCGGAGGAACACGGGAGACGGATCAAAGAGGCCGGGCTCCTCTGGTTCCACAAGGTGCAATCGGTCAAACACGCGCTCTCCGCGGAGCGTGCGGGGGCGGATGCCGTGTGCATCATGGGGCTCGAAGGCGCTGGGCTCAAGAGTCCCAACATGTTGACCACTTTCGTGAGCATACCGCTGGCTGCCCGGCAACTCAAAATTCCGGTGATCGCCGCCGGGGGCATCGGGGATGCGCGCACGTTTCTGGGGGCTCTGGCACTGGGCGCCGATGCGGTTCTCATGGGAACGGTATTCTGCGCGGTCAAGGAATGTCCCCTCACCGAAGCCCGCAAGCGGGTGCTGGTCAATGCCAACCCCTACGATCCGCAGTGGCGCGATCCCATCCTCCATACGCCCACCGCCGAGGAGCTGCAGCGGTTGATGCAGGCGCAGGGCACCAAAGAGATCATGCAGGCGGCGGGCGAAGCCGAAAGGGCGGGTGTGCCCAAGGAATGTGGTCTCGATACGGTATCGCTCGCCATCGGATTCATTGATCGGATTGTCACCGCGCGCGAACTGATTGAAGGCATCGTAGAGGAAGCAGAGGACACTCTTTCCTCCGGTGGGATCGGGGGATGGAAGATGGCTCCGGGGGCATCGGAATAGCCATGCGCCAGATCATGTGAAAGGAGAAGAAGATGGCTTCATCACTGGTGTTGATCGAAAAGAGCGAGGGGATCGCTACCGTCACGTTGAACCGTCCCGAGGCGATGAATGCGCTTTCGAGTGCGTTGCGCCATGCCCTCGCCGATGCGTTCAAGGCTCTTCAGGCTGACGGAAACATTCGGGTCGTGATCCTCACGGGGGCGGGCCGGGCCTTCTGCGCCGGGATGGACCTCAAGGAAGCCGCTGCCGGTGCCGGAGATCAGGTGGCCTTCGAGGAGGAAGGGGACATCGTTCAGGAGGCGATGACGGCGTTTGACCGGCCCATCATCGGGGCGATCAACGGACATGCCATCACCGCCGGATTTGAGCTGGCCCTTTCATGCGATATGCTGATCGTATCGTCCGAGGCGAAGTTCGCCGATACGCATGTGCGGGTGGGGATGTTGCCGGGTTGGGGACTGAGTCAGCGTTTGCCCCGTCTGATCGGGATCACGAGGGCGAAGGAGCTATCGTTCACGGGCAACTATCTTACCGCTCAGCAGGCCGAGGCATGGGGAATGGTGAACCGGGTTGTTCCCCCCGAGGAACTTCTGCCAACTTGCCGGAAACTGGCTCAGGATATCGCTTCCTGCGATCCGCGCGTAGTGAAGGCCTACAAGCGACTCATCGATAAGGGATTCGGCATGAACTTCGCCGATGCCATGGCGCACGAATCGGCGATTGCCCTCGATTGGGCACGGAAGATCACCGCGGGCGCTATCGCTGCGCGGCGCGAGGGGGTCATCGAGCGGGGGCGGAAGCAAGACTCGAGTGAAGGCTGAAGGTACCGGAACCGGCATCCCCAAGAAAGAGCGATTGCCAGAGAGAGTGCAGAGACACTTCTCTGCCGGGGGATTGGGGGAATCTCGCAAGAACCTTTTGGGCGGGTGGGTGGGATCGGAAGAGCATGATCGTTCATGGGGCATGGGAGGTTGATTCCGGGTCGGGTTTACCCCGTACTTGATACGGGGCCCGGAATGACATGATTGGAGGTGACTCACCCTGAAAGTGATAGCGCCAAAGCTGAATCGCCCTTTTTGGCATCCCCGCCGAGATTGACACGAACGGCAAAAGGTGGTATCAATACTTCAAGAATTGACTTTGCCGCTCGCCTTTCATGAAACGACTCGCGCTGGTTCTCGCTATTCCCCTTCTGGCCGTAGTATTTGGCTTCTTCGGTGTCGCCGTCTCGGGGCTCGATCATGCACTCGCTCAGACCGATGAGCCGTCAACCCCTTCCTCTGAACCTCAAGAAGGCCCCGCACGCGTCAAGGTGGGCGTCTACGTCTTGAACGTGGGCAAGCTGGATACGTCCACAGGCTCGTTCACCATCGATTTCTATCTCTCCCTCTCATCCGATAGGCCCGTTGAACTGGGCAAATTTGAGTTCTCCAACGGCCGTGCCACGTCCATAGACAAGTCGGTGGATGACCCGACGGAGAAGTTCTACCGGATTCAGGCCACGCTCGCCGATAGTCTGAACCTCAGCCGCTATCCTTTTGATCATCATAAGCTCACCATCGAGATCGAAGACAAGGAACAGACCTCCCGATCCCTGGTCTATGAAGTAAGCCAGGCCGATAGCGGCCTTGACCCGGCGGTGAACGTATCGGGGTGGGATCTGGATGGGTGGGAAGCGAAGGTTGATGAACACTACTATGCGCCCTATGATACCTCCTTTTCCCGGTATGTGTTCAGCATCGAGATTCACCGCTCGGTGACCGCCGCCATCCTCAAAACCCTTCTCCCGGCATTGACTATCGTGGCAGTCGGGCTCCTTTCGCTCGTGCTTTCTCCGGATAAGATCGTTCCACGGCTCACCCTGAATACCGGTTCTCTCACCGGCGCGGTTCTCTTCCATCTCAACATGACCTCTTCCCTGCCCCCGATGGGATACCTCACCTTCGGTGATCGCTTCATGCTCTTCAACTATCTGGGATTGGCGATGACCTTGGTCAGTACGCTGATCGCCCTCTACTATGTGGATCGGAAGCGGACCGATGAGGCCAACCGGGTTCACAATCTGGCCTTGATCATCGTGCCGCTTGTGTGGGTGGGATTGCAGGGCCTGAACTTCCTTTTCCTCTAAAGCCGCGTTTTCATCGCGTCCGATCCAATTGGGAGAGACATCATGCTCAAGGATATCCCCCGGGTTCTGGAGAAGCTCGATTGGATGCGGGGTCGTCGTATCTGGCCCAACGGCGAGCGCTATCTCTGGACCGATGCCTTCGGCCTGGTG
>Ga0194113_10009991_pt1 | contig 11374 bp, 10 predicted proteins | sample TA2MahC200mmetaG_FD_146193 | JGI IMG/M metagenome (GOLD analysis project Ga0194113, IMG submission 146193) | Freshwater microbial communities from Lake Tanganyika, Tanzania - TA2015017 Mahale Deep Cast 200m | ecosystem: Environmental > Aquatic > Freshwater > Lake | place: Tanzania: Lake...
GCAAAAAGAAAGAAACGATTATTATGACCCCTTCAGGCTCATTTTTGGATTAGAATAGACTTGCCCACGGCAATAGATGATGCTGCGCCTGACTGGCGCTCACCTGTGGTAGATGGAAAGCGCAGGGGTGTGGTCATCATGCCCCTGCGCTTTTGGCAGTTTCGTATCGCCTCATCGATATCTTCCCCGGTATTCCTGTGGCCAGCGTCCGTAGATTCAAGACAATGCTTCGCCAGCCATTCATTTTGTGTTCATGATTCTGTGGTTGAATGGAATGGCAGCGTTGGAAGGTTCATCGTTGATCGAGGAGGCACAGCACTATGAAGAAATGGAGAAAGGCGGCTGGGTTGATGGCAATCATGGCAGTGGTGGGGGCTATCCTCATACTGGCCGGTTGCGGTGGGTCGAGCACATCCAGTGCAAACGGGACCCAGACTGCGGAAGTGGCCCGGGGCAATCTGGCAACCACCATCAGTTCCGTGGGGAGCATCTCCATGCCAAAGCAATCGGAACTCACTTTCGGCAGCGGCGGCAGCACCACCGATGTCTCCACGGTCAGTGAGGTGAACGTCAAGTTCGGGGATAGCGTGAAGGAAGGCGACGTGCTGGCCAAACTCGATACGGCATCTCTGGAAAGAGCTGTCAAGCAGGCGGAAGCGAATCTGCGTACCGCCCAGATCAACCTTGAACAGGCGACTTCGAAGACGAATCTACTCAAAGCAGAGGCGGCCGTTCAAAGCGCGGAGGTGGCCGTGGCCCAGGCCCAGGATGATCTCGAAAAGGCCAAGACCTCCGATATCAGCAGCGCCGAGGGAACGCTTCGCGACGCGGAGGTGCAATTGGAGAACGCCCGGCGAAGTCTGACGGTTGCCAAGCAGAACGCAGATATCGCCCTTGCGAGTGCGGAGGACGCAGTGAAGAGCGCCTATGAAGCCTACAGCGATTTCGTTGTGGCCAACATCGAAGATCTTGAGCTGTATGATGTTGCCGCCCAGAAAGACGAGCTATACAACGCCTATCTGACCGCTCAGCAGAATCTGGAAATCGCCAAAACCAGCGCTCAGAACTCGATAGCCACCGCCCAGAACAACGTGGCCAGGGCCGAAGATACCGTCCAACAGGCTCAGGAATATCTGGAGGAATTGGAGGTCGGGTCGGTGACGTTCCAGCAGAAAGAGGTCGCCCTTGCTCAGGCTGAGGCCAGTCTTTCTGCAGCACAGGATGACCTGGCGTATGTCAAGGCGGGGCATGATGTTGAGTTGCTCCAAATCAAGGTGGACGATGCGCAGGTCGCTGTGGATGAGGCGCACGATCAGCTTGCGGCCGCCACCATCGTGGCGCCATTCGATGGAGTAGTGGCTGAGGTGGGTGCCGATGTCGGGGACTCGGTAACAACGAACACCGTCATCATTCATCTGGTGAACATGGGCGAAGTTGAAGTCGATGCCTCCGTCGACGAGATCGATGTGGCCAGTGTGAAAGTGGGGCAGATGGCCATGATCACTCTCGATGCCCTGCCCAACGCAAGACTGATGGGCAAGGTGTCGGCTATCTCTCCGGTAGCCACTTCATCGTCCGGGGTGGTGACCTATGCCATACGCGTCGGAGTCACGAATGCGGACGGCGTCGGACTCAAGGACGGCATGAGCGCCACCATCCAGATGATCTATGTTCAGGCTGAGGACGCGCTATTGGTTCCCTCGAATGCCATCAAACGAAGCGGCATGAATCAGGTTGTCGATGTGGTGGCCGCCGATGGGACAACCGAAGAGCGCATGGTGCAAGTGGGAGCCACCAACGGAACGCTGACCGAAATCAAGAGCGGCCTTGAGGAAGGAGAGAAGGTTGCGGTAGCTGCGAGCGCGGCATCAAACGATTTTCCACAGGGCTTCCGTGGATTCGGGATGGCCGTCGAGAGTGCGCCTTCTGGCGGTTTCGGGCCACGGGGCGATAGAGATTAGGCCATCTGAGGAGTCGTCATGATCAAGATGGAAGGCATTACTAAAACATACAAGTTGGGCGATGTGGAGGTGAACGCGCTGCGCGGCGTGAATCTCGATGTGAAGCAAGGGGAAATGGTAGCCATCATGGGGCCTTCCGGTTCCGGGAAATCGACTCTGATGAACATCATCGGGTGTTTGGATCAGCAGACCTCCGGGAGCTATGAACTCGATGGCCTCAATGTCGGCAGGCTCAATGACAATCAGCTTGCCACGATCCGGAACAAGAAACTCGGATTCGTCTTTCAGACCTACAATCTGCTTCCCCGCACCCCGGCACTGGCCAATGTGGAATTGCCTCTCATCTACAACGGGGCGCGCAATCGTCGCCAGAGGGCGCTCGTGGGATTGGAACGTGTCGGCCTCGGGGATAGAGTCAATCACAAACCCGCCGAACTTTCCGGCGGTCAACAGCAGAGAGTGTGCATCGCCCGGGCGATCATCAACGATCCCGCCATCATCCTGGCCGATGAGCCCACGGGGAACCTCGATACGTGCACCGGGGAGGAGATCATGGATATCTTCACCGAACTCAACCGCAATGAGGGGATCACCATCGTCATGGTGACCCATGAGCGGGAGATCGCGGAGTACTGCGAGCGGATCATCTACATTCGGGATGGCATCGTGGGCGGAGAGGAGGTACTGAAGAGATGACTCAGATTGCGACCTTGCTCATCGCCCTTCGGGGCATCTTTTCCCACAAACTGCGCTCCTTCCTGACCGTGCTTGGAGTGGTTATCGGGATTGCCGCCGTAATCGCCCTCACTTCCGTGGGCGAAGGTTCCAAAAAAATGATCACTGACCGGATCGGAGAAATGGGATCGAATCTGCTGACCGTGCAACCGGGGGCATCTTCGATGGGATTTGTAAGAGGAGCGCATGGAAGTGCCGAGACCCTCACTTATGAAGACGCCATGGCGATTGCCGATTCATCGGAAGTGACCGCGGTGAGAGCGGTAGCGCCGGAGGCTGTCACCTTTGCTCAGGTGATTGCCGGTGGGAACAACGTGTACGCTGGAATCTACGGGGTGACACCGGAATATGAGAAGGTGCGTAACAAGACCGTAGCCGAGGGCGCATTCATTACCCAATCCGATGTCGATACCAAGGCCTTGGTGGTCGTGATCGGAAGCAGAGTGGCGGAGGACCTCTTTGGCACCGCATCTCCCATCGGCCAGACGGTGAAGCTAAGCAAACGCCAGTTCACGGTAATCGGTGTTTTGAAGAGCGAGGGCGGGTTCATCGGATCGGATGATTCCATTTACATTCCCATCAGTGTGGTCATGTACCGGCTCAACCCGCAGCGCACGAGCAGCGGCGATCATGTGGTCAGCACAATCTATCTTGAGGCGGTCTCGACCGGCAAGAACGATCTGGCCATTGCGCAAGTCACCGATCTGCTCCGGGGTCGGCACGAGATCGCTTTGGGCGATGACGATGACTTCTCGATCACGAGTCAGGAAGAAATTGAGCAAACGCTCACGGAGACGAGCGATACCCTTACGGCATTGCTTGCCATAACAGCGGCCATCGCGCTCCTGGTTGCCGGAATCGGGATCATGAACATCATGCTGGTTTCGGTGACCGAGCGCACAAGGGAGATCGGCATCCGCAAGGCGGTGGGGGCCAAACGCCGCAACATTCTGATGCAATTCCTGCTTGAGGCATCGGCGATCAGTGTGATCGGGGGACTCATCGGCATCGGGGTAGGGATCGGGGCTTCCAAGCTCATTTCGGGATCGATCACGCTCAACATGTCCACCATCGAGACGGTCATCACCCCCGATACCATCGTCCTGGCCTTTTTCGTGGCGCTGGGAGTCGGCATCGTTGCCGGGGTCTACCCGGCCATGCGGGCCGCCCGGCTCAATCCCATTCAGGCCCTGCGCTATGAGTAGTTGCGCAGGCATCGGGTATCGAGGAGTGTAAGGGAGGAAACCTATGTTCGAACGTATGATGCAAGGCAAAGTCGGGACACGGCAAGCCGTGCCCGTGCTCATCATTTGTCTGGCGGTGATCGTGTGCACCGTTGCCGGGTGTGTCCGCTCATCGAATGGGGTGGAAGCGACTCCGAGTTCCACGCCATCCCAGACCGTTGGCCAATCTCTGGTTGCCGGTGTGACGAATGTCGCCTCGCATGAAGGGGAGGGTTCATCGACCCATAATCCCCTTCCCGATATCGCATCGGTTGTGGCGAAGGTGAAGCCCTCGGTTGTGGCCATAAACGTTGAAGTGGTGGGCTACGATTTCTTCAATCGACCCATCAGGGAACGGGGTGCCGGGTTGGGATGGATCATAAGTGAAGATGGGTACATCGTTACGAACAACCATGTGGTGGAGGGTGCCGAGACGGTCACCGTGACCCTCGATGACGGCCGGGTGCTCACCGCCAGAAAAGTGAGCACCGATCCCCTGACCGATCTCGCCGTCATCAAGGTGGATGCCCCGGACTTGCCGGTCCTTGAAGTGGGAGACTCCGATGCAATGAACATCGGTAATTGGGTTGTGGCGATCGGGAACTCGCTGGGGCGCGGGATCAGCGCTACTCAGGGCATCGTGAGTTCAGCCAGGGTGACTCTCTCCGTCTCCGCCGGGCAGACCCTCGATGACCTTGTACAGACGGATGCCGCCATCAATCCGGGCAACAGCGGCGGCCCTCTGGTGAACATGGCCGGTGAGGTCATTGGCATCACGAGCGTGAAGGTTGCCGAGGTGGGTGTGGAAGGGATGGGCTATGCCATCAGCACAAAGGAAGCCATGCCGGTGATTGCCCAACTCATCGAAAAGGGGTACGTTGTGCGCCCGTCACTGGGAGTCAGCGTGGCTACCGTGAGCCGAAGAGTGGCTGCCATCTATGCGCTCTCGGTGAGCGAGGGGGCGCTCATTACCGAAGTGGTCAACGATGGCCCCGCCGATGATGCCGGTCTCAAGCCCGGCGACGTCATCACCGCGTTCGGAGGAACGGAAATCCGTGCTGCGGGCGAATTGACGGAGGCTATCGATTCCAAAGAGATCGGCCAGACGGTTCAGGTAACGTACTGGCGCGGCGAGAGCAAACACAAGTCGAATGTGACCCTTGCCGAAAGCCCGCCGCCCAGTCCCTGAAGTGAGGCTTGCAGGGGCACAGCATGCTTGTGCCCCTACGTTATTTCATCAAGGATGTCGGCCGCATCGGCCACGAACTTCGGACAGAGCTTTGAGACGAGGCCGTTCTCTTTGGCGTATCGAAGCCCCTCCGGGGTACTGATATCGCAGCCCAGCAGGCCTGCGCAGTAGATCGATCCGTTCTTTTCCTTGAACCGCTGTGCCGATTCCCTTACGAGATCGTACACGTTCTCTTTTGCGGTGGCGTCATTCGGATCGGTTCTGCCGTACTTGAGTCCGATCACCAGAAACATCCCCGAAGCCGCCCCGCAAACGCCCCCGCCCAGCTTGGACATCCCCGCGCCCAGTCCACACGCGATCTTGAGCGCCGTCTCCCTCGGGAGGCCGGGTTCGGGACCATAGACCGATACGATGGCCTCGGCACAGTTGAATCCGGATTTGAAGGAGGAGACGGCCTCTTCTTTGTTTGACATAGGTGCATCGTGCTCCTACGCGAATTTCCGGTAGAACTCAAGGTGCCGTTCGGCGATGGCTTCCCAGCTGAGGTAACGCTTCACTGTCAGGGCTCCGGCTCGCCCGATCCGCGCCGCGAGTTCCCGATCGCGGTGGAGCCGCAAGATTGCTTCGGCAAGTCCCTTTGTATTCGTGGGATCGATGAGGATGCCATTCTCGCCGGAACGGATCACCGCCCGGATGCCGCCGAATCTGGAGGCGATCACCGGCGTGCCGCAGGCCATCGCTTCCGTGGCGGTCATTCCGAAGGGCTCGAACACCGAGGGAAGCACGAACATCTCCGCTTGCCGGTATGAGGGGGCCATCAGTTCATCCGGCACGTACCCGATGATATGGACTCGATCCCCCATTCCCCTCTCGTCCACGATTCCCTTCAAGTTCCGCAGAATCCCCATCTCGCGCTCCTTGGGCTGGGGTGATCCCCCGCCGATGACGAGGTGCAAATCAGCGGCTTCCTTCCGCACGATATCGAAGGCGGCGAGCAAGAGGTCATGGCCCTTGTTGGAGTCGATCCGGCTCAAACAGAAAACATATTTCTCCGGCAATCTCGTTTTAGCATCGGTTTCCCCCGGCGCAAGCGGGCGATAGATATGGACGTTCGTGCCGCATTCAATGATGACCGCGTTCCGGGCGCTGGAGCCGTAGAACTCGCGAAGCTTCTCCATTTGCACTTCGGAGGTCAGCGTTGAAGCGTTCACCGATTCGAAGACTCGCGTCTCTTCGGCGATGCGGTGAATGAACTTGAATTGTCTCTCCATCGTATCCGGATCACCGCCCATCTGAGCGCGCTTCCATGCCCCGAGCGAATGGGCGGTGAAGAAAGCCGGCTTCCCGAGAGCTCTGGACACGTCGAGGGCCACGATTCCGCCATCTACGTAATGGCCGTGGAAGAGATCGTAGTCGAGCCTGTTCTCCCGGATGAATTCTGCCATGTTTTGCGCAAGCTCCGGCAGGACGCCGTAGATTTCCTCTTTGGGGATGAACTCCCACACTCCGGCGGCGATGCGGATCACTCGAACGTCCGGCCAACCGGGAACGGGGTCGATTTGCCTTCGTGAACGGTCGAACCACCGGGTATAGATATCGACCTTCACGCGATGCGAAGAAAGGGCCCTGGCGAGTTCGAGCACATAGGTCACCTGACCGCCGGTATCGGTCTGGCCGAGCTGAGGGATCGGGTCGAAGTACCCGTGGGTGCTGAGCATGGCGATACGTTCAATCATCGTATCTGAAATCCCCCTGCGTCCCCCTTTACCAAAGGGGGAACCACTGCTCTCACAACGATATCGGCTGAAGCCTTGTGGCGTGAAATGATCCCGTGTTCGATCTCAAGGACTCTCTCCAGAAACTCATCCTGAGTTTCCCTTGCCCGCAAGCGGCGGGCATTGCGGGTTTGGAGGTAAGTCCGGTCGATGAAGACGCGCAAATCCAAATTCCGAAGCGTCGTGGTGTAAGTCCCCTCGACGATCACCGCCTGCACGCCATCGATGTCCATCGTCTCCTCATCGGCCCGATTTTCATCAAAGATCATTCGCGGCATGGTGATCTCTTTCTTCCCCTCTTTGATCTCACCGAGGTGTTGATCGAGCAATGCCAGTTGAACCTCTCCCATCCCCACCCGCCCGATGTCCTTGCGGCGCATGGCTTCATTGGTTTTGGGCGGCAAGACAAAGTAGTCGTCTTGATGAAGGACGAGCGTTCGGATGCCACTCGTGCTCAACTCCTTCAAAAGCGCCGAAGCAAGCTCCGTCTTGCCGCTCCCGGATTCCCCGGCGATGGCGACCGCAAACGTCTTTCGGCTCGTTTCGATTCGGGATACGATCAAATCGGCGAGATCGCGGATGATGCCGGGGTGATGAAGGATCATGATGATCTGATCTTGTAGGGCAAGGCTTCTTGGCGTACTTGACTTGCGATTATCTCAAATTCGGGGTCTTTATGAACGAGGATTGCGTTCCGCCTCAAAGCAAAAGCGGCAATGATGGCATCAGCGAGCGAAAGGGAATAACGGCCCTTCAGGGTGGCCGCTGTCAATACTACGGGTTCATCCGTATCCCAGATAATTTCGGCGGGGAGTTGTTTGAGGAGTGCATAGCGCTCATCGGCAATCTTCTCGTTCCGTTGGCGAAGGGTCACGTAGTAGGTTTCCAACAACACAGGGAAAGGCAAGTATACTCTGGATGATCGGAGCAGTTCCTCGATCCGCCCGGCACCTTCTTCATCTTCGAGAAGGGTGAGGATAGCCGAGGTATCAAGAACGTAAGCCATGTCACTCATGTCCCTTGTCCTCTTGCCGCAGTTTCAGAAGCGTATCCAGAAGGCGCTCCCCCCTGGCGGTGCCCCGGATTGCCCTGATCGCGTCATCCGGTACGGGGACGATCTTGATCGTGTCGCCGGTATCTATCCATTCCAGAGTCATGCCCTCGTGAATATCGTGTTTGTGGCGCAGGGATGCCGGTATGACCGTTTGCCCGCGCCGAGTGACTGTGCTTTTCATGGGTTTTCCTCAATTAATCCAATTATACAAGTCGCAATTATGTTGTTGCAAGTCATATAAGTGAATACGACTTGTAAGTTATCCCTCTTCTCTGGCGCTCTCCCACAATCGGGTCACTTCTCTGGCAAGCGCCCTGTGCTCCGGCCTCTCGAGTTTGGGATCGATCTCGAAGAGCCGGATGGCCTCTGTGCGTGCCAGTTCAAGGAGTTGCACATCGGTCAGGCGGGCCATCTTGAGATCGGGGAGCCCGCTCTGCCGCGTGCCGAAGAAATCGCCGGGCCCGCGCATTTCCAGATCCTTTTCCGCGAGCACGAATCCGTTATCCGTCTTCTCCATTGTCTCAAGGCGTTCTCGTCCCTCCGGCGAAGGGTTATCCGAAAGGAGGATGCAATAGCTTTGATGGTTGCTGCGCCAGACTCGCCCCCGGAATTGATGGAGTTGGGAAAGCCCGAACCGGTCTGCCCCCTCGATGAGCATCACCGTTGCGTTGGGCACATCGATGCCCACCTCGACCACCGAGGTTGAGACGAGGATATCGATCTCCCGCTCGCGGAATCGCCCCATGACCTCGTCCTTTTCCTTGGCGCTCATCCGCCCGTGCAGGAGCCCGAGTTTGAGATCGGGGAAGACTTCCTTGGAAAGCCGTTCGTACTCGGTGGTGGCCGCACGGGCCTCGATGGTTTCCGATTCCTCGACGAGCGGGCAAATCACATAGGCCTGCCGTCCTTCCTTCACCTGCCTTCGCACGAACTCGTAGCCGCTTTGCCGTTGCTTTGGCCCGAGCCACCGCGTCTTGATTTGTTGGCGACCCGGCGGGAGTTCGTTGATGAGCGAGATATCCAGATCGCCGTAGAGCGTCAGGGCGAGCGTCCGGGGGATGGGGGTGGCGCTCATCACGAGCATGTGCGGGCTCACCCCTTTTTGCCGCAAGGCCATGCGTTGCATCACCCCGAAGCGGTGTTGTTCGTCCACCACCACGAGCCCCAACTCCTTGAACTCCACCTTCTCTTGAATGAGGGCTTGCGTCCCGATGGCGATATCCACTTCCCCCGCGCCGATTTGCCTGTAGAGTTCTTTCTTCCCCTTTTGCCGAACACTCCCGGTGAGAAGCCCCACGCTGACCGGTCTTCCCAGAACGGAATCGGCGGAGCAAACGATATCCCCGCTCTCCTGAGCGCCGAGGAGCCGGGAGATATTGCGGAAGTGCTGCTCGGCGAGGATTTCCGTGGGGACCATGAGCGCCGCTTGAGCGCCGCTCGCGACGGCGTGGAGCATCGCCGCCGTAGCCACTACCGTTTTGCCGCTTCCTACATCTCCGTGAAGGAGCCGACTCATGGGCCGCTCGCGCTTGAGATCGGCAAGGGATTCATCGAGGGCCCGTCTCTGGGCGGAAGTGAGCTTGAACGGGAGCGAATCCACGAATCTGCGCACGTGTTCCGGCGGGGCATTGAGATTGATGCCTCTGGTGCCTTCTTGCCGTTCCCGCCGTTTGGCGAGAACCCCGATCTGGATGAGAAAAAGCTCATCGAAAGCAAGCCGCCGCCGCGAGGAGAATTTGGAGATCTCATCTTCCGGGTAGTGGGCCTGCCGGATCGCTTCAGCAAGCCCGATGAGTTGGGCGCTCTTGCGGACTTCTTCGGGTATGAAGTCGGGGAGGGAGGGCAGGATGGAATCCAGAGTCCCTTTAATCACCCGGCGCAGGTAGCGGGGGTAAAGCCCTTCCGTGAGAGGGTACACCGGGATGATTTGCCCCGATTTGAGCGCCTCTTCATCGGCCATCTCGTAAGAGGTGGGTTGGAAGACCCGGTTCCCCTTGAAGATGCTGAGCCGACCGCTCAAGATCACCCGTGCGCTGGGGGTGAACTTCTCGGCCAGAAAGGGTTGATTGAAGAAGATCGCCTTCATCGTGCCGGTGCTATCGCCGACCGTGACTTCGGTGACCGACATGCCTCGTTTGGTCTTTTTGTTTGTGGTTTGCCATATCTGAACGAGAACGGTTTGCTCGGTCCCGGGTTCGAGATCGGCGATGGGCGTGGGCGAGCTGTAGTCGATATGCCGCCGGGGGAAGAAATAGAGGAGATCGCGGACGGTGCCGAGACCCAGTTTGTGGAACTTCGGGAGCGATTTGGTGTTGATGCCCCTCACCGCGGTGAGGGGGGCATCGAGAGCGATTGCTGGTTTGGGGAGCCTCTGTGGCTTCGGGGGGGCCGGGGCGCTGGCCGGTCTCTTTGAAGGGGGAGGGGTGAGCCCCAATACGCCTGCGATCCATCTCTCCCGCTCTCTGGCGTTGAGTGCCCTATAGCTTGGCGAAGGGAGCCGGAGTTTGCCGGGATGTTCGCTCTCGAAGCGCGCAAGGAGCTTATCGAGCCCGCCGGTTACCGCCGTATCGGCATAGCCTTTAGAGCGTTCGAGTTCGAGGACTTTCCTGAGCCTTTCGAGATCGAGGGTTCCCTGTGGGGTTGACATATCGGGTTCTTGCACCAACCGAATGGATATTACGAAGGACGAAGACGGTAGTCAAGCCCGTTTGTGCCGGGAAGAAATCCCCCTCTTTCCCCCTTTCGCAAAGGGGGATGAAAGGGGGATTTGCCAAGCTGCCGCTTTGCCCGCCCGGTGATTGGGCATTTGGTCGGTTTTCGTTCGCAAGCGGTGGGCCGAGCCCACCCTACGGCTTCCGGATCACCCCGATCCCCAGCGCGCCGGGGCCGAGGTACGTGCCGATCACCGGGCCGATCCGCGAGTCGTAGAGGCACTCCTTCCCGGCGATGGACGCAAGCTCCTTCATGATCTCGGCGGCTTCTTCGGGAGTGGTGCTGTGGAGAACGGTCATCTCATCGATGGGCATGAGTTCCTTCACCATCTCAATGAAGTGCGCGATCACCTTCTTCCGCGTTCGAGCCTTGCCGAAGGGGTGAACCTCGCCCTCTCTCATCCCGATGATCGGCTTGATGGCCAAGAGCGTTCCCATGAGCGCCTGTGCCTTGCCGATCCGCCCGCCCTTGTGCAGGTAGCGGAGCGTATCCACAGTGCCGAAGAAGTGGGTTCGGGACATGGTGTCTCTGGTGATGGAGAGCACTTCGTCGAGATTCGCGCCGCGTTTGGCCGCCTTGGCCGCTTGCACCACGATGAGCCCGAGTCCCCCGGAGGCCTCAAACGAATCGACGATCTCGATGCGGCTTGCGGTCTTGATTCCCGCGTGCGCCAGAGTGGCCGAATTGTGAGTGCCGCTCAGTTTTTGCGAGATGTGAATGGAGAT
>Ga0194113_10010000_pt1 | contig 11370 bp, 8 predicted proteins | sample TA2MahC200mmetaG_FD_146193 | JGI IMG/M metagenome (GOLD analysis project Ga0194113, IMG submission 146193) | Freshwater microbial communities from Lake Tanganyika, Tanzania - TA2015017 Mahale Deep Cast 200m | ecosystem: Environmental > Aquatic > Freshwater > Lake | place: Tanzania: Lake...
TGGTGTTCATATGCTTTCTCACGGCCGAGCGCCTCGGTTCCTACGTGGAGGGCCCCTTCGATCGCGATGGCAGCAGCTTCTCGCTGCCCCTCAATGCCATCTGCAGCACGATCACCAGTGATCTGATGCAACGGCCGCTGGATTTCGGCAGCTTCCGCCCCAGCCAGGATCCGGCTCGCTGGGATTGACGGAATCACCGATCGCAACGCTGCTCAGCACGCCCCTGCCAAGGCTTGGCAGAGGTTGTCCTGCTCTGGAGCGCCCGGTGGCCTGAGGCCCTACCTTGTGGCTCGCCCTGCCCACCACCGCCATGCCCCTGCTGGCCCTGAGCTGGCCTCCGGAGGCCTACCTCTGGTTCAAGACCCTGCACATCGTCGGGGTGGTGGTGTGGTTTGCCGGCCTGTTCTATCTGGTGCGGCTGTTCATCTACCACCGGGAGGCTGAGGAGCTCGATACCCCCTTGCGGCTGGCCTTTCAGGACCAATACGGGCTGATGGAGCGCCGGCTGGCCAACATCATCACCACCCCAGGCATGGTGGTTGCCGTTGTCTGTGCGGCGGGTCTGCTCAGCGTCAACCCGACCTGGCTCCAGCAGGGCTGGATGCACGCCAAGTTGGCGTTCGTGGCGGCGCTTCTGGCCTATCACGCCTTTTGCTACCGGCTGATGGGTCAGCTGCAGGCCGGCTGCTGTGGCTGGAGCCCGAAGCAGCTGCGCGCCCTCAATGAGCTGCCCACCCTGCTGCTGGTGATCGTGGTGATGCTGGTCGTGTTCAAGAACCAGTTCCCCACCGGCGCAGCCACCTGGTTCATCGTGGCGCTGGTGGTGTTCATGGCGGCCTCGATCCAGTTTTATGCCCGCTGGCGTCGGCTGCGGGCCGAGCGCCTGGCTGCCGGTGCCTGACCCCCAGCCAGCCCACCATCCGCTGCGACCCGTTCTGCAGCAGCTGACGCCGCGCTGCTGCCCAGGCCGGGTCAACTTTCACTGCCACACCACCTGCAGCGACGGCAGCCTGCTCCCCCAGGAGCTCGCCGAGCAGGCCCTCGCTCTGGGCCTGGAGCACCTGGCGATCACCGACCACCACAGCATCTCCGCCTACGGGCCGGTGCTGGAACACTTTGAGGCTGCATCCCACTCAGGCCAATCGGTGCCGAGGCTTTGGCGGGGAGTGGAGATCAGCTGCCTGCTGGAAGGCTGCCTGGTGCACGTGTTGGCGCTGGGCTTCGGCGCGCAGCATCCCAGCCTGGAGCCCTACCTGCAGGGACAGGCCGTGGTTGGTCCGGCGCTGCAGGCCGGCGCCGTGCTGGAGGCGGGCCGCCGGGCCGGGGCGTTACTGCTGCTCGCCCATCCAGCCCGCTACCGCCTGCCCTTCCAGCGGCTGATCGCCGCTGCCGATCGGTTGGGCTTTGATGGAGCAGAGGTCTGGTACGACTACCAGATGCAGCCCCGCTGGGCGCCCACACCGGTGGTGTGCGAAGCGATCGCCACCGACCTGCAGCAACGGGGCCTTTTGATGAGTTGTGGTACGGATACCCATGGCTTGGCGCTTCACGGCCGCTAGGGTTTGGCGACGCTTTCCCGTGCCAGTCGATGGGTCTGTTTGATCGTCTGTTCGCCCCCCGCGCCGGCAACGCCAACTCCGGCAAGTCCCCCGCCCAGCCGAAAAAGGAGGTGGAAACCTTCTTCCTCGATGCCGACGCCTCCAGCAGCATGGGCAATGTCGAGTTCATGCGGCGCTCCAACACGATCCGCCGCACCTTCCCCGGCACCGCCGACAGCCCCGGCAACAAGGAGATGGTGGCTGAGGTGGCCTCGATGGAGGCCAAGCTCGAGAAGATGTCCGAAGGCCTTGGCGGCCAGACCAGCCAACAGGAGTCGATCAACCTCACCGGCGGCATCCCCAAGCCGGTGAAGAAAACCTTCGCCCAGACGATGTCCCAGGCGGAGCTGGATCAACGGATGAAGGGAACGGCCTTTGGTGTGAATGTGCCCGGGGGCACTGCCGCCATCAAGAAGGAGAAGGAGCAGATCCAGGCAGACTCCCAGGCTCAGCCCCAGATCAGCCAGCAGCCCACCGGCAAGGCCGGCGCCATCGATCCGTTCAAGCAGATGGTGAGGGATCTCAACAGCTGAGCGCTGAGTTCAACGCAGTTCCACTCAGCTCTGTTCGATCAAGCTTTCACTGTCCAACACCAGCTGGCGCAGATGCTCCAGCTGGTTTTTTTGTGCCCCGTCCCAGAGCCCCCGGTTGTGGGCTTCCAGCAGCCGCTCGGCCATGTCCCGCAGGGCCCAGGGATTGCTCCGCTCCAGAAAAATGAGCACGGCGGGATCACTGAGCCATTGGTCGCATAGGGCCCCATAGCCCCAGTCGGGCACACGGCCGGTGCTGGCGTCGTAGGCAAACAAATAGTCGAGGCTGGCCGCCATCTCGAAGCCGCCCTTGTAGCCGTGCTGCTGCATCGCCTCGATCCAGCGTGGGTTGAGCACGCGGCTGCGCAGCACCTTGTCGAATTCCCGCTCCAGGCGGTGCAGTTTCGGTCTGGCGCTGCGGGAGTGGTCGCCAAACCAAAGGGCCGGCCGCTGCCCCGACAGCTTCTCAACGGCGGCGCTGAGTCCCCCCTGAAATTGGTAGTAATCGTCGGAATCCAGTAGGTCGTGTTCGCGGTTGTCCTGGTTGTGCAACACCACCTGGACGGCGGCTAGCCGTTGCTCGAGGCCTTGCCGATCGGCCTGGGCCTCGATGCCCCCCTGGCCGGGACTGCCCGCCTGGCTGTCGTAGCGCCAACCGCTCCAGTTCAGGAACGCCTCGCCCAGGTCGCTGCGCTGCTCCCACTGGCCGCTGTCGATCAGCCCCTGCAGCCCCGCTCCATAGGCGCCTGGGGCTGAGCCGTACACCCGGGCGCTGTGACCGTCCCGCCGCCAAGCCGCCGCCAGCGGGTTGGCGGCATCCGGCTCCTCGAGCGCCGCCACGAGGGCGGTTGCCCGGTTCACCCATCCCACCAGCTGGGGGAACGCATCGCGGAACAGCCCTGAGATGCGCAGGGTCACATCCACCCGCGGCCGGTCCAGGAGGCTCAGCGGGATCACCTCCAGGTCCACCATCCGGCGGGTGGGCCCATCCCACACCGGCCGCACTCCCAGCAACGCCAGCACTTGGGCGATGTCCTCGCCGCCATTGCGCATCGTCGCCGTGCCCCACACCGACAACGCCAGGGTCTGGAGGTGCTCCCCCTGCTCCTGGAGATGCAGCTCCAGCAGCAGCTCAGCGCTGCGGCGCCCCAGGTCCCAGGCGGCCTCCGTAGGCAGGCCGCGCAGATCGACGCTGTAGAAGTTGCGGCCGGTGGGCAGCAGATCGGGCCGGCCCCGGGTCGGGGCTCCGGAGGGTCCGGCGGCGATGCGCTCTCCATCGAGCCCCTTGAGGAAGGCTTCCCGCTCAGCTTCGCCGCAGGCCAGCAGCCGCGGCAGCACGGCCTGGCGGAGATGCTGCAGGGCTTGCCGCACGGCCGGACCCAGCTCACCTGCCTCGCCCTGGCCGGGCCCGTTCTCCAGCAGCTCCTGCTCCACCAGCGCCAGGGCCCGCTGCTCCAGCAACGCCACCCCATCCCCCACCAGGCGTGGCGGCTCACCGCCAAAAGCAACCTGGAGCCGCCGCTGGTCGCCAGGTTCGAGCGGAGCGGCATCGGTCTCAGCCCAGGGGTCGAAGGTGAGCTGCAGGTCGCGGGCCAGGGCCTGGGTCAGGCCGGGTTGGTTGGCCAGGGGGCAGCGCACCAGGCAAAGCAACAGCTCGGCTAAGCGCTGGGCCTCCGGCAGGGTGCCGTAGGTGTGCAGCCCGAGCCGGATCTGGGCTTCCTTGAGTTCGCAGAGGTAGCCATCGGCCGCATCCAGGCGCGCATCCAGCTCCGCGGCGGTGCCCAGGGGCAATTGCAGGGTCTCCAGTTGTTCCGCCAGGGTCTGCCGCAGTGGGGCGGCCCGCTCGCTGCCGAGCTGGCTGGCCTCCCAGTATTCGTCGAGCAGCACCTCCAGTTGTTGCAGGGCACCATGCAGCCCGGCGCGACCCAACGGAGGGGTGAGGTGGTCGAGGATCACGGCCTGGCTGCGGCGCTTGGCCTGGGAGCCCTCGCCAGGATCGTTAACGATGAAGGGGTAAAGGTGGGGCAGCGGCCCGAGGGCCCACTCCGGGAAGCAGCCATCCGAGAGCCCCAGCCCCTTGCCGGGCAACCACTCCAGGTTGCCGTGCTTGCCCACGTGCACCACGGCATGGGCCCCAAAGGTCTGGCGTAGCCACAGGTATTGGGCCAGGTAGGCGTGCGTTGGGGGCAGGTCGGGGCTGTGGTAGCTGAGGGTGGAATCGCGGTCGTAGCCGCGCTCTGGCTGGATCAGCACGGCCACATGGCCCAATTGCAGGCCACGCACCGGAAAGCCCTGCGTGCCCCCCGGGCCCGGGGTCTGCACAAGCCCTGCATCCCGTTCTGGGGGGCCCCAGTGGGCCTCCAGCTGCTCGCGCCCCTGCCGCGGCAGCTCCGCATACCAGGCCCTGTAGTCCGCCAGGGGCACCAGGGCCAGAGGCGGGCGGTGCTCGCTTTCCGGATCGTTGCTGCGGCCGGCCAGCAGCTGGTGGATCAGGGCGTCGCCAGTGCTGGGCAGGCCCTCGCTGAGCTGATACCCCGCCTCGGCCAGCCACTGCAGCATCAAGGCCGTAGACGCCGGCGTGTCGAGCCCCACGCCGTTGGCCAGGCGACTGTTGCGTGTGGGGTAATTGGCCAGCACCAGGGCGATGCGCCGCTCCCCGGCAGGGGTCAGCCGCAGGCGGATCCACTGGGCGGTGAGCTGGGCAATCCAGGCCAGGCGCTCTGGGTCCGGTTGGTAGCGCTGCAGGGCTGAGGCCAGGCGCTCACTGGCCCCCACCGTCTCCTTGAAGGCGCCGATGCGGGTGGTGAGCCTGCCATCCAGTTCGGGGAGGGCCACCTGCAGGCTGAGGTCGGTGGGGCCGAGGCCGATGCTGCTGGCCTGCCACTGGCTGCGGGGCTGGCTGCTGCACAGCAACTGCAGCACCGGCACCCCGAGTTGCTCCCACAGGGGAGCCCCCAGACCGGCCTCCTCAAACTGCACCGACGCAAACGACGTGCTGCAGAGCACCGCTTGCACCCCTTCCCGTTGCAACAGGTCGGCGACGCCCCGTTGCACGGCCCGATCCCGCAGCCCACTCACCCAAAGCGCCCGCGGGCAGAGTTCAGCCCGCCGCAGGGCCGCGAGGGTGGCATCGATCAGCGCCAGGTCGCCGGCTTGCAGCAGGGCCCGGTAGGCGATCACCCCCACCCGAGCTCCCGGCTCCTCGCGCCAGTCGTAGGGGAGGGGATCGGCCAGGGGTTCGGCGCAGGGTGGAGCTGGGGTCTCGCCATGGAGAAGCCCCCGCAGGCACTCCAGCAAGCGACGCAGGTTGCCCGGCCCGCCCTCCCGCAGGCAGCGGGCCAGGCCCACCGCCAGTTCAGGCGCCACCGTGCCCAGTTCGGCCAGGGCGGTCTCCTCCTCCGGCGTGCCGGCCAGCACCAGCAACTGGCGGCCTGGCTGGGCAGCCGCCCAGAGCTGCAGTTGTTCCAGCCCATAACTCCAATGGCCCCGCCCCCCCAGCAACCGCACCACCACCAGCCGGGCCTGGCGCACCGTGGAGCTGAGGTAGTGGTCGATCTGGGCGGGATGGGCCAGGGCCGCGAGGTTCAAGCCCCGCAGTTCAGCCCCCAACAGCTGCGGCTCCTGCGCCAGCAACTGGTCGATGGCCAGCAGGTCGGTGTCGGCACTGCTCAGCAGCAGCACCGGTGCCGGGGGCTGCTCCACCAGGGCCCCGACATCGGCAGCCTCCCCTCCTCCCGGTACCGACGCCAAGCGATGCATGACCCCATCCTGCTTGCTGCAGTGAGAAGATCGGGGCATCCCGGCCTCCGGCCGCCGCGTCTGCTCCGCCCGCTTCGCCCCACCATGCACCAGTTCCTGCCCTACGCCTGGTTTGGTGGCAAATGCGTGCCCTTTGCCGAAGCCACCCTGTCGGTGGCCACCCATGCCCTGCACTACGGCACAGGTGCCTTCGGCGGCATGCGGGCCCTGCCCAATCCCAGCGACCCCGCCGAGATCCTGCTGTTCCGCGCCGACCGGCATGCCCGGCGGCTGAGCCAGAGCGCTCGGCTGCTCCTCACCGAGCTGCCGGAGCAAACGATTCACGACGCCATCGGTGTTTTCCTACGGGCGAATAAGCCCACCTGCCCGGTCTATCTGCGCCCGTTTGTGTACACCAGCGACTTGGGAATCGCCCCACGGCTGCACAACATCGAAACCGATTTTCTGATCTACGGCCTTGAGCTGGGCGACTATCTCTCCCCCGATGGGGTGAGCTGCCGCATCAGCTCCTGGACCCGCCAGGAAGATCGTTCCCTGCCCCTGCGCGGCAAAATCAGTGGCGCCTACATCACCAGTTCCCTCGCCAAAACGGAGGCTGTCAAGAGCGGCTTCGACGAGGCCCTGCTGCTCAACAGCCGCGGCAAGGTGAGCGAGGCCAGCGGCATGAACCTGTTCATCGTGCGCGATGGCGTGTTGATCACCCCCGGCGTCGACCAGGACATCCTTGAGGGCATCACCCGCGCCAGCGTGCTGGAGCTGGCTCAGTCGATGGGCATCCCCACCCTGGAGCGCCCCGTCGACAAGAGCGAGCTGTTCATTGCCGATGAGGTGTTCCTGAGTGGCACCGCCGCCAAGGTGACACCCGTGCGTCGCGTCGAATCCACCGATCTGCCCAGCGATCGGCCGGTGATGAAGGCGATTCGCGAGCGCCTCACAGCGATCACGGAGGGCCGCGATCCCGCCTATGACCATTGGGTGAAACGGGTCCGCGTGGACGGTTGAGCGAGATGGGTACGGCAGTGGCACCCCGGGTAACGCAGCGGATGGGTTTTCTGGAGCGGTTGCACGCGCCCGAGCGGCCCGTGCTCGTGTTTGACGGTGCCACCGGCACCTCGCTGCAGCAGATGGACCTGAGCGCCGACGACTTCGGCGGAGCGGCGCTGGAGGGCTGCAACGAGGTTCTGGTGTTCACCCGGCCAGATGCGGTGCAAGCGGTGCATCGCCAGTTTCTGGAGGTGGGTGCCGATGTGATCGAGACCGACACCTTCGGAGCCACCTCACTGGTGTTGGCCGAATACGACATCGCCGATCAGGCCTTTGCCCTCAACCAGCGGGCCGCCGAACTGGCCCGGGAGATGGCCGATGCCTTCTCCACCCCCGAGAAGCCCCGCTTTGTGGCGGGGTCGATGGGGCCCACCACCAAGTTGCCAACCCTGGGGCACGTCGACTTCGACACGATGAAGGCTTCCTTCGCCGAGCAGGCTGAAGGGCTGCTAGCCGGCGACGTCGACCTGTTCATCGTCGAAACCTGCCAGGACGTGCTGCAGATCAAGGCAGCGCTGCAGGGGATTGAGGCCGCGTTCAGCAAGACCGGCCAGCGCCGGCCGTTGATGGTGAGCGTGACGATGGAGACCACTGGCACGATGCTGGTGGGGTCCGACATCGCCGCTGTGGTGGCGATTCTCGAGCCGTTCCCGATTGATGTGCTCGGCCTGAACTGCGCCACAGGCCCGGAGCAGATGAAGGAGCACATCCGCTACCTCAGCGAGCACAGCCCCTTTGTGGTGAGCTGCATCCCTAACGCCGGCCTGCCGGAAAACATCGGCGGCGTGGCCCACTACCGGCTGACGCCGGTGGAGATGAAGATGCAGCTGATGCACTTCGTCGAAGATCTCGGGGTGCAGGTGATCGGTGGCTGCTGCGGCACCACCCCCGCCCATATCGGCGCCCTGGCCGACCTTTCGGCTGAGCTGCATGCGGCGCCCCGGCCGGTGCGTACCCCCGAAAGCCAGCACGCCCGTCCCCTGTTGCAGGGAGAGCCTTCAGCCGCCTCGATCTACGGCACCACGCCCTATCACCAGGACAACTCCTTCCTGATCATTGGCGAGCGGCTTAACGCCAGTGGCTCCAAGAAGGTGCGCGAGCTCCTGGCGGAGGAAGACTGGGATGGCCTGGTGGCCGTGGCCCGCGGCCAGGTGAAGGAGAACGCCCACGTGCTCGACGTCAACGTCGACTACGTCGGTCGCGATGGCGAGCGGGACATGCATGCACTGGTGAGCCGTCTGGTCACCAACGTCAACCTGCCGCTGATGCTCGACTCCACCGAGTGGCAGAAGATGGAGGCCGGCCTCAAGGTGGCCGGTGGCAAGTGCATCCTCAATTCCACCAACTACGAAGACGGCGACGAGCGCTTCTTCAAGGTGCTGGAGCTCGCCAAGGCCTACGGCGCCGGCGTGGTGGTGGGCACTATCGATGAAGAGGGCATGGCGCGCACGGCGGAGCGCAAATTCGCCATCGCCCAGCGCGCCTATCGCGATGCCCTCGAGTTCGGCATTCCCGCCCACGAGATCTTTTACGACCCCCTGGCCCTACCGATCTCCACCGGCATCGAGGAAGACCGTCTCAATGGTGCGGCCACCGTGGAGGCGATCCGGCGCATTCGCACCGATCTGCCCGGAGTGCATGTGGTGCTCGGGGTCAGCAATGTGAGCTTCGGTCTGTCGCCGGCGGCGCGGATCGTGCTGAATTCCGTCTTCCTGCACGACTGCTGCGAAGCCGGCATGGATGCGGCCATCGTCAGCCCCGCCAAGATCCTGCCCCTGGCCAAGATCAGTGAGGAGCATCAGCAGGTCTGCCGCGACCTCATCTACGACCGCCGCCGTTTCGAAACGGACCAGCCCGGCGCGATCTGCAGCTACGACCCCCTGACCGTGCTCACCACCCTGTTTGAGGGCGTGAGTGCCAAGGAGGCCCGGGCCTCAGGCCCCTCCCTGGCTGACCTGCCGGTGGAGGAGCGGCTCAAGCAGCACATCATCGATGGCGAACGCATCGGCCTGGAAGCCTCGCTCGATGAAGCGCTGCACACCTACCCGCCCCTGCAGATCATCAACACCTTCCTGCTCGATGGCATGAAGGTGGTGGGCGACCTGTTCGGCTCCGGCCAGATGCAGCTCCCGTTTGTGCTGCAGAGCGCTGAAACCATGAAGGCGGCCGTCGCCCAGCTCGAGCCCCACATGGAGACGGTTGAAGGAGAGAGCTCGGCCAAGGGCAAGTTTCTGATCGCCACCGTCAAGGGCGACGTGCACGACATCGGCAAAAACCTGGTTGACATCATCCTCACCAACAACGGCTACGAGGTGATCAACCTCGGCATCAAGCAGAGCTGCGAAGCGATCATCGAGGCCCAGCGGCAACACCAGGCCGACTGCATCGCCATGAGCGGGTTGCTGGTGAAGTCGACGGCGTTCATGAAGGACAACCTGGAGGCCTTTAACGCAGCCGGCATCGCCGTGCCGGTGATCCTCGGCGGAGCCGCCCTCACACCCCGCTTTGTGCATGGCGACTGCCGCGCCGCCTACAAGGGCCAGGTGATCTACGGGCGCGACGCCTTTGCCGATCTGCGCTTCATGGATGCGCTGATGGAGGCCAAGGCCGCCGATGCCTGGAACGATCACCAGGGCTTCCTGGGGCCGATCCCCGAAGGCCTGGGCCTGGCAGCCAGTGATGCTGCGGATGCGCCGGCTAGTGACGCTGAGCCGGAAGCGACGGCTGAGCCCGCCGCCGCCGCGGTTGCTGCGCCCGAGCTCGCCCCCAACGATGAGCGCTCCGAGGCTGTGCCGCAAGAGCCCGCCCTGGAGCCCCCGTTCTGGGGCAGTGCGGTGTTGACCGAGGAGCAGATCGATCTGGAGGAGGTGTTTGCCTACCTCGATCGCAATGCCCTGTTCGCCGGCCAATGGCAGCTGCGCAAGACCCAGCAGCAGAGCCGCAGCGACTACGAAGCGATGCTGGCCGAGAAGGCGGAGCCCGTTCTGCAGCAGTGGAAGCAGCGTTGCCTGGCGGAAGGGCTGCTTTCTCCTCGCGTGGCCTACGGCTACTTCCCCTGTGGCCGCAGCGGCAACGCGGTGGTGCTGTTCGACCCTGCCGAGCGTGGGCGCGAGCTCGGTCGCTTTGCGCTGCCACGTCAGCGCTCCGGCAACCGCTATTGCATCGCCGATTTCTACCGTGATCTCGTGGTCGGAGCCGATGGCTCAATAACGCCAACCGATGTGTTGCCGATGCAGGCCGTGACCATGGGGGAACGGGCCACCCGCTTTGCCCAGGAGTTGTTCAAGGCCGATCAATACACCGACTACCTCTACTTCCACGGCCTGGGGGTGCAGATGGCCGAAGCCCTGGCGGAGTGGGTGCATGCCCGGATTCGCCGCGAGCTGGGCTTCGCCGATCCAGCCGAGATGCCGCTGCGGGATGTGCTGGCCCAGCGCTATCGCGGCAGCCGCTACTCCTTCGGCTATCCGGCTTGCCCGAATGTGGCCGACTCCCGGCAGCAGCTCACCTGGCTCGGGGCCGATCGGATCGGCCTGACGATGGATGAGAGCGATCAGCTGGAGCCGGAGCAGAGCACCACGGCTCTGGTGGCGCTGCACAGCCAGGCCCGCTACTTCTCGGCCTGACATCCAGGCCGTCGCGGGATCTGAGATCGCATCTGGGGCCTTCTAGCCTGGTCGTTCCTGTGAAGCACTGTCATGGCCATTGCCGGACCCGGCGGCGTTGATGCCGCCATCGCCTCGGGCATCGACCTCGACGGAACCCCGATTCCCGCCGAGATGGTGGCCCTCTACACGGAGGTGATGGACCTGGAGAGCCAGCGCGCCCGGAGTGGCGTTAAGAAATCGATGCGCAACCGGATCGTGAAAACGGGCTCCAAGCACTTCGATCAGGCCACCCTCGATGCCCGGTTGCAGGCTGCGGGATGGGAAGGACTCAAGCCGAAGGAGATTGCCTTCTTCTACGCCTGAGCCCTAGCTGCACATGTCTTCCAGGGTATCGATCACCTCCTGCTGAAACTCCTCCAGGTTCGAGGAGTCGCTGAGATCGATGCCCTCGCCGGCGGCGTTCTGGGTGAGTTCCTGGAAATGGAAGGCCCCTTCGCCGTGGGCGAGGAATTCCATGGCGGAGGGTTCACCGCTTTCTTTGTAGGCGTCGCAGAGGGCCAAAAAGGCCGCATCTTCGGTGAATTCCCAGCTCATGAAGGGGGCCGCGCTGAAAAACAAGGTGAACGCGCACACCGACCTTTAACGCCTACCCCCCGGAATCCGTCAACCACCCTGCCCAACTTTGTGCCGGTGTGTTGCCTTGGAACCTTGGGTTCGCGACGCACCTTGAAGGCCCTGCAACGGCGCGAACCATTGGCCAGACTGGAGGCACCGCCCAAAGAGCCTCATCCCGTGAGCGAGTTCAGCGCCGGAACCAGCCCCAACCTCAAC
>Ga0194113_10010001_pt1 | contig 11370 bp, 12 predicted proteins | sample TA2MahC200mmetaG_FD_146193 | JGI IMG/M metagenome (GOLD analysis project Ga0194113, IMG submission 146193) | Freshwater microbial communities from Lake Tanganyika, Tanzania - TA2015017 Mahale Deep Cast 200m | ecosystem: Environmental > Aquatic > Freshwater > Lake | place: Tanzania: Lake...
TTAGTTTGGTTGCGGCCTCAGCCGCGCTGTGCTACCGGATATTTCTTTAAGCAACATGGGAAAATCGCAGCCTCAAAATGAATTTTGCAAGAGGCTCACCAGATATGGACTATTAAGGAACCCCCATCCCCCCCTTAATCAAAGTTCATATACCATTTTCTCCTTTCACGACTGGCCGGGTCTCCCCCACTCGGTCAGTTATTTTTTTGCGCCCATGGCCCCGGCTTTCTGCCAGATTTCTATTTGACAAGAATAGGAACTACCTTGCCAGGGTCGAAAATTATCGCTTGACTCATTTTCGACGGTTGGCAAAAAATAGTTGCTGGCTATCAATGGGTTAAGTCTTGTTGACAAAGTCTTACCACTACGCGCCACTCCCCTCAGGGTCAGGTTCCGGCAGCGGTCCCAGGGGGGTGACCGTGGGGGGGGGCGAACCCCCGCGGCCGCGAAGGCCTGGTGGGCCGCGCCCGTCAGGTCGGTGCGCAGATGATAGCGCTGGCCGTCCAGCTCCAGGGGCACCGACTGCACTTGGCCCAGGTCCCGCATCAGGTCGGGCCAGGAAACCTTGACCTCCCGTTCCTCCAGCCGTTGCTGCAGATCCACCTCCAGGCGCAAGGACGGAAAGGAGGCGACGATGTGGCCCATGGAGGTGTCATCCCGGTGGTGGTAGAGGGGCCGGACCTCCAGGGTGGATTTCTGAACGAAACTTGCCGGATTGTGGGTTAATAAATTCAACCACTTATGCCCTAAAAACCATTAAAACCAGCTTCGAACCGTGGAAAATGAGTTAAAGGGGATTGTGATGGGGGTTTGGGAAAAGGGCGGGGGACTTGTTGGCCCCGGGTCCTTCCCCCAACTCTTTCACCCCCTCCCCCACCGCCAGCGCCGCCACCGGCGTGAGGTGGAGCAGCAGCCGGTCCAGGGTGGCCCGGACGTACATCTCAAATTCCGCCGCGCCGGTGGGAGCCACCACGTAGGCCAGGATAACCGCCAGGAGATTGCCCCCTAAAAACAGGGCCAGGAAGAGGCTGGCGGAGTTAAACAGCCGCCGGCCGGCCCAAACCAGGGCTAAAAAGGCGGCCGGCCAGAGTATCCCGAAGTAAAAAGGGTTGAACAGGCCGTCAACGAGATAGCCCAGGCTGGGGAGCAACTGGTGGGGATAGAAGCCCATGATATGGTCGGAGCCTGCTTCGATCTGATTTTTGATGAGATAAACCTTCCACGGAAGGTAGCCTGAGGCCAGACCCGCACCAGGGATGCCCAGCCGCAGCAGGCGGCCCCCCAAGCCCGGGGGCCGGAGCCAGAGGAGGGTAAGGGCCGCGGCCAGGAGCACTGTCCCTGCCAGGGGCGGGCCTTCGTATTTGCACCAAGCCATCCCGGCGAACATGACGGCGGCCACCGCCAGGCTGCCCCGGGGCGCCTTGTCTTGCAGCCACAAATAGATTAAACCCGCACCCCCCAGCGCGAAGTAAGCCAGGGCCAGATCCGCGTAAGCTAGGTGCAAGTGGACGATGAACACTGTGCCGTTCAAGGCGAAAAACGCCACTGTGCCCCGGGTCTGAGTGCGGGTCAAGCCCATCCGTCTCAATAAAAAGCCCAAAATTACCAGAAGCATGGCGCCCCACAGGGGGAAAACCGCCTTGGCCAAATGGTCGTTGACCTGCCCCAGACAGAGGTAAAGGTAGGTGAGCAGAAAGGGAACCAGATTGGGGTAGTAATTGTGGGCTTCGATGCAGGTCAGGTCCAGGCTAAGGCTCATGAAATAAACCTGGGCTTTGCAGCCCCAGGTGGCGATTTCGTCCCAGGCCCACATGGGGTAAAAAGTGGCCCGGAGGGTGGCGAAGAGGAGGAGAAGAGCCAGAAGAGCAAGGAATATCCGGTCCCAAACGAGGTTTTCGGTTTTCGGTTTTCGGTTTTCGGCAGGGTGCGCACGGCGCACCATACCTTTCTCCGACCTCTTCTTAAGTATGAGAATCACCCCGGACAAAGCCACGGGGGGGACCAGGGTCACTTGCAGGCTGAAAGGAATACCCGCCAGAGTTAGGGCCAGCATCCAGAGGGTGAGGGCAACGGTTCCCAGGCCGAAGTTCATGGCGGCCTGTTCCAGTTTTCTCCATTCTCCGGAAATCGGGAGAGCCAGCGCCTGAATGCCATGGCCCACGAAAAAAACCGCCCCCAAACCCAAGCCCAAGCGGAGTAAATTGACCGCCAGGTCAATCATAAAATTCCCCCCGGACCTTGAGATAATCCACCTGCAACACCAGCCCCGGGCCGGGGACGTCCAAGGGTTGAAAGGCCGGAGAACCCAGGGCCGCGCTTAACCCCGGGCCTGGGGGCCTTTCCTTGTCCCGGATGATGACGAAGGCGGCCTTTTCCTGGCGGACCTTGTAGAACAGGAAGATAGGGGGAACATTGGGGGATAGGAGCACGTGTTTCCGGGGAATGAGGTGGTAGCGGGCGATGATCTCCTTCCCGGCTTCATAATCGTCCAAAAAGATATAAGTGGCCCCGGAAGGGATAAGGCCCGCCAATGATTGCAGCCAGCGATAGTATGGATCTTCCCGGCGGACTTCTTCCCCCAGGCGCCGGTCTGCCACACTTTGGGCCAGTTCCTTCACTTCCGGGGCGAAATACCAGGCCAGCCAGATTAACTGGACGCTCCAGAGGAGCAAAATTGCCCTCACCAGCCAGACCTTAGCTTTTGTCATAGTTTTAATCCACAGATTGCGCAGATTACACAAATTTTAAAAATTAAATCTGTGAAAATCTGCGTAATCTGTGGATAATCTCAATCAAAAAACCGAAACCGCAAGATATGGAAGATGGCGGCGATACCGTCCCGCCAGGTGATTTTCTTTCCGTGGGCATAGTCCCGGCCATGGTAGGAAATGGGGACTTCGTAAATGCGCACCCCTTTCTTGGCGACCTTGGCGGTTAGCTCCGGCTCCACCCCGAAGCGGTTGGACTTGATGCGGATGTCTTTCAGCACCTCGGCTTTGAAGACCTTGTAACCCACCTCCATATCCGACAGATTCAGGTTGGTGAACATGTTAGAAAGGGTGGTCACCACTTTATTGCCCATGTAGTGCCAGAAATACAGCACCCGGTGGGGCCGGGCCCCGACAAGGCGGCTGCCGTAAACCACGTCGGCCACCCCCTGTTCGATGGGTTCCAGCAACGCCGGGTAATCCGCGGGTCGGTATTCCAGGTCCGCGTCCTGGATGATGACCACGTCCCCGGTGACCTGGGCGAACGCGGTGCGCAGGGCCGCGCCCTTGCCCTGGTTGCGATCATGGTAAAAGACCTTGAGATTCTCGTATTGCTGGGCCAGCCGTCCCAATATTGCCCGGGAGCCGTCCTTGGAGGCGTCGTCCACCGCGATAACTTCTTTGTCATAAGGGCTGGCCTGAACCTGGCGCATAATCTCTTCCAGGGTGTCTTTTTCGTTGTAAACCGGCATTACAATGCTGAGTTTCATCGGTTCTCTTCGCTCTCCTGTAAAAACTTTGCCCTCGCGCCTTTGAGCGAGGAACTGTTTCCCGCCAAGACGACGCCGGGCGAACACAAGGTTCGCCCCTACGGCATAATGCCTATGGAATGTGAATTGCTATCAATTATAGACTGTAATTATCCGCAGAAGTTAGATTTTTTTCAGCCGCCGATGCCGATCATGGCGCAGCCGGGGGGAAGGTCGTCTCTTGGGGCGGTCTTCCGTTGCATGGCCTCCCGGAAGATCTGACCCAGGGCCTCGTCAGACTCGCCCCGGCGCAAAGGCCCTTTCAAGTCCAGTTCCGGCGCGGCGAACAGGCAAGGCCGCAAGCGGCCCGCCGCGGTGAGACGGAGCCGGTTGCAGGTGGGGCAATGGTGTTGGCTTAACGTACTGATGAACCCCAATTCCCCCCGGAAGCCGGGGAAGTGGAAGATGCGGGCCGGGCCGGCGGTGGGGTTCCGCCCCACCGGAACCCCCTGGCCTAAAGCCGCCGCCAATCTCCGGCGCACTTCTTCCATGGAGAAAAAATGGGGCCGCCACCGCTCCGGGGAAATGGTGGGCATGAACTCGATGAACCGCACCTGATAAGGGCGGTCCCGGGCTAGGAGGGCGAAATCCAGCAGTTCGTCGTCATTTATCCCCTTTAAGACCACGCAGTTGATCTTCAGGGGATGGAAGCCCAGGGCCGCGGCCTGCTCCAGGCCGGACAGGACCTCCCATAAGTTGTCACTGCCGGTTAGTTCCCGGTACCGGGCGCGTTTGAGGCTGTCCAGACTGACGTTGACGTGGCGCAGACCTGCGGCGTGAAGGTCTTGGGCCAGGTCCTTGAACAGCACCCCGTTGGTGGTGAGGCAGATTTCCTCCAGGCCCGAAACCTGGTGCAGCGCCTGGATAAACTCCACCACCCCCCGGCGCACCAGGGGTTCGCCGCCGGTGACCCGGACCTTGCGCAGGCCCACCGCGGCGGCCACCCCGGCCAGGCGCAGCATCTCCTCATACCGCAGGATTTCCGGGGCCGGAAGTTTCTCCCATTTATCCCAGGTAGTGCAATAAAGACACCTGAGATTGCAGCGGTCGGTGATGGACAGGCGGAGGTAGTTGATTTCCGAGGCTAAATTCTTTTCCACGTTTATATCTTATCCAAAATGCCGCCGCCGGGGAAGGGATAGTTGCACCCAGCTTTTTCCTTGAAAACCGGGGGCCGATAGTTTATCATCGTCTCCAGAGCAGACGGGCGCCCCTTGGGGCGAAGAGGGAAGCCGGTGCAAGTCCGGCGCGGTCCCGCCGCGGTAACCGGGGACGAAACCTGCTGGTAAGCCACTGTTCCGGTGAAGGGAATGGGAAGGCGCAGGGAGTAGGGAGATCCGGAAGTCCGAAGACCTGCCCGTCTGGCTGGCCGCCGAGACCCCGCGGAAGGGCGCCGGCGGCCGGCCCGAGGTCCATAAGCCCTCGGGTCCCCCTGGGATCAAGTAAACTGGGTGCCATCCCCGGGTCATCACGGCCCGGGGATTTTTTTTGGCGCCCGGCCAGGGCGGCGGCCCGGCTCCAGGAGGCTTGGCCTCCTCACATTCCACCAATGCCATTTCGCCGCCGTAAGGGAAAATGGCAGGGGCGCGATTTATCACGCCCGGGATTAGAGCGCGATGAATTGCCCCCGGCATTAATCCCTGATGGGAGGCGATTTGGCAAAAATCGGAGGGTTTTATGAAAGACGGACTCATTGTGTACCTGGTGAACAGTCCGGAGCCGCAGGAAGGGTTTGACGTCGTTGGGGCGGCAGCAAATCTGGGCGAAAAGGCGGAGCAAGTGGTGCTGGTTTCCTCCCGGGAGGGGTTCTTCACGGTGGAAGACGCCTGGCACTTTCTCTTCACCCGGGGCTGCGGCCGCATCCGGCTGCTGGTGGCCCAGGCGGAGGATGAGCAAAAGCTGCGGCCCCTGGGGCCGGCGGTGCGCCTCTGCGGGTGAGTGACTGATTAACCACAGAGACGCGGAGGGCGCAAAGACAACCCAGAGGTAAAATCAAGCGGTGGCGCCGGATAGCGCCACCGCTTAAATAATTTTCCGTGAATCTCCGTGTCCTCCGCGCCTCCGGGGGGAAATCTGTTACTCGACCAAAAACCGGACGCTTTTCATATCCTCCCCGAAGCCGGTGCTCACCTTGGTCACCAGGGTGTAATCCCCCACCGGGGAGTTTTGGGGCAGGGTGAAAGTTATTTCCCGGTTGAAGGTGCCGTTCTTGTTGCGGGCGTCGATGTCCTTCACCTTACCCAGGGATTTTCCCTGGTAAAAGATCTCCCGGCTGAAGGTCACGGGAATGGCAACCATCTCCGGGGTAAGGAGGGTGTAGGTGGTGGTGAGGGTCAGGGTGTCGCCTTTGCGGGCCCGGAAGGGAGTAATGTCCACCCGTTCCACCCGCAGGACGCAGCCTCCCGTGGGACAATAATTGTGTTTGGCCACGGCCTCTTCCCGTTCAAACCGCATGGTTTCACGATACGGGCCCCAATTGCCGAAAGTCCAGCTTTCCCAGCCGCCGCCGGGGGGGACCTGGGACTGGGCCGGGCAAATAACGGACACCGCCGCCAGCGCGGCCATCAATAAAATTAAAGCTAAGGCAGGGCTGTTCTTATTCATGATTTTCTCCTGGATTTCCGGGCCGCCGGCTGTGTGGTTTAGGTTTGATAGAGTGGTGCCCATATTAGACTATCAAATCCCAAGAATTAATTCCATCCCCCAGGCAAGCAGGCGGGAGGGACTCAGGTCTGTCCCACCATGTGTTAATATTTTTTTACCGAAAACCGAAGACCGAAAACCAAAAACGGTATTAATAAGGCAGATAGCGCCTGGCCCCCATGTAGGAAACCCGCCAGACTTCGGCGTCCAGGCGGCTGACGAAAACCCCCTTGGGAGAGGCGTGCACGAACCGCCCCTGGCCCACGTAAATGCCGTTGTGGCAGACCTCGTCGGTCAGGCCCGGGATCATCTCCGCGGTGAACAGGCCGTATTTCCGGGTCTGGCAGAAGCGGTTGAAAAAGACCACGTCCCCGAAGCGCAGTTCGCTCACCGCCAAGTTCCGGCCTTCCCGGAACTGCTGGGCCACGGTGCGGGGCAGAGCCACCCCGGCCCGCACGAATACCGCCTGGATCAGCCCGGAGCAATCCACCCCCTGGGGGGTAGCGCCTCCCGATTTATAAGGCGCGCCGTAGAACTCCTGCAAAGCCTGGTCCAGGGCGGCTTCCTGGGGGCCGAGCGGCGGCGGGGGAAGCGCCGGAGGCCGGGGCGGGGCCTGGGCGCAAGCAGCCAGCAATAAGGTTAATATTAAAATTGCCCCCCAGCCCGCCCTTAACCTTGAAGCCATTTCAACGTTACCCAATGAGGCGGCCCATCGTGCCGCCCCTACTTATGGGGGTTGGGGGATGGGGTTTGGGGGAGGGGGTAAGGGCCGGTGGCACAGGCTTTCTAGCCTGTGGAAGCCCTTAGCCCCCTCCCCCAAATCGACCTATTCTCCCCCCTCAATCCGCGGAAACAGGGCCGGGGCTTTTGTCAGCGCCCCGCCGGGAAGGAGGCGGCCCCACTTTAAGACCTGGTCCAAGGGATAATCCCACAGGGCCAGACCCAAGCCCAGCTGCTCGCTCATTTTCAGGGCGCTTTCCGGCATCACCGGCCGCAGCAAGGCGGCGATGAAGCGCAGGCCTTCCAGCAGATGGTAGAGCACCGTGTCCAGGCGGCCGGCGGCTTCCGGCTTCTTGGCCAGCTCCCAGGGGGCCGCGGCCACGATATATCGATTGAGATGGCCGATGAACTCCCACAGGACCGCCAAAGCCCGGGGGAATTCCAGGGCCGGGAAATGACGGAGGAATTCTTCCGCGGTGCCCGCCGCGGCCAGCACTACTTCTTCGTCCAGGGCGTCGGGCGGCCCCGGCGCCGGCACTATGCCTTTCCGGTATTTGAAGGCCATCCCCAGGCTGCGGGCGAAGAGGTTGCCCAGGTCATTGGCCAAATCCGCATTGATGCGGGCCACCAGGGCTGCTTCGCTGAACTGGGCGTCCAGCCCGAAAACCATCTCTCTCAGGAAAAAATACCGCACCTGGTCCAGGCCGTAGCGCTCCAAGAGATAACGGGGCTCCACCACGTTCCCCAGGCTCTTGGACATCTTGCCCTGGGCCATCTGCCAGTAGCCGTGGACGTTGAGGCGCTGAAACGGTTCAATCCCGGCGGCCTGGAGCATGGTGGGCCAGTAAATGCCGTGGGGTTTGAGAATATCCTTGGCGATGAGGTGCTGCACCCCGGGCCAGAACCTGGCAAACTCCGGCCCGTCCGGATAGCCCGGACCGGTGAGATAATTGATCAACGCGTCGAACCACACATAAGTGACGTAACGCTCATCGAAAGGCAGGGGGATGCCCCACTCCATGCGGCGCCGGGGCCGGGAGATGCACAGGTCCTCCAGGGGGTCCCGCAGGAAAGCCAGGACTTCATTCTTGTAGCGTTCCGGGCGGATCCAGTCCGGGTGGGTCTCGATATAATTGATCAGCCAGTCCTGGTAGCGGCTCATGCGGAAGAAATAGTTTTCTTCCCGGATATAAGTCGGTTCCACCTTATGGTCCGGACACTTGCCGTTCTTCAGGTCCCGCTCCAGATAAAAGGCCTCGCAGCCGAAGCAGTACAGGCCGCCGTATTCGCCGAAATAGATATCGCCGGAGTTGTACACCTTATTCAGGATGCGCTGCACCACCGCCTGGTGCTCCGGCGAGGTGGTGCGGACAAAGGCGTCATAGCTGATGTTCAGGTCGTCCCAGGTCCGGCGGAACTGGCCGCTGATGCGGTCCGCGAACTCCTTTACCGGCAGGCCGGCTTCCCGGGCCGCATCCAGGACTTTTTCCCCGTGTTCATCAGTGCCGGTCTGAAAACGCGTTTCTATCCGCAGGAGGCGGTGGATACGGGCCAGGGCGTCGGCCACCACGGTGGTGTAGGCATGGCCGATATGCGGCTCGGCGTTGACGTAATAGATGGGAGTGGTGATGTAATAAGCCATGTCATCAAAAATCAAAAATTAATAATCAAAAAATTAATAATCACCACCAAGACACAAAGACACAAAGTTGCACTAATATAGAATTAGAATTATTGGTCAGGACCTTTGGCGCTGACACATAAAATCTCTTGGTGACCCTTGGTGTCTTAGTGTCTTAGTGGTGAATCTTTTTTACACCTTTCCATGAATATACTTGCTAATCAGCTCTTCCCATTCCACCGCGGATTCGGTGTCCCGGATGCGGCCTCCCTCGGGGATGGTCTTTTCCGAGCTGCCCGGGGAGAGCTTGACGAACTTATCTCCGATGATGCCTTTGGTGCGGATGGAGGCGATGGCGTCATCCTTTAGCTGGACTCCGGGATTCATCCGCAGCACCAAGCGGGCCCGGTCACTGTCGGCGATCTGGATGGACTCCACCCGGCCCACTTCCACGCCGGCCACTTCCACGGAGGCGCCCGGTTTAAGGCCGGAGATATTGTCGAAATCGGCCACCACCCGGTAGCCGCCGCCCAGGACCTCCATTTTGCCCAGGTGCACCGCCAGGTAGGCCAGGCAAGCCAGTCCCACCAGGACGAAAATACCCACACCCAATTCTAAGCTGGCCCTTTTCATAATTCTTTTCAATCCTCCAGAAAATCCACTTCCCCCCGGATGAAGCTTTGCACCACGGGGTCCGGGTGACGCTGGATCTCCGCCGGCGCCCCCTGGGCGATGATCTTGCCCCGGTGGAGCATGGCCACCTGGTCCGATACCTGAAAGACGTCGGGAATGTCGTGGCTGACCATCATGGCGGTGTAGCCGCTCTCCTGGTGGGTCTTGCTGATAAGATGAAAAACGGTGTTGGTCATGGGCGGGTCCAGCCCGGTGACCGGCTCGTCGTACAGGATGATCTCCGGCTCCTGGATCATGGCCCGGGCCAGGGCCACCCGTTTTTTCATGCCGCCGCTCAACTCCGCGGGATACTTCAGGGCCACGTCAGGGGTGAGGTGCATCTGGTCCAGGCGCTCGAAGACCCGGCGCCGGATTTCGGCCTCCGACAGCCGGGTTTTCTCCCGCAAGGGAAACGCGATGTTCCCGAAAACATTGAGGGAGTCGAACAACGCCCCGCCCTGAAAAAGGACCGCAAAGCGCTTGCGCAATTCCTGGAGCTGGCGGCCGGAGAACCGGGTGATGTCCTGGCCGTCCACCAGCACCTGGCCGGAATCGGGCTTGAGCAAGCCCACCAGGTGCTTCAACAGAACGCTCTTCCCCACGCCGCTTTTGCCGATGACCACGGTGATCTGGCCCCGGGGCACCTCCAGGTTGATGCCGTCCAGGACCCGTTGGCCGTTGAAGGATTTAACCAGATCAATAATTTTGATCATAGGCTACATGAAGAACGAGGTGAGCACATAGTCCCAGGCCAGGATCAGGATGGCCGAAAGCACCACGGTCTGGTTGGTGGCCCGGCTCACGCCTTCGGCCCCGTGCTCCGTATAATACCCCTTGTAACAGGCCACCAGCAAGATGGTAATGCCGAAGACCAGGGACTTGACGATGCCGCCGTTAATGTCCAGGGGCACCACGCTTTGCACCATGCCGGAAAAATAGGCCCCGGAACTGACCCCCAAAAGGACCACGCCGATAAGATATCCGCCCAATATCCCCACCACGTCGAAGATGGCGGTGAGCAAGGGCACCGCGATGACCCCGGCGATGAGCTTGGGCATAACCACGTACTGCATGGGGTTGACGGCCATGGTGTCCAGGGCGTCCAACTGCTCGGTGATGCGCATGATGCCGATCTCCGCGGTCACCGCCGACCCCGCCCGGGCCGACACCATGATGGCGGTGAGCACCGGGCCCATTTCCCGGATGAGGCTCAAGGCCACCGCGGAGCCCAGGGCGCTCTCGGAGCCGTACTTGCGCAGGGTATAGTACCCCTGAAGCCCCAGGACCATGCCGGTGAAGGCCCCGGTCAACAGGATGATCAGGGTGGATTTGACCCCGATGAGCTCCAGCTCCTGGAGCACCCGGCGGGGCCGGTAGGGCGGCACAAAGGTCAGGGCCAGCCCTTCCAACAGAAAGAGCATCATGGCCCCGGCTTCCTGCACCACGGCCAGGAAACGGCCTCCCAAAGCGTGGATGAAAGTGGCCATAGCTGATGACTGTTCAAATATTTTTATCCCATTACTTCTAAATGAAACCGGGGGAAAAAGCAAGATGCAAGATGGAAAGAGCCTTTGGGACAACTGATCCGAATGACTGTAATATCCGCTTTTCATCAATTTGGGTCAAAAATCTCCCGTTAATTTTCTCGAATAGCCCCAAGACATTATAGTGTCCCATACTTCACGCCAGACACCTGGATCATATTGTAATTTCACTTGCATACAATTTCATTACTATGCTATTAAGAGATATATATTGATAAGGAGGGGGTATTATATGAGAAAACCCTGGTATTTCATGATCTTGGCGCTGCTGCTGACTTTACCCCAAATGGCTCACGGTGCCACGGTTCTCCCCAACCTCATCGGCGTCTGGAAGGGCACCACCACGGCAGTGGGCGGCACCGCCAAAGTGACGGTCACCTTGACTCTGACGAATGTAGGCCCAAACCCGGCGGTGCCCAACGGGTATTTTGAGGGGACTCTTTCCTTGGTGACAGGGACCATAGCTGAGGCGATCAATATCACCGCCGGCAATGACCGGCTATATCCTTACAGGGTAAACATTTTCCCGGTTGACCCTAACACCAAATTATCGGTAACCGCCCAATTGGCTTGGCTGCCCGGCCCCGTGCTCCTGGTTCATATTTTTGGCTATAACGGACCCTTTAAACCGTTTATCCTGAAAAAGACCACAC
>Ga0194113_10010017_pt1 | contig 11356 bp, 12 predicted proteins | sample TA2MahC200mmetaG_FD_146193 | JGI IMG/M metagenome (GOLD analysis project Ga0194113, IMG submission 146193) | Freshwater microbial communities from Lake Tanganyika, Tanzania - TA2015017 Mahale Deep Cast 200m | ecosystem: Environmental > Aquatic > Freshwater > Lake | place: Tanzania: Lake...
TTTCTTTTGAGGTGGGGCATACATGCACCCATCGCTTTTTCGATAGGCAAAGCGACGTGCCCGCACAGCAAAGAGCGGCAACGTGCTTGTTGTTTGCGTCATGACACAGTCTGTTGACCTGGAATCCATTCTCCACCCCTCTGGATTCTGACTGGAGTCTACCCCGGACACGATCCGGGGTCAGAATGACATTCTAAATAGGACAAGGCACTGGATCGCCACTCCCGGTCCCCACGCTTGCCCTGTTTGCCGAGGGGGACCCTCTCACCCCTCGCCCCGATTCAGGTTGGCCGCAACCTTGCCAAAAAGCGAGACGAGCGTGTCCCGCTCCTCCGGGGTCAGAGGCCCCAACACTTTCCGTACAGACTGAGTGATGTGAGTCTCCAGAGCCTGAAGGAGCCTCTCCCCGCGCCCGGTGAGGGCAAGCCTGACGATCCTGCGGTCATCGGGATCGGAAAGGCGCTCCGCAAACCCGTTGTCCACCCACCAGCTCGCCATCCGGGTTGCGGTGGAGAGCGGCACTCCAAGGGCCTGGCTCAGTTCGCCCATGGTGGGGTTCTTCCGCTCGCAGAGGATATCACCCATCCTGTAGAATTCGGCAGGGTCGGGGCGCTCCTTGAGGGGCCTGTTGTGGAGCAACTCATGGAGTTCAACGAGTTCCACCGGAGGAGGAGGCTCGGAGACCTTTACAAGAACCTCTTTCAAATACCGGACAAACTGGGCGATCTGCCGGTCTGAGCTTTGCTGACTCGTGTTGTCGACCATTATCTCCACCTCGCAATATTTCCAACATGAAAATATATCACCACGGAAGGAACTTGTCAATCAGTTCTCGGGAAGGTAGTACGAAAGTACCGGTTGGGAGAGTCTGCCCGGTGATCTATTGAGGACGATCTGGAGAGGCATGCCCCCGGAACTCAGGCTCAAGATGCTCCGGTATCTTCCCCGAGATGAGGGAACCGGACTCGGTATGCTCCTCTCTCTCGATCTTTCCGTACCGGTGAAAGAGGTTCACCAGTTCCGCGGCAGTGTAGGGAATGTGCACCGTGATGCTTACCATCCGTTCGCTGAGCACCCCGGCGATGAGATCGAGAAGCCGCTCAAGCCCCCACCCTTTCGTTGCCGAAACCGGCATCACCGGCCCCGCATCGCTCCCGATGCGTTCAAGGCAGTAGTCCACCGCCTCTTCTCCCGTGAGCCTTTGGTCGGCTACCGCGCGGTCGATCTTGTTGATCGCGATGATCTTGGGCTTCTCCCCCAGAACCAACTCATCGAGAACATCGTCCACCGTCTGCGCCTGTTCGGCAGCGTTCGCATGGGTGATATCCACAACGTGCAATAGCACATCCGCTTCGGCAAGCTCCTCAAGCGTGGCCTTGAACGCGGCCACCACCGTCGGAGGCAATTTCTGTATGAAGCCGACCGTATCGCTGAGGAGCACTTCGCGATTGTTGGGCAAGAGAATCCGGCGCGTGGTCGTATCGAGCGTTGCAAAGAGGGTATCCTCCACAAAGGCATCGGCATGGCTGAGCGCATTGAAGAGCGTGCTCTTGCCTGCGTTGGTATACCCGACGAGCGCCACCACCGGCACACCGGTGACCGCCCGGCGCTTGCGGTATCGGGCCCGGTGGTTGCGGACTTCTTCGATTTCGTCCTTGAGGCGCTTGATCCGCGCCTCGATCACCCGGCGGTCGTATTCGAGTTGCTTCTCTCCGGGCCCCCTCGTGCCGATCCCGCCGCCGAGACGTTCCAGGTGCCGCCACATTCCGGCGAGTCTCGGCAAGAGGTACTCATTCTGGGCCAACTCCACTTGAAGCCGGCCTTCGTGGGTCTGGGCACGTCTGGCAAAGATATCGAGGATGAGGGATGTGCGGTCGAGCACTTTCACGCCGAGGGCTTCATCGAGGTTCCGCTGCTGCGTCGGGGAAAGCTCTTCATCGAAGATAACGAGATCATAGTCACGCTCGGTCTTGAGGGCGATCAGTTCTCCAAGCTTCCCTTTGCCGATGAGGTGCGCAGGGCTGAGACGCTCCGCACGTTGAGTGAGTGTGCCCACAACCTCCGCCCCGGCGGTTCCGGCCAGAAGCGCAAGCTCTGCGAGCGAGTCCTCCAGAGGCCACCGGCTTCGCCCCCGCTTGGCTTCAACTCCAACGAGGATAGCCCTTTCAATATCGGGACGCGTCTCAAAGGTGCGTTGTCTGGGGATGCTCAGTCTCCTTTGAGTGATCAGTTATCCGTCTTCAGTTATCAGTGCGCCCCACCCCTGACGACTGACAACTGACCCCTGATAACTGATAGCTACTTCTTCAACTTCTCCAACCGGGCAAGGCCTTCCTTGAGCCGGTCATCGGGGATGGTGAGCGAAATCCGGATGTATCCCTCCCCCGCCTTGCCGTACCCGCTCCCCGGGGTCACCACTACGCCGACCTCTTCGATGAGCCTGGCGGCATAATCGGCGGAGGTATAGCCCGCGGGAACGTGCGCCCACACATAGAGGCTCGCTTTGGGCGGCCTTGCTTTGAGTCCGAGCTTGCCGAGCGCCTTCATCACCAGGTCCCGCCGCCTCTGGTAGACCGCGTTGTGTTCTTCGATGCACCCCTGAGGCCCGGCGAACGCGGCGATGGCCGCCCGCTGAATCGCCTGCGGGATGCCGGAATCGATGTTGGACTTGAAGCGCATGAGCGCGTTGATGAGCTTCTCGTTGCCCACGGCCATGCCGATGCGCCATCCGGTCATGTTGTAGCTCTTCGAAAACGAATGGAACTCCATGCCAACGTCTTTGGCCCCCGGCACTTCGAGAAAACTAGCCGGTCGATAGCCATCGAAGGCCACCTCGGTGTACGGGCCATCATGGCAAACGGCCATATCGTGTTTCTTGGCAAAGGCCACCACATCCTTGAAGAAATCCATCCCGGCCACGGCGCCGGTGGGATTATTCGGATAGTTGATCCAGAGCACTCTGGCCTTCCCGGCAACCTTGGCCGGAATCTTGCCGAGATCGGGGAGGAAGCCGTTCTCCTCGGTCAGGGGGAGATAGTAGGGCTCGCCCCCGGCAAGGAGCGTGCTCATGGAATAGACCGGGTAGCCCGGATCGGGGACGAGGGCGATGTCGCCGGGATCGATGAGACAAAAGGACATGTGCCCGATCCCCTCTTTCGAGCCGATGAGCGGCAGGACTTCCTTATCACGATCGAGCTTGATCCCAAAGCGGCCTTTATACCAATCGACTACGGCCTGCCGAAGCTCCGGCAGCCCATCGGTCTCCGGGTAGCGGTGATTGGCCGGATCGTGGGCCGCCGCGCAAAGGGCATCGACGATATGGGCCGGGGTGGGGAGATCGGGATCGCCGATGCCGAAACTGATGACATCTACACCCTGAGCGCGCTTCTCGGCGATTTTTTTGGTGATGCCGACGAACAAGTACGGCGGCAGTTTCTCAATTCGTTTGGCGGTTTGCATTCTCAATATTCCTTTCAATGATTTGGCCACTCTCCCTCGAACACTCGCTCGGCGGGGCCGGTCAAGAATACCTCCCCCTTCCCATCCCATTCCAGAACGAGCGTGCCCCCCGGCACCTGAATCTCCACCGCATCCCCCGCAAGGCCTTTGAGCCTTGCGGCCACCGCCACAGCACACGCCCCGCTTCCGCACGAGAGGGTCTCTCCGGCTCCCCGTTCCCAGATTCGCACCTTCAGATGGCCCCTATCCACCGCGTTGACAATCTCGAAGTTCGTTCTCCGGGGGAACATCGCATGGTGTTCAACTTGCGGCCCGATCTCATGCAAGGAAAAATCGGCCACGGGTTCTTTCAAGAAGGCAACCGCATGAGGGTTGCCCATGGAGACAAGGCTCACCGGAATCACCTTTTCCCCGACCTTGATCGGATAGTCAAGCACCGGCACGCTTTGCCCTTTGATATCAACGGGGATTCTGGACGGCTCAAACTGAGGGACTCCCATGGCGATACGGACAAGGCTATTCCGTACCTCGGCACGGGCAATTCCGGCGAGCGTTTCGATCTCGATCTTCTTCTTGCCGGTGATCCCTTTTTCGATTGCATACCGCGTGAAGCAACGAAGCCCGTTACCGCAGGTCTCGGCCTCGGAGCCATCGGGGTTGAAGATACGCATGCGGAAATCGGCTTTCTCGGAATTCAGAATCAAGATTATGCCGTCGGCACCCACCCCGAATCGGCGGTGGCACATGGCCCGGGCAAGCCCCGGCCAATCCATCTCCACCGAGCGGGCATCGATCATCACGAAGTCGTTTCCCGTGGCCTGCATCTTGGTGAACTTCATCGCAGACTCCTCGCGCATCAAGGGAACCTCCGAAAAAGAGGTGCGGGAGACTTCCCGCCGGGGCTTCTGGGGGTGTCCCCCAGTTCAACCCTCCCCCAAGAGTGGGAAACCGAGGGGGTTGATTCGAACTTGGTCAGAGATTCCAAACACTTCGGATTATAGGGCGGCAGGGTTTGCCGCGCAAGTGGGCGAGCGGTTTCCCACCCTTCCAACGTCTTGTATAATGGAAGCCTCAAACCGAAGCATTTCTTGACAAGACCGAAGGAGGAGCGATTATGTAAACCTGCAGACCCATTTGACACGCCCCGGCTGAAACCCAGAATATTACAAGGAGAAAAGGACAATGAAGAAGATATGGATAGCTACTCTGGCCATCGCCGTGATGGCAATCGCTCTGGTGGGACTCGCGGGATGCAGTGACGAGTCCACCTTCGATCAGGGCTCTATCGTAGTGAACACCAATTCCCAGCAAACAGGGATTTCTGTGAGCGGTGAGGGCAAGGTCTATGCCACCCCGGATCTGGCGATCCTCATCATCGGTGTGGAAGCCCAGGCCAAGACCGTGGCTGAAGCCAACACTCAGGCCGCCGATGCCATGAACGCCCTTCTCAAGGCACTCAAAGATGCCGGACTCCAGGACAAGGACATTCAAACCTCGAACTTCTCCATCTATCCGGTGCGCGAATGGAACCAGGATACCGGAGAAGAGACGCTCGTTGGCTTCCGCGTGACCAACACGGTCAGCGCCAAGATCAGAGAGATCGATGGTGCGGGAGCCATCATCGATTCTGTGGTGGAAGTGAGCGGGGACTACACCCGGATTCAGGGCATCAACTTCACCATTGAAGATCCCAGCGCCTACTATGATCAAGCCCGAGCCAAGGCCGTGGACGATGCCAAGCACCGCGCCGAGCAACTGGCCAGCCGCAGCGGCGTGAAGCTGGGCAAACTGGTCAATCTATCGGAGAGCGGAGGATACTATCCGCCCGTCCGGTACGCGGCATATGACATGGCCCTTGCCGAATCCAAGGGCGGCACTTCCATCAGCGCCGGAGAACTCGAGATCACCCTGAACGTACAAGCGAACTTTGAAATAGCACAATAGGCCGTACGGCGAAGCGCCGGTTGCTCAACCGGCGCTTCGCTTTTCCTCTATCCATCTGGCGGCAAGCTGCCCCGCCGCTTCGGCAAGCCCCTCACCCGAATTCAGCCAGCGGATGCGTTCATCGGTGGGGCGGAACCATGTGAGCTGATGACGGGCGAAACGATGGGTCTCGAACATGATCTGCTGCGCCGTCTCGATGAACCCCATCGCCCCGTTCAGGTGTTCGATGATCTCCCGGTAGCCCAGGCTCGACATCGCGGGGAGATCGAAGGAATACCCGCGCTCAAGAAGGCCCTTCACCTCCGTGACAAGCCCCTGTTCAAGCATCAGGCTCACCCGCGTATCAATCCGTCGATAGAGTTCGTTTCGTTCCATCGCAATCCCGATGACCAGCACATCGAAATCGGGCGGCACCTTCACCTTCATCTCCGAAAACGGCCTGCCGCTAGATCGGCAAACCTCGATGGCCCGAATTACCCGGCGCACATTGTGGGGATCGATTTGCTCGGCTCCCTGGGGATCGAGTTCACGCAACTCTTCAAAAAGCCCCTCCCACCCCTCGGATTTTGCCCGCGCCTCAAGTTGCCGCCGGATTTGGATATCGGGCGAGACTTCCGGTATGTTCCACCCCTCCAACACGGCCCAAACGTACTGACCGCTTCCGCCTACGAGGAGGGGGACTTTGCCCCGTTCGTGAATGGCGGCGATCATCTTGTAGGCCAGTTTCTGATAGATCGCCACGTTGAATTCTTCGTTTGGATCAACGATATCATACAGGTGATGCGGAACCTGGAGCCGTTCCGCCGGAGTGGGTTTGGCCGTACCGATATCCATGTACCGGTAGACCTGACGGCTATCAGCATTGACGATCTCCCCATCCAAACGCTTGGCCAGATCAATCGCAAGACCGGTCTTCCCTGAAGCCGTGGGACCGACGATAGCAATGAGCGACTTTCTCATAGGCCTTTTGTTTTCGCCGCCTGTTCCACCATACTCACAAACTCATCGGCCTTGAGACTCGCCCCCCCGACCAGTGCCCCATCGATTTCCGGTTGGCTCATGAGCGCGCCGATGTTCTTGGCATTGGCACTTCCCCCATATTGAATCCGCAGGTCTTGAGCGGCCCTACCGTAGAGCTTCGCCACAACGCTGCGGATAAGCCCTATGGTGTCATTGGCCTGAGCCTCAGTGGCCGCCTTGCCGGTACCGATGGCCCACACAGGTTCATAGGCGATCACCACGTTCTCAATAGAAGCCAAATCCTCCAAAGCCGCTTTCACCTGCCGGGTAACCACCGCTTCGGTTCGGTTCGCTTCATTCTCCGCAAGGGTTTCCCCTACGCACACGATCGGCTTGAGTCCGGCTTTGAGCGCAGCCTTGATCTTTCTGCTCACCGTCTCATCCGTCTCGCCGAACTGCGCCCGCCGTTCCGAGTGGCCCAGAATCACGTATTTGCAGAGCCCGGCGAGCATGGCCGGGGCGATCTCCCCGGTGAAAGCACCCTTTTCCTCGAAATGCATGTTCTGTGCACCAAGTCGAATAGTCGAACCTTTGAGCACCTCCGAGACCGGCACGAGTGAAACGAACGGCGGACAAACCACCTTTTCCACCCCCCGGACGCCCTCAAGCCGTTCCCGCATAATCTTCACCAGAGTCACCGCTTCTTGAACCGTGGTGTTCATCTTCCAATTACCGGCAATGATCGGTGTGCGCACTTTGCCTCCTCAGTGTCTATCGTTTCCAGTTCAGTCGCCAACAATCTCACGATCAAATCATGAGGTTAATCATGAGGTTAATCATGAGGTCAGGAATGAAGCCATCCATGACGTCCATCACGATTCCATCTCACGCCAGGATATAGTGGGTAGTCCTACCCTGACCCTCGGACCTGACAACTCCAAGGTCCATGAGTTTATTGATCTCATCCAACGCCACTCGATTGGATAGGTCAAACATCTCCCGGATTTCCCTATTGGTGATCTGGCCTTGATCGTGTATCCGTTCGATGATCTTCATTTGCCTTTCGGTGAGGGCGATTTGACCGCGCTTCCCCGCTTTGCGCTTATCCGCACTCAGCTTGAGCGCCCTCTCCCGTACTGCTTGAACAGAGACCATCACCCCCTGTGCAAAGTACTCAAGCCACGCGGTAAGGTCCCGGCTCTTCGGGTCAACGCTCTGGAGCGCGTGATAGTATTCCAGACGATCGCTATCGTAATAATCGTCAAGGGCAAAGAAGCGTTTCGTATCGAACCCGCGCCTGTAGAGGATAAGCGCCGCGAGCACTCTCGCCGCCCGCCCGTTACCATCGATGAAAGGATGAATCCGCACGAACTCGTAGTGGGCGATGCCCGCCTCGATCACGGGATCGAGTTCGCGAGTGGACTTGTCATTAAGCCACTCCACAAACGCAGCCATGAGCCTCGGAACATCGGCGGTTTCGGGGGGCAGGAAGACGATCTCGCCGGTCATGCGATGAACCACCCCCACTTGCCGATCCCGGTATCGCCCCACATCACCGGGGTTATCGAGCACCTCTTTGGCAAGGAGACGGTGGATTTCAAGGATGATGCTTTCGATGATCTCCGCCTTAGGAGCCAAACGCGGCAGCTTCTCAAGCACTTCGAGATAGTTGAGCACCTCTTGCTTGGCCTTGCGCTGGGCCATCACATCCCGCCCCTCGGCAAGCGCGCTGACCTGTTCGAGCGTCAGTGGATTCCCTTCGATGGCCGTCGAGGCATGGGCGTTCTTGATGAGTGCTTGTTTGCGGAGCGAGACTTCCCACCGGGGCACGAGATAGGCGTTGGCGATGGCCTCCCGCGCCGCCGCGATGCCGGTAAGCAGGTTCAGAAGCTTCGGCGTGATCCGATAGTCAGGGTTGAACATCCTTCAAGCTCCGAACTTCTCCAGTTTCAAGGCATTGGCCATCGCAAGCGGCATGATATCCGTTCCGCGGATTCTGCCCAGCCCGCCCACGGTGCACGCTTTCTCTGAGAACTCCTTTGCTTGATCGGTGCGGCAATACTGAGAATGGAGCAAGATGGGCACCGGATGCCAGCTGTGGCCCTTCAACAGCGCCGGAGTGGAATGATCGCCGGTGACTACAAGAACATCCGGCCTGAGATCGATGAGCTTGGGAAGCACCGCATCGGCCTCTTCAATCACCCGGACCTTGCGCGCAAAATCCCCATCCTCCCCGGCGCTATCAGTGTATTTGAGATGGATATAGAAGAAGTCATGATGGGCCCAGTTTTCGGCAAGGGTATCGAGTTCGTCGGCGAAAGTCGTGCCCGTACCCAGGATATTCATCCCCACCAGTCTGGCCAAACCGCGATACATGGGATAGGTTGCAATCGCGGCTGGATTCAGCTTGAAGACATCGCTCATCTGCGGCAAGTTCGGACGCTGGGAAATCCCGCGGAATAGAATCATGTTGGCCGGATGGGAATCAGAAAGCACTGTTCGCGCCTTGGCAACAAAGTCATTGACGATGGCCGCCATCTTGGCCGAGCCCGAAGCCAGCGCAATCGCCTGTTTCGGACTGAGTCCCGTCTTCTGCGGATCCGTATCGGCGACCTCCCCTCCAAGTCCCTTCCCCCGGAAGATGACGGCAAACCGGTGCTCCTTTCCCGGCAACACGAAAACCTCGACACCCTGGATCTTGATATGCCTGAGTTTCGCGCACAGCTCCGCGTTCTTCTCCGTCGGAATACGGCCGGCACGGCGATCGATGACCACTCCGTTTACATCGACGGTGCAGAAGTTGCACCGGGCGGCGACATCACCCCCCTTCAAGTCAAAATCGACCCCTAGGGCTTCGAGCACTCCCCTTCCCACGAGATACCGCACCGGGTCATAGCCGAAAAGGGAAAGGTGCCCCGGGCCGCTGCCGGGGGTGATGCCAGGGCTGACCGGATCGATAAACCCGCACACGCCCTCGTCGGCCAGCCGGTCCAGATTGGGCTTTCTTGCGGTTTCAAGTTCGGTCTTCCCGGTATGGAGATCGGGCAACCCGCCCAGCCCATCGAAGACAAGGAGCACGATTTTGCTGGGTGTCTCTACCGCGAGGTCCTTCAACGTATCCAAATCAAGCATCGTTTCCCCCTTCCGTGCTATTCTACCCGCAACCGCAAGGGTTGTTCAAATCACAGCTAACCCATCTAACCCCAAACCATGAAGCGTGTCAACCCTGCGTCAAGAAAGGTCTCGGCGGTACGTATTCGTAGCTTGACAAATCAGATACAACTGGTAAAATGCTATGGCTGGCAATTTTTCAGCGGAGGAATGCCATTTACGCGATAGTAGCAACCGGAGGGAAACAATACAAGGTCTCCCCGGGCCGAGTGACAGACGTCGAACAGATCGGGGGGGAAGAGGGCGCGGCAATCGAGTTGGACAATGTGCTCCTTGTTGCCGATGGAGATCAGATCACTGTGGGCCAGCCAGCCATAGCCGGAGCCAAAGTGAAAGCCACCATCAAACAGCAGTCCAAGAAGTCCAAAGTGATCGTATTCAAGTATAAGAACAAGACCCGATACTCCCGGAAGCGGGGGCATCGGCAGCCCTTCACCCGGTTATCGATTGACGCGATAACATTGAGCTAGGTCCGAGCGAGTCTAACGAGGTAACCTATTATGGCGCATAAGAAATCAGGTGGCAGCAGCCGACTGGGACGAGATAGTAAACCCAAGATGCTTGGCGTAAAGAGGTTTGACGGTCAAGTAGTGCAATCCGGAACCATCATCGTCCGGCAGCGCGGCACCAAGATACGGCCGGGAGAGAACGTGGGCTTGGGGCGGGATCATACGATCTTTGCCGTCATCGATGGCACGGTCAAGTTCGGTCGGGCGAACAAGTACCAGCGAAACGTCAGCGTCTATCCAACTGAGAGTGGGAATTGAGCCTAACATGAAAGAGAAGATACATCCCAAGTATTATGAAAATGCTCAGGTCACTTGTTCTTGTGGCAACTCCTTCACTATCGGGGCGACTCAGCCCACGCTCAAGATCGAGGTCTGCAGCAAGTGTCACCCGTTCTTCTCCGGCGAACAGCGCATAATCGACACCGCCGGACAGGTGGAACGCTTCAAGAAGCGGTACAAGATCAAGGACTAGAATTCTCCATCTCCCCCGCAGATCGCTGCCGATTTCTTTACCGCCGATTCTCATGGGATGAGTCATGGCCAAGATCTATGATGTGGTAATCGTCGGCAGCGGACCGGCGGGAATTTTCACGGCGCTCGAACTCGCTCGATCCTCCAAAAAACTCAGCATACTCCTACTGGAAAAGGGCCGGGATCTCAAGACCCGGCACTGTCCCAGCATCAACAACCACTCCAATTGCCTTTCGTGCGCCCCTTGCAGCATGGTCAGTGGATGGGGCGGGGCCGGGGCCTTCAGCGATGGCAAGCTAACCCTTTCCACAGAGATCGGGGGGCGTCTTGACGCCTACATGGACATCAAGACGGTCGAGGACCTGATCGATTATGTGGACAAATGCTACCTGGAGTTCGGAGCGCCGGAGCAGCTTTATGGGATCGGCCCCGAAGTCGAAGTCCTCCGGCAAAAGGCACAGACCGCCGGGTTGGAACTGGTGCCGCTGCCGGTTCGGCACCTCGGCACCGAGCGCAGCCATGAGATTCTTGGTGCCATGCATGATTTCCTGGCAAACCGCGTGGAGATGCGAACCGATGTCCAGGTCAACTCCGTCTTCACGAGGGAAGGACGAGTCAGGGGAATCGGAACGCACCGGGGGGAGAGGATCGACGCCCGATTCGTGGTCCTCGCGCCCGGACGGGAAGGTTCGGACTGGCTGGTAAGGCAGGCCCACCATCTCAGGCTCACCGTACACAACAACCCCATCGATCTCGGCCTGCGCGTGGAGGTTCCGCGGACGGTCATGGATGGCCTCACCAACGTGCTCTATGAGCCCAAGCTCAAGTACTATTCCAAGACG
>Ga0194113_10010018_pt1 | contig 11355 bp, 4 predicted proteins | sample TA2MahC200mmetaG_FD_146193 | JGI IMG/M metagenome (GOLD analysis project Ga0194113, IMG submission 146193) | Freshwater microbial communities from Lake Tanganyika, Tanzania - TA2015017 Mahale Deep Cast 200m | ecosystem: Environmental > Aquatic > Freshwater > Lake | place: Tanzania: Lake...
CAAGCGATCGTGCGTAATCTCGCTGATGTGCACCAAGCCCTCGACACCGGGCGCCAGTTCCACGAAGGCACCGAACTCGGTCAGGTTGGTCACGCGACCAGTCACGGTCGCACCCTCCTGCAGGTCCTTCATCGCGGTCGCGACGGGGTCCGCCATCACGGCCTTGCGGCTCAGGGTGATCTTGGTGTCCTTGCCTTGGCGCTCCACACGAATGACCTTGACCTCGACCACATCGCCGTCCTTGACGGCGTCCTTCGCGTGGCGCAGGCGCTCATGGGCGAGCTCGGAGATGGGGATCAGGCCGTCGGCGCCGCCAAGGTCGGCGAACGCGCCGTAGGGCTGCACGCTCACGATGGTCGCCGTGCGCTGCTGGCCGACTTCGAGCACCGCCATGAGCTGCTCGCGCTTTTCGGCCTTGTCGCGCTCCTGCACCTTTCGGCGGGAGAGGACCATGCGGCCCTTCTCCTTCTTGAGCTCGATGATCTCGCAGGCGAACTTCTGCCCGATGAACACCGAGATGTCCTCGATGTGGCGCAGGTCCACATGCGCAGCCGGCATGAACGCCTTGTGGTGCGCGAATTCCATCTCAAGTCCGCCGCGGTTCATGCCCGTGCAGCGGGCTTCGACCAGCTGGCCGACCTCGACATCGCCGAACGCCGCCTTGGTGACCTGACCGGGCCGGGCCAGGATCAGCATGTTCTCGAAGGGGTCGAGCCGCTCGACGATGAAGTCAAAGCTCTCGCCAAGGGCCGGCGGGTCCTCGAAGTGCGCGATCGGGCAGACGCCCTGGCTCTTGGGACCGAATTCCACGAAGACGTCCTGGCCGTGGATCTGCACGACGCGCCCGGTCCGCATCTGTCGGCCGCCTGCCTTGGGAGCGGCACCGCGGCTCGGTGCGGACATCAACTCATCCGCGCTCCGGCCGCCGAGCGCCTCGGCGATCTCGGCCTCGAGCCCCGCATCGAGGCGGCTGGTGGTGGGAGCGGGGGAGGGCGTGGACGGCGTGTGGTCGTCGGACATGGTGAGGAGGGCTACGGTGGGTGGTCCGGGTCCTCGTTGGACACCGGGGGAGCGATGCTACAGGCGACCGTTCCTGACGGAAGCGGGTGAACCCCGAAACCGCCATGACCAACGCCCCGTATCGACTTGCTGGCGGACGCCGCGCCCGTCTCGCGGTAAGATTCTTAACCCCCTTCCCGGCGCCGTGCTGGCGTTCCGGGCTCAGATTGGCTCACCCTAGCGCAGAGGAGCACCACCACGAATGGCAACTGCCAAGTCCGCTTGGGGCATTGAGATCGGCGCATCGGCCCTGAAGGCCATCAGGCTCGTCCGCGAGGGCGACTCGGTCGTCGTCACCGATTTCACGGTCATCCCGCACCAGCAGGTGATCTCTGCGCCCGACGTCGATCCGGCCGCCATGGTTCGCTTCACCCTGGGTCAGTTCCTTGCAGCCAACGGCGAGAAGCTCAAGTCCGACCGCGTCGTGGTGAGCGTGGCCGGTCGCGATGCGTTCGCGCGCTTCGCCAAGTTGCCGGTGGGGGGCAACCTCAAGAACCTCGCAAAACTCATTGATTTCGAGTCAAAGCAGCAGATTCCCTTCCCGATTGACCAGGTCGAATGGGACTACCAGGCTTTCAAGAGCGAGGACAACATCGAGGTCGATGTCGGCATCTTCGCCATCACCAAGGACCGCATCGGCGAACTGCTCATGCTGTACCGCGAGTGCGGCCTGAATCCGGACGTCATCACGATCGCGCCCAGCGCCGTCTTCAACGCCGTCTCCTATGACCTGAACCTCGACCTGTCGAGCGGTCCGGTCATGGTCGTCGACGTCGGCACCAACGCCACCGACATCGTCGTGGCAGAGCGCGGCATCGGTTGGATGCGCAGCTTCCCGCTTGGTGGCCATTCCTTCACGGAAGCCATCTCCGGCGGCTTCGACATCCCCTATAAGAAGGCCGAGAAGCTCAAGCTCGAGGGGGCAGCCAGCAAGCATGCGAAGCAGGTCATGCAACGCATGAAGGACACCTTCGACAGCCTGATCAGCGAAATCAGGAAGTCGAAGGAGTATTACGAGAGCACTCATCCCGGCGCATCAATCGAGAAGATTCTCGGTACCGGCTCCACGCTCAAGATTCCTGGACTCAGGAAGTTCATCACGCAGCAGATCCAAGTCGAAGTCGAGCGTCTGGACGAGTTCAAGCGCATCCAGCTCGAAGGCGATCAAGCGGCTGATTTCGCTGCCAATGCCATGGGGCTCGTTGTTGCGTATGGCCTTGCCCTGCAGGGAGTTGGGCTTGGCGCGATCAACGTGAACCTCGTCCCAATGGCCGTTCGGCGCGAGCGAGCTTGGATAGCCAAGGGCAAGTGGTTTGCCGTTGCCGCGGGCCTGGGCCTCGTGGCCAGCGTCATGTTGTTCATCCGTCCCATAACCGGACGCAGCGGCCTCGGCAGCTCGCCGCCGGCATCGGTCGAATCGACCATCAGCCGGGGCAAAGCGTTCAGGGCCCAGTACGAAGAACTGTCCGGCGCTGGCGCCAACGGCGGTGCCGCGCAGAACATGCTGTCGCTCGTCGACTACCGCGATGTCTGGCCGCACCTCGTCAACGACGTCTACACCGCGCTTGCGGCAGCCAACCCTCAGCCAGCCCTGTTGAGCGGCAATGCCGAAGAGATCAAGGCGGTTCCCGTGGCCGAGCGTCGCTTGGTCAGCCTCGATGAACTGGGCAGCGCTTATGTCGTGCCCGGCGCCGATGGCAAGCGCCGCATCAGGGTGTCGATGAAGGTCAGCCTCTCTCATGCCGACCCCGGCGTCTTCCTCAACAAGGAGAAGAGCGTTGCCGGCTGGCTCCGTGCCAATGCTGATCGCGCCGGAGTGCCTTATGTGATCGTGACCGACAGCATCAAGATCCCCGATGACTGGACCGAGATCGAGTTCGGCAAGGGCGCGCGTCAGAAGTCTGATGCTCCTGCGGGCAATGCGGCTGGCGGTGGTTCGGACTTCGGCGCTCCGTCAAGTGGCGATTCCGGTTCGACCGCGAACCAGGGTCAAGGCAACAAGGGCATGCAGGGCCGTCGCAAGCCGCCTGCAGGTGGTGGTCAAATGCAGGGCATGGGTCAGGGCCTCGGGCTCAGCGGTGGTGGAGAGGGCGCCGGTGATGGCGCCGGCGACGGCTCCACTGGTGGCACTGGCGGAGCCGACTGGTCGAGCGGCTCTGATGCCGCCAGCAAGAGCCGTCGCAAGGCCGGTGGCTCGGCCACTGGCGCCGAAGGCGAGTCGATCAAGGTTCTCGAAGAGGCCCGCATCGGCGAGGCTCCCAGCATCTACCAGCCCGACGACCTGTACTTCGTAGGCGAAGTCACCTTCGAGGTCGAACTCCGCGATCCGAAGGCTGCGCCCGCAGCTGCGCCCGAGGGGGGAACCCAGTAATGGCGAAGCCAAGCATCAAACTTGACCTCAAGGGCCTCAAACTCAATCCCAAGAAGTCCAAGGAGATCCTGAGCAAGTACGGCCTCGTGATCGCTGGAGGCTTCGTGCTCATCGCGGCTCCAGTGGCTGCGTTCATCGTGACCGAGGACATGAACCGAACGCTGGCATCCGATGCTGCAGCACGCGCCGGGAAGCTCACCGACCTGAATGCCATTGAGGCCGCCGAGGTGTCGCTCTCGCTGCCAGGCCAGGAGCCGTTCTCGCAGCAGAACGTCGTGATCAACCAAGAGGTGATTGATCAGTTCAAGCAGCGTCTCGATTCCGTGTCCAAGCAAAGCGTGACCACGCGAGAACTCGCCGTGAAGCACAATCGCAAGGATCGCGCGCCGTTCGTGGGCATGCGTCTGGCCAAGGGCGATCCTGCATTGAAGGAACTGCCGCTCACGGTCTTCGATCGGTTGGAGAAGGAGTACGCCAGCCTCCTGTCCGCCATGGGTGCAGGTACGGCGTACCCCGAGGCCGACATGGTGGCGGAGCTCTCGCGCCGACGGGCACAGATCATTGATGCCGAATTCGGCGCCAAGACCGAGGGCGAGCTCACGTCTGAGGAGCGATCGTCGCTGGGCACGAAGCTCGCCGATGAGCGACTTGCGAGGTATTGCGAGCACGCTCGCCAGTTCTCGTTCTACGCGGATGCCTCATCGATCGGTGCGCCCGATGTTTCGCGACGCACCACCAAGCTCAAGCCCATCGACTTGTTCCTCATGCAGTGGAACTACTGGGTGGCCGAGGATGTCCTCTCCGCGCTCAAGGCAGCCAATGGCGAGAAGGACGTGCTGCAAGGACCGGTGAAACGGATCCTGTCGCTCTCGTGCACCCTGCAGGCACCGGCCGCTGCAGCCCCGGCCGATGGTGCAGCCGCTGGCGACGGAACCGAGCCACCCCCGGCTCCCGTCGACGATGGTTCAGGTGCAGTCTCCGGCACCGATGCGGCCGTCGCTGCGTCGCCGACGGGCGAGTCCATCAACCCCGATGCTGCGCTTCCCGCTGCCGACTACTCCAAGTCCTTCACGGGCCGAACGACCAACCAGCTCTTCGACATCATTACCTGCGAAGTCCGCCTGATCGTGCAGACCTCGGCGGTCCCGCAGGTCATCGATGAGCTGGCCAAGCGCAACTTCATCACCGTCACGGACGTCAAGCTCCGGCCGAGTGATTCGTTCGCAGCTGCAGAGGAAGGCTTCATCTACGGAGCGGCCCCGGTTTCGGCCGTGTCGCTCAAGCTCGAGACCATCTGGCTGCGTGAATGGACCGGCCCCTTCATGCCCGATGACCTTCGCTCGCGGCTCAACACCTCCGGCATGCTGCTGGGCTCAGGTGTGCCCGCCGCCGATGCCCCAACCGATGGAACCGATCCGTCTGCGGCCCCTCCGGACGCGCCGCAAGGCTGATCGCCCACCCAACTCGACCACCCGAACGACCTACGGAGATCAGACATGGCAAGCAGGATGAACCCTTTCGAGCAGCACATCGAGAAGATCGTGCTCGGCGCCGCGGTGTTGGGCGTGATCGGCGTTGGCGTGTGGGAGTTCGGCATCAACGAGTCGACCGTCTCGTTCGGCGGCAAGCAGGTTCCCATCTCGACCGTGGATGGAAAACTCGACGAGAAAGCACAGACCCTCCAAGCCAAGCTCCGTGATGATGCCGACGCCCGCGTGACGTTCCCCGAACTCAAGGAGTCGACCAGTTCGATCTTCGAGAAGCGCCTGGCTGATGGTGCGGGTGCCGGCATGAAGGTCTCGGCCAACGGCCCGAGCTTCGCTTCTGTCCTCGTGAAGGACGGCCTGTCGAAGGACGTGACCTATCACCAGCCCATGTTCGCCGCACCGACCTCGCTCTTGGTCCAGTCCACGTCGGATGCCGTGACTGATGAGGCCAAGTCTGCGTACAAGAAGTTTCTCGACCCGATCCTGCCGAAGGGTGCAACGGACATCACCTGGATCACGCCCTCCGCCCTGATCGATCTCAGTGCGATGCGCATCGAACTCGAGTCCTCCGGCGGCAATGATTCCAAGGCTATTCCCACGCGCTGGTGGGAAAACAAGCTCCTGATTGCCGATGTGGTCTTCGAGCGTCAGGAGCGTCGCGAGGATGGTTCCTGGGGTTCGGCGACGGTGGTCGACCCTGTTGGCACCCAGCTTGTCGCGGAGCTGTCCTTCCGCGAGGATCTTGCAGCCAACCCGGTGCCGCCGGAACTCCGCGGCACGGTCGTGGAAACGCTGAAGCAGCAGGCCGATCAGCTCGCCGTGCTGCGCCCTGAGTTTTATCCCACCAAGCGAGGCCTCTGGCTTGAACCCAACGATGCGGTCTCAGCAGCGCCAGTTGGGCTCTCTGATGAGGAACTCCGCAAGCTTCGAGAATTCAACAAGGTGCAAGATGCCCTGAAAAAGCTCGAAGCCCAGCGTGCGCGCCTCGAGGCCGAACTCAAGGAACTCGGCGGGCGGCTCGATGCTCCCGCGGGCGACGACAAGAAGAAGGACAAGGACGACAAGTCTGCCGACGATGGCGGTGGTGGCGGCGGTGGCGGCATGGGTTTCGGTGGCGCGGGTGGTGGCGGCATGAAGGGCCGTCGAGATCCGAACGCCGGCAAGGATGCCGAGAAGGACAAGAAGCGCATCCAGAAGACCAAGCTGCTGGACCAAGTCGTCAAGGACATCGATGCCAAGAAGAAGCAGCTGGTCGCGCTTGGCGGCACCGCGGCGCAGGTGGAGCAGGCTGCGAAGCAAGTGGATCTGGCGAAGGACGCGTCCGTCCGTGTCTGGACGCATGACGTCGACGTGAAGGCAGGAGAAACCTACCGCTATCGCTGCTCGATCAAGTTGCTGAATCCTTTCCTCGGCAAGGAATCCGTGCTCACGGCTGCGCAGCAGCCATTCGCGAAGGCCTCGTCCATCGGTTCGGCCACCAGCGCCTGGAGCGATCCGTACACCATCCCATCGGAGCTTGCCATTTTCGTGACGCAGGCGAGCCAGCGCGGCCGCGGCGAGGCAACCGTCGAGGTCTATCGCCTGCACGATGGTCAGCGTCAGGTGGAGAGCTTCAACGTCAGCCCGGGAGATCGCATTGGCGAGGCTGCCCCGAGCAAGAGTGACAGCGCAGGAGTGGACTTCACCACTGACTGGTTCATCGTCGACATCTTCGTCGATCCGAAGGTCGCTGCCGACGCGGATCCAAGCGAGCAGGCTGTCGTTGTGATTCAGGATCTCAACGGCAAGTTGATTGAATATCGCGTGCCCAGGCAGGACAAGGACGGTGGTGCACGGGCAGCGCTCAGCAACGAAGCGAAGGCTGCACAGGCCGAAGCGGCAGTGAAGCCCCAAGCCGATCCGCCGCCGGGGGGCGGGGCGCCTGCTGGTCCCGCCGGCGGTCCTGCTGGCGGCCCTGGCGCCTGAACCAGCTATCCACAGCGAAACTCGCGCCTCGCCCTGAGTCGGGCGTTTTTATTGGCGAACGTGTGGACAATCGGCGCAGTCGCTCTGCAACCTTCCGACCCCTTGACAGGCAGCGTGAACTCACTATCATTGACCCTCCACCCATCGCTTCGGCGGTGGGCGGCAGCCTTGCATATCAAGGCTGATTTCATTGACAATCAGGAAACGTAGGTGTCGTGTGCTGACCAAGCGCGCGCACGGTTCATGCGAGCCGTGTGAAGCGGTGGGGCAGCAACACCGAGTGAATTAGAAACACGAGCAGCTTGAGGGCTGCTTCGGCGCCTAGCCGAAGTGGATGGCCGCATATGCCGGCCTTCCTGGTGCGTCAACGACGGTGTGTGGTTGACGTGGCCAAGCTAGAAAGGGCACATGGTGGATGCCTTGGTGTCAAGAGGCGATGAAGGACGTTGGAACCTGCGATAAGCCCAAGGGAGTTGGTAACCGAACTGTGATCTTGGGATCTCCGAATGGGGCAACCCGGCCCGCAAGGGTCACTCATGCCTGAATGCATAGGGCATGCAGAGCGAACGCAGCGAACTGAAACATCTAAGTAGCTGCAGGAAAGGAAAGCAACAGCGACTCCGCAAGTAGCGCCGAGCGAACGCGGATCTAAGCAGAAGCGTTGTGAACCACTTGAATGGTGGACCACAGAAGGTGATAGTCCTGTATCAACGTGACTGTGAATGGCCTAGAGTAGGGTCAGGCTCGAGAAACCTGGCCTGAACATGGGGGGACCACCCTCCAAGCCTGAGTACTCCTTGACAACCGATAGTGAACCAGTAAGGCGACTGAACGGTGAAAAGCACTCCTATAAGGAGAGTGAAAAGTACCTGAAACCATGTGCTTACACAGCGGTCACGGCCCGTAAGGGTTGTGGCGTGCCTTTTGCATAATGAGCTGGCGAGTTACTCTTTGCGGCAAGGCTAAGCCGTTACGCGGCGCAGCCGAAGGGAAACCGAGTCTGACAAGGGCGAAAAGTCGCAGGGGGTAGGCGCGAAACCGGTTGATCTACCCATGGGCAGGTTGAAGGGCGGGTAACACCGCCTGGAGGACCGAAGCCGTGAACGTTGAAAAGTTCTGGCATGACCTGTGGGGAGGGCTTACAGTGCAATCATAACCGGAGATATCTCGTTCTCCTCGAAATAGTTTTGGGACTAGCCTCAGCTAAGCAAGACACGGGGGTAGAGCTACTGAATGGATTCGAGGGCCTTCCCGGCTACTCAGTCCAATTAAACTCCGAATACCGTGTCTGAAGCGCTGGGAGTAAGTCTGCGGGCGATAATGTCCGTGGTCAAAAGGGAAACAACCCAGACCATCTGATAAGGCCCCTAAACGACACTCAGTTACTAAGGTAGTCAGATTGCTGTGACAGCCAGGATGTTGGCTTAGAAGCAGCCACCATTTAAAAAGTGCGTAACAGCTTACTGGTCGAGGAATCTGGCGCCGATAATTATCGGGAATAAGTGTCGTGCCGAATCAGTGGACTCGAAAGAGTGGTAGAGGAGCGTCGCTATCAGCGTTGAAGCTTTCCCGGCAAGGGTTGGTGGAGCGATAGCAAGTGAATATGCCAGCTTGAGTAACGATTAATGGAGTGAGAATCTCCATCGCCGAATACCCAAGGGTTCCCGGGCAAGGTCAATCCGCCCGGGGTTAGGCGGATCCTAAGGCAAGGCCGAAAGGCGTAGTCGATGGACAGCCGGTCAATATTCCGGCCCCCTTGCATGAGGTTCGATGCGTGCGTGACGGATTCCAAAGTTCAACCAGACTGTGAAGTGTCCAGGTTGGGTGGCGGGGTTCCAAGAAAAACCGCAACGCTACGAATGCAAGGTCCGTACCAAAACTGACACAGGTGGGTGTGGTGAATAACCTCAGGCGCTCGAGAAAACGGTCGTGAAGGAACTAGGCAAATTGACCCCGTACGTTCGCAATAAGGGGGCCCTACTCGCAAGAGAGGGCGCAGAGAAAAGGCTCTGGGAACTGTTTATCAAAAACACAGCACAGTGCTAACTCGTAAGAGGACGTATACTGTGTGACGCCTGCCCGGTGCTGGAACGTCAAAGAAGCTGGTTAGCGCAAGCGAAGCTAGCGACTGAAGCGCCAGTAAACGGCGGCCGTAACTCTGACGGTCCTAAGGTAGCGAAATTCCTTGTCGGGTAAGTTCCGACGCGCATCAATGGCGTAATCACTGGAGCACTGTCTCCACGACCGACTCGGTGAAATAGTAGTGGCGGTGAAGATGCCGCCTACCCGTGGCAAGACGGAAAGACCCCGTGGACCTTTACTGTACGCTTGCAGTGGTCATGGATTTGAACTGCGTAGGATAGGTGGGAGACTTTGAAGTCCCGATCTCGGTTGGGACGGAGTCATTGGTGAAATACCACCCTGTTTGGATTCGTGGCCTAACCTGGATACCCGTGAAGCCGGGCCAGGGACACTGCATGCCGGGCAGTTTGACTGGGGCGGTCTCCTCCCAAACATTAACGGAGGAGTGCAAAGGTTGGCTCAGCGCGGTTGGAAACCGCGCACAGAGTGCAAGAGCACAAGCCAGCTTTAGTGCGAGTCATACAGGACCAGCACTCACGAAAGTGGGCTCTAGTGATCCGGCGATCCCGTGTGGAAGGGTCGTCGCTCAACGGATAAAAGGTACCCCGGGGATAACAGGCTGATCGCTCCCGAGCGTCCATAGCGGCGGAGCGGTTTGGCACCTCGATGTCGGCTCTTCGCATCCTGGGGCTGAAGGCGGTCCCAAGGGTTGGGCTGTTCGCCCATTAAAGCGGAACGCGAGCTGGGTTCAGACCGGCGTGAGCCAGGTCGGTCCCTATCTGTCATGGGCGCAGGAATACTGACGGGATACATCTTTAGTACGAGAGGATTGGGATGGACGTACCCCTGGTGTGCCAGTTGGACCACTCGGTCCACAGCTGGGTAGCTAAGTACGGCAGGGATAATCGCTGAAAGCATCTAAGCGAGAAGCCCACCCGGAGATAAGTATTCCATGTCGCAAGACGAGAGACCCCCGGTAGACCACCGGGTTGATAGGCCGCACGTGCAAGCGCAGTAATGCGTTCAGCGAAGCGGTACTAACGGTCGATTGCTTGGCCTTGTCTACCAGCCACCGTCGTCAGACGGTCTGGTGTCCAGGCTCCAAGCCTTCAAGCATCTCGTGTTTGGAGCTCGAGTGTTTCGGCCGACTGGCCGAGCACGACACCCGTTTCCTAAGTCATCTCTTCAGGCTCGCCGAGAGGCGTGTCTGGGGTTTGTCGGTGACGATAGCCAAGGGGTCACACCTGTTCCCATCCCGAACACAGCAGTTAAGACCTTGGCGCCGATGATACTGCTCAGCGGGAAAGTAGGTCATCGCCGACTTCATGGGCCCTCTTGGTGAAAGCCAAGGGGGCTCTTTTCGTTTTGGCTGAAGCACCTCCGGCGGGTCGTGTCGATAGACTCTCATGGCCGGCGGCGCACCCGCTCTGGCCAAGGTTGATGGTCTTGGTCTGCGCCCGAGGAGGGTCACGATGGGCATGTTCAAGGTCTACGTCGGGAATCTAGATCGCAAGGCGACGGCTGACGACGTCCGAACCCTCTTCGCGGCTTTCCCCGATGTCGAAGACATCGCCCTCGCCACCGACAAGGAGGGCAACAGTCGTTGCTTCGCGATCGTCATGTTCCGCGACAAGCAGCGCGGGCAATTGGCGATTGAGGTCGTCAAGGGCAAGAAGATGCACGGGCGGGAGCTGGTGGTCAACGAAGTCCAGAAGAAGCCCAAAGGTGGTGTTGCTGAGAAGCCAGCCGCACGCGGCCCCTTCGGTCCTCGCGGCCCCGGCGGCATGGGGCGTGGCCCCGGCGGTCCGCGTGGCTTGGGTGGATCTTCGCGTGGCCCCGGTGGTCCGCGAGGCTTGGGCGGCTCTTCCCCGGGTCCCCGTGGCACTGGTGGGGGCACCCCTGGCGGCCGTGATGGCGGCGCTGGAGGTTTCAGCCGCAACCCACGACGCAGTCCAGGGTCTTCCGGCGGTCGGCCGGCTGGCGATCGCCCGAGTGGCGATCGACCCGGCTTCGGTGGTTCCCGGCCAGACTTTGGCTCCTCGCGACCGAGTGGTCCTTCTTCAGGCTCACCGCGCTCGACAGGTCGCGGCGAGCGTGGTCCGCTTGGCCCTCGCTTCGGTCAGCAGGATCGCCCGCCAAGCGGGCCTCGACCGGGTAGTGCAGGGCCCGGGGGTGCTGATCCGTCGAAGCCCGCGCCCGATCGTCCTGACGAACCCAATCGTCCCGGCAATGGCCCGGACGGCGGGGCCGCCTGATGCACGACGGGGGGGTCGCATCTCATGCCATCGCTTGAGTTCAGGTCACTGACCGGCCAGCAGAAGATCGAGGTTCCCGAAGCGGGCGTCACGATCGGGCGGCACCCCGACAACGTGATCTCGCTGCCGCACGACG
>Ga0194113_10010025_pt1 | contig 11353 bp, 8 predicted proteins | sample TA2MahC200mmetaG_FD_146193 | JGI IMG/M metagenome (GOLD analysis project Ga0194113, IMG submission 146193) | Freshwater microbial communities from Lake Tanganyika, Tanzania - TA2015017 Mahale Deep Cast 200m | ecosystem: Environmental > Aquatic > Freshwater > Lake | place: Tanzania: Lake...
AGTTCGATCTCCGTGCCGGGATGATAGCGGACCTGCTGCGTGGCCCGGCCGATGCCCGCGCTGCCGTACTGGACCCAAGCGTAGCCGCCGACGCCCCAGCCGCCACCCCAGCTGTTCTTCACCAGCCAGGCGCCGCCGGCGCAGAGGTCGTCGTCCCAGCCGGCCAGCACGACGCTATGGTTGTTCGGATCGGTCCCCGGGTGCGAGTAGCAGCCCCCGGTGTAGTAGTAGAAGCTGTTGTAGACGGTGAAGCCGGTCGTCACCGGGCCCCGCTCGTAGATCGCCGTCTTGATCGCCTCGATGTCGTTGGGGATGTCGACCCAGCTGCTCACCGCGCCCAGACGAGGGCAGCCCGCCTCGGCGCAGGGCACGGCGTCGCTCGCCTGGTAGGGGAAGCAGGCCTCGCCGATCGCTCCCGACTCGCGCAAGTGCGTCCAGGCGATGTCCGGCCAGCCCCCGGAGCAGCCCCAGCCGTAGGTCGCGCAGGAGAGGACCTGCTGCTCGGAGAGGTCGTGCTCGACGCCCGTCTCGATCTTGATCACCGCCTCGAGGGCGGCGACGGCGGAGAAGTCCCAGCAGCTGCCGCAGCCCTGCTGGTTCTTGACCGGCGTCATCGACCCCTGCGCGAACCAGTTGAATGCGGAGGGCAGGTCGGCGCGCACGCGCGCCGGCGGCCCGTCGCCCTGCCAGCGCCGCAGCCAGGCGGCCGGCGGCCGCCACGAGCGCAGCGCCTCGAGTTCCTCGGGCGTGCGCTCGGTCAGCGAGGTCCATCCGGGCGTCCAGTGCCCGCCCTGGCGGCGCGCCTCCTCGCGCGCCTCCTCGATGCGCGCGGCGTGATAGGCGCGCAGGGCCTCCGCTCCCTCGATCGATCCGTCGCCCGAGCCGGGCTGGGCCACGGCGACGACGGCGGGCGCGGCGGCGCAGACGCACAGACCAGCAAGCGCCAGCCTGGCCCCGAGCCCCTTCCCGACGCTGGCCGCGAGCCCCCTCGCGAACCGGGCCACGGCTCCCCTCGCGGCCCCCGTGATGACGCTCAGTCCCATCCTGCCAGCCTCCCTCGCGGCCTTGTCCTAGGAGGGCACGCGCAGCCTGGAAACGGCTACGTGCCCCACCTCGTCGGCCGCGCGCACGCCCACGGCCGCGGGCTTGCGCCCGTCGGAGGACGCCCAGAGCGGCACCGAGAACGCCTCCCGCCGGCTGTCGAGGATGCCGTCCTCCGGCAACACCGGGCGCCAGCCCTCTCCGTCGATGGAGATCTCGAGCGAGACGATCGGGCTCGCCTCGTCCTCCACCGCGCCCGAGAGCCGCAGCGACTCCCCATCCTTCTCGATGCGCAGGTCCAGGAAGCGGGGCGGCGTGTTGTCGATCTGGAAGGGGACGCTGAGCGCCTCGGCGATCAGTTCCTCTCCGGGGACATTGCCCCGCGCGTCGCTGGCGATCAGCTTCAGCCGGTACCATCCGTCGGGCCAGGCCGCCGCCTCCCAGGTCCAGGCCTCGCCCTCGAAGTCGAGCTTCAGGGGATGGAAGGTCTCCTCGCCCAGGAAGCCCAGGTGGAGGTCGAAGCGCAGCGGGTCGCCGTCGGGGTCGCTCGCCGACCAGCTTGCCGTGCGCAGCGTCCTCGTCCAGATCCCGTCGCGGCGCACGGGCTGCGCGGCCCCGCTTCCGCCGCTGGCGCTGTACTCGACGCGCACGCCTCCCGGCAGCTCCTGGCGCAGCGGGCCGCCGCCGGAGCCCGCAGCCTCGAAAAAGCTCGCCGCGCCCGGCGAGACATCGAGGCGCTGCACCACGGGTGGCTGGTTCGGGCCCCGATAGGGAATCGTGACCCCCGAGACGCGCAGGGCGCTCGACGCCTCGCCGCTCAGCCGCGCGCGCCACTGCAGGAAGCGGGCGCTCGCGCTGGCCACGCGCCCGGCGGAGAGGCCGACCCAGGCGCTCCAGGTCTCGTCCGGCTCGCTGGTCTGGCCGCTGCGCGTCTCCAGGGCCACGCGCCCGGCGCCGGTCGCCGTCCAGCGGGGCTCGCCCCACTGCGCAGGCGTGCCGCAGTCGGCCACCGGCGCCGTGTAGGTGCCCTCCCGCGCGCGGTCCCAGTCGAGGATGTAGACGGCCCCGCTGTTGCCCGTCCCCACAAAGACCCGGCGCCCCTCCACGGCCAGGGACAGCAGATCCCCCTCCTCCAGGTCGGCGAGGCGCGCGGCCTGCCACCGCTCGTCGAGGGCGAAGAGCCGCCCCTGATCGCCCGTGCCGACGAGCACCGTCCCGTCCGGCGCGCGGGCCAGGCTGAAGATGCGCTTCTCCGGGCTCCGCCAGACCTGGCGGACCAGGCCGTTCGCCCGCAGCTCATAGAGGAAGCCCCGCGCGTTCTCCTCCGGCGGCCGCACCTCGATCACCGGCAGCGTGCCGTCGCTGGCCGCGCGCGAGGCGAGGGCGGTGTCGCCGGAACCGTTGGCCGCGAAGAGCAGCCGGTCGCCGAGCGGCAGCAGCGCCACGACCTCCTCTTGAGACGTGTCGTAGAGCACCTCCAGGCGCCCGCTGCGCGGATCGAGCGCCACGAGCAGGCCCCGGCTGTCCGTGCCGCAGACGATGCGGCCGTTCCACCAGGCGAGGGCGGAGGCGTGCGTGTCGGGAACCCGCGCCAGCGGCGTCACGCCCCCGTCGGCGGCGACGCGCAGGATCTCCCCTTCGTCTCCGCTCGAGGCCAGGAGTTCGCCCTGCGGCGTGACCAGCAGGTCCCAGACGACGCCCTGGGGGAGATCGACGAGCGTCTCGAACCGGCCGCCGGGGCGGCGGCGCAGGATCGTGCCGTTGGGCGCTCCGGCGCAGTAGATCGTCCCGTCGCCGGCCGCCGCGATGGCGAAGAGCTCGTACTCGAGCGTCTCGCCGGCTAGCGTGACCGCCCCCTCCGGCGAGAGGTGGTAGACGCGGCCGTCGCTGCCGGTGCCGGCGTAGACGCCCCCGCGGCCGTCGGGCAGCAGCGACCAGACGTAGGCGGTCTCCCCGGGCAGGAACCGGCGCGCCGCCGGGGCGAGCGCCAGGGCGCCGTCGCTCGTGATCGCCACACCCTCCTGCTCTCCCGGCAGCAGATCGGCTGCGCGCGGCGTGCTCAGCTCGCGCGTCAGCGCCGCCTGCGCCGCAGCGGGGAGCAGGGCGGCGCCGAGCAGCGCCAGCCCCGCCCGCCACGCGCGCACCCGCCTCGACCCACGCATGCTCCCTCGCCTCCCTCTCGCGGCTCCGGGCGCCGCTACGGCTTGACCGCCACGGTCGTGAAAGCCCCGCCGGCGACCACCTCGCCGGTCGGCACGCGGACCTCGGCCACCGTCATCCCGGCCACGGCGAGGATGCCGCCCCCTCGCGCCTCCGTCATCGCCCCCCACTTCGAGAGCGGCAACGCGCTCAGTTCGCGATCCCGGTGCACGGCGCCGCGAGCCGGACCGAACAGCCGCACGATCAGCATCTCGTCGGAGGGATAGTCGGCCAGGAGCTCCAGCAGGTGGTCGAATGAGCGGGGGACGTACTTGCCCGGGGCGCGCTCGCGATCCCAGTTGTAAAAGGCGAGCGGCGAGCCCGCCATGACGACCAGTTCGTCCTCGAAGAACGCCTCCGGAACGGGCAGGCGCACGCGCAGCACCTCCTCGGCCCCGCGGTGGTGGCGCAGGCGAATGCGCGCCTCGACCGTGCCTCCGGGACGGACCGAGCTCTCCGTCTGCACCTCCAGGACCTCGGCGGCGCGGATGTCGGGGTCGAGCGTCAGGTCGATCGACACGGCGCGCACGGCGAAGGGGGCGAAGTCGGAAGCCGACACGTAGGAGACCGGCGACAGCGCCTCCCCGACGGCCTGACCGGGGCTGAGCGTGCGCAGAAGATCCTCGCGCGCCAGCCGTCGTCCGTCGTCGAAGAGGATCTCGAGCCGGCTGGCCAGCGTGCCCGCCCCCAGGCCGTAGCCGTGGACGGTGACCGCCGATCGGGCGGCCAGCGCGATCAGCGCCGGCGAGAGGATCTCGTTGCGGGCGACACTGAAGTCGAAGGCTTGCTCGGGAAAGGCGCCGCTGCCCGATCGCAGCCGGAGGCTGAAGGGAATCCGCGGCGCGATGCGCCCGAGCCGGGCCGCCACGCCCGGCTCGCGGTCGGCGATGAGCGTGCCCACTTCCTCAACCGGCGCGCCGATCTTGAAGGAGACGCCCCGCGTCGGGATGATCGCGTGGATGCGCGCGCGAGAGACCGGCACCTCGATCGGCAGCGCCGTCAGGAAGCCGTGCCCCAGCGCCAGGACGCGGTCCCCCTCGCTCCAGGTCACCGTGCCGATGGCCGAGGCGGCCATGTCGCCCGAGATCAGGTCGATGGCGATGGCGTCTCCGGTGCGCAGCGTCGCGCGCCCCGCCCTTGCCGCGCTGCGGACGGCTCCCTCGCCCGCTCCCCCGCCGAGGGCGGGCAGCAGGGCGATGCCCCGTTCGTCCCACCAGGACCGCTCGCTCGCGGCGGCTCCGCCCAGGGCGCCTCCCACCGCCATCGGCAGATCGAGACGGCGCATCCCGGCAAGCTCCCGCGGGGCAGGCATGCCCGCCGGCGGCCAGACGGGGCGCGACTCATCCCCCCGCGGCTCGCCACCCGCCCCGGCCCCTGCCGCCTCGCGCGCCCGCCACTCGGGAAAGGGGGGCAGGCCGTGCCCCGCCCCGCGCCGCGAACGCGGCTCCTCCGCTCCGTCGCGCTCGAAGCTCCACCCCAGGCCGCGGCGCATCTCATCGAAGGGGACGGCGGCGCCGATCGGCTCCGTGGCGCCCACGTAGGCGTAGGCGAGCGCCGCGGCGATGCGGCCGTCGATGAAGACCGGGCTGCCGCTCATTCCGGCGGCGATGCCGGTCCGGGCGATGCGCTCGTCGAGCGCCTTGACGAGTATCAGATGCTGCCCCGGGCCGCTGCCGGCGGTCACGCCGACGATCTCGACGGCGAAGGTGTCGGGCTCCTCGCCCTCGAGCACCGTGAGCGCGAAGCCGCGCATCCCCGGGCGCAGGTCGGCCAGCGGAAAGGGCTCGATCGCCGCCGGAGCGGCAACCGACAGGGCAACGCCCAGGAGGAAGGGAATGGTCGGGACGAGAAGGGCTGCGCCGCGCATGGCCGAACGGTCCCTCCCCCGGGCCCGGCGCGACCGCCCCCGCCTCGCCGCGGGACCTCGGGCCGGAGCGGAAGCTAGAGCAAGTAGAAGCGCAGCCCGATGTGGAGCATCATGCCCGACATGTCGAGGCCGAGCTGTTCCCTGGTCAGTGCCTGCAGGTACTCGCGATTCGGTCCGAACTGCAGCAGGCGCTCGTAGTCGGTGGCCGGCGCCGCCGCGATGGTCGCATCCCAGTTGAGGAAGACGCGGCCCGGGTAGCTCTCCCGGTAGTGCAGCCGATCGTACTCCTCGGTCTCCGCGGTCATCGGCACGCGGATCTTGACGTTGGCGTCCGGCGACCAGGAGTCGTACTGCAGATTGGCGAAGCGATAGCCCAGGTCGACGCAGAGCGTCATGTGGTCCTGGATCATGTACTCGGCCGCCAGCCCCACCTGCCAGCCCGTGCCGCTGCCGCTGTAGGTGATCTCCTCGGTCCACTGGGCGTCCTTGTTCGTCCGGTTGGTCTGCGAGGCGGTGACTTCCTGGTTGCGGATGAACAGGGGTCCGCCTCCGATGAAGAGGCGCGTGTCCTCCTGGAAGCGGAAGGGCGGGACGTAAAGGAGACGGGCGTGGAAGGCGGTCTGCCGCGCCTCGATGCGCAGGATGTCGTCCACGTCGGGGCCCTCGGTCGCCCCCGACGACGAGCCGTAGCCGCCGGAGAGGAAGAGGAAATCGACGAAGGGCACGGGCACCTTCAGGTCGGCCCAGAAGGTCCAGCCGAACTCGAGCGGAGAGAGCTCCTTGAGGGGTGAGACGGTCTGCAACGGCTCGACGCCCCGCTCCCGGCTCAGGTAGTGGTTGCCCTGGTTCGCGATCCGGCTGTTCAGATCGCTGAGGAGGTAGCTGGAGAAGCCGCCGCTCCCTCCCAGGCTGATCCGCCCGATGGGATCCTCGGCGGTCGCCGGAGCCGCTCCCATCCACAACACGACGGCCCACAGGCCCAGCCAGAAAGCCCAGCGCATGCGCCTCCCTCCCGCCGCCCGCGCCGCCCCGGCGCGGGTGTCCGCGAAAGCCCGTATCGGAATGAGCCGGCGCAGCATAGCAAGGGCTCCGAAGGCTGTCAATCGACCGCCGGCCCCGGCGCCCGCGCCGCCCCCTCGCTCCATCCGCTTCGCCGGGTCCTCAGGGTCGGTGCCCCGCCGCCATTCGGGGCCGCCGCCGCAGGCCATTGCGAAATCCGGGCCGCCGGCTTAGCTTGCCGCCATGCGGACCGTCGCCCACCTCGTCAGCCCCTACCTGTTCCGCACGGGAAGCTGGATCCACACCCAGCTTCTCCATGCCCGGGACTTCCGGCCGATCGTGCTCACCCAGGCGCTCGATCATCCCGAGGCCTTCCCCTTCTCGCCCGTCCACTGCGTCACCGACAGCCTTGGCGGATGGGCGCGAGCGCGCAACCGCTGGCTCACCTTCAGCGGGCGTTTCGATCCGCCGCTCTACCTGCCCCGGCTGCGCGGCGAGCGGGCCCTGCTGCTCCACGCCCACCTCGGCTGGGAGGGCGCCAGGGCTCTGGCCGTCGCCCGCGCGGCCCGGTTGCCCCTGGTGACCTCCTTCTACGGCCGCGACGCCAGCAGGCAGGCTCGCCGAGTCTGGTGGCGCCGCCGCTATCGGAAACTCTTCGCCGCCGGGGACGCCTTCCTCGTCGAGGGTCCCGCGCTCGGCGCCAGGCTGGTCTCGCTCGGCTGCCCGTCCGAGAAGGTCCGCGTCGTCCATCTGGGCATCGATCTCTCGACGATCCCCTTTCGCGAGCGCCGCCCGGGCCCGGACGGCGAGGTCGAGATCCTGGTCAGCTCGAGCCTGAGGCCAAAGAAGGGCGTGGCCGCGGCGGTGGCCGCCTTCGCCGCCGCCTCCCAGGGCCACCCCCGCTGCCGCCTGCGCATCCTCGGAGATGGGCCGGAGCGGAAGAGCGTCGAGGCCGCCGTCGCCCGCCACGGCTTGGCGGACCGCGTGATCCTGGAGGGGTACGTGCCCTACGGGCGCCACCTGGCCGCCCTCGACCGCGCCCACCTCTTCCTCGCCGCCAGCCGCACCGCGCCCGACGGCGACGGCGAGGGGGGCGCGCCCGTGGCGCTGATCGAGGCTCAGGCCGCCGGGCTGCCGGTCGTCTCGACGCGGCACGACGACATCCCCGAGGTCGTCGCCGACGGCGAGAGCGGGCTGCTCAGTGACGAGTTCGACGACGAGCGGCTGGCCCGCAACCTGGCCTCGCTCCTCTCCCTGCCGGAGACCTGGCCCGCCATCGGCCGCCGCGGCCGCGAGCGCATCGCCGCGGGCTGGGACGCCCGCGCGCAGGCCGCCCGGACCGCGGCGATCTACGAGGAGATCCTCTCCCGCTGAGGGCCCGCGTCGGGGGCGCTGGAGCGGATCCACGGCGCGCTCGCCGCGCCCGAGCTCCCGATGCGGCCGGGCGGGCCGCCGTGGCCGGCGCCCCTCGCAGCCCCGCGCGGCGCTTCGCGGAGCATCACTCCCGCCTAGTGCTCGTGGGGCATGAACTCGTGCGCGGTGAGGAAGTACTTGTCCATCGGGTAGTTCCTGAAGTTGCTCACCCGGCTGGTGTAGATGCAGGCGAACTCGCCGACCTGGTTGCCGAAGTGGGAGATCTCGCGGCCGGCGCGGAAGATCGAGCCCCAGTGCTCGTTGAAGCAGGCGTCGATCGCCGCCTCGAGCTCGGCGATCGTCCGGCGCACCCCGTCCAGCTCCTCCTCCAGGCGCCCGAGCAGGCGTCTCGCCTCGCGCACTCCGGGCGGCAGGCCCCGCTCGGCGCGATACCGGGCGCGCGCCCGGGGCGGCACCTCGCCCTCCAGGGCGCGCTCGAGGAAGTCGCGCTCGCCGGCGATGCGGTCGGCGCGCCGCTCGAGCTGCTCCAACCGGCGCAGCGGCCCGCGCACCGTCTCCAACCGCTCGAGCTCCTCCTCCAGCTCGCGGATGATCATCGCCGTGCGCCAGCCCCCGGAGCGCTTCGACTTCATGATGTCGCCGTAGGTGTGATCGCCGAAGTAGAGGATCTCGTCCCCGGCGACCCCGAGCGCGCGCTCGAGCGCGCTCACGCAGCCGCCGGCGAAGGCGAAGCGGGGCCGGCGGTCCCGCGAGGCGCCCAGGATCCGCGCGTCGAGCGGGCGGAACGCCTCGTGGCGGGCGAAGAAGGCGGGCTTCTCCGCGCGGACGACGATCAGGTCGAAGAAGCCCGTCCAGTGCCGCCGGCGCGAGCCGCGCCCGGTCAGCAGCCGCTCCATCACCAGCGCCGAGTAGGCGGGCTCGGAGTTGGTCAGCAGGAAGAGCTTCGTCCCCAGGGTGCGCAGGCGCTCGAGCGTCTCCGCCAGCGCGCCGTCCACCTCGAGGTAGCGCAGCGGGGCGCGGGCGATGACGCCCTTGATGCTGTCGTCGGCGTGCGCCTCGTCGATCGCCGCGCGCACGTCGTCGTAGAGGTGGCGGTAGTCGGGGCGGCGCTCCCGGCGGTCCATCAAGTCCACCATCTGCGCGTAGAGGCTGATCTCGGGAACCGAGAAGGGGGAATCGACCGGCACGAAGGTCCCGGCGCCGATCCGCACCCGGCGGCGCGCGTAGAGGTCCTTGCGCATCTCCGGCGGCAGCTTGCGCGTGCCGTGGAAGGCCTGCACCGCGTAGTGGTGCCGGTCCATCTTGAGGATGTTGCCCCGGCGCCGGTCCACGATCAGCCCGCGGATGACGAAGTCGGGGTCGTAGCGCAGCGCGAGCGTCTCGCGCGGGTAGCCCAGCGCGGCGACCTTGGCCTGAGCCTGCTCGAAGGCGAGCGCCTCGAAGGGCTTCCTCCGATAGCAGGCCAGCGTGTGGTCCATGTCGAAGCCGATCGCCCGGACGCTGGCCATGCGCAGGTTGCGGTTGACGTGGATGCGCCCGGCGCGCGGGACGTCGAGCAGTTCGGGCGCTTCCGCGCTCGCCGGCAGCCCCTCCGCGGCCCGCGAGCAGGCCGGCGCCCGACGCCGCCGGGGAGCCCGCGCCGCCGGCGCCGCGGCGGGCGTTCGCCTCGTCGCGCCCGGCGAGGTCGACCGGCGCCTCGACTTCGCTTTCGCCCGCATCGGTTAGCCCTCCGGCAGCGCCGCCGCGATCGCCCGGGCCGCGTTGCGCCACATCACGCCCTCGATCTCTTCCTCCGCGAGTCCCGCGGCGGCCAGCGCGCCGCGCAGCCGGTCGAGCCCTTCGAGGCCGCGCACGTCCGTGGGCAAGAGGGTGATCCCATCCAGATCAGTGCCCATGGCCACGGCCCCGGGGCCGGCGACGCGGGCGGCGTGGGCCACGTGCGCGGCCACGGTCGCGACCGTCGCCCCGCCCTCCGCAACCAGGAAGGGAGGGTAGATGGTGATCCCGACCAGGCCTCCGGCCGCGGCCAGGGCGCGCAGCTGGTCGTCGGTGAGGTTGCGCCGGTGGGGCCGCAGCGCCGCGCAGCCGGCATGGCTGACCAGGATCGGCGGGGGCAGCAGCGCCATGGCGTCGGCCAGCGTGCGCGGCGAGGCGTGGGCGAGATCGATCCACAGCCCGAGCTCGCGGGCGCGGACCAGCAGTTCGGCCCCCAGCGGCGTCAGGCCGCGATCCTCGCCCGGTGTCGCGCCGCAGCCGGAGGCGAAGGGATTCGCCTGGTTCCAGGTCAGCGTGAGCACGCGAACGCCGAGGGCGTGCAGGGCGGCGAGCCCCTCCACGCAGCCAAGCAGCGAGTGCGCCCCCTCGACGGCGAGGATCATGCCCACGGGACCGCCGGCGCGGCAGCGCTCCCAGTCGGCGCGGCTGCGCACGAGCAGCAGTTCGCCCCCCGCGCGCTCGACGAGGTCCCTGCCGGCGGCCAGCATGCGCAGGACGAAAGCGAGGCTCTCGGGGCCCTCGAGGTAGACGTCGTCGCAGGCGGCCCAGATCGCCCCGCGCGCGCCGGCGGCGCGCAGCCGCGGCAGATCCGCCTGCGCCCGCGCCGAACCGGCGAGCAGATCGACGCCCGGCTCGACGGCGCGACGCAGGCTGTCGATGTGCAGGTCGATCCAGGCCATGGCGGTCGCCTCGTCCCCGCCCCGGCCGCCTACGCCTCCCGCGTGAAGCGGTGGAAGCGGGCGATCGCGGCCAGCGTGCGGAACCCGTCGCGCCAGTGGATCTTCTTGCCCTCGTCGCGGCCCCGGCCCCGATAAGAGATCGGCACCTCGACGAAGCGGGCGCCGCGCCGGGCCGCCTTGGCGGTCATCTCCGGCTCGATGGCGAAGCCGTCGGAGACGAGCGTCAGCCCGCGGATCAGGTCGGCGCGGAAGACCTTGTAGCAGGTCTCCATGTCGGTGAGCCGCAGTCCGGTGAGCAGGTTCGACAGACGCGTCAGCGCGGTGTTGACGAAGTAGTGCCAGAAGGTCGTCACCCGCCGGCCGGCCAGGAAGCGGGAGCCGTAGACGACATCAGCTTGCCCGCGCTCGATCGGCTCGATCAGGCGGGCGTAGTCGTTGGGATCGTACTCGAGGTCCGCGTCCTGGATGATCACGATCTCCCCGACGGCGTGCGCCAGCGCCGTGCGCAGCGCCGCGCCCTTGCCGCGATTGCCCTCGTGGCGGAAGATCCGCAGCCCCGGCAGGTCCAGCCCCTCGAGAATGGCCCCGGTGCCGTCGGTGGAGGCGTCGTCGACGACGAGCAGCTCCTTCTCGATCGGCACGGCCGCGACCCGACGCAGGAGTTCGGCGACCGTCGCCTCCTCGTTGTAGACCGGAACCAGCACCGAGAGCTTCACGCTTCCCCCCGCGAAGACAAGCCGCGGCGGCTCGCCCCCCGCGCGGTCGCGGGTTCGAGCTCGCAGCCGATCAGCTTACCCGATCCCCCCGCGCCTCACAAGGCGGATGGCCGCGCCCTGGGTGGCCGGCGCCGACAGGGGCCCGCACGGTGGATGGCCCGCGCCGACAGGGGCCCGCACGGTGGATGGCCCGCGCCGACAGGGGCCCGCGCGGTGGATGGCCCGCGCCGACAGGGGCCCGCGCGCGCCCATGACCCTGTTCGGTCGTCTTCTCCCGGCGCGGCCACTCGCGCAGACGACCCTCCGGGCGGCGGGGCGCTGGCGGCGGGGCGGCCGATCCGCTATGGTCGCCGCGGCACGGATGGCAGCGCACGCGCGCGGGGGCGCGGCGAGAGCATCGCGTCGCGAGGAGGTTTCGGCATGGAGTCGCGTGAGATGGCATCGCGTGAGCGGGTGCTGGCGCTCCTGCGCGAGGTCCGCTA
>Ga0194113_10010034_pt1 | contig 11347 bp, 9 predicted proteins | sample TA2MahC200mmetaG_FD_146193 | JGI IMG/M metagenome (GOLD analysis project Ga0194113, IMG submission 146193) | Freshwater microbial communities from Lake Tanganyika, Tanzania - TA2015017 Mahale Deep Cast 200m | ecosystem: Environmental > Aquatic > Freshwater > Lake | place: Tanzania: Lake...
CCAGTGGTCGGGGAAAGCTGTACTCCGGCGATGCCGGCTGGGATAAACCCTACAAGGTAGTGGATGGGCTGGCCAGGGGACTGAGCATGAGGCTAGAGGAGAAGATGTGGCTGCTGGCCTGTTGGGTGGCGGCTACCTCATCGTTCAGAAGGTATGGAACTAGCAGCGGAGAAGAGCGAGATGACACGGGATGAACTTCGGCGTCTGATCGCCCAAGGGGAGGGCCAACGGCTGGACTTCAAACGCTACCTACGCTCTGGGCCTCAATGAGCGGCAGATTGAGGCGCTGGTGCTGATGGTGAACGAGGGGAAAAAACTGACAAACAGAGAATATCGGCAACTGTTTGGCGTGACCTACGTCACCGCCTTTCGCGATTTGAGTCAACTTGTGAAAGTGGGCCAGGCCAAAGCCATTGGCTCAGGGCGTGGACGAAAATACGGGGCTTGAGCTAGTGGCCGTGATGTGTAATGATTGTCTGAAGAATGTATTGATTCATGCAATGATTCCGGCCCAGCAACCAAGTATCGCCAGAACTTGGTGACTTGGTGGTTCTAAATTCCCGTTTGCTTCCGGCTCGTCCGGGTTAGGATGAGATTAGCCGTAGCTTGATGAGATTGATGATGAGATTGCAGACGTAGTTCAAGATTACTACGGCGCCCCCGCCGCTGGCACCACGGTGAACTCGTAGGGGGCAAGCTCTGTGGTGCTGGGAGCCAGGGCGCTGACGGCCAGGATAGCCCGCCTGACCTGCCCGCCCCAGCCAGCGATGGTCAGGCTGCCCCGCTGCCACTCGTCCAGGGGGAGGGGGGTCACCGTGGTCTGCTCGCCAAAGGCCATGACCTGCACGGCGTAGCGCTGGGGGACGGTGTTGTTGGAGCGCAGAAAGCCGTTGGCCTGCCAGCCCCCGTCAGTCTCCGCATTGTCGGTGTAACCCAACTCTGGAATGGCGACGTCGTCCAGGCAGAAGCCGGGCCGGTTCACGGCGTCGTCGGTGACGTATTCAAAGCGCAGCAGGATCGTCTGGCCCACGTAGGGCGTAAGATCAACCCTCTCCTCCACCCACTGCGCCGGATCCCCAGGCCGCTCTGCGAGCCCCCCGTGCGCGGGGCCACTTTTCCCCGTCCACCCGTTACCCAGGTTGTTGCCCACGGCGTTTTTGGTGGTGCTGTAACGACCGGGCAAGGTGGTCCAGGTGCGGCCATTGTCCCCGGAGACCGCCACGTAGGCGTAGTCCCAATCCTCTTCCAAATCGTACCAGGTCCAAAAGCTCAACGTGGCCGTCGTCAGGCCGGCAAGGTCAAACTGCCGGGTGAGGGTAGTGTTGATGACGTCGCCGCGGTTGCCCCACCACAGGTTGCGCCCGCTGGGCGGGGTGTTGTTGGCCAGCCTGACCTCGGTAGTGCCGGTAAAGACGATGGTCACCTCGCCGGTGCGCCCAGGCTTCAGCTCGATGTAATCGGCCGCGTACTGGCGAACGGTGCTGCTGAGCACAGCCGTCGGCGCGGTCACCGTCTCGACGATGGTGGCGTGACCGTCCCGATCGGGGTAGGCGTAGCGGCCATCGCCCAGCTTGGGATCGTCCAGGACGTTGGCCACGATCCAGTCCTGGAAGACGTCGTCGAAGCGCAGCGTGTAGCCGTGCCGGGCCAGCACGTCGTTGAAGCCGGCGATGCCCCTGCCGCGGCTGGTCACCAGATCGCGCAGCATCTCCTCGCCGAAGCGCCGGTAGAAGTAGTCCAGGAACAGGTAGCTCGCCCCGTAGTGGACGGCGTTCTGCCCCGGCTGATCGCTCCAGGTGTTGAGCTGGGTGTCCGGCTGGCGCAGGAAAGCCTGCTCCGTGCCGCCCGGGCTGTAGCCATTGAGCACCTGCGCCAACTCCGAGCAGCCCTCGTTGACCCAGCCGTCCTCGTACGGGTCCATGTGCCAGTGGATGGCGTGTTGCAGCTCGTGGGCCAGGGTGGCGTCGTAGGCCCGGCTGCCGGGGGTAAGCTCACGGACGTTCATGTAGATCATCTTGCGCTGGTTGGAGTAGGGGTTGGCGGCCGTGGAATACTCGTCCGAGATGGAGTAGTAGCCGGCCGCGCCGGGGGTGTTGGTGTTCAGCACGGTGAGGTGCTCGTCGCCGTCCGGCCCTGGCGCCCAGGCCGCGCCGAAGTAGCGGCGAGTGGTGGGGAGAATTTTGCTTTCAAAATTATCGGCCGATTGGCGCAAGCGTCCCAGGTCTACGTTGAGCCCATCTTCCACGTAGAAGTAGGCGTGGGCCGTCTTGTACTGCAGGGTGGCCATGACGGCGAAGTGGGTGAAGTTCTCCTGGTCGGTGACCCAGAAGCGTTCCTGGCTGCCCAAGGGGCGATCCGTGACCTGGGCGATAGGCGCTGGCGTGGCTGCCCCGGTCTTGAGGCGCGCCGCCAGGGCGGCGAGGTCGCGCCCGGGCAGGGGCGTGTTGGCCAGCTTCTCCGCCGTGGCCCGATTCTCCGCCAGGACTGCCGGCGGCGGTATGGGCTGCACGATGGGGACAGGCTCCACCGGCGTGGGCGCTGCCGGCCACTCGCCGCCGATCGTGGCGGCCAGCAGGGCCAGCAGGGTATAGATAAAGCGCAGAATCTTTTCCCACATAGCAATTTATCTGTGCCAACGTAGGGGCGAGGCATTAGCCACTTGTAGGGGCGAGGCATTCGCCAATCAGAAGCAGAGGCCGGGCCTGGTAGCTGGCGAATGCTTCGCCCCTACAGGGTTATTTGTGTCTCATCCCCCATAGCTTCCTGGCTGCCTCCCGGCATTGGGCGCGGATGGCCGCCTCGTCGGCGCCCAGGACGATGCCGTCCCGCATCAGCCAGCGGCCGGCCACCAGGACAGCAGTAATATCCGCCGGGTTGCCCCACAGGAGGAGTTGCTCGCGCAGATTTTCCCCGGTGACTGGCGTCGGCAGGTCAGTGCGCATCAGCACCAGGTCGGCCGAATGGCCAGGGTGCAGGGCGCCGACCTGGGAGAGCCCCAGGGCTATGGCGCCGCCGGCCGTAGCCATCTGCCAGACCGCGGCGGCCGGCATAACCGTGGGCTCCTGCAACCGTGCCTTGTGCACCAGGAAGGCCCAGCGCATGTTCTCCAGGAAATTGCTGACGTAGCCGTCACTGCCCAGGCCCAGCGTGACCCCGGCGGCCAGCATCTCCGGCACGGGGGCGATGCCGCCGCCCACCTCGCAGTTGCTCATGGGCATGTGCACGGCCCGGGCACCGCGCTGGGCCAGGAGCGCTATCTCGGCGCTGTCTACCTGCACGCACTGCGAGGCCAGCGTCCAAGGGCCCAGGACGCCGAGACGATCGTAATAGGCCACGGGGCGCTGGCCGAAGTGCGCCAGGCAATACTCGGGCTCATGCCGCCCTTCCGCCAGGTGCATGTGCACCATGACCTGGCGTTCCTGGGCCAGGGCCACGGCACGACGGATGAAGGACGCGGAGCAGGTGAAGCTGGTATGGAAGCACATCATCCCCTGCACGAGACCACCTTGCTGACGGCAGCTATCTATAAATTCTACGTTCTCGCGCAGGCCCAGCTCCCCGTTGGCCGTGCCGCAGCGCTCCGTGCTCTCGAAGGAGAGGAGGCCGCGCAGCCCCCAGCGCCGCACCACGGCTGCCTCGACCTCCAGGGCCCCAGGGATGGCCTGGGGGGCCTCCAGGCAATCGTAGAAGGTCGTGACCCCGCTCTTGACCATCTCCAGGCAGGCCAGGTCGGTGGCCGCGGCGATCATCTGGTGATCCAGGGCATCTTCTACCTGGGGCCACCAGAAATCGCGCAGGAAGGGCCAAAACCCGGCCGGCGCACTCGGCAGCGGGATGCCATGAGCCAGTACGCCGTACATGTGGTGGTGGGCGTTGACCAGGCCGGGGACAATGGCCTGCCCGACGGCCTCTACTACCTCGGCTTGAGGGTAGAGCTGCCGCAGCGTCTGGCCGGGGCCAATGCTCGCTACCTGCCCGCCCTGCACCACGACGCCCCAGCCGGCCTTAGGCTCCTCCTGTGCGGCGGAGAGGAGATAGTCCCCCAGGATAAGAAGCGGTCGGTTTGCTAATTCGCTGATTCCCTAGCCCCCCCGCAATGGCCGGCATAAGCAGCAGTTCATCGCCTGGCCCCAGGATTGCCGACAAGTCCTTATCGGCCAGACGTTGCCCGTTAAGAAAGAGGCTGAGGTAAATGGACTTCCCCCCTTGTGGGGCGAGGAGCAATCGTTCCATGGGCGGGCCATAGCGTCTGGCAATAGTGGTCAGTGCCTCGGCCACAGAAGTCTCGCCGGGTAGCTCCAGGGTCTCCTCTGGCTTTCTGGCTATGTCCCGGATGATGTTATAGTATTTGGCTGTAATCTTCATGGCTCAATGCCTAGCCTCTCCACCGCCTCTGCCAGCCCCAGTTCCCGCAGCTTTCTGGCCGTGGGAATACCGGTGGCCGGCTCCCAATCCCGCAGGCGATAGTATTCTTCCAGCATGGGTTCCAGGTGCAAGACGTGTCCTTTGGCGTGGCCGGAGGGTGAGGGCTCGGTCAGCAGCCGGCGCGGCTGCGTATCGTCCTGGCGGGTGATGCCGTGCAGGACGTTGTAGCAGCGTTGCAGGTTGTAGATGCGCTCACCTGTGGCCTGGAGGCGCTCTACCGACATAGGCATACCGGTAGCCGCCTCTACGGCCGCGGCCATCTCCGGCCAGTAGACCTCGGCCATGACGAAGGTGCCGCCGGATTTGCAGTTGCCACAAGAGTCTACGATGGCGCCAAAGTCCTCACCATCCTTGACGAGCAGCGCCTTGTGCTTAGTGGCCAGGGGGTCAATCAGCTCTGGCAGGTACTCCTGACCATAGCGCCGCACCGCCTCCGAGGGATAGCCGGTCTCGTCAATGGTGGGGAAGCCCTTCAGGTGATCGGCGCCGCGGGAGGAGGTGACGTGGGCCAGGCCCATAGACTGCTGTGCCCGCCCGTCCTGGGCGGCGATCTCCTGGCCCTTGATCTGCATGGCATACTCCGCCGCCCCCTGGCCGATACGGCGGGCTGCCCGTCGCGTGCCCTCCGCCAGCAGGTCGCCAATGCCCTGCCGGCGAGCGATCTTCTCCAGGAGCGCCAGGAGGGTCGCCACATTGCCCCAGGTCAGGTCCAGCCCGTCGGCCTCGGCGGTGGAGAGCAGCCCCCGCTGGGCGCACTCCAGGGCAAAAGCGATGGTGCGGCCGGCGGAGATGGTGTCCATCCCCAGGTCATCGCAGAGTTTGTTCGCATAGAGAATGGCCGCCGGGTCGCGGTTCCAGACCCCTGCCCCCAGGGAGCCCAGGGTCTCGTATTCTACGCTGGAAATGGTGGTATTGGCGAACTGGCCTTCTCGCACCCGGTAGACCTTGTCGCAGGCCACCGGGCAGTTGAAACAGGCGATGTCTTTGACGAAATAGTGCTCGCGCAGGACCTCGGCGCAAATCTCCTCGGCCCAGGGGAAGCTGCCCAGTTGGAAGTTCTTGGTAGGGAAGCGCCCCATCTGGTTCATGAGCACCACCAGGCCCGGCGTGCCGTAGCGTGAGACGCCCGGATAGAACTCGTTACGGCGAATGGCCTGATGGGCTGCTACCGCAACCCTGTAGAAGCGCTCTGGCTCCGCCACCTGGAGACCACCAAAGCCGCGCACGGCCACGGCCTTGAGGTTCTTCGCGCCCATCACGGCGCCCATACCCGCCCGGGCGGCGCTGCGGGCATAGGAGACCATGATGCAGGCATAACGCACCCGGTTTTCGCCGGCCGGGCCGATACAGGCCACCTTGACGTCAGGATCGCCCACCTCTTTCTGGATAGCGCGTTCCGTAGCCGAGGTGGTCTGGCCCCACAGGTGGGCAGCCTCACGCAATTCGGCCCGTTCATCCTCCACCAAAAGGTACACCGGCTTATCGGCTCGCCCCTGGACGACGATGAGATCGTAGCCGGCGTACTTGATCTCGGGCGCCAAGAAGCCGCCCGCGTTGGCATCGCCGTAGATACCGGTGAGCGGCGACTTGGCGATGACCTCCAATCGTCCGCAGTTGGGCATCAGGGTGCCCCCTAGCAGGCCGGGGGCCAGGATCAGGCGATTCTCCGCCGAGAGCGGATCAACCTCCGGGGGAACCTCTTCCCACAAGATGCGCGTGCCTATGCCGTTGCCACCCAGGTAGCCTTCCGCCCAGGCCAGGGGTAACTCTTGAGCCACCGCGGTGCCTTTGGTTAAGTCCACGCGTAGATACTGGCCCGTGAAACATTTGTACGGGAACACGATCTTTTCATCCATTGAGGTTATTACTACAACCGCACCTCAGCCAGGATGTCATTCTGAGCGACCAGGGGGAGCGAAGAATCTCACCGTTGAGCCGCAAATGGCCATAGCAGCCAGGAGATTCTTCGTCGCTTCGCTCCTCAGAATGACAAACCATCGTTGTACTATTAGGTCCCGCCAGGGGCATGAATATCCAGCAATTCTGGCAATCGCCCCAGGACAGTGCGACGCCGGGCCACGGCCGCACGCTCCTCCTGGACGTAACGCAGGGCGCCGGTGGGACACAGGCGCACACACTCCGGCTGTCCCCGGCAAAGGTCGCACTTGAGGGGCAATCCCCGTTCGCCGTCCCAGGCTATCCCGCCAAAGGGACAGGCTAAAAGGCACATCTTGCAACCCAGGCAACGCTCTGGGTCTACCTCCAGGGCCTGGGTGGCTGGGTTGCGGGCGATGGCCCCCTCTGGACAGGCTTCGGCGCAGAGGGCGCGCCGGCACTGTTGGCAGGTGAAAGGGACGAAATGCCCTGCCTCCTGACCACGCACCACGCTGAGGCGGGCGCGGGCCGGCTGTATGCGCCCCTCGTGGTGAAAGGAGCAAAAGACTTCACAGATGCGGCAGCCCGTACAGAGCGCCGGGTCAATGGCAAGGTACATATCTGAAAATGGCCCGAACAAGTTCGGGACTCCGGAATCCTCAACTTGTTGAGGCGTTTTCCTTTGCAGGGGTGTGTTGCAGAATATGCAGGCCCAACCGTTCCAGGGTCGCCAGCGTAGGAATACCCTCCGGCGTCCAGCCGCGCAGTTGGTAATAGCGGTCTAGCATCGGCTGCAAAGCGATGACGGCCCCCGTGCGCAAAGGACTGGCCGAACGGACCGGCCGGCCCTCGCCGTCCAGACTATAGCTCCACACGTCCACGGGCTCTTGGGTGAAGCGCTCGGGCAGGCGGTCATCCCGGCGCGAGAGCCCCTCCCGCACGTTGTAGAGCCGCTCCAGGTTGACGATCCGCTCGCCGATGGTCAAGAGCTCCTGGCCGCTCACCGGCCTCCCCCAGAGGGCCAAGAGTCCTGCGGCCAGATCGTCAGGCAGAAGGCTGTAGGTCTCGGCGGTGCTGAACTTGCAGACGCCCAGGGCATCGGAGAGGGCGCAGAAATGCTCGCCGTAGACCACCAGATCGGGCTTATAACTCTCCTGGGCCGTGTCCATCAGTTCCGGGACAATGGCGGCGGGAAAGAGCTGCTGGGCGGCCTCCCAGTTGCCGCTCACGTCCAGCGTCGGCAAGGCGTAGAGGTGGTCGGCGCCCCGATTGGCGGTGGCGTGGCCCAGGCCAAAACCCTTGGCGATACGCGGCTCCTGGCGAGGCAATTCCAGACCCTTGACGTGCATGGCCAGCGCCTCCGCTCCCCGGCCGACGTTCTCTGCCGCCCGGCGCACCCCTTCGGCCAGCAGGTCGCCCAGGCCCTGGCGGGCGGCTATGCGCTCAATCAGCCCCAGGACGGCCGCCGGATCGCCCCACTCCAGAGAAAGGTCTGGCTCCTGGATCAGACCACGCTCCTGACATTCCAGGGCAAAGGCGATGGTCACGCCCGTGGAGATGGTATCCAGGCCCAGCTCGTTGCAGCGAAAGTTAGCGTAGATGACCGCCTCGGGGTCGGCCAGGCCGGTCATGGGGCCCAGGGCGTCCACGGTCTCGTATTCGGGGCCTTCCAGGGCGCAGGCGTGGGGCCCTTGCGGGACGCGGGAGAGGCGGGAACAGCCGATAGGACAAGCGAAGCAGGCGGTGTGTCGCTGCAAATAGCCGTCCAGGGCCGCCGCCTCCAGGCGATGCGCCTCGGGAAACTGGGGCCACTGGTGATTGCGGGCGGGCAAGTCGCCGGCGGCGTTCTTGGGGGCAATCAGGAAAGCGGTGCCCTGGCGGCGTAGCCCCTCCAGGCGAGGATCGCTCCGCAAGCGTTCCCGGGCCTGGCGAGCGACCCGGCGGAAGGCCTCTGGAAACTGTCTCTGGCCACCGGCCTGCACGACGACGGCTTTGAGGCGCTTGGCACCCATGACGGCGCCGCCGCCACAGCGCGCCGCGGCGCGCCCCCCGTCGTTGATCACGGCGGCGAAGCGTACGCCCCTCTCTCCCGCCGGGCCGATGCTGGCGATGCGCGCCCCGGCGGGGTGGCGAGGCGCTAACCGCTGCGCCGTAGCCGAGGTGGTCAGCCCCCAGAGGTCATCGGCGGGCAGCAGACGAACGGCTTCGTCAGTGACCGCCAGATAAACCGGCGAATCGGCCTGGCCGGTGATGACCAGGGCATCGTAGCCGGCGCGGGCCAGCTCTGGGCCAAAGAAGCCGCCCGCATTGGCGTAGCCATAGATGCCGGTCAGAGGCGACTTGAAGGTCAGGTGATAGCGTGAAGCGGCGGGCCAGGGAGTAGCATTGAAAGGGCCGGTGGTGAAGATGAGAGGATTCTCTGGCGCCAAGGGTAAGACAGCAGGCCCGGCCAGGGTAAAGAGCAACCTGGCACCGTAGCCCCGGCCCCCCAGGAAAGGCGACAGGAGAGCGTCTTCGGTCGGTTCTACCCTGATCTCGCCTTGGGATAGATTGACGTAGGCAGTCTTGCCCATATCGGTGCTCCCGCCCCGGTGGGCGGCCTCTACGCTGCGCCCCTACCCAGGGCGCGAATCTCCTCGGCCGTGGTCAGTTGCCAGGCGCGCGCCACCAGCTCGCCCATGGCCCGCCCATCCAGGCGGCGGATCAGGGCCTTGGCGGCGGGGATGGCCGGGGCATTCATGGAGAACTCGTCCAGGCCCAGGCCCACGAGGAGCGGGATCGCCTCCAGGTCGCCGGCCATTTCGCCACACATCCCCACCCATTTGCCGGCACGGTGTCCGGCCTCAATGACCAGCTTGATCAGCCGTAGCACTGCCGGGTGCAGGGGATCGTACAGCGGAGCCACGCGCGCATTGCTGCGATCCACGGCCAGGGTGTATTGCGTCAGGTCGTTGGTCCCCAACGAGAAGAAATCCACCTCTGGCGCCAGTAGATCGGCCGCCACGGCCGCCGCGGGCACCTCCACCATGATGCCGATGGCCATGTCCTCGGCGAACGGCAGGCCACGCCGCCGCAATTCCTGCCGCGCCTCATCGAGCAGCCTTTTCACAGCGCGCACTTCCTCCACGGAGGCAACCATGGGGAACATGACTTTAACCTGGCGTCCCACGCCGGCGCGCAGAATGGCGCGCAGTTGCGTCTTGAGTAGTTCTGGCTGCGCCAGCGAGATGCGCAGGCCACGCCAACCGAGAAAGGGATTCGCTTCCGGGGCCAGGTCCAGATAGGGCGGTGGCTTGTCACCCCCCACATCCAGCGTGCGCACGATCAGCGGTCGTTGCTCCAGCACGTCGGCGATGGCTCTATAGGTGCGATACTGTTCCTCCTCATCCGGGGCCGTAGTGCGATCCAAAAACAGGAACTCGGTGCGTAGCAGCCCAACCCCTTCAGCGCCCAGGGCGAGGGCGGCCTGCGCTGCGGCCACGTCGCCAATGTTGGCCACAACCTCGCAGTGCCGGCCATCAAGGGTGACGGCCGGTTGGCAGGCCTCGGCTTGCGCCACGGCACACGCCTGACGCCAGGCCAACTGGCGCTTACGGTATTCGCCCATCGTCGCCTCGTCCGGTGCAGCGATGACCAGGCCCGCGCCGCCATCTACAATCAACGTCTCGCCGTCCACGATCTCTGCCCACGCCTGGCCCATACCGACAACGGCTGGCCAGCCGTGGGCCCGGGCCAGGATGGCCGTATGGGCCGTCATGCCCCCGCCAGCGGTGCAGAATCCCAGGGTCAGCTCCCGGTTCATAACCGCCGTATCCGAGGGCGTCAGATCCTCGGCGACGATGATAGACGGCCTGGTCAGCGCCGCCAGGGAGGTGTCTTCTACGCCCAGGAGCAGGCGGATCACGCGCTGGGCTACGTCTTGTACGTCGGCGGCGCGCGCCCGCCAACACTCGTCCGGGAGCGCGGCCAGCACACCGGCGTAGAAATCGGCGGCGGCAGCCATGGCGGCTGGCGCCGACAGGTGCTCATCACAGATCTTGCTCTGCACGAATTCCCGCAGCGCCGGGTCCTCCAGCATCAGGGCCTGCGCGGCGAAGATGGTGGCGTTGTCTTTGCCCACGCTTTGCTCCGCCCGCGCTTGAATTGCGGCGAGCTGGCTCTGCGCTTGGGCCAGCGCCTCCTGCCAGCGGGTCAGCGCGCCGGCGACATCCTGGGCGTCTATGACCTGGCAGCCCATGGAGGGCGTGCGTGGTCGGTACACAAAGGCCGGGCCAATAGCCAATCCCGCCGAGGCCCCAATCCCCCTGAGCCGCTTCATCGCTTCACTCCAGGGCCCTGTCAAAGTCATTTTTGGAGTCATTGCGAGGAGCGCAGCGGTTGCGAGGCACGAAGCAAAGCAATCTCACTGTTGCGCCATGAGAGAGATTGCTTCCCCTTCGCTGCGGCTCAGGGCTGCGGCTTCTGCGCTCGCAATGACGAGATACGGACTTTGACAGGGGCCCTGGCCTCACTCAGCTTCACCGAAATTACTCTCTACGGCCGCCTGCAAGGCGGCGACCACCTCTGCCTCGTCTGGGCCCTGGGCAGTGACCATGATCTCGTGACCCTTTTCCACGCCGAGGCTGAGCACCAGCAAGATACTCTTGGCGTTAACGGGCGGCGAACACCGGGTGAGATTTTGAACGGTGATCGCCGATTGGAACTTGCTGACGGTGCGGACAAAGGTCGCCGCCGGACGGGCGTGCAGGCCAACCTTGTTGCGAATAGCCAAGGTGACTGTTTTCATTCTACATCGTGATAATGACGCGATACGTATCCAGGCGCAGTGCTGCCTGCAACCCTTCCTCCAGTCGGTCAAAGGGTACGGCCAGCGAGATGAACGGTTTGAGGTCAATTAATCGTTCAGAGATCATACGCCCGGCCTGCAGCACGTCCTCCCTGTCCTGGCTCATCGTTCCTGTCAGCACGATCTCTTTGCTGTGAAACAGGTTGGGGTCAATACTGATTTTGGCCCCACGGGGATGAATGCTGGCATAGACGAAGACAC
>Ga0194113_10010039_pt1 | contig 11345 bp, 12 predicted proteins | sample TA2MahC200mmetaG_FD_146193 | JGI IMG/M metagenome (GOLD analysis project Ga0194113, IMG submission 146193) | Freshwater microbial communities from Lake Tanganyika, Tanzania - TA2015017 Mahale Deep Cast 200m | ecosystem: Environmental > Aquatic > Freshwater > Lake | place: Tanzania: Lake...
AAGATTCGGCTATTATCCGGGGCGAAGATGGTTGTCCTGCCCTCCCGCCATGAGTCTTCACCAATAAGCATCTTAGAGGCTGCTGCTTCAGGGAAATCAGTAATAATAAGTGATATCGATGAATTGCGATTTGTTGCAGAGAATGGGTTTGGTATCACTTTTCCGTCAGAGTCTGTTGACGGCCTGAGAGTGAAGATAGAACTTCTATTAGAAAATGATGAAATGAGATATCACATAGGGCTGAGGGGACGTGAATTTGCAAAGAAATTTATGTGGGATTCAATTGCGTTAGAGTTTGAAAAAGTATTAAGTGACACTGACTGATTTAATCACCATCTTTTTTATGCTTTTCATTTTGTTCGAATTCCATCAATGCTATCTTCTGACCCAGTTCTTTAATCTTGCCTTTAAGGTCAGAGATTACCGTTGAAAAATAGAGAAGGGCTAAAATGAGTAAAAATATAACCCAGACAAAGACGAGTGCCGGGGGATAGCCTATCCCGAGCTTCTTTGCAATGGGGTCTACTATTAAATCTGCTACAGAGCTTGCCATTATTGCAAATCCAACTATAAACCATATGAGCGAAAGCTCTTCCCTAAACTTCTTTCTTCTCACAAGTTCAAAAATTATTATAGAGAGTATTAGTCCTAACCCGAATATTATCAGCCTTATACCTAAGTGCATGCTATTTACCTTTTCTTCTTACCCATACCATGACTACAGCAAGAAACATTTTTATCACATATACCATGGGCTTTAGCCCGCTATGCATGGATTTGCCATTTGGTTTTTCCATCATCCTTACAGGAGCTTCTACCACCTTAAATCGCATTTTATGAAGTGCCATAATAATGTTCACATCCGGATAGTCAAGGGGGTAGTTATCGCCTCTGGAGAGATAGGAGAAAACGTTACTGTTAAACAACTGAAAACCAGAAGTAGGGTCTGTAAAGTTCATGCCTGTATAGAGTCTGGCTATTTTGGAGAATAACCAAACCCCAATCTTTTTAGCGATACCCATTTTGTAAGTGCCTTCTATAAAACGGGAACCGATGACCACATCTGCCCCTTCCTGTTCCATGGACTCTATTAAGTTCTTTACAGAATATGGGTCGTGTTGATCGTCTCCATCCATTGTTATTACAAAATCGTATCCATTCTCTTCAGCAAAGCGAAAACCTGTCTGGATCGCACCGCCATAGCCCATGTTGAATGGAATGTCTAATACCATGACACCCATCTGTTTTGCGATTTTTGAAGTGTTATCGGTAGAACCGTCATTAACCACCAGGATATCTACATCGGGGTTACTCTCTTTAATATCCTTCAGAACCTTAGCTATGTTCTCTTCTTCATTGTAAGCAGGTATGATTATCAAATAGGATTTCAATCTTTTATCAACCTTTAAAATAAAATAAAAAAATAATGCGGCATAAGAAATCTTTCTTGAGAATTTGGTCTCTGCTCTATAAAAGTAACTATCCCCATAAGAGCGAATTGTCTGAAGAGTGTAACAGATGAAAACTATTCTTCCTGTGTTACCCTGAGGACCTCACTCAATGTTGTGATACCTGTCTTTATCTTCTCAGCACCGTCCTCAAGCAATGTTCTCATACCATGATGCCTGGCCAATTCTCTTATCTGGTTTGAATCAGCACGCTTCAGGATAAGTTTACGCACATCATCATCAACAATGAGCAATTCGAATATCCCTGACCTGCCATAGTAGCCTGTAAATGAACATTGTTCACAACCTTTTCCGCTGTAAACGGATATATCACTGCTGATGCCAAGGGTGGTGAGTTCTTCTTTATTCGCAATTGACGGATCTGTTTCTTTGCATACGGGACAGATGACCCTGACAAGTCTCTGGGCAAGAATTCCCCTTATGGTGGAGGAAAGAAGAAAATTCTCTACCCCCATATCAAGGAGTCTTGTGATTGCACTGGGTGCATCATTTGTATGGAGTGTTGAAAATACGAGATGTCCTGTAAGGGCTGATTGTATGGCTATCTCTGCTGTTTCCAGGTCTCTGATCTCACCTATCATAATGATATCAGGGTCCTGCCTGACGATATGCCTCAGGGTATTGGCAAAATTCAAACCTATTTGTGGCTTTACCTGTATCTGATTGACCCCTTTAAGCTGATATTCTACAGGGTCCTCGACAGTAATTATCTTTTTGTCAGGAGAATTTATCTTGTCCAGGGCACCATAGAGGGTTGTTGTCTTTCCGCTTCCTGTAGGACCTGTGACAAGTATAATGCCGTTTGGTTTTTTGATCAGGTGATTAAAAGCAGAGAGGGTTTGGGGAGGAAATCCCAGCAGGTTAAGATCTATTGTTATGCTTTCCTTATGGAGAATTCTCATCACAACACTTTCACCATAGAGTACAGGAATTGTGGATACCCTCAGGTCTATCTCCTTTTCGCCGACCTGCAGCCTTATTCGGCCATCCTGAGGCAATCTTCTTTCGGCTATATTAAGTTTTGCCATGATCTTTATCCTTGAGACAATTGCGGCTTGAAGTCTTTTCGGTGTGGATTCTATGTCATGTAATACGCCATCTATGCGGTATCTGACTTTAAGTTCATCTTCAAATGGCTCTATGTGAATATCACTTGCCCTGCTCTCAACTGCCCTTGTGATGAGGAAATTAACAAGCTTTATTATAGGCGCCTCTGAGGCTAAATCTTTGAGGTGTCCTATGTCTTCCTCATCTTCTCTGATGAATTCAATGCCTTTTTCGCCTATGTCTTCGATTATCCTGTCTATATTCTGTGGTTCCTGCCCGTAGAATCTGGATATGTATTCTTCGACTACCTTGCTGTCACCAACATATACCATGACATCTGCAGATGTTGCCACCCTGAGTGCATCAATGGTTGTATTGTCCAACGGGTTTGCCACTGCAACCTTCAAAATGTTGTTTTTAAGCTCTATCGGGATAATCCTGTTCTCATGAATAAAGCGGGATGAGATGCCATTGAGGACAAATGGTACCTTTGGCAGGTCATCTGGTTTTAAATAGTGTTCGTCTTTACTCATTGTTAACTTGTTAATTCCCCCTTATTTCGTCATTCCGCACTTGATGCGGAATCCAGTTATTTTTTTCTCTGGATTCCTGCTTTTGCAGGAATGACAATAAACAACATAGGTTCAGCTTTTAGATATCCTGCGGTCTTGCCACAGGGTTGTTAATAAATTATAGCACAAGTATTGTATTAGTACGCCCCTTCCATTTTCATGACTACCTTTATTGTCTTGAACAATATCGCGATATCAAGCCACAAAGACCAGTTCATGATGTACCATCCATCAAGCTTCACCCGGTACTCATAACTTGTATTCGTTCTGCCAGAGACCTGCCATAATCCTGTAATTCCAGGTGGTACACTGAAGCAGATCTCAGCAGCGTCTTTGTAGTGGTACTCTATTTCTTCTTTTGTGACAGGTCTGGGACCCACGAGGCTCATTTCTCCTTTGATAACATTGAATATCTGTGGCAACTCATCCAGTGAAGTCCTCCTGAGAAAGCAACCTACCTTCGTTATCCTTGGATCATCCCTTAATTTTTGGTTTTTTAACCACTCAGCACGGGTTTCTTTATTGTTTTCCAATATCTCCTTCAGTTTCTCTTCAGCATCTTTATACATTGTTCTGAATTTGTAGCACCTGAAGGTTTTGCCGTTCTTACCAATCCGGTCATGAGCATAGATGGCGGGACCGGATGTTTCCAGTCTTATTATGGTACCAATGAGAGCGATAATGGGAAGGAGCAGAGGCATTGAGATTATGCTGACTGTAGTATCAAAGAACCTCTTTATGAATCTGTTTGTTAAGGATTTCAGGTTGTTTCTTATGTTCATGAGAAAGATCTCTTCATAAAAAAGATGGAAGAGTTTGGTATTTAACAGTGCGATACCTTTAAGATCAGGTATCACCACCGTATTGGGTGTATGATTCTGAACGGCAGATGTGAGAACGGACAGTCTTTCAACAGGGAGAGAGGGCATTGCAATGATGACTGTCTTAATTCCCAGCTCTTTTATAAATTCAGGAAAGTGTTTGATCTCACCAAACACCTTTTTCCCATTAAAGGCAGTTCCCTTTTTTTGTTCATTATCATCGAGGAATCCAACAACATCATAACTCATATATTTTTCTCTTTGAAGGCCTTCTGCGACGAGCCTTCCTGCATTTCCTGCTCCGAGTATCAGTACCCTTTCTCTCCATATTCCTATGTCATAAAGTAATTTTTTACCCCAGAGACGGAAGAGAGGAAATATAAATATGGATAAAACCCACATTCCTAACAACACAAGCCTTGATACTATGTCACCCATTTTTCCCAGAGTGACAATAGCCATCACCGCAATACTCGCAAGTGAAATAGATTTTACTATATTTTTTACTTCATCCCAGAAGGGCAGATTGCTCTCATAAAGGCCCTCATAAAATATGAAAAATATAAAGACGGCGAGTATCCACCATAAGGATACAAAATGGATGTATGAGAAATTGAAAACAGGCAGGTGAGGGATGAAATATGGCATGACCTCTGACCTCAGTGTCCATGAGATGAAGAGAGAAGCGTAAAAGGCAAAAAGATCGATGATGATAAGGCAAAAAACCTGGAGCACCTTTTTTATTAATTTAATTATCTCTGTCATCCTGCAATTAATCCAATCCTGTATCCCATAAATTTTGTCAAAGACTCCAGAAAAATGTATGGTATCCAGAAATAGTGACGTTGTTTAAGAACAAAACTTACCTGTTCTTTCACAAACCTTATTCCCTCTCCTTCTGCCTGAGCATATTTGAGAATCCAGCTATTGTTTTTAAGAGATGAGCCAATATTATAATAGCGCCTGAATTGTTTGAAAAGCGAATAATTATGGGAATGGATAACCATTGCCTCAGGAACATATGCTACCTTATACCCACTTAAGATTAATTTTGCAGCAGTGAGCATGTCTTCATTTGCCCTGATACCCTCAGGAAACATCCCTGCCTTTAAAAAAAGCTCTTTTTTAATAGCTGAACAAACATTACTAAAGAAAAATGTCTTTATACCATACTGTTTTATGTCATCTATTCCTTTGATTGACCCTGTATCAGGGTAATTAAACTGTCGTGCAAATACCTCTAATGGTGATGCCTCAGACCTTGGGATGTGTCTTCCAAATGTTGCTGCAACATCAGACATCTGCAGCGGAGCAGTTAAGTTGCGCAGGAGCGTATCATTGAGGGGCAAGGCATCCTGCGTTATGAAAACGAGTATGTCACCGTGTGCTTCCATGGCTGCTCTATTTCTTGTCTTTCCGTGGTTGAAGGTATGTCCCGGAATTACTATCGTCTTTGCACCAAATCTTTTTGCAATAGCAACAGTATTGTCGACCGACGAAGAATCAATTATTATTATCTCTGCGAATTTTATATCCTGTGCATGGAGCATGGAAAGAAGCTTTTTTATATATTCACTGGCGTTCAGTGTAGGTATTATAATAGAAATCCTCATAGGATTTTATTTTATCACAGGATGAGGAACTTCTCTACGAGCCTTGGACAGATTACAAATTGGCATCAAAAGGTGTAATATAAATACCAACACAGGGACATTAAGGACAAATAGGGCCGAATAGAGAAAGTAAGGTTTTCATATGAAGAAGGGTGAAAAACCATTTGTGGAAATTTATACAGACGGGGCCTGCAGTGGCAACCCGGGAGTAGGAGGCTATGGCATTATTTTGAGATCAGGGAGCCGTGAAAAAGAACTCTCCGGCTGTTACCCTATGACGACAAACAACCGCATGGAACTGACAGCGGTTATTAAAGCGATAGAAATGCTTAAAAGGCCATGCAGGATTAAAGTATTTACCGATTCAAATTACGTTGTTCAGGGTATGACATCATGGATATCGAGATGGATTAAAAACAACTGGAAGAATACACAAAAAAGAGCGGTCATTAATCGTGACCTCTGGGAGAGACTGTATTATCTCTCACATATTCATGATATTGAGTGGGAGTGGATTAAAGGACACGACGGTTCTCCCGAAAATGAGAGATGTGATAAGCTCGCAAGGCTTGCAATCAGAAAATGCAAGAAAAGTAATCCTCCCTCACCCCCCTTTAGTCTACGACCCGTAGGGGAAAAGGGGGGCATGGGGGGGATTTGAGGTTTTTTTCAGCATGAAAAACATTGATATCAAGAATCTCACAGGTATGTTTCTGATAGCTGTTCCAGGCTTAAAAGATCCAAATTTTGAACGTACTGTTGTACTTATATGTGACCATACAAAAGATGGTGCCTTTGGACTTGTGTTAAACCGCATCCTGCTCAATAGCTTTGTACCTCTGCTCGGTTGGCTGGATATAAAGGAGAGTGTAATAGATCTGCCGGTATTCTATGGAGGACCTGTGAAGCCTGAACAGGGCTATATCTTGTATACACCTGAAGGTAATTACCACCCCTCGATAAAGATTAATGATACCATTACACTGACTACTACAAAGGATATTTTGATTGACATCGCTGCAGGAAAGGGGCCCAAAAAATTTCTTTTTACCCTTGGATTTGCAGGATGGGCGCCGGGGCAGCTTGAACACGAGATTATGATAGACGGCTGGTTGATTGCTCCTGTAGATAACAAAATTATCTTTGATACACCAATAGGTGAGCGATGGAAGGCTGCAGCAAACTTAATTGGAGTTGATTTAGACAGATTCGTTTGTAAACAGGGAAGGGTTTAACGCATTTCTTCTATCCCAGTAGTCGTAACGATTTGTAGAGAGCAAGGATGTTTTACAAATTAGCAGCAGATTTTGTCATCCTTATCCACTTTATGTGGATCGTTTTCTTAATCGTAGGTGCATTCATAGGAAAGAACTACTACTCAGTGAAGATATTTCATATTGTGGGTCTCGGCTTTGCGGTGATAATCCAAATTTTCGGATGGTACTGTCCGCTGACTTATCTTGAAGTGTGGCTCAGGCAGAGACATGATCCGCTCCTTGCCTATAGCGGTTCATTTATAATGCATTATATAGAAAAATTTGTGTATATCGAATTGCCGCCATGGATAATCTTTGTGTTGACATTCATTCTTATTTTACTATCAGCATATATTTATTATGCAAGAAACAAACATGTTTCAAAGAGATAAAGGTGATAAGTGCAAATAGTTACTGCTGAATTTTGAATTTGTTTAGAATTTGGTGCTTAGGATTTAGAGTTTTGCTATAGAAGGGATTGCTTTGTTAAACTTACAATGATAGTCGCTTGAACAGCCTTAATTAAGAAGGTAATTAAAACACAATGGATTTTCAGGAGTTATTAAACATAATGGAGAAACTTCGGAACGAAAAGGGTTGCCCCTGGGATAAGGAGCAGACGAGGGAATCGCTCAAACCATTTATTATTGAAGAGTCATATGAGCTTATTGAGGCAATAGAGGAAGGTGACCCGGAAAAGATAAAAGAAGAGCTTGGAGACCTTATGTTTCAGATAGTCTTTCAATGTCAGATAGCAAAGGAGAAAAATGAATTTGAGATGCCAGATGTGATCGAGAAGATTAGTGAAAAGATGATTGCGAGGCATCCCCATGTGTTTGGAAAGGCAAATTATAAAACTACAGATGAGGTTCTTCTGCACTGGGAAGAACAAAAAAAGCGTGAGGGCAAAATTCGTACATCTATCCTTGAAGGGGTTCCAGAAACATTACCATCACTGTTACGTGCCCATCGACTTCAGGATAGGGCAGCACAAGTTGGTTTTGATTGGGATAAAGTCGAAGAAGTATTAAAGAAGCTCAATGAAGAAATAAAGGAGTTTAAAAACGCAGTTGATACAAAAGAACGTGATGAGATAGAAGACGAGCTTGGTGACATATTATTTATGATTGTAAATATATCGAGATTTATAGGTGTCAATCCCGAAGATGCATTGAGGAAAACAATAAGCAAGTTTATTTCGCGGTTCCGTTATATAGAACACACAGCAGCAAATCAAGGGAAAAACCTCTCTGACATGACACTAAAAGAAATGGATGTATTATGGGAAGAAGCAAAGGATAAAAAGAAGTAACCCCTTTTAGGTTCTTATACTTGACAAAAAAAAATGTTCTCTGGTAATATTACACTTTCTTTATAATCTTATTTTTGTTAAAATAAACGGCTTGGAGGTAAAGTGCCTACTATTGCTCAGTTAATAAAAAATGGGCGTGAGAAAGTAAAGAGGAAAACAAAAAGCCCTGCATTAAGAAGCTGTCCTCAGAAGAGAGGAGTATGTGTAAGGGTTTATACCACGACGCCCAAGAAGCCAAACTCGGCACTGAGAAAAGTTGCAAGGGTAAGGCTTATGAATGCGATGGAAGTCACTGCGTATATACCAGGAGTAGGGCACAATCTTCAGGAGCATTCTATTGTAATGATAAGAGGCGGGAGAGTAAAAGACCTCCCTGGAGTGAGGTACCACATTATCAGGGGGACCCTCGATTCTATGGGAGTTGCTGACAGGAGACAGGGAAGGTCTAAGTATGGAGCAAAAAGGCCTAAATAGAAGGATTATATAATGCCGAGAAGAAGACTTGTAGAAAAAAAGGATATTTTACCTGACCCGAAATACAACAGCAAACTTGTGAGCAAATTTATAAGTGTAATAATGAAGGATGGGAAAAAGGCTACCGTAGAGAAAGTTTTCTATAATGCACTTGATATTATGAAGAAAAAAACAGGAAGCGATCCTATTAAAGTGTTTAAAACATCGATGGAGAATGTAAAACCTCTTGTGGAAGTGAAACCAAGGAGGGTCGGTGGTGCAACATATCAGGTACCGGTCGAAATAAAACCACAGAGACGTACAGCTCTGGCCATCAGATGGATTATCAAATATTCACGGGACAGAAGTGAGAAGACGATGCAGGAAAAGCTTGCAGGAGAATTACTGGATGCGTTTAACAATACAGGGTCTTCTATAAAGAAGAAAGAAGATACCCATAAAATGGCAGAGGCTAATAAGGCATTTGCCCATTATAGATGGTAAGAAGGATAGAGGAGAAAGTAGTTGTCAAAATTCCCCTTAGAGAGGACACGAAATATTGGCATTATGGCACACATAGATGCGGGGAAGACTACTACGACCGAGCGAATCCTCTATTACACTGGTGTTACCTACAAGATGGGTGAGGTTGACGAGGGCACTGCTGTTATGGACTGGATGGTTCAGGAACAGGAGAGAGGCATAACCATTACCTCTGCTGCAACGACATGTTTCTGGCAAGACCATAGAATTAATATCATAGATACGCCAGGTCATGTCGATTTCACCATCGAGGTCGAAAGGTCTTTAAGGGTGCTTGATGGTGCTGTTGCTCTCTTCGATTCCGTGGCAGGGGTTGAACCACAGTCAGAGACTGTCTGGAGGCAGGCAGATAAGTATGGTGTTCCAAGGATTGCATTTATGAATAAAATGGATAGAGTGGGTGCTGATTTTCATATGAGTGTCAATAGCATGATGGAACGCCTCGGTGCGAACCCCGTTCCTATTCATATACCAATAGGGTCTGAGGATAAATTCAGGGGACCTATAGATCTTGTCAGGATGAAGGCGATATATTTTGATGATGAAACATTAGGTGCAAAGTATACTGAAGGTGATATTCCGGACCAGCTTATGCCTTATGCACGTGAATACAGGGAGAAAATGCTGGAGGCCTTAGCCGATGTTGATGATACTCTCCTGGAGAAATTTCTGAGCAAAGAAGAGATAGGGGCGGATGAGATAAAGTCAGCAATAAGGAAGGGTACTATAGAGATGAAGCTCACCCCTGTTTTTTGTGGCTCTGCATTCAGAAATAAGTGTGTCCAGCTTTTACTCGATGCCATAGTTGATTATCTTCCCTCTCCACTTGATATACCACCCGTTGAAGGAGTAGTGCCAGATAATGGTTCTAAAGTGACCAGGCATGCTGATGAAAATGAACCGTTTTCTGCTCTTGCTTTTAAGGTAATGACTGACCCCTTTGTAGGGCAACTCACCTTCATAAGGGTTTATTCAGGGGTACTCAGTGCAGGTTCCTATGTGTATAATTCAACAAAAGATATAAAGGAAAGAGTTGGGAGGCTTCTGAAGATGCATGCGAACAAGCGCGAAGAGATAAAAGAGGTATCTGCAGGTGATATCGCAGCGGTGGTAGGACTGAGAAATACCCTTACAGGTGATACCTTATGCGACGAAAAGAACCCTGTTTTCCTTGGTTCGATGGAGTTCCCAGAGCCAGTCATGTCTGTTGCGATTGAGCCAAAGACAAAGGCTGACCATGAGAAACTTTCTCAGTCACTCAATAAACTTGCTCAGGAAGACCCCTCATTTAAGGTCTCATTTAATGAGGATACAGGGCAGACGATTATATCCGGTATGGGAGAACTTCATCTGGAGATTATTGTAGACAGGCTGCTGAGAGAATTTAAAGTGAGTGCAAGTGTTGGGAAACCGCAGGTTGCTTATAAAGAGACAATCAGGTCAGTAACAAAGGCAGAGGGGAAATATGTCAGGCAGAGCGGAGGACGTGGACAATATGGCCATGTTTTCTTAGAGGTCAACCCTTTAGAAGACGGCGAAGGATTTGAATTTGTGAATGCGATCGTTGGTGGTGTCATTCCAAGGGAATATATACCTGCAGTCGAAAAAGGGGTAAGAGAGGCAACATACAGAGGAATTCTTGCAGGTTACCCTGTTGTTGACATAAAAGCAACACTTTATGACGGTTCGTACCATGAGGTTGACTCTTCTGAAATGGCATTTAAGATAGCAGGTTCTATAGCGTTCAGGGAAGCTGCAAAAAAGGCTCATCCTGTCCTTCTTGAACCATTCATGAGTGTTGAGGTTGTGACACCTGAAGAGTATCTGGGTGATGTCATTGGGGATCTTAACTCCCGCCGCGGAAAGATTCAAAGCATAGAGAGAAGGGGGAATGCCCAGGTAATAAAGTTACAGGCACCCCTTTCAGAAATGTTTGGTTATGCGACTGATTTACGATCAAAGACCCAAGGCAGGGCTACATATACCATGCAGTTCTCACATTATGATGAGGTTCCAAAAGGGATCTCTGAGGAAATTATTGCAAAAATAAAGGGCTAATCATAAGTGAATAGTTAACAGTGATTAGTTGTTGGTTTTAAAAACTGAACTCTAACAGCTAACAACTAAAAACGGGAGGAATTATGGCAAAGGCTAAATTTGAGAGAGTAAAGCCTCATGCAAACGTAGGGACGATAGGTCACATAGACCATGGCAAGACCACGTTGACATCCGCAATAACGAAGTATTTAGCAATGAAGG
>Ga0194113_10010054_pt1 | contig 11331 bp, 10 predicted proteins | sample TA2MahC200mmetaG_FD_146193 | JGI IMG/M metagenome (GOLD analysis project Ga0194113, IMG submission 146193) | Freshwater microbial communities from Lake Tanganyika, Tanzania - TA2015017 Mahale Deep Cast 200m | ecosystem: Environmental > Aquatic > Freshwater > Lake | place: Tanzania: Lake...
ACCATTTCTTCCGGTGTCGATGGGCAGCGAGCATGAGCATGAGAGCTTCGGGGAGTGATTTGAAAGCTTGAGCGCGGCTCCGTCGAGTCGAAATTCCCCGTTGCGGCCATCGTCACCATCGTCACTCCGGATGGGCGAGGGAATCCCCAGCCATACTTCGCTTCTATGGTTGCGCCGCCCGCTCCACTCGGCCCCTGGTTTTGTCCAACAGGCGCAAAACGATCCTCCCTCGCCCGGCGGGAGAGGGCCGGGGTGAGGGAGAGCTTCTCGCCACATCCACTGGCCCACAACCTTCTCACAACCGTCGGACTTTGCGAGTCCTTCTGCAAAGCTGGAGGTTGCTCAGGGCACTCATTGCCGCACCCGATAGAACTTCAGCCCGCCCACCCCAATTGAAACTGTCCCGGGGCTCGCGGTGGCCCCAGCGACATCAGCCCAAGGCCCAGTCACGGCGTCAGCCGATTGCAGGGCCCCTGAGCCGTTCCATGTGATGACGAGATTGCTGCCCTGCCTTTGAACGGCGAGCGTCGGCCGCACCGGAGCGCCCGCGAACACCTCGATCTCGTCGATGCAGATTCCGACGTCGGAAGTCTTGAACCGGACTCCGGTCGCTTGAATGGGATTTCCATTCGCCGACACGTCGAAGCGATGCCGCAGCCAGGGTTCGAATTCGGGAGGCGAGGCGGCTTTGTATTCGACAGTTCCTACGGTTGCCCAGCCGGTCGCCGGATTCCCGGTTTCGGGTGTGTCCACGCCGGGATTCATCGCCGTGGTCACCTGCAAGGTGTAAATGCCCCCCCATCGATCCCTCAACTGTCCACCACAACAATCTCCCGGATTATTCCCGTTGTCCCTGCCCCAAGCAATGCCGCCAATGGAAAGCGCCTTCCCAAAGTTCAGTCCGATGGAAGGCTTGGGATCCGGAATGCGGAAATCAGCAATCCAACTCTTGCTGTTGCCGTAGAGACCATCATTGACATTGGCGATGAGGTGAATACCGCCTCCGTCATATTCGGTCGTTCCGAATGCCGTCACTCCCTTGCTGGCCAGGGCCAGATTGTCCGGCGCGGCGGCGCCCTCGGCTTCACTGTAAAAATCGCCGTCGTTCCCGTCCCAAGTGATCGAGTAGCCCGGCTGGCGTTTGATTTCCAGCACATCCCCCTCGTCGGCCAAACTCACGTTGACGTCGATTTCATCAATCGCGAGGTTCGGGTCGGATACTTTGATTCTGAGCCCGGTCGCGGGGATCGGATTGCCTCCGGCGTTGACCTCAAACTTGTGTCGCAGATACGGGGTGAAGCGAGCGTCTTTTTCGCCGGTGTACTCGATAGAGCCGATAGTAACCCAGCCACTAGCCGGATTATCGGTTTCGGCTGTGGCAACACCGGGATTGGCGACCGTGGTCACCTGCAGCGTGTAGATTCCCAGCGCGCGATCGGCCAACTGCCCTCCGCAACAGTCGCCGGCGTTGTCTCCGTTGTCTCGACTCCACGCAATACTTCGGAGCTGTATCGTCTTGCCGAAATTCAATCCGATGAAGGGATTGGTGTCGGCTGGCGGATTGAATTTGGCGATCCAACTATGACTGTTGCCGTAAAACCCATCATTGATATGAGCGATGCGGTGAACTCCAGCGCCAAACTCGCTGCTGCCAAAAGCCGAGGCGCCTTGACTGGCCAGGGCCGGGCTTTGGGGAGCTCGGGCTGGCGAATTGGTGTCGTAGAACTTGCCATTGTTCCCATTCCACGAGATCGAGTATCCGGCGGCCTTTTGAATAACCATCGCCGGCCGCGGCACGCCGGACGGATTGACTTCGATCTCATCGATGCAAGTCGCTTCACTCGAAACTTTGATGCGCAAGCCAGTCGCCTGAATCGGATTGCCCCCCTTCGCCACGCTGTAGCGGTGCCTCAGCCACGGATTGAAATCCGGCGCTGCCTGTCCACTGTATTCGACCGCTCCAATCGTCGCCCAGCCCGTCGCCGCGTCACCCGTTTCGGCGGTGCCGGCCCCGGGATTGGCGGCAGTCGTCACTTGGAGCGTATAGATTCCTTGCCAACGATCCCTCAGTTGGCCGCCACAGCAATCGCCCGGGTTGTTTCCGTTGTCTCGGCCCCACGCAATCGTGGTGATGGGAATTGCTTTGCCAAAGTCAACTCCGATGAAAGCTTCGCCGCCAGGGGCCACACTGGGATCGACTTGCTGCGCGCCGGGAATCCAGCTTTTGCTATTGCCGTAAAGCCCGTCGATCACATTGTCGATATCGTGAATGGAGCCATCGGCAAACAGTTGGCCGCTGCCAAAGGCCTTCGCGCCACCGGTCGCGAGGGCGGCATTGGCTGGCGCGCTGGCCCCGGGATTCGGACTGAAAAAATCGCCATCATTGCCATCCCAGGTAATGGAGTAGCCCGACTCACTCCCAATCGTCACCAGACCGTCTGAAAGCGCTTGGAGACCGGCATTTACATTGACTTCAATCTCATCGATGGCGATTCCAGGGTCGGACACTTTAATGCGCAGGCCTGTAGCCAGGATGGGACTGTCACCTTGGGCCACATTGTAAAGGTGCCTGAGATGAGGCCGGAAAGGCGTGCCCGCGCTCTTGTAATGAATCGCGCCCAGGGTGGCCCAGCCCGTGGCCGAGTCCCCAGTCTCGGCCGTGTCTTTGCCGGGATTGGCCGCTCGGGTGACCTGCAACGTGTAAACGCCGAGCGCACGATCACTCAATTGACCACCGCAGCAGTCCGCGTTATCTCCATTATCCCGGCTCCAACCGATGTTCTTAATCTCAATCTTCTCGCCGAAATTCAGGCCGATAAAAGGATTGGCGTCCGCGGGAGCGGAAAACTTGGAAATCCAACTGTGGTTGTTCCCATAAAGCCCGTCATTGACGTTATTGATGAGGTGAATGCCCACGCCAAATTCGCTGCTGCCGAATGCCTTCGTCCCAGCGCTGGCCGAGGCACGGTTTGCGGGCGCGCGCGCGGGCGAGTTCGTATCGTAGAATTTGCCGTCGTTTCCATTCCAATTGATGGAAAAGCCCGGCGCATTCGTAATAACGATGAAGCTTGAAATAGGCGGAGTCGGATCGGCCGGAGGATTCACTTCGATCTCATCGATGTCGATGCCGGCGTCTGAAACTTTGATGCGCAGGCCGGTGGCCGGGATGGAATTGCCGCCTTTCGAGACATTGAAACGGTGCCGAAGGTAAGCGCTGAAAAAAAGACTGTCTGCGCCGTCTTTGTATTGAACGGTCCCAATCGTGGCCCAGCCGGTCCCGGCATCGCCCGTATCGGCAGTGTCAGCGCCAGGATTCGCAACACGCGTGACTTGCAAGGTATAAGTCCCCACCGCGCGGTCGGTGAAAGGACCGGGCGGAGTCCGCTCCGAGTTATCACCATTATCGCGCGACCAGGCGACGCTGCTGATCGAAATTGATTTTCCGAAATTCAAACCGATGAAAGGGTTTTTGTCGGGAATTCTGAAATCCGAAATCCAACTCGAGCTATTCCCGTAAAATCCATCATTGACGTTGATAAAATCATGAATTCCGCCTGGAAGAAAAGCCGTGCTTCCGAATGGCGTGACCCCTTTGGTCGCGAGCGCTAGATTTTCTGGCGCCTTGGCGCCCGGTTCGGGACCGCTGAAACCTCCGTTGTTACCGTCCCAGATGATGGCATAGCCCGCCTGCGCAGTAATCACGACACGATCACTCTGAGCTCTGGTGGCTTGGGAAAACCCAACGCTGAGGAGGCTGGCGATGATGCATCGCGGTAGAAGGCGGCGCGGGAGTTTTAAAAATGGCCGTTCAGAGCGTCGAGAGCGTCGAGGACGGCGGTGGGGCAGACCGGGAGAGGGAATCGGGGGCATAGAAACAAAACGGTGCGATCAGAGGTTAAGTGGGGGTAGGTTCGACATTTACACGACTTGCGGAACTTGTAGCAAGAAATGTAAAGCGTAACAATCCCCCGTTCGGGGGATTCGGGGGATTCCTCCGTTCCTGGGACTGATAGGAACTGATAGGAATTTGCTCTTTCACCGCAGATTGGAGAGTAGCCCTGCAGGGGCGTCCGGACAAGAAAAAATCCCGATCGAACGAAGGTGGAATATGACTGAATCATGAATCGTCTAACCAAGAAGGTTTGCAGACGGTTACGAGTTTGAGCGCCTTTTTGTTGTTTTGCGCGGACATGAAGTCGTAGAAGCCGCTCATCGTCGCTCGGCGCTTGTTTTTGCAATGGCGACACCAGTGCACGGCCAGACTGACGGCGGCCCGTCGGATCACAGCTAAATTAAGCGCCGCGTTATCGCGCACGCGGCTGCGGTCTTCCCCGGCAATAACGTCCAGGCGCTGGTGGAGTCCATTTTCGATGCCCCAATACTTGCGATCACTCTGGAGCATCTGCTGGGCATTCATCTGCGCACTTCAACGCGAAGTGATGAGGTACTCCACTTCCGGTTCTTTGGCCGGTTGTCCTGGGATTTGAATGGAGCGCGTGAGCTGGGCAGCTTCTTCGGCGAAGGGGAAACGGACGTCAAAGGCACTCAGATCTTCGGGACGACCACGATTGATTTCAGAGGTCTGGGCGCTCGAAGTCTAGGATTGGGGGAAAGCGCTGCCCTCGCGCCTCCAAGCGCGTTCTGTTCCGGGAGGTTCCGGCTCAGCTTTTTTGCGCGGCGTAAGGGCCGATTTCCAGCCCGCGCATCATGAAGTCCATCAGGGCCTCCCAATCGGCAAAAAGCATATAACGAGTGAGCGCGCGCAGGTCGTCGAAAAAGGTCTGGCGCGTGGGCAGGGCCGCGCCAATGAGCCTGTATTTCTCATCACAAAAGTGCAGGAAGGTGTGATAGAGAAAGGCCAGAATGTTCAGCGCGGCCAAGAGCGAGGAAAGGTGCTTTTTGCCGTGCCCGAAGTTATGCTCCAGGTGATAGCCCCGGTTTTTGAGCACGTTGTTGTTTTCGTTTTCAATCTTTCAGCGCGTGCGGGCGATTGGTCGTAGGAGGCGAGCAGGTGGCCCACGATCGCGTCGCAGAAATTGATGGCGGCCAGGTAGGCGCGGATGGCTTGCTTCCAGGTGTTCGTGCCGTCCTGCTTCAGGATGGCTTCGTGGTCGCCAAGATGTTGCGTCAGATCGATGCCGGGCCATTCCTGTTTCTAGGTTCAATCCACCCGGCAAGAGCGCGGCGGGCGAGAGCGACTGGGTATTGGTGCTGGAGAGGAAATAAACAGGAACTCGCGCGAAAGTTGCGCCAGCGAACGTGACACCCGGTGGCACGCGCTTTACCCGATCCTCTTCCGATTCAACCCGAGCGCCTTGATGCGGGAGGCGAGTGTCGTGGGTTTCATGCCGAGCAACTCCGCCGCGCCGCCTTCGCCGAAGATTTTTCCGCCGCTCTGCTTCAGCGCGGCAATGATGCTCTCGCGTTCGTGGCGCTTGAGTTCGTCGCGGGTCAGCATCGCGGATGGCGCGGGGGCTTTGTGCGGCTTCGCTGACTCGGCGGCCTTCGCGTCGGGAAGCTCGAAGCGCAACGGGCCGCCTTGCGACAGAATGACGGCGCGCTCGACGGCGTTTTGCAGTTCGCGGACGTTGCCGGGCCAGTCGTGCGCGGTGAGCTGGCTCAACGTCGCCTGCGTCACGCGCGGGGCGGGACGATTCATGCGCTGCGCGGTGTGCTGGACAAAATGCGCGGCCAGCGGGGCGATGTCGTCGCGACGCTCGCGCAGTGGCGGAATCTCAATCGGGAACACGCTGAGGCGATAGAACAAATCCTGCCGGAATCGCCCGGCCTCGGCCTCCTTCTTCAAGTCGCGATTCGTCGCCGCGATGATGCGGACGTTGACCGTGCGCGTGCGCGTGTCGCCGGCGCCGAGCGCGGAAGTGACTTCCGCCCGCAGGTAAGTGTTCTCCTCCTCCAGCCGCGCCTTCAGGATCTCGATTTCCTCGAACGCGCGGGCGTTGGCAATGCTCACCGCGGCGTGGTCGGCGAAGACGCGCAGCCAGTTAAAATCCTCCTGGCCGAGAACCTTGGTGTCGAAGATGGCGAGCACGCCGAGCACTTCGCCGCGAAAGACGAGCGGCTGCCCGGCGAACGTCTTCACGCCCTCGCGTTTCATCCACTTGGGCTCGGCAATCCACTCCTCATCGCCGCGCACATCGGCGAGCAGCAGCGGTTCGCCGGATTGCCCGGCGCGTCCGACCTTCCGCACGCCGAGCGGGATGCGGCGGAACGCGCCGTCGAGCCGCGTGTAGTTTTCCTTGCCGTCGCCTGGATTGCCCGCGCTCGCCGCGAGACGCAGGCAACGCGTCTGGTCGGGACACTCGGGACGGAGGCGGCACGACTCGCAGATGTCGCCGGGTGCGACGAGCCAGATGCGCGCGAGCACGACGTTCCGGCATTGCGCGATGCCGCTGACGATGGCGCGCAACACGTCGGGCAACGAACGGTTCTCGGCCATCGAGACCATGACTTGGGGAAGGTTCGCGCAGTTCACGATTTCTTGGCTAAAACAGCGAAGGCGGTTGCTCCACAAACCGCTTCGCCGACTCGACGTGGTAAGTCGTTTGGCAGTTCGGACAAATCAGGTGGAACTCGTAGAAGTAATCGCGCCCCGGTTTCCTTTTTCCGCTCCGCTTGATGACGGGCGTTGAACATTTCCCACACGGCTCTCCTTCCTGCATGTCAGGGCGGACGCCGTCGATCTCGGGTTTGTTCTCGTAACCCTCGTCCGCCGGGAGATTCGGCTGGCGCAAGGCGGCCATGGCAAGCTGATCGCACCGCTCGTTTTCCGGATGGCCCGCGTGGCCTTTCACCCAGCGGAATTCCACGTGATGCGTCTGGCACAACGCATCCAGCCGCTGCCACAAATCCACATTCTCCGGGCGTTCGGTCTTGGTGCGCCACCAGTTCTTCCGTTTCCACGCCGCCACCCAGCCCGCCATCATGGCCTTCACCACATACTGCGAATCGCTGTAGAGCGTGACCTGGCAGAGTTGCTTCAACAGCTCCAACCCCGCAATGGCGGCAAAGACCTCCATCCGATTGTTGGTGGTCTTCCGAAACCCGCCGCTGACCTCAGCGCGTTTCTTGGGATGAATCAGCACCGCGCCATAACCGCCCGGGCCGGGATTCGGTTCGCATCCGCCGTCGGTGTAGATCTCCACTGCCGGCAACGCAGCCGAAGTTGAATTCTCGTTCGCGTTCACAAATTCAATGCTCCAACAGAGCTACAGAAAATAGCCCAGAGTTGCTCGGTCGCCCGGCTGCTTTCGACCGAGCTACCCTGGGTCAACGTCCCACAAAATAATTCTCCCTCTGCTCATCTGATGAGGAGAGGGCCGGGGTGAGGAGGCGGTCGGCCACGGTCTTCACCTGTTTGGCCAGATGATTGTAAGCCTCAACGAGGAAGCCGCCCGTGCCGCTGGCAGGATCGAGCACAGTCTCGCCGAGGCGCGGGTCGGTGACGGCGACCATGAAGCGCACGACGGTGCGCGGGGTGTAGAACTCGCCGGAATCGCCCGCGGCATCGCGCATCTCGCGGGCCATGGATTCGTAGAGCGCGCCCAGCGTGTGCAATTCGTCGCTGGAGGTGAAATGGATGCCGGCGATCTTGTTGACGACGTCGCGCAGGAGGTAACCGCTCTTCATGCGGTTGTCCACGCCCTTGAACACGGTGGCGACGGTGTCGCGGGCGCTGCTGGCCGCGCTGGCGATGTCGGAACTGGTCAACTTGCGGAGATAGGCGAACAACCCTGCGCCCTTCTTGCCGTTGGGCAACGTCGCTTCTTCGTTGTTGATGAATGCGACCATAACCCATCAACTCAAGCCAAGTTTGCGCCGCTCGGTATCCGACAGAATCCGGCGAAGCGCATCGAATTCAACTTGCGCAACTTCACGCCGGACTTTGTTGGCAAGGTCAAAAGCTCCGCGTCCAAAGACCACCCGCCCGAATTCTTGGACAAAGCCGGGCACTGAACGGGCAACTTGCGTGATTGTGTTTGTCACCGCGCCTTTGAGTGGATCGCCGCCGGACAATTGTGCGACCAGCGCTCCGGAAGCGGGAGCAGCCAGAATTTCCCAAAGCACTCGGACTGGCGTTGAGTCGAATTTGGATTCCTGTGGCGAGAACAGGCGAGACGCTTCAGCAAGCTCGTGCTTGATCTTGACCGCCTCGCCGACGGTTCGGCAGGTTTGCAACGCATCCAGTCGCTGCCACACTTTCTTCCGTGCGTCAGCCCACTCGGCACGGAGTTCTCGGATGACGACTGGAATCGCATCTCGCCGGGCGCATCTGGAAAGCACAACGCCAAGCATCGGCGGAACGTGCAAGCCCAAACCATCTCGTGGAATGGTTGTCGCGTAGTCCTGCCACTCCTTATCGAGGTTCTCAAACAGGAGTTCAGGATATTTCTGCGTCGCGGTTATTGCTGTCTGTCCGAATTCGCCTACCAGCAATGCACTGCCTCCTTGCCGGCAGACACCCAAAACGCGCTTGAGATATTCTACGTGCGTATCGAAATAGATATTGCCCTTTTCCGCATTCGCAAAATTAGAGGCGACTTCAAGCAGAGAAGGCGTCAATTCCATTTCTGGCACGGGTGACCGGGCGTTCTGCTCTGTGAAAAAGTCAAAACCCGTCAGCACAGGCCCAATGGCTGTTATTACGTTGCGCCTACCGGCTCGCCTTTCCTCTTCGGTGAACTCGAAATCTGTTTCGGGATCATACGGCCACGGCGTCAACTCCATGACGATTTCGTCGTGAAGCAACACCGTGCGAATGAACCGTTCAATGGCCGCGAGATCGCGCAGCGTGTCGAGTGGGCCTGACACCAGACTCCTGAGAGGATAAAAGGACTCGGGATCGCAAACTGCAACTTTCATAATCAAGTGCTTCCTTCCAGACGCACGATTCGCTCGCGGGCATGGGCAATCTGTGCAGTATGTTGAGGTGACGCCAAATCAAGAAACCGGCGGTAGCTTTTTACTGCCGCAGCAGACCTTCCAAGTTCATCCTCTGCGTATGCCTTGTTGAACCAGCGTGTCGCGTCGTGTGGATCAATGGCGAGCGCGTTGTCGAAACAAACAACCGCCGCCTCTAATTGGCCAAGGGCAAGGAGCGTGCCCCCCTTGTTGTTCCATGCCTCGTGGTATCGTCGGTTAATGGATAACGCCTTTTCGTAACAAGCAATCGCTTCGTCGTTCCGCCCCAGCGCATCAAATGAGTTCCCTTTGTTGAACCAAGTAACCGCGTCACGCGGGTCAATTGCCAAGGCCTTGTCGTAAGATGCAAGCGCATCTTTGCGTTGACCGAGAGCGGCGAGAGCAATGCCGTTGTTGAACCATGCGTGGCTGTATTGCGGATCAATCGCCAGTGCCTTTTCGTAACAAGCCAGCGCTTCTTTGTGCTTGCCGAGCGTGTTGAGGCAAGCGCCAAGATTGTTCCACGCCTCGGCGTAGCGCGGGTCAACGGCAAGTGCTTCTTGATAACAGCCAATCGCTTCGCGACTTCGCCCAAGAGAACCGAGGACTCTGCCCTTGTTGTTCCAAGTCTTGCCATTTCGGAAATCAGTGACCAAGGCGTTGTCATAACAAACAAGCGCCTCCTCAAACCGCCCCATCGCATCAAGGCAACTGCCTTTGTTGCTCCACACCCCATCGAGTTGCGGCGCGATGGTCAATGCTTTGTCGTAACACTCCAACGCCTCACCGTGCCGCCCCAACTCTTGAAGATCGAATCCCTTGTTGCTCCAAATCTTGGCTTCTCCGGCGTCAATGGCCAATGCTTTGTCGTAACAGATAATCGCTTCCTCGCGCCGTCCCAAGGCAGATAGAGACATGCCCTTGTTGTTCCAGAATCTTGCCGTTTGTTCGTCGGCGGACGGAACAACGAAGTCTTTTCCGGTCAGATTCTGAAAGATTGGTTCGAGCGCGCGACGCAGTTCGCCAAAATCTGAATACCGCTTCGATGGCTTCGGATTCAAGCAGCGTTCAACGACATCACGAAACGGTCTAGCAACAGGCGGGATGCGTCCAGACATTTGGCGGTCGTATGCCTCACGCATGTAAGCCTCGATGTCGCCGCGAAACGAACCGACAAACGGAGGTGACGGACTGTGCGTCGCCATTTGCCAGAGAACCAAACCGAAACTGTAAATGTCGCTCCGCACGTCAGCAGGTTCGCCACGATAAACTTCCGGCGGCATATATCCCGGCGTGCCGCAGCGCACGTTTCCATCCGACCGCAGCACACTGAAGCCAAAACAGCCCGATTGACTGCCAGCGACCAAAGAAGCGTTGAGCGCAGCAGCGCCCTTGGCCGCTGCCGCCGAAAGGCCAAAGTCGCTAATCTTCAGGACTTGTTCCGAGATGAGGATGTTGGCCGGCTTGATGTCCCGGTGACAATTCACGCCACGAGCATTGGCGTGCTCCATTCCCAGGCAGAACTGAATTGCCCATTCGGCGCGTGACCTGCTCCGGCGGAATCGGCTCGCGCCACTGAAGATAGTCGAACAAGCTGACGCGCCCACTGGCGTCGGGCTGAACATAATCCATAGCGACAAACAGCCGCCCGGAAAACGCCTTGACCCACTGCGCCTCCAAAATGAAAGGGTGTTCTCCCAGATTTATCCAAACGAGCGCTTCCTTCTGAAACGAATCTCGTGCGCCAGCGTCCGCCAAAAACTCATCGCGGAAAGTCTTCAACGCGTAGCCGTGACGGGTTTGCTGGTCTCTCACCAAAAAAACGATGCCGAAGCCACCCTTGCCAAGCGTGCCCAAAACTTCGTATTCGCCTCCAATGACATCACCAGTTTTGAAAATGTTTTCTGCGTCAGGCATATCGCTTTGGAACTCTGTCGAGCAGCGCGTCAAATTGATCTCGTGAGCAGTTAAGCAGCTTGTCTGGAATACCAGCCAACCGCGTCTTGATGCTCTGCGCCAACGATGGTTCAAGCGGCATGAAAAGCTGGTCAGCCTCTGTCCGACGACGCATTTCCATCTGATGCTGTGGCGAGCTTTCTCCGGCGGCGATACCCTTCGTCATCTCTCCCGTTTTCAAATCAATCATGGTCATCGTGACAGGTTTGGGAGACTGGATTTTGAGGTAGCGAACGAGCAAGTGAGACAGAATCCGGACAATCATGTAGTGCCGTGCGGAATGCTCCTGACCTAGACGGGCGGCTACACCGCGCAACGCTCCAATTCCACCAATCTCACCGAGAACAAAGGCGACTGCCCACGGCGCGTAATAGAAATCTTCGAGTCGCTGTATTAACTGCCCTGCGTCCTTCTCCGCATCAACGATGCTCCACGACAACGCAAAATCCGGCGCGT
>Ga0194113_10010055_pt1 | contig 11331 bp, 9 predicted proteins | sample TA2MahC200mmetaG_FD_146193 | JGI IMG/M metagenome (GOLD analysis project Ga0194113, IMG submission 146193) | Freshwater microbial communities from Lake Tanganyika, Tanzania - TA2015017 Mahale Deep Cast 200m | ecosystem: Environmental > Aquatic > Freshwater > Lake | place: Tanzania: Lake...
GTTGATTCGCCAGCGGCCCGCCACGGTTCCGTATCTCCACGGGTCGCCCTGGTGTTATCATACCCAAGAGCAGTGTATTCGTCGGAGGAGTAGACACGTGTCGAAGGTCAAGGTCATCGTCAACCCCACAGCCGGCCGCGGGTATGCCAGCAAGGTAACGCCCGACATCGAGAGGCATCTGCGCGAGCTGGGGCTCGCGTTCGACCTGGTGGCCACCTCGGGGCCAGGGGATGCGGTGGGCCTGGCGGAGCAGGCCGTCCGCGAGGGGTTCGAGACGATCGTCGCCGTGGGCGGCGACGGCACCACGCACGAGGTGGTGAACGGCATGATGGCCGCGCGCGAGGGCGAGGTGGTGGGCACGCTCGCCTGCATCCCCACGGGGTCGGGCAACGACTTTGCCTCCATGAACGGCGCCCCCGAGGACATGGGCGCCGCCTGTCGCCTCATTGCCGAGGGCAGCACGCGGGTGGTGGATGTCGGTCGCCTGACGGTGGACGGCGAGAGCCAGGGCTATTTTAGCAACGCCGTCGGCATCGGCTTTGACGGCCTCGTGGTCCGGGAGACCCAGAGATTCCAGCGCCTGCGCGGCGTGGTCATGTACCTCCTCTCCGTGCTGCGAACGGTCTTTGTGACCTTGCGCCCCATGCGCTCCCGGATCGTCCTGGATGACGAGACCATCGAGCAGACCACGCTGATGATGGTCATCGCCAATGGCCCGCGAGAGGGGCACACCTTCCTGGTGGCGCCCGATGCCGCCTGCGACGATGGCTGGCTCGACCTCACCATCAGCGATAACATGCCCCGAGCCAAGATACTGGCCTATCTGCCCAGCGTGATGAACGGCACGCACCTCTCACACAAGGGGTTCATGGGCCGAAAGGCCAGGCATGTGACCATCACCTCGCCGGACAATATGTTCTTCCACGTGGACGGCGAGATCCTCTGTGAGGGGGCGCACCGCATCGAAGCGGAGATCATCCCCCGCTGCCTGCGCATGATCGGCCAGCCCGCCAACGCGTAGCGCGGGAGCGGAGGCTGCTCACCCCCTGCCCGGCGCGGACGGCTCCCAGATGGTCGCCGCGATGTGGCTATGGGGGATAGCCCGCGCGGCCCAGTAGTAGATCGCCACGAGCTGGCCATCGCTGCGCTGGACGACGCGAGGGTACCCCAGGTCGGGCTCGTCGTAGGCATCCGCCTGATAGTCCGCCCGCAGCACTGTCTCCTCTCCCCATGTCTGGCCCGCGTCCGTGCTGTATCGAGCCACGATGCGCCGGTGTGCGCGGTCCCCATAGACGCAGCAGAGGCGGCCATCGTGCAGGCGGGCCAACGCCGGTGGGTTGCCGTTCCACGGCCCCGTGTCCCCCACCTTGCTCAGGAAGGACCAGGTCTCCCCGCCATCCAGGGAACCATAGGCATCAACCCAACACCGCTCGGCGGCGATCTCCCGACGTCGGAGGGCTGTTACGAGGCGGGAGGCGCCCCAGCTCGCGGTCGAGGGCATCATGGCGCGACGGAGATCCGCCAGAGGAACGATCCAGGAGACAAAGCGGAACGTGGCGCCGCCGTCCGTTGTGCGCGCGCAGAAGGCCTTGTCGGCGCCGCCTGCCGCCGCACCTCGCGCGGACATCATCACCAGGCAGTCACTGGGGCCGTTCACGACATAGTCCGTGCGCGCGGTGATCTCCAGTCCCCGCAGCTCGTCTGCATCCGTGAGCGAGCCAAAGGAATAGGGCCCGCCCCACGTCTCCCCGCGGTCGCGCGAGACGTAAAAGGCTCCCCGGGCATCGCTGCTGCCGTGGTAGCCCGTGCCCTCCACCCGCATGGCGAAACCGGGTTGGGTAAAGTCTAGGCCGCCCGAAGGCTGGCGAATCGCGCCGCCGCGCCCCACAAAGTTGCCAGGGTCCAGCACGGTCCAGGTCTCGCCTCCGTCCCTGCTCCTCGCCAGCAGGTTGTGATAGGGGAGCGCGATGTTGTGGCCTCGCTGTTCAGCGTATCCCCCCGTCGTAAAGCCAACGAGGATCTCCCTGCCATCCCAGGACCAGACGCCGTTGTTCGCCGGCCAGCCGGCGAACCGCCCCGCCTCCTGATACACGATCACATGCTGCATTTTCGCCACCTTTGAGGATGTTGAGAAACAGGTTTATGTTCCGACTGGGTATTCAGGCCCCGAAGGCTGCCGCGGGCGGCGGCAGCTCGCGTCGGATCTCGCCCAGGCGGTAGCCAAAGCCCGGCCCGCGAAGGCTCGACAAATCCACCTCTCCGGCGCGCCGGCGGTACAGTCCCGGGTGCACGGCCTCTTCAGCCAGGGACGCGTCGGGATAGAACTGCATAGCGTTGGTCTCCACGCCCATGATGGTGCCCGCGTACGCGGCCAGAAGCACGTGGGGGATCTGGGCCAGCATGGGGTTGGTCAGGTCTTGGACCATGAGGGTCATGCCGTGCGCCTTGGCCCAGCAGAGGCTCAGGAGCGCGCCGGTCTGGGTCTTGCAGGTCTTGAGCGCAACGCCGGTCCAGCCCAGCTCACGACCCAGGCGCACCAGCTTCCAGTCGTGCGCGCTCTCATCCATGAAGAGCGGCTTGCGCGCGGAGACGCTGCGCACGTCCATGGGATGGGCCTCCAGATCGTAGGGGAAGGGCTGCTCGACGTAGAGGATCATGCCATAGATGTGCGGCTCCTCGATAAGGAGGCGATCGAGGGTCTCGGTCACGTAGGCCGGATCGGTCACGGTGCAGTTGAAATCGGCGGTCAGCCAGTGGACGCCGTCCGCGATGGCGATACGCCCCACCTGGACGAGCCGCGCATAGTCCCACTTTGAGTCCGTGCCGCGCAGCTTGACCTTGAGGCAGCGCAGGCCGTCGCGCGCGATCCACTCTTCCAGAAGCAGGGGATAGCCGTCGCGTGGCTCCCCGCCGGCGAGGTCGTCCTTCGAGAGGGGGTCCAGTCCGCCGACCAGGTGCCACGCGGGAAGGCGCTGCGGTCGCGGGCGCACGAGATACTTTGCCGGGAACTGCCCCGCGAAGCGGACCGCCGAGCCGGACGCCGGGCTCAGGAAAGCGGCCAGGTCGCGATCCAGATGCTCCGAGCCGTATGTGTCGTAGACGGGTCGGCCGAGAAGCGCCCCATAGGCGTCGTGCAGGGCGATGTCGAACGCCGAACAGCAGACCAGCGCCGCCAGCCAGGGCATCGGCTCTGCAGCGGAGCCCCGTTCACCGTTCACGGCGGATTGGAGCGCCGGCAGGGCCTCCTCGATAAAGGCGTGCCCCACCTCGAGGGGATGGCCGCTCCCGTCGAACGTGGCCCACGCCTGACAGAGGCGCACGCAGAACGCCTTGAGCGCCTCGTGGCGGCTCTCGTAGGACAACGGGCTGGGCCAGACCCATTGCACGCTGAGCGGCGTCTCGCCCCAGCCGACGGCGGTACGTCCGACCTTGTCGCGCACGGTCAGGCGCACGCGGGCGCAGGTCACGTGGGTGAGCGTCTCCGGCCCGAACTTGAGCGGCACCCGCGTCACCACGGGCAGAAAGTAGAGGGCGGCGCCGACGGGCCGGATGTCGCTGCGCGTGGGCATGGTTACGTCCTGCTAGATGTAGGCCATAAAGCCATCGCGCCCAAATGAGAACCCACGATGCCACGGCTTGTACGGATGCGCGACGAAATACTCCTCGTTCAGCTCCATGCCATAGCCCGGGGCGTCCGGGAGCTGCAGGTAGCCGTCCGCCAGCGCATACGGCTTGACGACCAGGTCCCTGCGCGGGGACTCGGTGTCCACGTGGTATTCGAGGATCGAAAAGTTGGGCGTGGTGACGGAGAACTGCGCGTTGACCGCCGTGGCCAGCGGGCCCATGGGGTTGTGCGGCGCGATGGCCACGTACTCCGCCTCGGCCAGGGCGGCGATCTTTTTCATCTCCGTGACGCCGCCGCAGCAGCAGATGTCCGGCTGGATGATGTCCGCGCCCCGCACGCGCAGCAGGTCGCGGAACTCCCATTTGGTGTAGAGCATCTCCCCTGTGGCGATGGGGACGTGAACCTTGGCCTTGACCGAGGCCAGGGCCTCGACGTTCTCCGGCCGCAGCGGCTCCTCGACGAACATGGGGCGATAGGGCGCCACCACCTGGCACAGCTCCACGGCCTTGGCCGGCTCGAGGATCTTGGCGTGCGGATCGAGGCCGATGTCCATCTCATCGCCCAGGCGCTCGCGCAGGAGGGCCATCTTGGCCTCGACGAGCTTGAGCACCTTGGGCCAGGGGAGCTCGTGGTCTCCAGGGGGCAGCGGATTGGTCTTGATGGCCGTAAAGCCGTACTGCTCCCGGAGCTTGAGCGCGTTCTCGGCCGTCTCCTCCGGAGTGCGGCCCCCCGGGTTCTGGTAGACCCGCACGCTCTGGCGACAGCGCCCGCCGAGGAGCTGGTAGACCGGCGCGCCCAGGGCCTTGCCCTTGATGTCCCACAGGGCGTGATCAATCCCGCTGATGGCCGCGTTGATCACCGAGCCGCCGGGAAAGCGCGAGCCGGCGTACAGGCGATGCCAGATGGCCTCGATGTCCATGGGGTCCAGGCCCACCAGCCACTCGGCGAAATAGTCCACGGTCTCGGCCGTGGCGCGATCCGGACCGACGCTATAGGCCTCGCCGATGCCGTGGATTCCTTCGTCCGTCTGCACCTTGACGAAGCAGAGGTTGCGCGAACCTAGCGCGACAAGATAGGTGTGAATGCCGGTGATTCTCATGATGCTGCACAACTCCTTGATGCGATGTGCCGCACGGTGCCCGGGGCGCCGTGCCGACAGGCGTGAACTGGACTGAGCCAAGGCCGAACACGATATATTATGTCATTCCGAGGAGCGTCCTGAGCCCTGCTCAGGCGCGACGAGGAATCTCCCTGCCACGTTGACGGAGACCCCTCACTGCGTTCGGGGTGACATAGCGATCCCCTCACGTGGTCTCTTCATCCACGTCGGTGGAGCGCCTCCCGCCCGCGCGGGCGCTGAGCCCCATGCCGGCCCCGCCGACGATGGCGTTCATGGCCCGCAGCCACACGTCGCCCTCCTCGCCATACTTTTCGTGGCGGAAGCGATGGTCGCGCTTGCGGATGAACTCGTCCAGATCCCGCAGCATGACCAGGTAGCGCTCTAATTGCGGGCGGACAAGTCGGTCCAGAAGCATCTCATCCCGCACGCGCCCGATGGCGCCGATCAGGTGCGGCATACAGAGGCCCTCGCCTGCCGCGTAGGCGCTGTAGAACTCCTCGTCGTCCAGGTAGGCGATGAGCAGGTCCAGGTAGCTGCGCTCAAAGCCCCGCCCGACCTCGCAGGCCGGACAGGGTCGATCCACAGCCAGCCGTGCCGCCAGGACGGGCCTGTTCCCTCTGCCGCCCAACAGCCTGGACAGCAGCGTCGCCCCTCCGCCGAACCGCGCGCCGTCCGCCGTCTCGCTCACCGAGCGGATGATGTCGCGGTAGATGAGGGCGATGCCCAGCGCGCTGCCCGGCTTGTGGCGCAGCATCTCGACATGCTCCGCGCAAAAGCCCTGCGCAGCCTTGAGCTTGGCGCGCACGTCGGGATCGAGGACGGCTTCGTAGAGGATGCTATCGAGGTAGCGGCTCGTGGCCTTGCGGATCAGACGACAGATAGGGCAACCGGCCTGGGACTGCGCATCAAACAGCTCAAAGTAGGGGGTGTGTTTCCCGAGTTTCTGCGCCAAGGACCCTCCGCCGGCCGGTTGCGGTGATGACCATGCGAGTATAGCATCGGCGCCAGGGAGGGCCAAAGCCCAGGGCCGATGAGGCAGAGCGCCTCAATCGTGCGGCGCTCTGCCTGTGTCCGCCGGCCCTGCCTCTCGGATCCTACTCGCCGACGCGCAGCACCTCGCGGCAATAGCGGGCGCTGCGCTCCAGGTCGTAGCGCTGCTGGGCGACCCAGGCGGCGCGATACTCCGGCGGCGTATCCGCCGGCGCGCCGTCCACCATGACCATGTGCCCCATGAAGGGGAGCCCCTGGCGCACCAGGCGCTCAAAGCGGGCGAACTCGGAGGCCCTGGCGTCAGGAAAGGCGTCCCAGTACGCCTCCTCCAGATAGTTGAGCAGCCGGGGCGGCCGGCCGGTGATGATCTCCAGGGTGAACGGGGCTCCCGGGCAAAGGGCCTGGAAGCGCTCCGCCCAGGCCGCGATGCCGACGTTGCCGTCGCCCATGGCCACCCACTGAAAGGCGGCGCCCCTCGGATGGGCCCAGACGATGCTGTCCCGCACATGGCTGGTGACCACGTAGGGGGCCAGATGCTCCAGGGTCACCTGCGGGTCCTCGTGCACCCAGAGGGGATTGCCCGTGTCAATGCAGGCGCCCACGTACTCGGAGCCCGCCTCCTCGATGAGCGCCCTGAGCTCCCAGCCCTGCAGGTCGCCGGCGTGGTTCTCGATGGCCAGCTTGATGCCCAGATCGAGCGCCTGCTCGCGCACCGCCCGGCAGGTGGCCAGGGTGTTCTCGATGTGCGTGCGCAGGGGCGTCGCGCTGCGCCGGTCGGCGGCGCCGCCCAGGAGGCAGCGCAGCACGGGCGAGCCGAGGAGGCTGGCGACGTGGAGCATCTCGCGCACCTGTACGACGGCATCGCCGGGCTCGTCGTAAAAGCTCGCGGAGCTCGGGCAGATGGAGCCCATGCCCGTCTCCAGGCTCAGGCCCAGCGCCTCGGCGCGGGCGCGCACCTGGCGCAGATAGGCGTCGTCGGTGCCCTCAAAGGGCACCAGATCCGAAAAGTGGACCACGTTAAAGCCCGTCCGCTGGCAGTATTCCAGGTACTCGAACGCATCCCAGCCCTGCGAGCGGATGCTGTAGACGTCTACGCCCAGCTTCATGGCCTCTCCCTCTACCCGACCTTGACCAGCTTGCGCAGGGAGCGCACCTCGCGGTCCAGGTTGAGCCGACGGCCCCAGGCGCTCCAGGAGACCTCGCCCACGTACAGGTCTCCCTTGGAATCCACGGCCAGCCCGTGCGGGGAGGTGAACTGCCCAGGCCCTTCCCCAGGATGGTCGGCGCCGAGGCGCGCCAGGCAGCGGCCGTCCAGGCCGTGGATGGTCACGCAGGCCCCGATGCGCGGATACTCCGCGTTCACCGCCAGATGCGTCGGGAGCTGGCCGATGTAGGCCAGGTCGCCGGCGATGTGCAGGCCGCAAGGGCGGTGCATGTTGTTCCACTGGGTGATGTATGCGCCGTCGGGATCGAACACTTGCACGCGGTGGCTCTCGCGGTCGGCCACATAGACGCGCCCTTGCGCGTCGGTGCAGACGCTGTGCACCAGGTTGAACTGGCCGGGGTCGGTGCCGAACTCGCCCCAGGAAAAGAGGTGCTCCCCCTCGGCGGAGTACTTGTGCACTCGCGCGTTGCCATAGCCGTCGGCGATGTACAGATCGCCCTGTGGGTCAAAGGCCACCTTGGTGGGCTGGTTGAAGGGCTGGCCGCTCAAGCGGGGGGCCGGATGGCCCGGCTCGCCGATGGTCAAGAGGATTCTGCCTTCCGGGGTGCACTTACGGATGCAGTGGCCGTTGTCGTCGGCGCAGAAGAGGTTCCCGTCGGGGCCGATGGTCAGGCCGTGGGGCCGGGTGAACAGCCCTTCGCCCCAGGCATGGAGAAAGGTGCCGTCGGGGCCAAAGACCATGACGGGGTGCTTGCCGCGGCCAAAGACGTAGACGCGATCCTCGGCGTCCACGGCCACATCGGGCACCTCGTGAAAGGTCCAGCCCTCGGGCAACTGCGCCCAATCCGCGAGCTCTTCGTAGACGAACCCGTCGCTTCCCAGTCTTGTGCTCATGCTCTCACTCCTTGTGATCTATGCTCTACTCGACCCTGCAGGCGTCCGTCACCTGCGCCGATGGGCCAGCACCTGCGGGTTGGCCACGAACTCGGGCAGCCCTCCTCTGGCGATGGCCGCCGCGTTGAGCCCCACCCGCCGGTCGCGCAGGGCATAGGTGACGTCGGCATAGGAGCCCATGTGCGGCGTGAGGATGACGTTCTCCAGGGAGAGAAGGGGGTTGTCGCGCGCGAGCGGCTCCGTCTCGAAAACATCCAACCCCGCGCCGGCGATGCGCCCCTCTTGCAGGGCGGCGATCAGGTCCGCCTCCACCACCACCGCGCCACGACTGGTGTTCACAAAGTAGGCCGTGGGCTTCATGCGGCGGAAGAACGAGGCATCGAGCAGGCCCCGCGTGTGCTGGGTCAGCGGCAGATGGCACGACACATAGTCCGAGCGCGCGGCCAGCTCCTGGAGGCCCACCGACTCGACGGCGTGCTCCTGGAAGACGGCCGCCTCCACAAAGGGGTCGTAGGCGATGACCTGCATCCCCAGGCAGTGGCCGCGCTGGGCCACCGCCCGCGAGATGTTACCCAAGGCGACCAGCCCCAGCGTCTCGCCGTGCAGGCAGCCCATGGGGGCGCGCAAATCCCTGGCCGCGTTCCAGCCTGATGTCCGCAGGGCGCGGTCCATGCGCACCAGCTTGCGGGCGCAGGCCAGGAGGAGCATCAGCGCGTGGTCGGCCACCTCCGGGATGCAGAAATCAGGAAAGTAGCCCACCACGATGCCGAACTCGGTGGCGGCGTCCAGGTCAATGGTGTCCACGCCCACGCCGTAGCGGATGACGGCCTTGAGCCGGGGCGCGTTGGCCAACACCTCGCGTGTGTAGGGCTCGCCCATGCACAGGGCCACGTCCGCGTCGCGGATGGCCTCCAGCACCTGCTCCGGTGTGCGACAGCGGCCCCGCTTGTAAAAGGCGATGTCCGGCGCATCGAGCGCCTTGCTCTCCTCCATCAGCGCGCTCTCTGGGCCCACGCCGGTATGCACCACGACCCTCTTGCCTAGAACCTCTGACGTCATCCTCTGCCCTCCCCTTGGCAAACTTACGTGTCCATTGTAGGGCAAACGCGGGCGCCCGCAAGCGACGGCTGGCTGCGCCAGCGGAAGAGACGAGCGGGCTGCCTGACAGCCTCCGGCAAGTGCTGGGCTATCTCTTTCGGCAGCGGCGGCGGATGCGCTATCCGCTCTATCGCCAGGCGGGCTACCCCATCGGCAGCGGGACGGTGGAAGCAGGCTGCAAGGTGGTGGTGCAGGAGCGCCTGGTGCAGCGGGGCATGCGGTGGAGTCGTCCTGGGGCCCAAGCCCTTCTCGCGTTGCGCTGTGCCCTGCTCAGTGACCGCTGGGATGCCACCTGGCAGTCACTGGCTCCAGCACAAGTCACCTAATCCTCGGGACACACCCTGGCTCCGACACCACCTAGCGCAATCCGGGATCGGTGTGCCCTGCGAAGCCCGTGAGCGAAGAGACCAGCCCCATCAGAGACCTCAGTTCCTGCCCTTCGCGATCAGAGGGCAGGGGCAGCGCCCTGAGCAGTGCCAGAGCCCTGGCCGAGTGGGCGACGGTCTCCCGATCAATACGCGAGTACCTCTCTCTTGGCGCTGTCTGACGGAGAGAGAGGCCGCCAATGCGCTCCGCGGTCACGGCCTCGACCTGAGCCTAGGTCCTCACGCGGGATTCGGGATATGGTCTCCCCCGCGACACTGTTTCAGATATCGCAGCCCGTGCACCTGGCCGGTCAGCTCCAGCTCGCCGCGATAGACCGGGTCGTGCCAGCCCTCGATGTCTATGCACCCCCGATAGCCGCCCAGGCGCAGTTCGGTGAGGATGTCGGTCCAGTTGCAGTCGCCAAAGCCGGGCGTACGGTGAAAGACCCACGGTGTCCGCCCCCCGATCCCTTCCGTGCGGATCACGTCCCAGCGGATGGTGGCGCACTTGCCATGGAGGTGGAACATCCTCGGCATCCACTCGCGGAGCTGGGGCATCGGCTCGATGAGCTGGGTCATCTGATGGCAGGGCTCCCACTCCAGGCCGAGGTTGGCGTCCGGCAAGGCGTCGAACATCAGCTCCCAGGCGGCGGGGTTGTGCGCGATGTTCCAATCGCCGCTCTTCCAGTCCCCGCCCATGGGGCAGTTCTCAAAGGCCAGACGCACCCCCTTGTCTGCGGCGCGGCGGGCCAGCTCGCCGAACACCTCCCTGAAGCGGGGGATGGAGGCGTCCAGCGGCTTGCCGCGCAGGCGCCCGGTAAAGCCCGCCACGATGTCGCAGCCAAAGAGGTGCGCGTGGTCTATGCACGCCTCCCAATCGCGCAGCGTCTGCATGTCGGTCGGCCCGGACTCGAGGGGGTTGCCAAAGATACCGAGCGAGCTGATGATGGCCCCCGAGTCAGCGAGGGCCGCGTTGACCTTGGCGGCCAGACTGGGCAGGTCCACCCCGCCCAACGTCTGCCAGAAGAAGAGCTGAAAGCTCTCAAAGCCATAGGGCAGGATCTGGTGGATGTAATCGGCCGGATCGGCGATGTTTCCCCGAACCAGAGTGCCAAGGCGGATGTCCTGATGGTTGGTCTTGTTGCTCATGGGTGACTCCCCGGTTGGAATATGCACTATTGCCCCTGGCGAAGCTTCAACTCAAGTGGACTCCTGACTGCGCCAGAAAGCCCTCTACCACCGCGACGGCGTTCTCTGTCGGCGTCTCCGGCTGTAGCCCCTTGGCTGGAGCCAGGATGTAACCTCCGCCCCTGCCCATCTCACGGCAAAGTCTGTTGATTTCGGCTTTGATCTCAGCGGGAGTGCCAAAGGGAATGGTCGATTGGGACCCCAGGCCACCCCAGAAAGTGATGCGGTCGCCAAATGTGCGCTTCAGGGTATAGGGATCCATCCCTCTGGCCTCCGGCTGAACGCTCTCCAGCACATCGAGACCGATCTCGATGATGTCCGGCATGATGTCCACGACACTGCCACAGCAGTGGCTGAGTGTGTACTTGCCTGCCTCGTGAACACGGGCGTACATTCGCGCCAGGCGCGGTTTGATGAACCGGCGCCACCTCTCCGGTCCAAGGAGTACCCCGTGCTGATAGCCCCAGTCGTCGCTGAACATGATGCCATGGACGGGCAGTTCCAGCAGGCGATCCAGGATCTGCAACTGGTGCTCTGTGACCCGTTCGACCAGCTCGTCGTAGAAGCCAGGATCGCCCGCAGCATCGGCCAGTGCCTCCTCAAAGCCGCGTAGGACCCAGGTGCGCTCGAACAAACCAAACCCAAATCCAGCGACATAAAAGTGCTCTGGATCTTGTGCCAATGCTTCGAGGGCCTCTCGCTTCCAATCGGGCGTGTAGTAGGCGTCCAGGTCAGGGAAGATATAGCCTTCCAGGCTCGCGTCCTTCAGCGGTGCCTCCAGCAGGTGGAAGGGCCGCCGATTCGTTTGCCACGTAGCCCCATAGGGGTCAGCCACGCGAGACTTGGCCTCTTGCGCGTCGACCACGAGGTTGGGCACAGGCACGTG
>Ga0194113_10010057_pt1 | contig 11330 bp, 5 predicted proteins | sample TA2MahC200mmetaG_FD_146193 | JGI IMG/M metagenome (GOLD analysis project Ga0194113, IMG submission 146193) | Freshwater microbial communities from Lake Tanganyika, Tanzania - TA2015017 Mahale Deep Cast 200m | ecosystem: Environmental > Aquatic > Freshwater > Lake | place: Tanzania: Lake...
GCTGGACCGCGGCGAGCTACATCTGGTCCGGCCCGAACCGGCCACCCCCCTCACCCGCCGGCGAGCGGGCCGCGGAAAGACATCATAACGGGCGTTCTCCGGGCTGCCGGGGTGCGTGATGACGATCCACCGGTCCACGTTAGACCCCTGCAGGTCGCCGCCGTCGTGGCTTTCGAAAGCGGTCGTGCCGTAGGGGGTGGTCAGGCTGATGGGGGTCCAAGCCACGTTGAAGGCCACGCTGCTGGCGATCCCCTCGACATCGGCGATCTGGTTCAACTGGCCGTAGTTGTCATAGCCAAGGTAGGCCGTGTGCTGGAAAGGGTCGACGACACGCGTGATCCGGTTGGGCCAGCTCTGGTTATCGTAGTAGAGGCTCGTGGTCCGGTTATCGGCGTCGGTGACACTCGTCAAGAGGATGAAGCCAGACGGGCACGCGTTGTAGTTGAACGTGAGCTGTCGCCCTTGCGGATCGCGACGGTGCTTCAGGAAGAACAGTGAGCTGTACGTGCTCGGGCAGTAGTGCGTATAGACGTCCGTCGAGCCGTCCGTCTGAAGGAGCTCGAGGCCAAGGAGATTGCCACCGCCGTCCAGGAGCTTGTGGAGCCGCGCCCGATTGAAATAGTCACTGCCGGTAGTCTCCTGTTGGGCCGAGGAGAAGTAGAACTTCGAAACGCCGCCGCCCGGCAAGAACACGTGGACATTGCCCATGCCGTACTGAAAGAGCTCCTGGGCGGAGACCCACGATAGCCAGGCTGCGCGCCACAGACTTCCGACGGAAGAAAAGAAATCCGGATCGCTGCCGGCGTCATCGCGCTCCTTGAGGGCGATGCGGAACTCGACGGCCGGTCCCTGGCTGGGCACATAGCCCAGGGGCGTGTCCTCGATCCACAGGTTGATGTAGGGCTCCGATACCCGCCACGTAAGCATGCCGTAGCAGGGTGCGCGGAAGCAAGTGGTGCGACCTGTTGCTCCGCCACCGACGGCCCGTTCCGCCTGGGAGCCACCTCGGCCGGAGGTGGCGGTGGCGCCGGGTTGGCTGGAAGTGGTGCTGGAGCCGAAGCCGTCCGTGCCCGGCACGCACGAAAGTGGTTGGTCATCTGGATCGTTAAGGTTGTATGGATAGCCGCGCCCCCAGATCGCCACGGCTTCGGCGTCAGGGAGGCGCCTGAAGTCTGGCCCCACCACACGGCTGGGAGCGAGAAAGTAACCTGTCGACTCAGCCAGCAGGGTCTGGACGGTGACATTGATGCCTCCGCCCAGGGTGGGATCCTCGAGCCGCAAGAGGTCGCCCTCCCGGCCCACGACAGCCGAGAAGTGGTTCTGTGACCAGTGGACCACGCTCGGCACGGGTATGGCGTCACCGGCCACCCGTTGGACCGCCACCAAGTCGAGCTGAGCTTGCCGGGCCACGTCGGCCAGCATCGCCAGCGAAGCCCCGTAGGCTGGAGGCGGCAGGGGCAGCCGCTGGCAGTCACGCTGGTTGGTTTGGGCCCATTCACGCGCGACCCGCTCCAGGGCCACCACGCCGCATTGATAGGCCGAGCGCGGGTTGCGGACGGTCTTCCAGTAGGCCTCGCGGGAACGCCGCATCATCTGGGCGATATGAGCGCGCTCGAAGACGCGCCCTTGCAGTTCCTGCAGCAGCGGCGTCAACACCTCGATCCGACAGAAGCTGGCCAGCAGTCTACACAGGTGCGCCACCGAGTAATCGGCCACCTCTTTGGCGGGACCTTCAGGCGCCGACCGAGTCGTTTGCCAGGCAAGGTCGAAGCGCTGGAGCGCCAGAGTGAACCGCCCCATATCGCTGTAGTGCTTGCCCAGAAGGGCGTGGACCGCCGGCTTCCATGGCGAGATAGGGTGTTCGGCCGCGAAGCTCTCGAGACCCCTGATTAGGGTGCCAAGGATTTCACGGGCGGTCTCCGGCTTGTTGCGCGCAAGGGGCAACGCTCGCTCCCAGAGCGTGTAAGCGTCCTCGAGAAGCCGGGCGAGTTCTTGCGTGTCCCGCGCCTGGGCGCTCGTCGGTGCGACCGGCTGGAGCGGTTCGAGGAACAAAGGCGAATGCAGCACCAGAGCGAGCCCTTGGTCGCTTCCGGACGGGTTGGCGCCAGTCGTGGGCTGAGCCAAGGCAGCCAGGAAAGAGGCAACGAGGACCTCACCCACTAATCCGCCGAGCATCCATGACTTCATCATCCTGTCCTCCGATCCAAACCCGTCAGTTTCTCGAAGGATCCCTTCGTCAGTCCGAGGTTGACCGTGAGGATGAACCCCGCGCCGTCACTGAACCCCGGACTGCCTACTCTTGTGTAACCAAATATCGCCATCGGCGCAATTCCCACGTTCGTGGGCGTTCATCCTGCCCGTGTTGAACGGGCCACTGGCGGTTTCTTGGGTCGCAAGATCTGTGCCATCGTGGCCGCAGTAGACGAGCGAATCGGCCTGCTGTGTTGGGGCGTGCCGCTTTTTGGGTACCTGGTGCCCTAACAGTCATTCGCTGTTGCGGTGGCGGGCTTCATACGGGGCAGCGTCAATGCCTTCTATGCGCAACGGAAACCGGCGCAGCAACATTCAGCGGGAGAGGCACCGCCGGATGTTGTCCAGGTTGTTGCCCGCGGCAGCGTCCGGCGAGGACCGGATGTGCATCCGCGTACAGCTGGGGCACAGGTACTTCTCGACCCCGGCGATATTGCCGGGGATTTCGCCTTGGGCGTAGAAAGTGCGGCCCTGGTCCATAGCCGTGAGCACTTCGGCCAAGGACCAGAGCCGGTCGTAGTTGCCTGGGTCGCTGCCCGTGCCGACGGCGACCATGTGGGCCTTGGTCGTGGGTTCGTTGACGGGTTCCTGCCGGGTGCAGGTGATCGGGGTCCGGCGCGGCTCACCTATCCGGTTCAGGTTCTTCTCCCAGCGCTCGACCGACCCGTCCGTCACGCCAAGCCTAAGCCGCTCAACCAGCCGCGGCATCGAGAGACCGAGATCGATCCGCATTTACCGCAGATGTTCGCCGAGTGTGTTCGGCTTCTCGGGATAGCGGCGCGGGCGCCTGAAATGCAGGGACGGACCCGTTCGCGCTGTGCGCAGGGTGCACTCACCAATTCCCAACGGACGCGGTGATGTCCATTGCCGCCCGACCGAACCACCACCACGTTGTTGGAAACGATTGCCGGCTCGGCGGTCCGGCCCCATCTGACGGTTACCCCGCAAGTCGGCAGCAGGCCCGGATCTTTAGCGAGGTGCTTGACCGAGATTTCACGGATGAGGGGGTGGCAAGAACGTAAGCCGTTGATTGGCAAATGAGCGACCCCAAAGGTCTCCACCACAGTTACGACTTGGTCTCTGGCTTTTTCATGGTCGGTGGAATCTGTGCCGAACGAATCCGAGGCGGGGGTTGGGGAACAGATCCCACCCCACTTTCTCCAAGACCAACCGCTGTTGCGGCTCCGGTTGCGTGTAGCGGGGCAGCACCACCTCTCTTCCGTCTACCAAGGGCAGGTGCAAGTCAATCATGAGGATGGCGGCCAAGCTCTCCAGCACGGCCGCGGGGTCAGATCCGGGGCGTGTGCTTCCAACCGCTTGCGCAAGGTCACGTGCAGGCAGTACGCCAGGAAGCAGACCAAAATGTGCGCGTCGATCCGAGACTGGAGATGATGCCGAATGGGCCGCAGGTGCAGTTCACTGAGAACCCGCGCTTACCAAGCTTGCTTGGAGCTCAGCGAGTTGCGAGGCTGGCGCACCATGAAGGCAATTGGCATTCGGGTCGGCGGCCTGGCGCTGGTGCTCGCCGGGTGCGCTCTGCCCGTCCTGGCTCAGCGCCAGATGGAAAACCTCGGCCGCGGCCTGGTGGCGGTTCACCAGGGCGATGGCGGCGTGTACGTGAGTTGGCGGTTCTTCGGCACCGATCCCGCCGACCTCGGGTTCAATCTCTACCGCAGCGGGGAGGGCGCCCCGCCGGTCAAGGTCAATGACAGGCCGTTGATCGACTCGACCAATTACCTCGATCGCAACCCCGGCCCGAGCCGTGCCCTCGAGTACTTCGTGCGCCCCGTGTGGCAGAGCCGTGAGCTGGCGGCCTCGACACGCGTGCGGGCCTGGCACACAAACTACCTCGAGATCCCCATCCAGCCGATCCCCGACTATCGGCCTGGCGACGCCTCCCTGGGAGACCTGGACGGCGACGGCGAATACGAACTGGTCCTGCAAAACCGCCGATGGCACCAAGGATGGCACGGGCAGAATCATCGGCGACAGGTCCAAGGACTGGCGCCATCTCGAGGAAGGCACGCGCCAGTACGGCCGGATCCTCGCCGGTCCCGAGTACTTCACCATCTTCGACGGCCGGACCGTCCTGGCCGCCTGGGACTGGCGGGCCGGCGCCTTAGCCCAACGTTGGGTGTTCGATTCGGGCAGGAGTTACCCGCCCTACAGCGACGCATCACCCTTCTCCGGCATGGGCGGCCATTCCCTGTCGGTTGGCGACGTGGACTTCGACGGCAAGGACGAGATCGTTTATCAAGCCATGACTGTGGATGACAACGGCCAAGGGCTTTATTCGACCGGCCGGCGCCATGGCGACGCCATGCACCTAAGCGATTTCTATCCGGACCGGCCCGGGCTCGAGGTGTTCCTCATCACCGAGAATGAAGATGACACCGTCCGCTTCCAAACCCCGGGGCGTGGGGGTCCATGACGCCCGCACAGGCGCGGTGATCTGGAGTCACAGCCCGGGTGTGGACGTCACGGCGGGTTTGGCGGCGGACGTCGACCCGCGCCACCGCGGCTACGAAGCCTGGGGTGGCCCCGGGGGCTTGCGCGATGCCCGCGGCCAGGAGATCGGCCCGGCCCCGCGCTCGACTGGTTGGGCGATTTGGTGGGATGGCGATCTGCTGCGCGAGCTCTTGTCCGGAGGGACGATCGCCAAGTGGAACTGGGAAGCCGCCCGTGAGGAACCGCTGCTCGAGGCCGGTTTACGCGGCCGGTCGATCCGACCGACGCTGGCGGGGGATTTCTTGGGCGACTGGCGCGAGGAACTGCTGGTGCCAGCCCCCGACGGGCGTTCCCTGCGGCTGTACACCACCACGCACCCGACCTCGCACCGGCTCGACACGCTGATGCACGATCCCCAATACCGCCTGGCCATCGCTTGGCAAAACGTGGTCTATAACAAGCCGCCGAACCCGAGTTTCTTCCTCGGTGAGGGGATGGCGCCTCCGCCGCGCCCCCAGATCCGGCTCATTGGAAAAGGGGAAGCGATCGTCACCGAATCGCGCCCTGAGGGTATCCGCTGACAGGCGGTTGGTCAGCCTCGAGGCGACACGCAGACTGCGCCGGCTCCGAGCACTGTTGCGCACGGTGGGAACCGGTCACCGGGGTGGGAGCAGCCAGACGCGTAACCGGTAAAACCGCTGGGCGGCCGGCGGGGCGGGATCGACGATGGCGACCCACCCCTGGTCGGTGGCCGGAGGAAAATCGGTGCGCGAATCGAACAGGACAACGCCCGCGCCCCAATCCGTGACACTCGAGGTGGTCTCGACCTGGTACACCAAATCGTTGCGGCCGGCGTCAAAGGGGAATCGGATCGCGGGGCGGGACGGCGTGCCTGCATACTGCGGGACGCGGGTGCCGGGATGGTCGGTGAGCGCCAGACCCAGCGCGTAGCGCAGCAGGTTGGGAACGCCTTGCCCCCGCGGATCGGCGCCGGGGCCGGCCACCGCTGCGTTGTCACGGTCTAAGGGATCGGGAAACGCGGCGGCTTGCCATGCGGCGAACGTCACGGGAGCTCCGCCCAAACGGACCTCGATCACCCGCCCGCGGACCGGTCCCGACCCGAAATCCGCCGTCTCAGGCACGGTGGCGACCTGCGCGTGGGCGAGTTGGGACCAAGTTTGGCCGGCGTGCGTCTGTTCGCCCTGGGGGTCGGAGACCCACACGGCCTTGGGGGTGCCTGCCAGCGCCGCGGCAAGATCCACGCTCCAGGGCACGAAGAACCCGCCGCGGAACGAATCGCGTGGGTCCAGCTCAGGTGTGGACAAGTAGATCTGCAGCGCTCGCGGGGCCACAGGAGCCGCCTCGAGCACCAACACACCGTTGCCGGCTGCGGCCGGTTGGGCGTACCGAGGCGAGCCCGGCTTGCCAAACGTGAACACGCTGGTCAGCCCGGCCAAGGCGCGCGCCTCGATCAAGGTCTGGTCAAGCCGCAGCGTGCCGCTGCCGTCCACGGCCCCCACCCGGCCATAACCCGTGAGCGTGGCTGGAGCGGCCACGGTAACGGGCGAACCCAGCGCGCCTGCCAGTTCCAGCGCCCCATTCTCGATGTGTAAAGAAGCCTCGTGGGCGGCGTTGTCCGCACTCAACCGGAGTGTGCCGCCGCCGGTCTTAGTCACGGGCTCCGGCCCGGCCAAGACCCCGCTCAGCTCGAGGGTGTTGCGCGCGCCATCGACGTGCACGTCCACCGGTTCAGCCAACAGGATCGGGTTGGTAACCATGGCGTGGTTGTCCTGGCTGCCGGGGTCGTAACGCAACGCGCCCAATTTCCCAAACGCGCTTTGCTCCGGAATCTCCGGGCCGCGACCGAACCCGGCCAACGACAACGGCCCGCCAAAAGAGTAGGTGCGCGCTCCGCCACCGTCGTTGGCCGAGATGAGGCGCAGTTGGCCGCCGGGTAGCACGGTGATCAACGCGGAAGCTGTCGGCGCCGCCGGTTGCGTCACTGCCAACACCCCCTCCGCAATCACGGTCGCGCCCCGGTAGGTCTTGGCCGCCCCGGTCAACGAAGCTGCGCCCGGACCGGCCTTGATGAGACCGCCCGGGCCCGACCAGCTTTCGCGCAAACGCACAGCGCCGTGTTCGAGATGCCCGGCGAGGTTCTCCACGTGCACCTCGAGGTCGGACTGCAACATGGCGCCCGCCACCACCTCGAGCTCGACATAGCCTGGGCCGCTGCCGCCCACTTCGAGGCGGGCGGGGCCGTTGGTGTGGTGGAAAGTCAGTGCATTGCCGGTGTCGCGATCGCGCACCCGCTGGCGCACGGTGGACTCGTTTTGGGGGAACAGCAGCCGCCCGATCGTAACGGGTGCAACGAGCTGGACACTGCGTTCGGCTCCGCCCGGCGGCGGGATGATGGCGACCGCCCCCGGACCGTCGGGATAGGACTCGGGATGACTGGACCAGTTGAACCTGCTGGTCCAGTCGCCGTTGCCTTCAGGCAGGAACGTTGGGGCAGGAGGCGGCACGACATACCGGACGTCAACCGCGGGGCTCCACTCGCCCGTCGCACTGCGCACGCGCGCCTGGACGCGCGTGGTCTGGTTGAGCGTGAGCGGGCCTGCGTAGGCCTGGCCCGCCACGGCACCCCCGAGCGCGCGCGGGTCGGTGCCGTCTGTGGTCAGATAGACCGTGCCCGTGGGGTTGGGGTTGGTCAGCGTGAGGCTAAAGCCGGGGTGGATCTCGCCGCCGTAGCGGCTGAACTCGGGAGCCAAGGTGGCGGGCCAATGGCCTTGTTGCCTGAGCTGAGTGAGGAAGGCGTTCCGGCGCGTGTCACTCAGGATCCAGTCGTTGTAGAAGCCCTCGTTGAGCGTGCTGCCGATGGTCTCGAGCATGATCGGGTTGATGGCGGCGCGCAGCTCGGCGTAGCGGGCCTGCAGGTTGGTCTTCACCAGGCAGCCGCCATGGAAAAGGTGTTTCTGAGCGCGATCGCCGAACCGCAGCCGGAACTCCGTCGAGCCCCGGAGTAACGTATACAACGCGGCAATGTAATGGCTGGTCGTCGTCCGGGCATCGGGCCGGATCAAGTCGCTAGTGAAACTGTTGTAGTCGGTGGTGCGATTCTGGGCTCCGAACGCGCCTTCCGCGTCCCACATGTAGAAACGCCAACGCCCTTGCGGCGTGCGTTCGCGAGCTGCCACCCAATTGTTCTGCGGCCAGTCCCACATGGCGGCGTAGGCGTTCACCAGCAGGTAGTCGATGTAGTTGTCGACGTCCAGGTAGTCATGCACCCGAGCGTACGCGGCCGGATCAAGCAGGTTCGCCGCGCGCACGAAGGCAATCATCTTGTTCCAATGAATCGGGTCGCCGTTGGCGAATTCGTTGATCTGGTTCACGTCCCATGAGGCGGCGCTTTGGTGATGCTCCTGCATGAAGCCCTCGCGCAACCGCTCGCACAGGTTGTAGTACCCCTTGAACACGCCGTTGAGATAGACCGTGTTGAAAATGCCCACGCTGCTCTTCTGGCCGGTGCCCAGGTAAATGCGGCGCATCAATTCGTCCTTGATGAATGGATTGCTGATGTCGTTCTTGCCCGCGCGCACCCGCACATCCTCGAACCGCGTCACGGGCGAATCCTTGAACAGTGGGTAATCCAGCGGCCGCTCGCCCCATTCCGAACGAAAGAACAAGTTGAACGAAGGTTTTTGGGACGAGCTGGTGGGGTTGAACCGGCTCGAGGCGGGATCGGTCAACCGGTATCGCGGTCGCAGATGGCGGCTGCCTGAGATGCGCACGCCGAAGCCGGTGCGCAACGCTTCGCCCGTGAGCGGAAAGAACTCGAGCGTGGCTGGTTTCTCGAGACCTCGCCCGCGCAACATCGGGTTGTTGAAGGCAGCCGGGTCGTTGTGGTTGGTCCAGACGCTGTTGATATAGCTGCCGCCTTTGATGGCGAAGATGCCTTGGCCCTGCACGGGTCCGCCGGAGGTGTTGGGGCCATAGTAGGTCAACGCGGCGTCGCCACCCAAACACAACGCCGGCAACGACCGGCGCGCCGCCGACTGGTTCAGCAGATAGGTGCGCGTGATCGTCCGCGACGGCAACGCCCCCGGCTGGATCGCCCGGGCGCGCACCACCCGACTTGCCGTCAGGCGCACTGGCCCGGTGTAAAGCACGCCCGGGGCCGGCTCACTCCCGTCCAAGGTGTACTCGACACTGGCCCCGGCGGTGGCGCTCGTCAGCGCCAACGTCACCGGCCCCGTGTGAAAGCCCCCAGGCACGCTGAACTCGGGAGCCGCAGGGGCGGGCCGCAGGGCCGGGCCGACGTTCGGACCGCCCGGGGTGGACTCGGCGAGGAAACCCAACGTCCCGTCGAGGTCGTACCCTTGGGAATGCAGGTAGTCCTGCGGCGGATACGCCGGTGAAAACGCGCTCACGACGATGCCGGCCGCGTCGACCAAACCGAGGTACTCGCCTTGGGCGTCCAACTTGAAGTTGGTGTGCAGGTAGGTCGCCCCTCGATCCGGCCCGGTGTCCAGGCCCGTGGCCAACACCAACAGGTAACCGCCGGCGGGAATGGCTGCGTCCGGCGGAAATCTCCACTTGCGCAGCTTCTCCGCGTCGTCGCTCAGCGACCAACCCGCTAGACTCACCTTGACCGAGCTGCGATTGACCAGCTCGATCCAGTCGTTGCCCGCGTCCGGCGCCTCCTCGAGCGGTCCGATGTCTTCCCCCTCGGCCTCGACCACAGGCTCCTCGACACCGACGAAATAACGGCACAGGTCGTCCGGTTGACAGAGCGCTCGACCACCCGCTCCGGTGGTTTCGAGTGTGACCCGGGCGATCGCGTCCGGATCGGTCAAGCTGGTCCGGTGCAGTTGCACGGCGAGCACGTTCTCGCCGCTCACCAGCAGGTTCTTGGGTGCGCCCAGCGGAATGACCTCGGTCCGCCCGGTGGTCAGGCCGCGGTTGTCGCCGTTGGCATCGTGGTTCGCGGTTGCGACCGCGTCGTGCGGCGTGGGCACACCCACTCGGCCCACGTTGCGCCGGGCCACCTCTTTTCCGTTCAAGTACACCACCACGCCGTCGTCATAGTCGAGAGTCAGGCGCAACGGTTGGTCGGAGAGAGCTTCCGCGGAGGTGAGAGTAAACACCCGCCGCGTGTAAACCGAAGATGTCTTGCCATGGCTCTCGGCGTGCACGTTCACGCCCAAGACGTAGTCGGGTGGGTCGGCTCCCTCGACGCCAACCGGGCCCGGCCCGACCGGCCAGGTGACGTCGTTGAAACTGCGCGCTGCCCAAGCCACCGCCGCGCTATCCTGCAGAAACGCCTTGAATAACCCGTAGTCCAGCACCCCGCCCGAAGGCTCGACCAGGCCGGGCAGGTACTGCCAAAGGTCGCGCTGGTTCACCAGCCGGCCCACCCCGGCAATCTCGAGCTCGGCTAACAGCAGGAACGTGCCCGCCGCAGCGCCCGTCAGCGCTTGGTTGTGGGCCTGGACGCACAGGACGTTCTGTCCCGGTAGTAACCGCGTGTGGGCCGCCCCCAGCGAGATGACCTCGGTCGGGGGGTTGTTCAGGTTGGTGTTGTAAGCCGTCTGGTCGTGGAACGCGAACATGCCGGGGCTGCCCATGTTGCGGCGGGCAACCTCGAGGCCGTTGAGGAACGCGATGAACCCGTCGTTGTAGCGGGTGACCAGTTGCAGGGGTGCACTCGAGGCGGCCTGCGCGGCGGTCGCGGTGAAGGTCCGCCGCAGGTAGAGCGACGCCGCCCGATTGCGCATGTGCGCCCCGAGGTCCGTGCCCAAGGTCACGCCGCTGAAGCTGCCAAAACCGAACGGGCCCGGACCGGACAACCAACGCGAATCATCGTAAGCCGGGGACTGCCACGGTGCGGTGTTGCCGACTTGGGGATAGCGGCCTGGGTGTCGCAGGAGCACGCGGTCCGAGGCAGCGGCTACCAACTCATTGACGATCACCTGTCCCTGGCCCTCCCGAGGACCCAACCCCAGCAGACCGGCGAGGCCCAACGCCCAGATGGATCGGGGCACCCAACCTTGCGTCGCGGGCATCCTGGATGGGGAGGCGCTCATTCGTTCCCAGCATCGCGCTTCCAACCAGACCCGGCAAGCGGTCGTTCGCGAACTGCCGAACCACTGTCGCCACTCCATGCCGTGTCGGACTGTCATTTCAGCTCCGCCGCCGCCGGCTCGATCAACGAAGTGGATCTGCTTGTCGTCTGTCCGCAGGGGGGCGTTTTTCGTCGAAATCAAGAGCCGCCGACGAAGTGGCTCGTACCGGCGGCATCCATGGCCTCTGGCTGCTCGTCCCGGCCAACGATCAGGCGCCGCTGCCGGTCCTGAACCAGAAGGCCATCCCGATCACGAACGCCGCCCAGCACGTGCGGCTCACCGAAACGTGGATTAGCAACCGGCATCGGTCAGCCCAATGGGAGCTTCATACATGAGCGCGGCATCTGGTCTTTCGAGCGCGTTCGGCGTGTCTCCCTCTCCCCTCGATGGGGAGAGGGCCGGGGTGAGGGGTGAACAAGCGCGCCGTCCTCTTCCTTGTTCCCAGGACCGCATTCCCCCCTCGGCGGAGCTCGGATCGGACGCAACGGCACTGGCTTGTCGCTCGGA
>Ga0194113_10010058_pt1 | contig 11330 bp, 9 predicted proteins | sample TA2MahC200mmetaG_FD_146193 | JGI IMG/M metagenome (GOLD analysis project Ga0194113, IMG submission 146193) | Freshwater microbial communities from Lake Tanganyika, Tanzania - TA2015017 Mahale Deep Cast 200m | ecosystem: Environmental > Aquatic > Freshwater > Lake | place: Tanzania: Lake...
GTACTTAAATCTTTTATTGGCATTGCTCTGTTGGCTCAATAATAGTGTTACAAATTTTTTAAAGTTTTTTTATAACCTGTTTATAGCTGCATTCCATGCTTCATCAACACAATTATATATTTTTCGCGCTTCAGTACAATCGCCAATAAAAATAGTATCTGGTATAATTCCTTTAAATTCCTCTATCGGCCGATTTACCAGGCCAGCTGCAATAACAGTTGTATCTGTATCCAATGAAGTAATTTTACTGTTTTTATCCCTTACTTTTACAAAACCGGAACCAATCTCTACTACAGTATGGTTTATCAATATATTTATTTGCTCCTTTTTAAGTCGCTGTATAAGTGATTCCCGGGTACCCGGTTCATGTCCCTTGACAATCTCATTTTGCATCTCGACTATAGTCACTGTTCGTTTCTCCATTGCAAGACTTAGCGCAGTTTCTGCACCAATCAGCCCGCCCCCAACAATTACAACTCTCTTACCTGCAATTGAAATATTATTTAAAACTTCATCAGCTCTTATTGCATTATTGATTCCTGCTATTTCTGGGAAAATATATTCTGAACCTATTGCTATTATAAGCGCATCAGGTTTTTCCCTGGTTATAATATCAGCAGTAGCACAGGTATTTAAACTTATTTTAATTTTATTTTTTGATAGTTGTCTTAAAAGCCATTCATAATAATCAGATAAATCAGCTTTAAATTCCTGTTTAATGCTTTCAAGCAAATGACCACCCAGTTTATTTTCTTTTTCAATTAAAGTTACATTGTGTCCCATTAGTAATGCAATTCTTGCAGCTTCCATTCCTGATATTCCCCCGCCTATAATCAACACTTTTTTTGATTTTTTGGCCTTACATATTCTATACTGCGCTTCTCTTCCACAGGCAGGGTTGATTTCACATCTTATTGCACATCCTGAATTAAATCTTGATACACAGCCTTCGTTTCCTCTTATACAGGGCCTGATATCAAGTTCATTTCCTTTTAAAAGCTTTTCCGGCAAAAATGGATCGGCAATAAGTGCTCTCCCAAAAGCTATAAGGTCAGCATTATCTTCCCTGATAGCTTTTTCTGCAAGTTCAGGATTAAATGAGCCTGCCGTAATTACAGGGATATTTACAGATTTCTTCATTTTACTTGCTAACGGTATTAACTGACCCGGTGCAATGTAAGTGGAAGCCGACACCCAGAAAGATGGACTTTCATATATACCTGCAGAAACATTAATATAATCAATATTATCCTGGATTGATGAGACAAAACTGCAAGCATCTTCCAGCTCCAGACCCCCCTTTACATATTCTGTTGCGCTAATACGATATCCAACTATAAAATCTCTACCCACTCTTTCCCTGACTTTATTGATTATATTTGTAGCAAACCTTCCCCTGTTTTTTAAGTCTCCACCGTATTTATCAGTACGCTGATTTGTCAGGGGCGATAAAAAAGAGCAAACAAGATATCCATGGGCACCATGAATCTCAACCCCATCAAATTCAGCTAATTTGGCCCGGTATGCAGCCTCTGCAAATGCATCTTCTATTTTAGTTATTTCTTCTATAGTTAATGCATGAGGCATAACTTTCGTAACACTGCACATCACAGCAGAAGGTGCAACAGGCTCATATACTGTTGCTCCCGGTCTTGCCTGCCTGCCTCCATGACTAAGTTGTATTAAAGCAATTGCACCATTTCCCTTTATAGCTTCCGCTAACAAATTTTTTCCCGATATAAGATGATCCGAGTAAAATCCTGAAGAACTTAGTGAAGAACGACTTGCCAAATTGTCAATAAAAGTATTTTCAACTATTATTATCCCGGTGCCGCCCTTTGCTCTTTCAGCATAATAATCAATCATTTCACGCGTAACATCGCCATCCATCCTGCTTAAGCGAGTCTCCATCGGTGCCATAACTATCCTGTTTTTTGCAATCTTACTTCCTACAGGTATTGATTCAAGCAGTTTCCATTTCATGTAAATAAATCCTTCTCTTTATTATTTGTTAAAATTCGCAGCTATATTTCCGATCTATAATAATTAATTTGAATATGTATTTTAAAATTATAATATTATTCAGCTGGTTTATACTATTATTTTAAACAAATAATTGTATAATTGTTTGAATTTTAATTTTAAGCCATCTAAGATTCATATCCTATTTCTTATATTAGATTCAATATTCTTTACTACTATTTTTCACCTAAATCATAACAAACTTTAAGAAGCATGATCTTCTTGATAACCTATCAACTACTGATATTATAGGCATTAAAAATTAACACTAAAAACCCTGTAATCATATTAATAATTTCTGTTTTCGTTGCTATGGATTATCTTAAAAAAATTTATATAGTAGAATACCATAACTCTGATTAATTATAAAAAAATATATATTAAATAATTTATTTAAATATTTTAACTATTTCAAAAAAATTATAAGAAATACTAAAGGAGACAGCTTTATGACTTCTAGGGAAAGGATTAGAAAAACAATAAATCATGTCCAACCGGATAAACTGCCCATAGATTTTGGTGGATGGCTGGGAACAGGAATTAATGTTAGCGTGGTTTATCAATTGAGGCAAAAACTGGGACTGGACAAACCTCTGACACCTGTTAAAGTTATTGAGCCGTTTCAAATGCTGGGTGAAATAAAAGACGACTTAAAAAAAATAATTGGGATTGACATTGCATCATTAGTGGGAAGTAAAAATTTTTTTGGATTTGAAAACAATGACTGGAAAGAATGGAAATTGTGGGATGGAACCCCAGTAATGGTACCTGAGATGTTTAACACAAAAGAAGAAAAGAATGGAAGTATATTTATGTATGCGGAAGGAGACCAATCATACCCTCCCGCAGCAAAAATGCCTTATAGGGGCTACTATTTTGACTTGATTACCAGACAGGACAAAATTTATGAAAATAATTTAAATGTTGAAGATAATTTAGAAGAATTTAATATTATTTCTGATTCTGAATTAGATTATTTAAATAAGCAGGCTCTTAATTTATATAGTAATTCGGAATATTCCATATTCGGCAGCCTGCTTCAAACCAGTTTTGGAGATGTTGCCCTGGTGCCTGGACCTACACTTAAAAATCCAAAGGGCATAAGAGACCTCACAGAATGGTATATATCTTTAGTTGTCAGAAAAGAGTATGTTAAAAAAATTTTTAGCAGGCAGTGTGATATTGCATTAGAAAACTGTAAAATTATTAACCAGAGTTTCGGCAAATTAATAGATGTGATGTTCGTTACAGGAACAGATTTCGGCAGCCAGAAAAGCACTTTTATTTCAGAGGATCTCTATAAAGAATTATTTAAACCTGTCCATAAAAAAATTAATGACTGGATTCACGAGAATACAAATTGGAAAACATTTATGCATTGCTGCGGATCAATTGAACCTTTAATTAAAGAATTTATAGATGCAGGTTTTGACATACTTAATCCTGTCCAGATTTCAGCTGCAGGAATGGATCCGGCACTATTAAAGAAAAAATATGGCAAATATATTACTTTCTGGGGTGGCGGCGTTGATACCCAGAAAACCCTTCCATTTGGAACCACGCAGCAGGTTAGAGAGGAAGTTAAAAAGTTAATAGATATATTTTTTGTAAATGGCGGCTTTGTGTTTAATACTGTGCACAATATACAAGCCAACACTCCGGTTGAAAATATAATTGCCATGATTGATGTTTTGAAAAAATACAGGTAAATAGAAAAAATGACTTTTAAATATTTAGAAAAATAATATTTTTTATTATTATTTACTTTATATATTTATAACTTTTAAAATTAGAAGGGAGAGCATGGTATGGGTAAAAAAGGTTTTGATGAAAATCTTATTGTCCAGATTGCAATTGCGGTAACAAATATAGAAGAAGTTGCAAAAAAATTAGCAGATGTTTTCCAGGTTGAAGTTCCAAAGATTTATGATGGGGAAGAACTTGGTAATCAGGAGATTTATAAGGGTGAACCATCAAAATATTATACTAAAACCTGCTATTTTAATATGGGACAGTTAGACATAGAATTAATTCAGCCAACCGCTGATATTATGGAATCCAAAACAGCCGCTGCAGATTTTTTGAAAGATATCGGCGGAAATGGAATACAGCATATTTCATTCAATGTAAAAAATATTGATGAAAAAGTCAGCTATCTTCAGGAAAAAGGGCTTGAACTTATACAAAGAACAGAAGTCCCAAAATCCAACATAAGAGCTGCTTTTTTAAAGTTCAATGAGATAGGTGCCTATATAGAATTATTAGAAGGGTGTACAAAACCTGAATAAATACAGTCCGGCTGTAAATATTTTTTTAAACAGAATGGACCGGCTATCATTCTGGCATCACTTGAACCAGGTGATTTGCCCTGGTGAAATCCTGCCAATTTTAAAATTAAAAAATAACTTCCGGATTTACAACATACTTCGGTCTATTTCCCTTAAAGAAATCAACTATACCCTGGGCAGAATCAACAGCCATGTTTATCATGGATTCCTCCGTAAGGGCAGCATTGTGCGGAGAAATAATAATATTCTTAAGGCTGAACAGAGGATTATTTTTATCTGGTGGTTCTTTTGCAAAAACATCTGCTGCTGCAGCTTTAATACGGTTCATTTTTAACGCATCATACAGGGCAAGTTCATCAACAACCTCACCTCTTGACGCATTGATAAATATACAGCTTGTTTTCATTTTTAAAAATTCAGACTTTCCAATCATATTCCTGGTATTGTTATTCAATGGTACATGAATAGTTATAATATCTGACTCTCTAAATATATCATCAATGTTTGATTTCATAGTTACATATGAAGGTACAGAATTATAAGATTTTAAATAAGGGTCATAAGCATTAATTTTTACACCAAATGATTTTATTTTCTCTGCCAAAGATGCTCCTATTTTACCAAAACCAATTATTCCTATAGTCTTATTTTTTATCTCAATATTTAAAAAACTATTTCGAAGGTGATAATTGCCCTCTCTGGTAATGTGATCCATCTGGATTAAATTTTTAGCTGAAGCCAATAACATACAAATCACATGCTCAGCAACTGAATCAATATTTGCCAATGGCGCATTTACAACTAGAATGCCTCTTTTTGTTGCAGATTCAATATCAACATTATCATAACCAGATCCGTGCCTAGAAATAATTTTTAATTCAGGAGAATTTTCAATAATTTTAGATGTTATTTTGGCTGTTCTAACAAGAATTCCATTGCAATCACCTGATAGTTTTATCAAAGTTTTTTCATCTGTGTTTGAAGCTTTTATTATTGAAAAATATTTTTCTAATAGCTCCACACCCTTTGTATTTATGGATTCCGTCAATAATATTTTTTTCATATAAAATTTACCCCTTTTATATTATTACTAATAGTACAAGCCTATTTTCAGATCTTTCCATTTGATTAAAAATTGGTATTAACCTTTATTAAAGCAGGAAAAGCAAGTGTTTTATGAATAATTAAAAAACTATAGGTTAACCCTGCCAATAATATACCTGTGCGGATCAACTTCGTTTCTGAGTATCTTAAGATCCATCTCTGTCGGTTCAGCAGTTATATCTAAATCTTTGTTCCAGAGCAAATCAAATCCTGTGTTGCTGATTATATCTTCTTTCTTTACACCAGGGTGTATTGAGTTTACAATCATCCGCTTACTTTTTATATCAAATCCCATAATACATAGGTCTGTTATAACATATCTGGGTCCTGTATCTGGCGGTAACCCAGCCATTTCACGGGCATTCGGACCATCTAAATAACCCGGGGTAGTTAAAAAATCTAATTTTTTTACAAATCTTTTCGATGAATGTACAGTCATGCAGATGCTGTTCCAGCATAAAGATGCTATATCGTTTGCTCCCCCTGAACCGGGAAGACGCACTTTTGGTTTATAATAATCGCCTATTATTGTTGAGTTGATGTTCCCATACTCATCTATCTGGGCTCCGCCAATAAAACAGGTATCAACTGCACCCCGCTGCAGCATTGACATTATATTGTCCATACTTGTTGCCATTATTCCTTTATAGAAAGTCCTGCTGTCTCCGACTGAGATAGGCATGGTGGGTAACTTTGGCCCCACACCGCCAGCTTCAAATAGTATTATCATTTCAGGGGCATGACTTTTTTGCGCAAGCATTGCTGCTGCGCAAGGCGCCCCCGTACCAACAATTACTATCGAGCCATTTTCTAAAAGCCTGCTGGCTGAAGCCAGCATTAACTCCATCCTGTTATAATCAGCCATTAAAACTCCGTTTCAATTGATACATCACTCAAGAAGTTCTTGCTTACGAAGTTCTTCCAAGCGCTTCATACCTCCACACTTTTCAAGATACTCACCGAAATTCTTTGTGCTGTATATGTATTCAAATAAAAACTTCTCCAACAAATCCTCATCCTCTTCCATTTCAAGCCACTTCTTCAAGTGCTCCTCATCAGAAAAATATAAGCCTGGCATATTGCCAGGGTAAGATCCGTAAGGTACATGAATAACTGCATCTACGCATAACCAGGGAATAGTTGTTCTCTCGGGATTTTTTCTGAAATAATCTGTTGATACAACTTCTTCACAAGTTACTATTGTTATCTTTGATGCAGCTGCAAGATCCTGATCTGCAACTAAAATACCTTCAATTTCACAGTTGCCGGCTTCATCTGCCCTATGGACATGTATTAAAGCAATGTCAGGATTAAGTGCCGGAACCAGTGCCACAGGCATTTTTGTATATGGACATTCAATAATATATGCCGCTGAATAATTGAAAGTATCCGTACCTATATTTACATAAGTCGGGAAAAAAGGTATGCCTCTTGCACCTGCTGAAAGTCTCCATGCCAGAGATGCATTTGACCACTCACATAATTCAATAAGGCCTTCCTGATGGGCTTTTCTTGCACTTTTCGACAATCCTCTGGCTTCAAGACCAACTATATACGCAGCATCAACCCTGTCCAAACATTTACCGTTTATCAATATCTGGTAATCATGAGTGGAAGTATGGCCGGCAAAACCCAGGTTTTTCTTACCCTGGCGTACGATTTCATGTAATAATGCAGCTGGTATTCTGTTAGTCCCAAATCCTCCAGAGGCAATATAACAGCCGTTTTTGACATAATCTGTTATTGCCTTGGACACACTGGTAATTTTTTTTCTCTGGCTGCGGTCCTTATTCCTCTGGATTTCTCTGAATTTAAATGGATTCGGAGGAACAAATAGTGGACCCATGCCTTTTTTTAGTATTTTAATAGTTAAACCCGCTTTCAAACATGCTTTAACAGTTTAAGATTTATGAATTGATTTACTTCAAATATTTTTTAGATTTCATCCTCTTTTACTGTCCCTGAGCTTATACATTTTTAGACGTAATTCTTGCAAATAACCTATATCTATTCCCAGGCCTTTTCTTTTTACGCATTCTTCTATAACTATATTTTCGGCATCAATTACCTCTCTGCATGCTTTAGCCAGCATACCTGCTATTTCGCCCGGTATTAACAGAACCCCATGTATATCAGCATGCAAAAGATCGCCTGGATTTATTGTCAGTCCTCCTACTTTTACCGGGCAGTTTATTTCGGTCAAATGAACATATGCATGCGAGACTAAAACACTGCTTGCAAAATATCTAAAACCAATTTTTCTTGCATCATCAATATCCCTTACTCCGCCATTAGTAACAACTCCATTGCAATTAAATACCATATGGATTGAAGAGTTGACACCTCCCCAAAAAGACCCTATTGGCCTATCATCTATATCTTCAAGTACTGCAATTTTTTGAGAATTATCTTCAGCTAACTTTACATAATAAGGAGTCACTAATTTTTTTTGGTCATCCGTAGCAGAGCTGGTGGCAGATATTTTCCCGGTACATGCATACCCCACAATAGGTTTGTTGTATGGTATAATACATTTTATTTCTGGCCCCATAAATCCTTCTGTATTTGGTTTTATTTGAAAACTCTCTATGGCATTGCAGATTGTTGGGGTGTCAAATTGCGCCAACTCATTTAATTGTATTGCTGTTAATTTACTATTTAAAGACATCCATCACTTCCATAATTAATTTGTTTTTACTTTCATACCAGCCGGGTATTTGGTTTTTATATGATTTACAAGAGAAATTGTTTTTTCGATAATTGCCTTACAATATTTTTCACCTTTTTCTTTTGTTGCCAGAGTAGGGTCTCCCACTACTCCATATTTAAGGTCGCTGTATTCCGGTGAACTCACTGTTCCCTCATCAAATCTAAGCGGTTTTGAGGATCCAAGTTCTGATGGGTTGGTTACAAATGCACTATCAATTATAGGTGTCCCTTTCTCTTTTACAGCTTTACTCATATCCACATATTCTGGAAAACAATAAAGTCCTATTGATGTTTCTGCTTCATCAGCATGCCAGAATGGCATTTCAAAAATATCATTGTGTATGTCTTTTACCATATTCTGGAACATAACTGAAAGTACAAAAAATCCTTCAAGACCAAGCTCTTGAACCGTATAATTTGTAACAAATGCCTGACCGTGTCCAAAGAAAATTATAAATTTATTGAATCCTGCTTTTGATGCTCCTCTGATAACATCTTTTATCAATGCCCTTAAGGTGTCATTTGAAAGCGGGATAGTACCGGGGAAATTGTGATGATGATGAGGATGCGCTCCATACCATGGACATGGTAAGAGCATTGCGCCGGTTTTTGAAGATACTTCTTCCAGCATCGGGAAAAGCTGCAGGGTATCATGTCCGGTTGGCAAATGAGGGCCGTGCTGCTCTATTGATCCCAGTGGCAGAATTGCAATGTCACAGGTTTTTGAATGTTCAACAACCTCCTGCCAGCTCATATACTGCCACCAATATTTTTTATTTTTTTCAATATTATCCACTTTCTCTCCTTTCAACGATATAAAAATTATCTATATAATGCTTCTGCATCATTTAGCCAGGTAAATCTTTCATCAAACGAAAGTTTATATATTTTTTTACCACCAGCAAGACCCCAAAGCATGTAGAGCCTGCAGCCGGGAACAGCAAGTGTTGTATGAAAACCACCAGGAATAGCAATAGCTGTATCTTCAGATATTGTATAATGTTCTTCAGAGCCTTTCACTAAATCGTAAGTATGATGGAGTGCGTATGCCCCATGGGGCCCCTGCACTTTAAAAAAGTATATCTCGTCAAGCGGGTTTTCAAGATCAGTTTCTACATCATGTTTGTGCGGTGGAAAACCAATCCAGCCGCCAGGTACAGACACTGATTCGCCTATTATTATATTATTGGTTTGTGATACGGGACCAAATATTACCCTTACCTTTCTTTTCCAGTTTAAAGCACCTCTTGCCGTTTCAATAATATTGGCCTGATTTATAAATAAAGGAGAACTACTTTTGGTGGAAGGAGAACTATACACAATGGCATCCAAACCATTTTTTGTTTCCATTTCAATTTTACTTCCTGGGGGTATATATATAACTGCAGGAAATTCGTCAAAAACATCTTTCCTTGAACCTGATATACTGTCAAGATTGCCAGTGCTGTTGTTTTTAACACTTGCCGTAAAATCACCCTGCTGTAAAATAATAACAGATTCAAAATCTTCATATTTATGCTCCAGTTTTTCTCCTGGACCTAAAAAAATACGGTCCAGTGTTAGAAAGGTAAGCCTGGAATTTTTACTGTTTACGATATTTACATATCCCTTTTTATCTGTAAGTTTATGCGCATTGTTCATTATTTCTCCTCGTATAATAAGATAATTAAATAGCCTCATCTGGACAAAATAAAATTTTAAAAGTATTTCCTATGTACCATTGAAAGTTTTTTTAGATTTTACCTATATTAATAATCAATTAATACTTTTTAAATACTATTTTATTATTATCAAATTGATTATTACCAAACTTTAGTACTTAAGGCTAAATCTAGTACTTTCTCCTTTTACCACACTTAAAATATTATTTTTTACCTTTAAATATTCCATTAACCCTATTAATCCTTTTTCCCTGCCTAATCCACTATTTTTATTTCCACCATATGGAGCTTCAATATTTGACCGCATATTAGTATTCATCCATACAACTCCAGCATTCAATTTCCTTGAAGTCCAATACAATGTTCTTATATTTTCACTCCATATAGTTGCTCCAAGTGCATACTGGGAATCATTAGCCATAGATATAGCATCTTTGATATCTTTATATTTGATAACTGAAAGTACCGGGCCAAATATTTCTTCTTGAGCACAGGTCATTGAATTATTTACGTTTTCAAGAATAGTCGGTATATAAAAACTACCTTTGTCGCATGGAGGAACTGTGTATTTTTCACCACCATAGACCAGTTTGGCACCTTCTTTTATAGCACCTTTTACATAAGAGTCTACAAGTTTTAAATGTTCTTCATTTATTAATGAACCCATTTGAGTGGAGTAATCTAAAGTATCACCTAATTTTATAGTCTTTACTGTTTCAATTAGTTTACCCATGAAAACCTCATAAATATCCTTATGTAAAAATAATCTGGTAGAAGCACAGCAAACTTCTCCCTGCATTACACAAAATCCAAGTACAACAGAATTTACAGCTTCATCTATTCTACAATCTGGTTCAGCTATGAATGGTCCCTTACCACCTAATTCCAGAATTACCTTTTTAATAATATTTCTACTTGAAGATTCTATAACTTTCTTTCCTATTTCAACTGAACCAGTAAAAGACACAACACTTACATCAGGATGGGATAATAATGCTTCCCCCGCTACTTTTCCTGTACCTGAAATAATATTCACAACACCCTCAGGAAATCCGGCTTCGAGCAATATTTCTCCAAGTAAAGAACAGGTTACAGGAGCAAGTGAAGATGCTTTTAAAACTGCAGTATTACCAACTGCAATTGCTGGACACAATGATCTTGTAGCAATATGTAAAGGGTAATTCCACGGAACTATTATTGCTACAACACCATAGGGCTCATATGTAACATAATCAAATACTTTATTACCAGGTATCGGTATGATATCTCCTCTTATTTCCCTTGCAAGATTTGCAAAATATTCAAAGGTTCTTATCGTATAAGGAATATCTGTATTTTCAGCATCAGTGATAGTTTTGCCAACATCTCTAGCCTCCCATTTTGCCAATTCTTTTGCTCTTTTTTTTATTATCTGCCCAGTCTTTATAAGGTATTCTGCTCTTTTATCAGCATCAAGCTCTGGCCACCCACCGTTGAAAAAAGCATTTTTTGCAGCCTTAACAGCATTGTCTACATCAATTGAATTAGCTAATGGAAGCTCAGCAAT
>Ga0194113_10010066_pt1 | contig 11324 bp, 8 predicted proteins | sample TA2MahC200mmetaG_FD_146193 | JGI IMG/M metagenome (GOLD analysis project Ga0194113, IMG submission 146193) | Freshwater microbial communities from Lake Tanganyika, Tanzania - TA2015017 Mahale Deep Cast 200m | ecosystem: Environmental > Aquatic > Freshwater > Lake | place: Tanzania: Lake...
CGCGGGCCAACAGGTTGCGGTCCTCCTGGGCCACCTCGGCGGAACGAACGAGCCACGTGGCCATCTCGGTGGCCCAGCGAACGTCGTCAGCGTCGAGAGCTGCGACCACCGACTGGCGAACTCGCGTGCGCCCACCGAACCCGGTGATCAGCCGGTCGTGACGTTCGGTCGACGGAAGTGGGAACAGTTGTGATTCGTCACCATCGAAGAACCCGAACAGTCCGTTGCGAATCTGACGAACGTGGTGCTCGGACACGCCGTATCGCTCGGCGGTGACGAAATCCTCGTCGTACCGCTCGGGCAAGGAGATCACGTGACCGAGGTCGGCGGCCAGGACACCCCGATTGATTTGTCTCACGCTCTGATCCCACAGGAACTGAATGGAGTCGCGATACCGGGTGACCCGATCTCGGATGTGACCCGCTCCGCTCATGGGGGGTCCGTGGGTCGCCACCAAGTGCTCGGCGCCAAGTGACAGCAGGTGGTCGATCCCGGTCAACAGCACCCGGGGGTCGCGGTACTCCTCCCCGCGGATGGCGAAGATGTTGAACAGGACCGGCCAGACCAAGTTGTGCACGGCCACGCCCAAGTCGGGAAACCAGTAGGTGACCGAATCGTCGGCGTCGGAGGGGGCCAAAGTGACGTGAATGTCGAGCCCCGCCACGCATATCGAGGCGGAGTCGCCGAACGTGTGGGTGGGCGCCACGAAAGCCGAGGTGAAGGGGGCATGAGCGGGGTTTCGGTAGAAGTGGCCCAGACCCACGTTCACCCGGCCGTCAGGACCCGAATCGGGCAAGTTGATGGCGAACTGCTCCACCAGACCACGCGAGTAAGCCGGCGAGATCTCCGAGGCGGTGCGAGCACGGTTGAAAGCCACTTTTTCATGGGCCCAGATGGGGATGTCAGCCGCCGAGCCGTCGGCGAACACCGCTGGGGTGCCACCCACGTAGTGAAAGTGTGTGTAAAGAACCGCCACGATCGGGCGGTCGCACACCGTGCGCAACTCTGCGATGGCGTCGCGCATCTCCTCCACCGACTCACCGGTGTCGATGGCGATCACTCCGCCCGGCCCCTCGATGAAGGTTTGGTTCGACAGACCGTTACCCACCAGCGTGTGCACTCCGGGGCCCACCGAATACAAACGCCGCTCGAGCACGCGACTTTGCTCGACGTGATTCCGGTGTGCCACCTGACCACCCTCGAGTGTCACCGTGGAGGATGAGTCGAAAGCGAAGGAACGGTTCGGATTCGCGGGCACCTCCGCACCCTAGATGCCCGACACGGCGAGGAATTCGTCCCGCTTGTTGTCGATTCGCCACCTTTGTGAGACAAAGGATGAGCCATGTCTCACACTCGTTTTGGTGTGTCCCCGCCACCTCGTTCGTGCCCCCTGCGTGGGTAGCATGACCGCAAGTTGCCCATCGGGAGGAAGAGCATGTTCGAACGCTTCACAGACCGAGCCCGCCGAGTCGTCGTGCTCGCCCAGGAAGAGGCGCGCCTGCTCAACCACAGTTACATCGGCACCGAGCACATCCTCCTCGGGCTCATCCACGAAGGCGAGGGAGTCGCAGCCAAGGCCCTCGAGACCTTGGGCATCTCACTAGAAGCAGTGCGCGCCCAGGTGGAAGAGATCATCGGACAGGGCGGGTCGTCGCCGTCTGGACACATCCCGTTCACGCCGCGCGCCAAGAAGGTTCTCGAACTGTCGCTGCGCGAGGCCTTGCAGTTGGGACACAACTACATCGGCACCGAGCACATCCTTCTCGGACTCATTCGCGAAGGTGAGGGAGTGGCCGCTCAGGTGTTGGTGAAGTTGGGAGCCGATCTCAGCCGCGTTCGCCAGCAGGTCATCCAGTTGCTGTCGGGTTATCAGGGCCCGCAGGGCAAGACCGAGGGTGCCGGAGGCAAGGAGTCCGGCTCGGGCGAGCGCGGTGGCAAGCCGGAGGAGGGCGACAAGGGCAACAGCCAGATCCTCGACCAGTTCGGTCGCAACCTCACGCAGCTGGCCCGCGAAAAGAAGCTCGATCCGGTGATCGGCCGCGCCCGCGAGATGGAGCGGGTGATGCAGATCCTGTCCCGTCGTACCAAGAACAACCCGGTCATCATCGGTGAACCGGGCGTGGGCAAGACCGCCATCGTCGAAGGATTGGCGCAAAAGATCGTCAACAACGATGTGCCCGAGACCTTGCGCAACAAGCAGTTGTACACGCTCGATCTCGGTGCCTTGGTGGCCGGAAGTCGTTACCGCGGTGACTTCGAAGAGCGCCTGAAGAAGGTACTGAAGGAAATCCGCACGCGCGGCGACATCATCTTGTTCATCGACGAGATACACACGTTGGTGGGTGCCGGAGCAGCCGAGGGCGCCATCGACGCCGCCAGCATCCTGAAGCCGATGTTGGCGCGGGGTGAACTGCAGACCATCGGGGCCACCACCCTCGACGAGTACCGCAAGCACCTGGAGAAGGACGCCGCTCTCGAGCGTCGTTTCCAGCCGGTGAAGGTGGACGAGCCCACGGTGGCTCACACCATCGAGATCCTGAAGGGCGTGCGCGACAAGTACGAGGCGCACCACCGCGTCACCATCACCGATCAAGCGTTGGTGGCCGCGGCCAATCTGGCCGACCGCTACATCAGCGATCGACATCTTCCCGACAAGGCCATCGACCTGATCGACGAAGCCGGAAGCCGTCTACGCATCAAGCGCATGCAAACACCGCCTGACCTGAAGGACATGGAGCAGCGCCTCACCAACGTGCAGGAGGCCAAGAAGAAGGCCGTCGAGGAGCAGAACTACGAGGAAGCCAGCCGTCTGCGCGACGAGGAAAAGAGCATCCAGGGCGAGAAAGCCGCCAAAGAGGCCGAGATCAAGGCCAGTGGCGTGGATCTGTTCGACGAGGTGGACGAGGAGTGCATCGCCGAGGTGTTGAGCATCTGGACCGGCATCCCGGTGTACAAGCTCACCGAGGAAGAGACGCAGAAGCTGCTCAACATGGAAGCAGAACTGCACAAGCGCATCATCGGCCAGGAAGATGCCATCAAAGCGGTCTCGCAGAGCATCCGTCGTACGCGCGCCGGTCTGAAGGACCCCAAGCGTCCGAGCGGGTCGTTCATCTTCCTCGGTCCCACCGGTGTGGGTAAGACCGAGTTGGCCAAGACGCTGAGCGAGTTCCTGTTCGGTGACGAGAGTTCGCTCATCACGCTCGACATGTCGGAGTACATGGAGAAGCACACCGTCAGCCGGCTGGTGGGTTCGCCCCCCGGATACGTGGGATACGACGAGGGCGGCCAGTTGACCGAGGCCGTGCGTCGCAAGCCCTTCAGCGTGGTGTTGTTCGACGAGATCGAGAAGGCTCACCCCGACGTGTTCAACACGTTGCTGCAGATTCTGGAAGAGGGTCGCCTCACCGACAGCCAAGGTCGTTCGGTGGATTTCCGCAACACGATCATCATCATGACGTCCAACCTCGGCACCGCCGATCTGCGCAAGGCCAACGTCGGCTTTACCAAGGGCGACGAGGCCATGAATTACACGCGCATGAGGGACAGGGTGATGGATTCGTTGAAGAACCACTTCCGCCCCGAGTTCTTGAACCGCATCGACGAGGTCATCGTGTTCCACGAGTTGTCGAAGAACGAAGTGGTGCAGATGGTCGACCTCATGCTGAAGCGCCTCAGCACGCAGCTGGAGGGTCAGGGACTCGGTCTCGAGTTGACGCCGGCGGCCAAGGAACACCTGGCCGAGAGGGGCTACGACCCGCAGTTGGGTGCCCGCCCGTTGCGCCGCGCGATTCAGCGCCTCATCGAGGACGCCCTGAGCGAGAAGATCCTGTACAAGCAATTCCACGCCGGTGAGATCATCGTGGTCGACACCGAGGACGACCCCGATCGTCCCGGCGAGGAGCGCTTGGGCTTCCGATCGGTGGAGGGCTTCAAGCCACCATCGACCGTCGAATTGGCGGGCGTGGGCGAGGGCAACACCTCACCCGACTCCGACACCACCGGAGAGTAATTCTCACAAAGAAGCAATCTGGTCAAATCCATTAACCGTCAAACTCACGGCGAGCAGCAGCCAAAGACACAGAGTAATCCTTCGCGGATTTCGTCGTTGCTCAAAGAGAGTTGTTGTGAGACAAGTTGCGCTCGATACAACGAGAGCGAACAAGAGCAATAATGCCGGCCAATGTGCAGATAGCGATGCGCTCAGTCCATCCGACAACGCCGCTCGTGTAGCTTCGCCACATCCACATCCTGGACATACAAACCCCGCCATCTTCAAGGGACATTTTCAGCCCAGGGTATCGGTAACAGGCAAGCCAATGGCTCCAATCACCAATGTCGAACTGCTAGCCATCGCCAGCAAGCGATGGTCACAAGCGGTGCGTGCGAATCTTACGCGACTCAACGAGCCAAAACCAGCCTCGGCGGCCATTCACATACGTGTGCCGAAACTCGACCTTAGACTTCATGAGGTAAACGATCCCTTCAATGAAACCGATAACCCACATAAGCACTCCGAAGAGAAGAAACAAAACATCAGGAGGCAACGTTCTTCGTCAATCGGAAGCCGAGACTCGCCGACCGGTTCGCTCCATCATTAATCACTCTACGCACATTGTCGAGATGGTCAATGATCCTCTTCGGTTCACTCGGGTAGTAGTAAATAGGTGTCGGACGACGCCCGATCTCTAAGCCTCTTCCGACTTGAACGACCCGGCGCTTGTTCACCTTACGTACAGTAAATTGAATAAATCGATCGTGAAAGATTTCCTTTGCCGACAACCTTGTGCCGCGGTCTCTCCAGTTTTTCGGGCACACAAATAGCTCAAGTGTCGCAGCCTTTTCCGTACGCTCTTCATAGATTTCATCAAGCAGTCCTGAGAGCGACTCGCGCAGAGCTTTGCTGTTCCAAGCAGCCTCCCTGTCATCACTCAGGGTGAAAATACTGAGGGAGATCTCTCGTTTTAAAAGGTCTCGAAGCGTCTTCGCGATCTCTCTCTTCCAACTCAGTCGACCATCACGAGTTTGAAAAACAAAAGGATCGAAGACGTCAACTGCTGACGAAATCTTTGCCAGGGGTTCGACATACATTGCGAGATTTACGTCATCTGATCCGACCATATATTGCTGTGCCATCTTTCGTAGTTCTTCGACTGTTACACATTCAGTTAGACGTCCCACCTGCGCAATCTGTACGCTTTGGCCTAGCTGTGAATCCCTAGTGTCAAAAGCGATCATTCGTGCTTTCTTAGAATCAATGATCGCGAGATCAACCGACAGCGAAACGATCTCTTCTCTCTGTGAACAGGAATCTAAACCTACGTCGAGCTTCTGGCTCAACACATGTGTCAAAGACTCATTTAGGATCCGATTACGCACACTAGGGGGATCAGTCTTCAGACGCCTGTTTAGCTTGAGGCACTCGTGATCGGAAAGACAGACTGTTGCGTGATCTCGAATGAAATCTAGTAACAGACGATAAGCGTCGAGCGAAACTTCAGGGCCCCCAAAGAAAGACTCTTCAGTTGCCGCGACTTTAATAATCAAGTCCATCCCAACTCCTCGAGGCGCTCATCGAAGAAACCCCCAGGCCAGGGATCAATCATGTCCCCGTACTTGTCAAGTCGAATCTCGACAATCTGCGACGCAAGCGCGCTTCCACTTCGCACTAATCTTCCGTCGTCGTCATATTCAACTATGTGATTATTGACGTAGAGAACAGAGACATCTTTGCTCTGTAATCTTTGCTCCCTAATCATTCTTTGCAAACGTAATAGTAAATGTTCGCTATGCGTCTCAATCAGAAATCGATTCTTGTTCGCACTTTGAAGGGAATTCAGCAGAGTCTCAGCCATCCGCGACTGCAGGCGGGGATGAAGATGTAGCTCTGGCTGTTCGATACAAATCAAAGTATCTTCGCGGGAGTGCATTTCGATAAGGAATGGCAGCAGTTGCGAAAGTCCAAAACCAGCGTCAGCAATGCTGACCGCTACATCCGACGCGGTGTGCCGAAGAATTGGAACAATTGAAACCGGAAGCAAGTCTCTAACATCTCCACCACTTTCATCTGGCCAGACTGGGAGTTCAAGCGCATAGGGAGATTCGAGGTGCTCGCGAAGACTGCGGTTAACCCGACTTAAGAGTGTTTCATCGCGTTTCAAAACACTGAATGAGTACTCCCCCTGCTTGCCCACTCCGCTGAGGCCGCTTGACCGATCTAGTATTTCAAAGCGATTTGGAGCCTTCCGAAGAGGGCCCAAGTAACTCACACGATCTACTGCTGAGGCAAGGATCTCCTGAAGGGTGGGTGTAATTGCTTTGTTCCACTCCAGTTCCTCAGTTGTCAATTTGAAATTATTCGGACGCCTCTTGCTTGCTGGATACCGGGATACGCGATCGTTGATCTCGTTGGGTAGCAGACCTGCTGCCGAGAAAATTGGGAGATTGGCAGAAACCTCGGAGACCTCAAAGAGTGATGGGCCTCTATTTCTTTGGCAAATCAATTGCATGAGGGAGTAAAATCTTTTCCCAGAGGCTTCTTCGAGAACGAAATTGCGCTCAATTCCGGCGCGCTCCTTGAACCGCAATGTGAAATCCTCACCATTAATTATAAAGCGAATCTCGACGCGATCGTCCTTGGCTTCGTCTGAGGCGATTTCAAATGTGATGTCACCAGAAACACCAGACAATACCCCCGCTGCTAACTCGAATGAAATAGAGATCCTCACCGGTGAATCGAATCGATGTCCAAACGCAGCCGCCCGTGCGCTTCCGAGGTCGACGAGTGGACCATCAAATCTCAAACCCGCGGCGCCTCCACCCCCGTCGCCGTACGACTGTTTCAACAAGAGCAATGACTTGATAATTGACGACTTGCCAGACGAGTTCGCACCATAGATAAGCGTGATGGGAGCCATGACTGCCTCAGCCTCTTCCTCAAACGATCGGAAGTGCTGTAAGCGGATAGATTTAAACATGTAGAGGTCACCTATAATTCGGTGGTAGGGAGGGAGTATGACTGAATTTAGCCCCGAATCTGACATCCGGTTCGACATGTTTATTCAGGCAGTAAAGTCTGTAGCCGGCCACCGCGGAATTGTCTACGTAACGGTCCCGATCACCACTGGTAAAAATCATTTCATTTTGATGCGTGAACTTGGTTGCTCATCGGACGAAGTGCGATCTCATCATGCCGTGCGCTGGCGTACCGAGGTCTTCGATAGGAACATGAATGCGGCAGAATCTTGGGCCGAGCAAGCCCGGAACAGCTTCCCGAAACGCGTGGTTCTCGACCCGTCCCAACTCTTCATCAAGGACTGGGGACAACCTGAATATTACGAACTCTGGCAACGAGTCATTGTGGACTTCGCGGATGTTGTGGTCGCGACCCCGGACTGGGCATTCAGTAATGGTGCACGTGCTGAAGTTGACATGGCTTTCAAAGCGAAGCGTCGCGTCGTTGACCTTAACGGCGTTGAATACTCCCAAGCCGACATCATGGAGTACGACCAACTGGCTAAGGAAACACTTCGTAGTTGGGGATGGACAGAGGAAAAGATTGATTCATCTTTAAATGCAATGGATCTTGGGTCACCAACAGAACGTCCTCCGACAGGAATAGTCAACTGGGCACGAAATGAAGCATTGTCATGGGTGCACGAAGATCTCAACAGTTATGAAGTCGAGCAGAGACGGGATTTAGGTCGCGCGTACTACACGCCGGACTCCGACGATCGTCGCACACAAAATGGTCTCATTGGGCCGAATACTTGGCATGAGAAGTTGGACGGGTATTGGAACCGAATGCTCACGAATGGCATCGCCTCCAACCGAGGGCAACTCGAACTGGGAAGTATGCTCGGTGCATCGATTGCCATGCTTCGAAGCGTGTGGAGGATTCACGGCGCTCTAAGTAGCCATCCGGAGATGGAACTCCTCAACTGGAAGCGACCACTCCGTGGTCGCCCTCAGGATTTCGACTACACCAACGAACTTCAATTGAGTGAAGTTAAGTCGTCCGTGTGGTCATGGATACAAACTGAATACACAATGACTCGCAAGGATTTTAGCGAGTCACATGATCGGCTACATACGAAGGCTCTAGAAGAGGGAAATCCTCGAGCGTGGCATGCTGACATTTGGGACCTTCACTGGAGAGAAGTTCAGAGGCTCGGATTCAACAGCCAAGAAGGCAAATATCACTTGGGGAAGTTTGTCGTTTGTATCTTTCGCTTGTTTGAGTCTGTCGTGGCCGAATTCGGCTCACCTCCGAGACGGGAATGGCGCGATCATTCTCGATTGATCGAAAATCTGGACTCCTAGGATGGAGCAGGGTCGTCGATTCGGCTTAAGACAGGTTGCGGAGGACTTTCTTGAGATCGCAAAAACCTACGAACCGATACTGCTGGCACTGCATTCCCGAATTCTCAAATTAGAGGAGTTGCTCGCAGATGCTTCGTCGAAATTGGAAGAGACTTCTCAAAACATACGGCAGTTGGAGGCAAGCGCTTCTCGCGAACGTCATCAACTAGGGATGAAATTTCGTCGTATGTACTGGTTTTCGGTGTCATCATTTGGCCTAGCCGCCGCTTGTCTGGCCTTTCTTTTGTTCGTTAAGTGATGAGCGCTAAAAGCGGAGAGCCGCTACCCATCGCTGATCTAATAAGTATGTCTTCGACCTATCTTCTATTGCATTCTTCAACCAAGACGCTTGAGGAGATCGTCAGAGGCACATCCGTTGTACTCAACAGACAAGAGCCGTCTCAAATAGCACGCGTCTTTAACCTTATTCGTGTTGGTGCTGAACTACGCGCTCGACTCCTTCACGTACTCGAGTCGGATACTGAACGCGTCACTGAGGAATCCTTGGTCGCCCGTTCCGATTCCCATCTCCCAGTGAATCCAGTAGGAACTGTTGCACCAATCTTGCGAATTGCCAAAGACATCAGAAATGGATCTGAAACGCTCACAACTCTTTTTTCGGTTTTTGCGAATTCACTAGGTGACCCCGGATTGGCAGGATATTTCATCAGCAAGGTTGGGCAACGCTCATTAGACGAAGTAGTTGCCCGGGTGACCATAAGTAAGCCCGCCGCAAAGCACCTAGAGTTCCTAAGGGACCTTGAGTCCCAGATCAATCAAAAATTCGCGCTTTTGCCACACATCTGATTCCTGTGTATCGGTGAATTCAGGTGCTCGCTATCGCAGACGAAATGTGCTCAATACTGGGGCGTGATCACTCACCTCGAAGGCCGTTGAAAAGTCTTCGATTCCTGCCCGCACAGCAAGAAGATCGGTTGTCAGCTCGTCAGTAACAAAAATGAAGTCCAATTCTTGGATAGCAGCACCCGGATTGTCTGTGTTCCGATGTGTCCAGACACGAGTCCCATTTACGCCGTCGATTCGAACTGGAAAGTCGCCCTTTACAGACAATACGTCCGTCATGTTCAATTCGGCGAACAAGGGGCGAACATCGTTGGGGTGCAGGTTGAAATCGCCAGCTACCACGACTGGAATCTCGCTCGCTGCAAGAGCATCGAGGGTTTTCCAGAGGATTCGCTCAATCTCAGCAAAGCCGCTTTTGGCATCCAGCATTAGGCCGTAGGCACCAATAACTGTTGCCCACGGTTCGCCGCCAATGGCGGCCTCCACAACGAGAGTCGTCGCTTGGTGTGGTTCTTCAAACTCATCGTCATCTGCGACATTCTTTGGCAGATCTAGCTTTCGGATATCGACTCGTTTACTAGCGATGACAGTGCCCCACGGACGACGTGGGCCCACGCCACCTTTCTCGTAGATTGCTTGCCAACCAGTGGGAACTCCCAATTTGGGAATCTTCGCCTCTGTAAAAACATAGATATCGGCGCCAATGTTTTCTTCCGCCCAGCGCCAAAGATCTTCCGAGCCGTTAGCTCCCCATAGTTTCGGAGCAATTGACTTCATGTTCCAAGTTGCGATTGTTACCGATTTCATCACGGTAAGTTATACACTATCGCGACAGTGGTATCAAACGCCACGACTCCATCCGGTCCACTGACTTCGTTCTCACGTAGTTCCTCGGGAGATGACAGCAACACGCCGACATACCGCGTGTCATCGTCGGGGTCGACGAAGAACTGCACATGGGCCACGGGATCGGCAGAATCGCCATCTTGGTACACCCAACCTCGGCTCTCGAAGTGAGCACGAAGGAGCGCGAACGCCTCCGGGGTATCGCCCGTAATCGCGAAGTATTCGGCATAGATATCGACCCGATCGATGTCGAAGTACCAATCCATCGTGACGTCATCCACACGTGGCGCGTCGATGTCGGCGATCCCGTCCCACCACGCTGGCTTCTCCACCAACACGTCAGGGTCGCACTCGGTGCCATCGGCCGGAAGTCGCAGCGAGGTGAACAACTCCGACGCGATCTCGTCCACGCAGCGTGATGCGAGGATGTGCGAGTGCCCCTCGCCGTCGAACACGGCCAAGCGGGCCTTGTCTCCGAGACGAAGAACCATCTCCTCCGACCAACGCATCGGTGTGGCCGGATCGTTCGTGCCCCCAAGCACGACGATCGGCAGCGATGCTGTCACGTCGATCTCGAAGATGTCGGGATCACCGAACGCATCGTCACACGACGCACCGAGATCTTCCGCCTCATAATCACGGCTGTACCACGGTGCCTCGTCCTTCAGCTGCTCGAGTAGCGCCTCCGGATTCTCGGGTTCGTAGGCGTACGTGCCACTGGCGCATTCGATGATGCTGAACGCGTCCACCAACGTGGCGTACGAACCATCCTCGGCGCGTCCCATCCAGAAATCCGCCATCTCCAGCAAGGCCTGGCCGTCGCCATTGGCAGCATCGGCCAACGCGTTGCCCAAGAGTGGCCAGTCGGCTTCGCTGTAGAGAACGGAAATGGTTGCGGTCTCCATGACCACGTGGTTCACCTCGCGGCCGTCGTCGGCCACGAGCGGCTCGGCGTCCAGTTCGTCTTCCAGCGCCAACCAGTCCGCCTTCACGTCGTTCGAACTGAAAGAACATTCCCCGGGCTCGTCCTCGCACCAATCCACCCACGCATCGAACGACTTCTCGAAGCCGACCGCCTGGGTCAACTCGGACTCGTCGGCCGAATCACCCTGTGGGTCGTAGGCGGCATCGAGGAACATGGACCGAACGTTGTCGGGGAACAACGTGGCGTACACGCCACCCAGGTACGTGCCCCACGAGATGCCGAGATAGTGGATGCGGTCCACCTCCATCGCCAGCCTGATCTGGTCCATGTCACGGGCGATGTTCTCGGTGGAGTAATGGCGCAGTTCCTCGCCGTACTCGACCACGCACGG